>Ga0307509_10010427_pt1 | contig 11391 bp, 7 predicted proteins | sample 10_EM_MG_FD_202245 | JGI IMG/M metagenome (GOLD analysis project Ga0307509, IMG submission 202245) | Populus trichocarpa ectomycorrhiza microbial communities from riparian zone in the Pacific Northwest, United States - 10_EM | ecosystem: Host-associated > Plants > Roots > Unclassified | place... | reverse complement strand
GACTGCATGCTTCGAGAACCACCCGTTCGCCGCGCCGCTCGAGGTCGCGCCGCTCGCAACAGGCAAGCTATTCACGTACTCGTTCGCCGGCTACAGCCCGATCTCTTCGTTACTGAACTATGCGGGGCCCTCCCTCTACTCGCTGGAGGTCACGCAGTACGCCTCGGAACCGTTGACGATCACGATGCATGCACCACAGACGATGTACACGGCCACACGTGTCACCGTCGACAGGTATGTCAAGACCAACGACGACCTGACCCAGACGCGATGTGCCAGCTACTACGCGGGAGCTTGTGCGCAGCAACTCGTCCCGGCGCCGGTGTACGCGAACGTGTTGACGCCAAACGTCGCGACGATTCCATCGCAGCTGGTTGCGGGTGTGACCGACACGGTCACCCATCAAGCGATCTGCACCAGCACGTCTGGAAGCACCGACGTGATCGCGTGCACGCTTCCCGCGCGGGGCATCAACGAGGCACCGCACCGCTATGTCGTCTGGGTCGGTCTCCAGACCGCGTTCGAGCTCGCGCCGCCCTTCCTCGCCGGATTTCTCGGGAGCTTTGGCGATCAGCTCGTCGGAGCCCTGTACTTCACCTCCGCACAGCCTCAGCTCGAGGCCCTCGTGACCTGCGTGAATCCGATCACCGTCGGCGCATTCGGCACGCCCGACTATCACTGGGAGTGTCACGATGTGGCGCACTACGAGCACGTCAGCGCGATCAAGCAGGCGAAGCTCGACTTCCCCGCCTACTCGATCCAGCTGACCACGGCACCGGCGGCGAGCTCGACGTTCGTGACGCCGCCGAACCTGCCGGCGGACTACCTCCAGATCGGTGCCCAGTCATGGGATAGCGGCGACGACGGTCTCTAGACCACGGGGCGTCGAGAACGGGCACCGAGCGATCGGTGCCCTTTTTGCGTTTTCGGCGCAACCAGCGGCGAGCGCGTGCCGATAGCGCACGCATGACGAACAAGCTCCTCGTGTTGATGATCGCTGCAGCGGCGGGCTGCGGCGTCGTGACCAAGCCGGCTTCCGCAACCGGCGATGACGATGGCTCCGCGGGCTCCGATCCGGAGCCGGACGGCGGAATCCCGGACCCGGGCATGGGCTCGGGCTCCGACACGGGCTCCGGCTCCGGCTCTGGATCCGGATCTGGTACCGACATCGCGCCCGGCGCCTTGCACGGTCAGGTGATCGACGAACGGGGCGATACGATCGACTTTTCGTCGGGATCGCCCGCCCACACGCACGCGGGATCGACCGTCTCGCTGTCGGCAACAGGATGCGCCGACGTCTACAAATACGCCTATCTACTGTCGAGTGATGCGCCGCAGTACGGCACGCAGAACGCCGCGAACCCGCTCGTGTGGCACGTCGCCGGCGGCGCGACGAACCCATCACAGACGTCGTATCGCATCTACGACGCCGCGAATCACGTCCTCCTCGACTGGACCCCGACGACGCCGAGCACGGGCGACAGCTACGACATCGAGCTCGATCGCGACGGTGGTCATGGCCTCGCAGCGCTGGGCACTCGCGACGGCGAGCTGCACATCGACGTGCGGTTCCACGACGGCAGCGGCAACGAGATCGTGCGGAGCGCGTGCTGGAACCATCATCCACTCGCGGCACCGATTCGGGTCTCGGCACCCGACGTCTCTGACGTCTTCGGAATGAGGCTGCCGGCGAACTCTCCGATCTCTCTGGTCACCACGACCTCCGGCGCGGCGTACGAGTCGATCGCGCTCACGCAGCAGACCGCGGAACCGATCAAGATCCAGCTCCAGGCGACCGCGCCGAGCGGCACGGTCACGAAGACCGTCGTCGACACGTATGTCCTCGGCGGGACCGCATCGATCGTCGGGGATTGTGCCGACGTGGATTGCGCGCCGGCCGCGCTCCCGACCTCGTCAGAGGTCACGACGGCGCCGCTCGTCGCATCGTGGGGCATCAAGCTCGTCGACGACGTGACCCAGACGACCGTCTGCAGCGCCTCCGGGCTCGTGCTGGCGTGCACGATCCCAGCACGCGGTATCAACCAGCCGCCGCACGTGTATCGCGCGGTCGTCTCGGTCGCCGCGATCTTGCCGCTCGTGATCAACAACCAGCTCACGACCGAGTACACCGCGGGCGCCTACGGGTCGTACACCGGCCTCGCGCCGGGCCCGGCCACCATCTCGTGCGATGGGACGCATACGACGCTGGGTCATACGACCTGCTTGCACGCCTCGTCGCACCCGCACATCGTCGCACTCGACCGGATCACCGTGGCGTTCGGCGCGCTCTCGCTGGGGCTGACGACCTTCGGGAGCTCGGTCGGAGTGACACCGTCGTACCTGGCGAGCGATGCGCTCGCATTCCCGGCGATGACCTGGGATGCAGGCGACAAGGGCCTACCGTTGCATTGAGCACGCAACCGCCGCGAGCCGGTGCCGATACGGGGGGTCTATGAAAGCAATCCTCTCGATCCTGATGGTGGCGGCTGGCTGCGGGGCGACGATGCAGCCGGACCCGACGAATGGCGACGACGACGCGATGGACCCGCATCCGGTCGGCGAGCTCTACGGTAGCGTGCACGACGAGCGAGGCGACATGATCGACTTCTCGTCGGGCGAGCCGGTCCACACGCATGCCGGGCCCGCGATCGATCTCGGTCAGGACTGTCCCGCGGTGTGGAAGTACGCGTACCTCGAGTCCGACCTGGCGCCGATCTTCGGCCGCGAGACGGCACCGAACCCGCTCGCGTGGCACCTGAAGGCGCCCGCCGGAACGAGCGAGGTCGCGTATCGCGTGCGCGCGGCGGATGGTCGCGTGCTGCTCGACTGGACCGCGATCGCAGCGGGCGACGGCGGGGTCTACGACATCGCGCTGCATCGCGACGGCGACCCGGGCGTGAAGGAGCTCGGCTCGACGATCAACATGTATCTCGACGCGCGGATCCGCGACGCGGGCGGCGCCGAGATGGTGAAGACGGCGTGCTGGGACAACCAGCCGCTCGCCGCGCCGCTCGCCGTCGGTACGCCCGCCGCGGGCGCGCTGTTCGGGATGTCGCTGCCGGCGAATTCGCCGATCTCGAACGTGGTCAACAGCAGCGTGAACGTGGCCGTGTTCCCGTTCGAGCAGGAGACGGCGGACCCGATCCAGATCCGGATCGTCGCCGCGCATCCGAGCGGTGCGATCTCGAAGCTGGTGAAGAGCACGTTCGTCAACCAGGGCACGGTGGAGCCTCCGGTGGGCCCGTGCGACGCGGGCGGAGACTGCTCGCAACCCGCGATGATGCCGTCGGCCATGATGAGCGACGGCGTGCTCGCCGGAACATGGACCGTGAAGGTCGAGGACGCGTTGACCGATGCCATCGTCTGCGACGAGCAGAGCCTCGAGGTCACCTGTTCGATCCCTCCGCGTCTGCAAGGCGAGGCACCTCATCCCTATCGCATCGCGATCGACCTCGCCGGCGAGACCTCGGTCTCGGTCGGCACGGGCACGATGGGCGAGTTCACGACCCCGGCGCTGAACTACCCCGGCCTCGCCCTGAGCTACACCGGCCTCGCGCCGGTCACGGACGGCTACTACTACTGCGACCGGCCGCTGAGCCATCTCGGCACGATGTACTGCGCGGCCGCGACGCAGTGGGCGCACGTCGTCGCGCTCGATCGCGCGAGCGTCCAGTTCAACCCGATCGATGTCGCGTTGACCGCGTCGCCCGATACAGGCGCAGGCATCGTGCCGCCGTACCTCGCACCCGACGCGCTGACGTTCGCCGCCCGCGTGTGGGATCTGGGCGACGAAGGACTCTAGTCCCAGCCGGGTTCGTCGATGCCGTCGCCGCCGGTCGCGCCATCGCCGGCCATCTCCGACGACGAGGGCGTCTGTTGCGGCTCGGACGCGGGCTTGCCGGCGGTCGGATCGTCGTCGCCGAGATCCCAGCCGGTGTCGAGCTCGTCCATCGGCGGCATCGTCGAGACCGACTTGGTGCGCGGCACCGCGAGCTCGGCCGGCGGCTCGGCGACCATCGGTGCGACGGGCACGGGCGGCGGTGGCAGCGGCTCGAACGGGATCTTGGCGGGCGCGGTCGGCGTGTCGTGCGCGATGACCGGGGCCGCAGCCACCGCCGGCGTCGCAACCACCACCGGCGTCTCCACCGACGGACGCTCGCGACGACGGCGACGCTCGCCGCGGTCACCGCGCTCGTTCCGATCGGGACGCTCCTCGCGCTCGCGCGGCGCCTGAGCGCCCGCGGCATCGAGGACCTTCTGCGTGACGTGCTCGAACTCGGCGGCCTGCGCGTGATCAGCGTCGTCGAGCAACGGGCCCGCATCGGACCACTGCGCGCGGAGCTCGTCGACCACCTCGACCGGATCGCGTCCGGAGAACCGGAGATCGCCGAACGCGTTCGAGCGCATCGCCTGCTTGAGCTGCGCGGCGAGATCGACGCCCGCCTCGGGGGTCGGCGCCGCCTTCGGCAGGAGCTCCTGGGCACGCGCGATCAACTTCTCGCGCTTGCCGCGCAGCGCGACGGGATCGAGCTCGGTCCCCTTCACGGCATCGGGCGCGGACGCGATCACGTCGCGCACCATGTCCTCGACCGCCGACGACAACTCGCGGCGATCGAGCTCGCGGACCTTCGCACGCACCGCGATCGCGCGTGCGATCCGATCGTCGCCGCCGGCCTTCACGGCGTCGAGCTCGGCCTTGAGCGCATCGAGCTCGGCGCGGTGGCTGTTCGCCTCGGCGTCGCGTGACTCGTCGCGCTTCGCGAACAACGCGTCGCATGCGGCGCGGAACGCCTTGTAGACGGCGTCGGCGTCGCGCCGCGGCACGAACCCGATCTCCTTCCACTCGTGCTGGAGATCCTTGATCTGGCCGATCGCCTTGCCCCAGCCTCCGTCGGCCGGCGCCTTGATCGCGACCTGCTGCGCGCGCGCGATCAGCTCCTGCTTCCGCGCGAGGTTCTCGCCTTCCTCGGCGTGACGCGCGTCGAGCATCGGCTTGCGGCGCTCGAAGAACTTGTCGCACGCGGTGCGGAACCGCTTCCACAGCTCGTCGCCTTGCTTGCGCGGCAGGTGGCCGGAGTCCTTCCACTGCCCCTGGAGCGCCTTGAGCTTGTCGGCCGTCGCGGCCCAGTCGGTACTCTCGGCGAGCGTCTCGGCCTCGGCGATCAACGCCTCCTTGATCTTCACGACCTCGGCGAACTTCTCGTTCTCGATCGCGCGGAAGCCCTTGACCCGCTCGAACACGGCGTCGCAGCCGAGCTTGAACTGATCCCACAGCTCCTTCGAGCGACGCTGCGGCATCGCCCCGACTTCCTTCCACAGGGCCTGGAGCTGGCGCAGCCGGTTCGCGAGATCCTGGGACGGCTCCTCGGCCGCCATCGCCTTCGCGGTCGCGATCAGCGCCTCGGCCTTCGGCACGTTCTGGAACCGCGCCCAGTCCTCGGCCTCGCGGAGCTCGTTCGCGCGGCCCGTCAGCTTGCCGCGGACGGCGGAATAGCGATCGGTGAGCGCGTCGCGCTGCTCGGCCGGTACGCGCCCGATCTGATCGAACGCCTTGCCACCGCGCTGGAGCGCGCGCTCGAAGTCGCGGATGTCCTTCGACTCGAGCTTCTCGAGCTCCTCGACGAGCGTGGTCAGGTTCGCCGCGAGCTGGATCGCGCGCTCGGCGTCCTCCTGCTTGCGCGCTTCGTCCTCGAGCCGGCGACGCTCGCGCTCGGCCTTCTGCTCGGTTTCGCGAGCGATGCGCGTGGCGTCGTCCTCGCGCGGCGGTTCGGCAACGGGCGATGGCGCCGGAGTCGCGGTCGCGGCCGCGGCCGCGGCGCGTTCGGCGGCGGCGCGCTGCTCGCGCTCGCGTGCGACCTCGCGCTCGACGGCGCGCAGCTCGTCGGCGGAGCGCGCCTGCGAGTGGTGGAGCTCCTTGCGCTTGCGGAACCGCTCGGTGCTGCGGTTGAACCGCTCGGTCGCCTCGGCCTGCCCCTCGGCGTCGGCGGGGAGCGCGGCCCAGGCGGCCTGCGCTCTGTCGACGACCGCGGTCGCGCGGTCGAAGTCGAAGCTGTCGGCGACGGCCTCGACCTCGCGGATCAGCTGCGCGCGCTCGGCGCGGAGACGCTTGACCTCGTCCGGGACCTGCGGCGTGGCCTTCTTCTTCTCGGCCTCGGCCATCTCCGTCGCGATCTTGCGAGCGCGCTGGCGGATCGCCTTGTTCTTCGCCTTGCCGGCGACGTTCTCCAGGCGATCGAGGTCGTCGAGCTTGTCGACCGCCGCGAGACCGACTTCCTTCTGGGTGGTGTCGATCGCGAGCGCGCGCAGCACGTCACCGTCGTCGATCCGCGCGACCGCGGCAAGCCGCAGCTCCTGCGGGGCATCGCCCTTCGCGAGCTCCGAGAGTGCGCGCGGATCGCGCAGCTCGCCGAACGCGCGCTTGCGGACCGCCGGCAACGCGGCGTGACCCGCGACCTCGACGAGCGCGTGCTGGTCGCCGAGCTTGATGATGCCCGTGAGGGCCGCACCCGCAGCCTCGGCGTCATCGGCGCCGCACGCGACGTCCTGCCAGAGCTCGGCCGCGCGTTCGCCCGCATAGTCGCGCAGGCTGCGCTCGGTCTCCGCCGCGGCAATGTCGGCGAGGACGTCGGCCTCGTGGATCTTCTCGATCGCGAGTCGGCGGATGCCGATGTCGCGGTCGGTGCGAGCCACTTGAACAAGAATCGCAGCGTCGTCGTTGGTCAGCGCGCGAACTGCTTCGCTGCGGACCCGGACGTCGCTGTGGCGATATTTGGGGCGAAAGAGGTCGGCAATCCCCATGGCAGGGGCGGGAATCTATGCGCCCGCGCCTACCCTGTCCACCACTCAACGCGCCCGAGTTGGTGTCCTGGGTACACGCCGGACCGGCTTCAGGGGCGTACGAGCGCGAGCAGCTCGCCGACGACGTCGACCAGCTTGAAGTCGCTCGGCGTGAAGATCCGCCGGATCCCGAGCTGCTTGAGCGCCTCGTGATCGCGCGCCGGCACCGTGCCACCGAGGACGACCGCGACATCTTTGCCGCCTCGTGCGCGGAGCTCGCGCAGCACCGCGTCGGCGAGCTCGACGTGCGAGCCCGACAGCACCGAGAGCCCGATCACGTCGACCGCCTCCTGGACGGCGACCGCGGCGATCGCGGCCGGCTCGAGCCGGATCCCCGCGTAGATCACTTCGAACCCGGCGTCGCGCGCGGCCACCGCGATGATCTCGGCGCCGTTCGAGTGGCCGTCGAGCCCGGGCTTGCCGACGAGGAGGCGCGGGCGCCGGCCGTGCGCCTTGACGTGGGCCTCGACCTTCTCGCGCAGCTGGGTCCAGTCCGCCGACGACTCGCCCCCTGCCGCGGTGATGTGCGCACCACCGACGCCGGTCTCGGCGCGGTACTCGCCCCACACGTTCCGCAACGCGCCGGCCCACTCGCCGGTGGTCACGCGCGCGAGCGCGCACGCGATCGACGCCTCCATGATCGGCTTGCCCGCGCGCGCCAGCGCCTCGAGCTCGGCGAGCGCGGCCACCGCCCTGGCGTTGTCGCGGTTCGCGCGGGTTGCCGCGAGTGATGCGAGCGCGTGCTCCGCGGCGTGTGGATCGGCCTCGAAGATCCCACCGTCGTTGCCGACGAGCGGCGACGGAAGTGCTTCGACGTACTTGTTGACGCCGACGACGATCTGCTCGCCGCTCTCGATCCGTCCCATCCGCGCGGCCATCGACCGCACGAGCTCCTGCTTGCAGTAGCCGGTCTCGATCGCGCCGCGGATCCCGCCCATCTTCTCGATCACCGCGAGCTCGTGCTTCGCCGCGGCGATCAGGCTCTGGACCTTCGCCTCGATCACCGGGTTGCCGGTGAAGATGTCGCCGTACTCGAGGAGATCGGTCTCGTACGCGAGGATCTGCTGGAGCCGCAGCGACCACTGCTGGTCCCACGGCCTCGGCAGCGAGAGCGCCTCGTTCCAGGTCGGCAGCTGGAGCGCGCGGCACCTGGCGTCTTTCGACAACGTCACGCCGAGCGCCTCGATCAGGATCCGCCACGCGTTGTTCTCGGGCTGCTGCTCGGTCAGGCCGAGCGAGTTGACCTGGACGCCGTAGCGGAACTGCGTGAGCTTCGGATCGGTGACGCCGTAACGCTCCCGGCACAGCTCTTCCCACAGCCTGCCGAACGCGCGGAGCTTGCACATCTCCTCGATGAACCGCATGCCGCTGTTCACGAACCACGACATCCGGCCCACGCACTGCGCGAACGCCGCGGCGTCGACCCGGCCCCGCGCGCGCACCCGATCGAGCATGCCGAGCGCATCGGCGAGGGCGAACGCGAGCTCCTGCACCGGCGTGGCGCCGGCCTCCTGCAGGTGGTAGCTGCACACGTTCGACGGGTTCCACTGCGGCAGATGGGCGACGCAGTACTCGTAGGTCTCCGCGATCAGATCGAGCGACGGCTCGGGCGGGAAGATGTACGTACCGCGTGCGAGATACTCCTTCACGATGTCGTTCTGGGTCGTGCCGCGCAGCCCGGCCTCCGGCACGCCGCGTTCGCGGGCGAGGGCGACGTAGAGCGCGAGCAGCCACATCGCGGTGCCGTTGATCGTCATCGACGTGTTCATCCGCTCGAGCGGGATGCCGTCGAACAGCTGGTGCATGTCGTCGAGCGATACGATCGGCACGCCGACCTTGCCGACCTCGGGCCGCGCGAGCGGATGATCGGGGTCGTAGCCGCACTGGGTCGGCAGATCGAACGCGATCGACAAGCCGGTCTGCCCCGCGGCGAGGTTGCGCCGATACAGCTCGTTCGATGCCTTCGCACTCGAATGCCCCGCATACGTGCGAAAGATCCAGGGCTGGTCGGCCATGTATCAGTGTGTACCACCGCGTTTTCATCGTCGTCTCCGTCGGCGTGCGGTAAGGTCGCGGCCATGCGGAAGCTCATCTTCATCGCGATCCTCGCGGCCGGCGCCGGCTGCGCGAAGTCGTCCGACAAGCAGGCGAGCAAGGAGTCGGCCGCGGCCCTCCCCGCCGACGATCTGACGTTCATCACGGTCGACGACGTCGACGCCCACATCACCAAGGGCACGGCCCAGGCGGTCGACGCGAACAACCCGACCACCCGCGCGCACGAGGGCGTCGTCCCCGGCGCCGTGTTGTTGACCGACTCCGATTCGTTCGCGCTCACCGAGCTGCCGACCGACAAGGCGAAGGAGCTGGTGTTCTATTGCGCGAATACCCACTGCGGCGCGTCGCACCACGCGGCGTCCAAGGCGATCGCCGCCGGCTACACCAACGTGAAGGTCATGCCGGAAGGCATCGCGGGCTGGGTCAAGGCCGGCAAGAAGGTCCAGAACATCTAAGCGAGCGTCACGCGCAGACCATCGACGAGCTTGGTCTGCGCGACGACTCCGAAGGCATCGCGCAAGCGGTCGACCTGCGCGCGCGACTTCATGATCTCGCCGGCTCGCGCCGGTGCGTGATCGATCGAGGAGCGGTTGCCGCACAGCTCCACGATGGTGCGTGCGAGCTCGAGCACCGTGATCTCGCCGCCGGTCCCGACATTCGCGACGGTCTGCGAGTTCCCGTCTTGCGACGCCGCGACGAGCGCCCGCACGACATCGCCGACGTAGACGAAGTCGCGGGTCTGGCCGCCGTCGCCGAAGATCGTGAGGGGCTTCCCGGCGCGCGCGCGATCGCTGAAGATCGAGATCACGCCCGAGTACGGGCTCGACGGATCCTGGCGCGGCCCGTAGACGTTGAAGAACCGCAGCGCGGTGGTCGCGACACCGTGGACGCTCGCGTAGTAGTCGAGCGCGAGCTCGCTCGCGTACTTGTCGATGCCGTAGGGCGACACCGGCTTGCACGGCGCGTCCTCGGGGACCGGCAGCGTCGCGACATCGCCGTAGACCGCGGCCGACGACGCGAACGCGACCTTCTTCACCCGGTGCGCGCGCGCGTACTCGAGGACGTGGAGCGTGCCGCCGTAGTTGATCTGCATGTCGACGAGCGGGTTCTGGACCGAGTGGACGACCGAGACCTGCGCGGCGAGGTGGATGATCCGCGCGACCGGACCGTGCTCGACGGTGATCGGCGCGAGTGCGGCGAACACGCCATGCGCGACGTCGCACACGGCGACATGTAGCCGTGCGTTGTCGCTCCACCGCGAGAGGTTCGCGCGCTTCCCCGTCGAGAAGTTGTCGAGCACGACGACGCGGTTTCCCGCCTCCATGAAGTGATCGACGACATGCGAGCCGATGAACCCGGCTCCGCCGGTGACGACGATGGTCTCCACGCGAGTACTTTACTGCTAGCTTCGTGCCGATGCGCGCGATCCAGGTGCAACGTCACGGTGGTCCGGACGTTCTCGAGCTCGTCGACCTCCCCGCTCGCGATCCCGGGCCGCACGAGGTGCGGATCCGCCACCACGCGATCGGCGTGAACTTCATCGACACCTACTTCCGCACCGGCCTCTACCCTGCCCCTCTCCCGCTGGTTCCAGGCGCCGAGGGTGCCGGGGTGGTCGAGGCCGCCGGTGCGAATGCGCCATTCGCCGTCGGCGACCGCGTCGCGTACGCCGCGAACGGCCCGGGGAGCTACGCCGAGACCCGCACGATCGAGGCGAAGCAGATCGTGAAGCTGCCCGACGCGATCGGGTTCGATATCGCGGCCGCGATGATGCTGAAGGGCTTGACCGTCCAGTATCTGCTGCTCCGCACGGCCCCGCAGGGCGGGCTCCACGCCGGCGACACGATCGTCTGGCATGCGGCGGCCGGCGGCGTCGGCCTGATCGGCGTCCAGTGGGCGAAGGCGCTCGGCCTCCACGTGATCGGCACGGCCGGCGGTCCCGACAAGTGCGCGCTCGCGACGAAGCACGGCGCCGACCACATGATCGACTATCACCACGAGGACGTCGTCGCGCGGGTCGTGGAGCTGACCGGCGGCAAGGGCGTGAAGGTCGTCTACGACTCCGTCGGCAAGGACACGTTCGAGCGCTCGCTCGACTGCCTCGCGCCGTTCGGCCTGCTCGTCTCGTTCGGCAACGCCTCGGGCCCGCCCCCGCCGCTCGACGTCCTCGCGCTCTCGCGCAAGGGCTCGCTCTACGTGACGCGGCCGACGCTCGGCACGCACACCAAGGAGCACCTCCCCGAGATGGCCCGCGACCTGTTCGAGGTCGTCGCGAGTGGCAAGGTGAAGATCGACGTCGCCCAGCGCTACCCGCTCGCCGACGCCGCCCGCGCCCACCGCGACCTCGAGGGCCGCAAGACGGTTGGCGCGAGCATCCTCGAGCCGTAGCGGTACACTCGGATCGTGGTGCGCCGCGACCTCGGTCTCGTTCTTCTCCTGTTCGCGTTCACGCTCGTCGTCGTGCGTCCGCCCGAGCCGGCGCCTGCGACCCGGATGGCG
>Ga0307509_10010426_pt1 | contig 11391 bp, 10 predicted proteins | sample 10_EM_MG_FD_202245 | JGI IMG/M metagenome (GOLD analysis project Ga0307509, IMG submission 202245) | Populus trichocarpa ectomycorrhiza microbial communities from riparian zone in the Pacific Northwest, United States - 10_EM | ecosystem: Host-associated > Plants > Roots > Unclassified | place... | reverse complement strand
AGGCTCAAGGAAGCCGCCGAACGACTTGCCAAGCGCGCTCGCGCTGCGTAATCATCCCGCTCCCGCCGCTGTCAGTGGGGGAGTTTGACCCGGCCACGGGTGGAGGAGTTCGAGGTGGCCGCCGGGGACATGTCCATCCTCCGCACACCAGCAAGCGTGCGGATGAGATCGAGCCGCAGCGCCCCGAGACTGTAGGGGTCGATGAACGCAAAATGCAGTCCGTACGGATCGAGTTTGGGGACGATGGCGATTGCAGCCTGTGCTGCTTCGCCGGGGATTTCGACGACCGGAGCATTGAGCTTGCGCAGCCGTTCGCCACATGCGCGGCGCCTGTCAGCGTCCGAGTCCGCGATATACACAACGCCAAAGGGCGTACGCTTTTCGACTGAAGCTTTCCAGGCGACTAGCGGAGAGCCATCCACGTAGCGACACGAGCCCCGTAACTTGGCGCGACCGGGACCGCAAAACACATCGATATAGGCGTTCGGGTGCCCCGAAAATTGGGCTCGCGCACCCGAGTGTAGGTATAAGTATTGCTGCAGCGCGCGATGCTTGTCTTCAACCCATTCACCGACATCTCCGTCGGCGGGTAGCCCATCATCCCCCTGAATGAGTTCGCCCATGTACCCAAGATTGTAACGCTTGAACTCTGCTGATGCGCGAGCGAATTCGTTTCAAGAGTCGCGGGAAGTTTTGTACGGCGGCGACCCGACAATCGATTCGCAGGACTAACTTTGTGTTGATGTGCTCGCGAAAGAATTTCTGTCTACCGCTTGCAGGTCGGCATCGATTGCGCAGAGGCTGCCCGAAGGCGGCGCGCTCGCGGCGTCTCCATTTGCGGCGAACCGACACGGGCAACTGTTTCCCGGTACTTTCGATCTTGCGAGCGTGGCTGTGAGCAGCTACCAACGAAGGACGCGCCGGAACAATATTTCTGGATCGACATTGAGGGCGCGTGCAATCAAGACGAGATCGGCAACGGGGACCTCGCAGTGTCCCTATTCTATGTTGGAGACGATTTCTCGCGACCACGTCAAAACGCGGTCGCGTCCTCTCGTTGTTCATACCTCACCGGCAGCGGCCGCTTTAAGCCAGTTCCGAATCGCCAGTTGCACTAAGCCCCACAGCTCTCTGTGCAGTTGATCCTCATTGGCGTACGGTGGATCCCATCCGATCGCCCGCCCAATGTCCCATTCCATCAATCTACTACCGTGGAGAATTCCCGACCGCAGGGTATACATCTCCGTGCGCCTCTTCCTGAGACTCTGCCCCGGCGCAAATGTCTCAAAAAAGGACCGGAACCGTTCTGTAGCGCCAGGCACTTCATGTTGGATATCTCCGTTGCATTCTGGACATGCAACCTTATGGGCATTGGGGCGCGTGGTCAGCGCTTCTGCCGCACTTACGAGTGCTGCAAACGACGATGAGGCAGAGGTATTCCAATGTCTGGATGCCAAATCCATCCAGAAGAGAGCCCGATCAAACTTGTCACGATGCTCCTTGGACAGACTCTGATACGAGAAAATTGAAGTATCCAGATCGGAGGGGGCCTTCAGCGGTCCACCATCGTGACCAAACTGAGCGTAGTAGGTGTTCGCGGGCACCAATTGGATTACAGGAGCAGTAGAATCCGAGAATGCTTTCCGAACGACCTCCATGTTCTCCAGGTAGAAAAACTCCTGAACCCATAGAATATCAAACGGCGCGCTACCTTGTACCCTGAGACCGAGTTTGCGCCGCAACCAATTGAACTGCCATCTGCGAGGAGGACGATGGACGCTCGCCCAAAAATATTGAGATTGTCGCGACAAGACATTTGTCTGACCCTGCAACAGAATGTTAAGCAACAGTGTGTAGCCTCGGTGCTCCCGACGTCTTCGACTGTTCGTAATGGGCCACATGTTGGTGACCTGCAAAGGAAACTCGAGGATGAACGGATGCTGCCCCATGAGTTCCGACGCTCTCGGGGCAGTCTCAGGTGGCGGCAATATCTGAATTTTTGACTTGTCCCCGCGCCACCAACCCTCCACGCGGTAGCTGCTGAAGCTCACGTCGCGACCGACTTGCAGCGGACCACCGAGTAGCGATGTCATCACCTCTTCGACCAGGGCGCGCCATGCGCCCTCATCAAAGGCCGGGCCACGCTCAATTGTTCTGAGTTTCCCTTCGTCATACACCAGGATCACCTGGCACGCCGCTCCCGCAAGCGGCAGGTACAACCGGTTTGCGGACTCCCCGTCGTACTGCCCTGGACCGCCAATGCGGGCGTCCAAAAGCAGTCGCAAATCGTGTCTATCGACCTCAGGCGGGAGCTCTTCGAGAAGGTTCCTCACTTCCACGGATCTCCCGGGCCATACCCCTGGCCTAAACTGCTGTCCATGAGACTACACGGCACTGTGGTGATCGTCCGCAAATCATAATGACCTATGACGCCGCAGCACTCTTCGAATGCTTCGGACTACGGATACGTACGTCGATTCCCTGGACTTGACCCATGTATGCGTATCTCCGCATAGCCGGGTCAGGTCCAGGGCGCGCGCCGATAGAGATTTGTCTACTCTCCAGTTAAGCGGTACGGGCCGAGCTCTGTGGTTCTCAGCGCTCAAAAGGCTATGCCAAGGTGGGGGCCGGCGAAAGTATCACGATCCACTCACTCGTTCGAGCCGCGTTGGAAGATTTTCCACAACACCCGGAATTGAAGCAGCTCCCAGCCATCAGCGATGGATAGGTTTACCAAACTCATGCCCGCCGACTCAATATCTGAACAGCGCGAGCGCCTCAACTTGCCTTTATAAGTCGCAGTAGTTCTGAAACCGACAATATGCGAGGAGTCTTATTGTCAACCCAGAGATCGGGGCTCGTCGCCCAGATCCATTCAACGAAAGGTGACACGACACAGTGCTCGATACGATTGGCCCAGCTTACATCGTAACCGGAACCAACGGGATGGGCCTCCAAGAGCTCGCGCAGCGAGAATGCCTGGTCGAGTTTCGCGGCGAACTGTTCGTTCCGCCGCTCGATGACCTCCTGTTTGCCAATCTCGAAATCCAGAGGGCGCTCCATGCTATGCGCTTCGACAACCCAAAGCGTGTCACCCACTCGTACCGCGGCGTCTACCTCTCGCCTGCCAGCGGGAAATGTCAGAATCCGTTCAGGTAGCAGGTTAGCACCATGCCGTACAAGCTCAACGCGCAGTGCGTCTTCGAATGCCACACCGCGATCTGCTCCCGAATGTCGCAGACGCACGAAAAGCGTGCGCAGTATCGCCGATACTCCCTGAGTATCGAGCATCGTAAAGCCGTTACTCTTGATCAACATGGCCCGCGGACCTCGCGACCACAACGATATTGCGCTCTGCCGCTCTGCCGTATCGAGACTGAGATCAGAAAGTATCCCCTCTAGCACTCCACTGATTGACTTTGAAACGTCATGATCACCGATCGACTCTAAATACCAAATAACCGAGCCGCGAATACTCTCGAGATCGGGATCAATCATCACGTAAGCGCGCCGGAGTAAGTTAAACATGGAAAACAATACTGCAGACCTATCGCCTCGCAAAACTTTAAGGAATTGCTTCTCTGGAAACATGGCCCGCCAAGTTAACGCAGCGACCACCAAGAGGAAGTCCTTCAAAGAGTACTGTTTTCTGCGAAAGAACTCCTGTGCCAAAAACTCGTGAGCATTGCAGTAGGCTTCGATTGAGATGGTTTGCGGCAGGAAATTCAGCGCGCTTCCCATTATGCCGGTTGGAACTTCGAAGCCCAGTGACTCCACGAGTTCCTCGGCTCGCTCACCTGTAACATTGTAACTGGGCGCTACAATCGTCGTGGAAACTCCTAACGGATCGGGTCTTCCAACAAATGTCCCGACGATCGCCGTGAACGAGTCCGCCTTCGCAATACGGGAATCGAAGCTGGTAATCAGGAAGTCAATTTCGGGGTTTGGCACGTGCGTCAAATCAGTGGCCGACGACACCACCAGCTCGTCTCCCTTTCCCAACGCACGCAGCCTCGCCGCAGTCATCCAATATTCGTAACACAGTCCCTCCACCGCATATATGTCGACAAAATCCTGAGCCTGAAACTCAACCAATACCAGCTGATCGCTATCTACAAAAGCGCCGACGTAACTTTCTCGAGCGCGTCGTTCTGGGATCAAACTCTTAAGCAACCGAAGAAAGCGCCCCCCGAGAACTACTCCTGGTGATACCTCAGATGATCTCCGAATGTCTCGCCTCCCAGTTAGGATGCCGTATTTAGCGATTGCGCACTCGACGTGGTCCCGGACCAGCCCGAGCGTATTCGCGTCCGTCTTGCTCTCGTGCAATGGACTCAAATAAGGTCCTATGCGCCGATACATATGCACCCAGTACGCGACCGAATGGTGCTTCAAAAGCCGCCGAATCTCTGTCTCGATTGACTCCAAATAGCCCTGCAGCAAGGCATACCCGACCGGCCCGGATAGATGAGTTCCTATGCCGAGCTTTGTGCAGAGATGCTTTCGCAACTCGCGCGGGTGCTCGATCAAAACCTTGTTGATCTCACCTGACTTGATCGAGGTCAGTGACTGGAACGTCGGCTGGTAATATTCGATATTCAGACTCTTGTCGGGATCATCAGTGCGGCGGCTCATGAACGATCAGCCCCCTACTTAGCGCTCAAGTGGAACCGCCGGCCGCTCGCCGTGAATCGGAATACCAATGAAGTAGCAATTCGGAGCGCTCACTTAGCGAGAGGCACCTGGCGTGACTTGCGTCTGCCCACGGTGCTCGGCAATAAACTTTGCGCGCTCGAACAATTCGTCGTACGTGATAACCTCGATGTTACGTCACGGCGTCTTGCCCCCATCAGTCCTAGAATTTCCACTTTGGGATATCCGTATGTGGGACCTCCTGTACGGTAAACCCGCGTGACGGTATGGCGCAGAATGCTGGCCCGGCCCGTCGACTCTGCTGCACTACAATACGACATACTCTATGTTTTGCGCTTGGGGCATCTACCACGACAGTTCCTTGTTGATGTTTCGCAGGACGTCGGCAATGGAAAGGCTTTGAAAGAAGGGATGCCACGGCCGAGGCGCTATAAAATTCATGCGCCCCCCGCTTTCCCACACAGGGACAACAGTGCCCGCAAGTCCGGCAGAGCGAGCACGTAGTTGAAGGTCCGTGATAATCGCATTCTGGTCTTCACTGGTCTTGTGTCCGAAGGGCGAATCGAGCGGCACAATGACCATGTTCTGACCCTGTTGGCATAAATGCGCTATGCGAAAATGAGGCATCTTCATTTCTCCGTGTTTAGTTCCTTGTAGAATCGCCACGCCATTAATTACTCACACTACGCCTTCAATGAGCGCTGAGACCTTCGGCGTATTCGCTGGCAGCTCATTTGCGTCAACTTACCCTGCCCACCAGGTGCCCTGACTGAAACGAAACGTGATGTGCCCATCGCTCCGTGTGGTGAGCACGTGCCGCAGCTCGCCTCGAAACAGTCCACCTCTGGCCTTGGACCGGTAGTGCGGCACTGTTTCCTGAGTGTCGTACATGTATCCCTTGTCGGAGATGACGACAAAGTACGGATTGCAGCCGGCAGCGAAGACTTCGTCGCAAATGCCACTAGCGCGGCCATGATGGGATGCGATCAGGACGGATGTTGATTTCAGCATGTCGTAAAATTGTGAGCGCTCGAGCAGCTTCAGCCAGCCGGCGCGTTCCAGATCGCCGGGAAACAGGAATCCGACGCCGTTGATCGTGAGGTGGATTACGAGGCTGAGGTTGTTCTCATCGTCAAAATCCGCGGGACCGTTGTTGAAGGCGCATCGTTCCACGCCCGGGAACGTTACGCTCGCGGGTAACGGAGATGTGTACGCCTTCGCCATGTCCACGAGCGCTTCGATTCCCGCTCCCATGCCGTCCTCACTCTTCAAGAGGGTAATCGTATCGGCAGAGACGGCGTTGTTACGCCACAGAGACTGGATGCCGATGCCCTGACGAAGGTCGCTAAGCCCGCTCACGTGGTCTTCGTCGTAGTTTGTGACGGCGAGCATCTCAAGCACTTGAACACCTCGCTGCTGGAGCAGCTTGCGTGGCGTCCAACCGGTCGTGGCGTTGTGGCCACAATCGATGAGCATGCGGGTGCCAACATCGGTGGTTAGAAGGGCGCACGCCCCATGCTCGACATCGAATATTTCCAGCTGCATAGAGTGACGATGGTTACTTGAGGGTGTCACAGGCTCGGAGCAGCAGATCGGCGTACATGAATGCCGCCGTGCGAACGGTCTGCCGGGAGATGAAGAGGACCCAGACGAAGAGCAGGACAAGATTGATTCCTCCGACCACGCGCGCCGGCATGGGCAGTGTCTCAAGGGCCTTTTCATTGAACCCAGCAAGAGTCAGCACGTCGGTAGCACCCAATAGCCACACTAGCGACAGCACCGCTATGAAGATGGCAATGGGCCTCAGTCCCAGGCAATTTCGGCGGAATCCATACGCGATGAGTTCCTTGAACAGGAGCGGGTAGGTCTTCGTGTCGCGCGTCTGATCAAGCAGCCATCTTGCGACGCTGGCATAGATCGCGTCCGCTGCGACAGGATCAGTCAGCTCCTCGGCCGCCGTGGGAAGCCGAACGTTGAGCTTGTTCGCGAGAAAGGCGTGGTATCTCGCTTTCGTCAGGTTGTCGAGCGTGGAATTTCGATGACGCAGAAGCTGGGTGGTCGGTTTTCCGCCCCATGAATCGAACAGGTCGTTCTCCAGCCGCTTACCGAGCTCACGTGCGATGGTCGTAAGCAGATAGATCACGCCACAACTGGCCAGCAATCCGATCAGCCCGGCCTTCGGCTCGAGTGGGAGTCCGTAGAGCCCGATGGCGATCGCCACAAGGGGTGCGCCGGCCAGCAGCGCGGGGTATAGGCGCGCCTGACGCTCGTATCGATCAGTCAGCTTGACGAATAGTTCCGAGCTACTCACGGTGCATGATTCTCAAATGACGGGCGGTATGGCCGCTGTCAATCACGGACCGGCCTGGAGGGTGTATTCGGTCTCCACCGTAATGCTCCCTACGTATTTCAAGTCGCCGCTCTCGGCCCTGTCTTCGTCGTTGAGCACCGGGTTGGAGTAATTGTGGTTGGACACATAGAAGTGAACCTTGTCGTCGACGCACTCCATGGTGATGTGTCCTGCCTTGTTTTGTGTCACCGTGCTGTAGCCGGTGTAGTAGTTGAGATGTCGGGACGGTGCTTCGCCTATTACTATGATCTGGGGATCGAGCTTCTCGAGCCACGCATCAGGAATCTTCCCTGAATCGCGCCCGTGGTGGGATGCGAACACGATGGTGGTCTTCTTGAGCTCGATGGCATCGGTGATGTCTTTCATGAACTGGGTCTCCAGGTCGCCGAGCCAGAGGAAGCTGGCCCCACCCTCGATTGAGTATCGGATCACGGCAGAGGTGTTGTTGTAGGACTCCCCCGCATCGCAAGCAGCAAGCGCCTGCTGAAAATGGTCATTGGAAGTGTCGGGCCAGAGAATGTGGATACCGGAGGCCTGGCGCTCCTCGTCGCTCCGATTCATCCACCTTCGAGAGCACCCCTTGAAGATGTAGAACGCCTTCTTCGCGTCATCGCGGATCTCGCAGTAGCGTTTGAAGGAGTCCGTGTCCTCGTCCTTGATGGCCTGGTTCTTCACGACGTAGAAGTTCACGATGGAGATCGCGTCATCGAGCAGATGAAGGCCGCCGAAGTGGTCTTCATCCGGATGGGTGCATATGAAGCGCTCGATGCCCTTGCCAGCTTTGGCCGCTTTGATGTCGCTGATGATCTCGTCCGCGTTCTCGTCGGACAAGTCACAGTCGATCATGGTGAAGTTGTCGCTGTTGTGGCGGATGTAGAACATGTCGCCATTGCCAACGGAATAACTCTTGACTACAGACACGGATGCATTCCTCTCGTCAGTGTTTCCCGTTACCCGGATCTAACAGTTCCTCCTCCAAGAGCTGACGGAGCTCAAGAGGGAGCTGCAGCAGGTGGCGCGAATCATTGGTCTCCTTGAATCCGAGCGCAGCTTCCAGAAACGCGAGTGGGATCTCGCAGTCGGGACGCTCCCCTACCTCGACCCTGAGTGCGCCCAGCGTGGAGTGCCAGGCTTCCCACGGGCCCTTCAACTCACGAAGGGCGCCAGCCAGAAAGCCCGTCAGGATCTGACCGAGCAGACCCTCTTCCGCAGCTTCCACCGCGAAGTTTCGCAACACGGAAACGGAGGGGGCTAGATACTGTGGCCCGAAGGTCCTCACGGAAGTCGCCAGGGTGGCGGCGATCCCCTTCACAAAATCCTCGCGCCGGCGTAGCAGGTCCTTTCGCTCGAACGCTCGCAGGAACGTGCTTAACGGCTCCGCCAGTGCCCGACGGCCGGAGTCCCCCTTCAGTACTTCCAGCTGCAGCCGTCCTTGCAGTGGCCCAATACCCGGATCCTGGGGTCGAATCTCGACTGCCCGATTGATCAAGGTTTGCGCGAGATCGAGCTGTTGGGCCTCTAGAGCGGCGACTGCACCCAATCGCACCTGTCTAAAATCATCGGAGGGCAACAATAGGTTGAGCGCTTCCACTCCCTCTTGAATAGCGCCGGTCTTGAAGCGGGCGCGGCCGAGAACCACGTATGCATGGTGATGTTCGGGGTCCACTCGGATCAGTCGCTTAGCGACACTGACGGCTTCCGAGAAGTCTCCCAAGTGGGTCAGCACGTCACTCAGCAAACACAGCACGCCGGGCGAGTCGGGCCGCCGTTTCAACACAGCCTCGAGGTCCGCGCGCGTCCCGGCGTAGTCGCCCAGCCTGAAGCGCGCATAACCTCTTTCCGCACGAGCGGTAGCGCTCGTCGGATTCGACGCAAGACCCCGATTGAGCAGCTCCAGCGCCTTCTTGGGGTTGTTGAGCAATCGAAAACAGCGGGCGGCGGCGATCAGAGCGCCGATCTGATCCGGGAACTGGTTCAGCAATGTGTCGGCCTGATGCTCAGCTTGCTCCTCCCGGCCGGAGTCGATCAGGGCCTCAAGGATCTGATCGTGCGAGTGCCAATGGGCGGGCTCTGCAGCGAACGCGGCTTGCGCCGCTTCAATCGCCTCGTCGTAGCGCTTGAGTGCAGACAAGGTGTCGGACCGGAAACAATGATACGTACAGGCGGGTGAACCGATGGCAATCGAACGATCGACCTGGTCCAAGGCTTCGGCGTATCGCCGTCTCCAAAACAGCGACTGTGCCAAATTGAAGTGCAGATGCGGGTCGTTCGGAAACTTAGCGACGGCCTCCGTGCCCACTTGAACGGCCTCCTCCAACCGATGACCTTCGTTTAGGGCGCGGGTGAGCCAGTAGTAGTCCGACGGAAATGAGCGCTCTTGAATGAGACCCCGATAGATGCCCGCACAGCCTGAGTAGTCCTGCTCCTTAAGGCACTGCGCCGCTTCTTCCTCGAGCGCGTCGACAAAGGGCTCACCGCTATCCATTCTTGAACAGCGCAGCGCCTCGCGAAGATGGACAGCATCGATGCCGCTTTCGCGGCCAGGGTCTAGATCGTTGACGCGAAGCTCCAACTCCTTACTGCTGAACCAGTGACGCAGGAACTCGACGAACAGGCCGAAATGCTCGGTACGGTTATCCTTCACCTCGATGCAGATTCGCAGCAGCGGTTCGGAGAGTTCGCAGAAGGTCTGCCGCCCGATGGGCGACTTCTGGATGAATCCCGCGGCCATGAGCTCACTCAACTGTTTGGCTGCGGTCTGCTGGGTCATCAGACAACCTGCCGCGATCTCTTTGACCGGCACGGCGCGCCCGGACTGGCAGAGGAACTCAACGATCTTGCGTTGAGCCGGGGCAAGCTGGCGCATCTTGTCCTGGTAGTAGGGTGTCAGATCGTCAACCATCTGCATGAAGGGCTTGATCAAGTCATCGAGCGACTGTCTGTTCAGAAAGTCGTAGAGAACTACGTAGGCGCGATGGTTGCCGGCGGCGAGATGGTGGACCGCGCGGATCCGTGCACGCCCATTCGGTGTTTGCAGGAAGTCCGCCAGCTCTGTCTTGTTGTCGTGGACCGCTTTTTTCACGAGCAGTCTGTGCGCGTCGCGATATTCCAGTTTCTTTAGCTCGCGGAGCGAAAAGAAGCCATGGAACGGGTGTTCGGGCTGAGTAACCGCGGCAAAAAGGGTTGGGGTCGTGGCCAGGATGGTCCAGAATCCGGTCTGTTGGATGAATGCGCGCCAGCAGCGCTGGCCTTCCACGTCCAAGCCATGGAACAGATCGATGAGGTTCTCGCAAACCAGTAGCAACGTCCTGCTGCCTACGTGGTCGCGGAGGATACTTTCGGCGAACGCTACAGCGGCTTCGGGGTCCACGGCGAATCTGTCGTAGATGGCGCTGATGCTCGTGTTCAGGCCGTTGGCGTCCGTGGCGAGCGTGCGCAGGATGCGCACCAAGAAGTCGAGATACGAGGCGACGCCCCACTCCTCTTCGTTGAGAAACGCAATAACGATCTGGTGCTCGAGGTGCCGGACGTTGAGCAGCTGGAGGATGCGGTAGTGGGCCAAGACGACGAAATGGGTCTTGCCTGATCCTCGGGGTCCGACAAGAAGGACGTGGTGCTTCTTCTCATGTGGCCCGACGGACGAGAGTACGTCCTTGAGGACGTCGTCCATCATGCGATCACGACCGACGAAGAGTTGCTCGAGCGACTCAAGGTCCATGTTGCCGGGGCTATAGCGCGAACTACGAACGAGGCCTCTTCGCACCGTGCGGATCTCCAAGGGAGGGCTACGTCTGGGCAGGTCCCTTTATACGCCGAAATTGACGTACGTCAATTTCGGCGTATAAAGGCTGTCCCGGGCCGCCGCCACAGAACTCGGGGACATCTGGATGTAGCTCAGGTAGAAACTGGCGACGGGCTGGCGTTCGGCGTATCCAACGATGCCCGCTGGCAACCCGGGCAAGATCGCTTCCTCTTCGCGCCTTCGCTGGCGTTGATCGTGACGCCAATGGGGCGTCCCAAATAGACCGCTCGCTCCGCAGCCCATTTCACGGTCACCTGCCTGCGGCGATCAGCGCTGTTCTAGGCACAAAGTCCATATAGATCAAATTGTTACAGAGTACGAGTGCTCAATTGCGACCATTGTGAAATACCCCCGGAAATCCAACACAACGGGGTCGGCTGTGCGTGGACGCTGTCGGACGTCCTTGGACACCCCCGGTGGACCAAGCCGGAGATTATCGTGCACAACTTATTGATATATAAGGAATTTCTGGCGGAGAAGGTGGCGGCCGAATCGCCAGCCTAAGTTATTGATTCTCCATATACCACGACCTTCCGCGTCGCATTTTGGTCCCTATCTGGTCCCCCAGATTCGCCCGGCTTCCGGC
>Ga0307509_10010425_pt1 | contig 11393 bp, 10 predicted proteins | sample 10_EM_MG_FD_202245 | JGI IMG/M metagenome (GOLD analysis project Ga0307509, IMG submission 202245) | Populus trichocarpa ectomycorrhiza microbial communities from riparian zone in the Pacific Northwest, United States - 10_EM | ecosystem: Host-associated > Plants > Roots > Unclassified | place... | reverse complement strand
AACGCTGCCCACGTAATCCGCCGGAACGCAAGCGACGTCACGATCAAGAAATCCGCCGAAGGCAACGGAAAGTCCAAAGTTCCACAAACCGAAACTGTACTCGAGGAGCAGGCACCAACTCTGACCGCCAACAACAAATCCACGCCCCAACAAGTCTCGCGTTCCAACTCTTCGTCAAGGGACCCTCCGGCGTATCCTGCTCGCACTCCGGTCCGGACCAAACGACGCTCGGTCACTTCCGCTCTCTCTGATCACGAGGATAGTGTGATTAACACCCCAGAACCCCCAGCTGCCCAACATAACAACTTTTCCACCTTGTTGGACTCCCCAGCCCCAATGATATTCTCGACTGCCGTGGAACAGAGGCTCTTGAACTCCTTAAGCAGTTTGGGCTTTGACACTGGCCAGATCGTGCACTCCGTCCTTAGCGATGCTTGCGATTCTTCGGGGTCACTTTGGTGGATGCTCGTCAAAAAGGCAGAGGCTTCCGAGCTGGATCAGGGACACAACCCCGTCGCAGAAAGCAAGCCAAAGCATTCCTCTTCTAAGAAACGGGTGGGCAAGTCGCGAACATCTGACCACAAGCAGCGGCCGAGCGAGCTCGAAGCGCTCTCTGCCATGACCCGTTCAGCCCCCGAGCTTGCGCTCATCCCAGCCACCCCCACTGCTCCCACTTTGGTCACACCGACAACACCACCTCAACCCACCAAATCACGACCGACACTGTCGCCGTCATCCTCCGCCGACTTGACGAAATCTTTCCCTTCAACCCCCGGGAGTTCTTTCAAGGATCCATCCAAGAACCGGAAGACGAGAGCCGGGAGCGTCAGTATTATGCAGCGTGCAACCACTGCTTTGGAGGCCGCGGGCTTGGTTAGGAAGAGGTCAGCTGAAGTCGTACGTGAGGACCGGGAGAAGGAGAAGCATAAGGAGGGTGAAAGAAAACATGGGAGCGGCGATGAGACCAGGAGTTCGCACGGGAGTTTGCCTAGTAAGCGACCCAAATCGCCACTCGCCAAACCAGAAGGTCCAGCAGCACCAGACTACGACCTAGACCCGTCACACCTTTCATCCCCTTGGGTGATGGCCAAACCACCGAAGTCTTCGGAGTCCCCCTCCCCTACAGAGGCAGCCTCTCCCGGCGATACCCTGACAGCACTGCCCAATCTTGGAGGGGTCAACTCCAAAGGCGGAAGTGTTGGAAGGAATAGGGCAAGCCTCTTGACTGCTTTCAGGATGTGGTTCGACGAGGGCCGGAGAGCGAAGCGGAAAGAGTCGGGAAGGGCCATTGGGTTGCCCGTTGTACCTGGCACCCCATCGAATGGGCGGGCCCGGGGTACGATGAAGCGGCGTGGTAGCGGCAGCTCAAAGCGCAACACAGGACACCGGACGAAGCACTCTGCGTCTCGGCGGTCGAGTAGTGTGAATTCCCGCAGGTCGTCCATCAACTCCGTCGCCATGATCGAGGGGAGCGTTGCAATGACTCGCCAGAGGAGCGATCCAAGTCGCAAGTCTTACGGCACTCATACCCCCAGCTCCGAGCGGGGGGAGTACTCCTCACGTCCTTCATCCGTGCTCAGCGTCAGCGGGCGTCGTCATCGGAAGTCGCCGTCACAAAGTTCTTCAGGATCGATGCGGGCAAGGACAGCGTCTCCCACTGCTAACAAATACCACCGTAGGGAAGGCTCGGGTTCGTCAACACGCGTGGTCAAACAACTCCACACTCCACACCGCACAAGGGCGCCTCCTCTCCACGTCCGCTCTAATTCAGCTACATCATCGGTTCACTCGTTGGCATCTTCACGCCGCAACTCGTTCTATGAACAATCGGAGTCCGAAGGACCACACACCACCTCCCCCTACCGCCCACACAGGGGTTCTTTCGACGAGACCACTCCTCGGCGCGGCGGGGCCACAAAATTCGTTGCTCAGAAACGGCAGGCAACCTTCATGAGCCCCCTCACTGGATCTGTGGGCCGTTTGAGTTGGAAGAAGGCATGGGGTGTCGAACCCCCTGGCTGGCAAATGAGAGCCACTCGGCCGACAACCGTCGAGGTCTTGTCCATCTCAACCGCCCCGGAGAAGCCAGCGAACATTCGGGACGTGTTTTCTGGTAGACCATCACTCAGTGTTGGCATAGATGATGATTCGGATTGGGTCGACGAGGACGATCACATCCATTACGTGGGGGGACTCGGCCAGCTTCCATCAACCGCGGGATCTACGGACCGACAACCCACCGCCGTACAGCAACCAAGCCCTGCTGTCGGAGGGTTCTTCAACGAGCCGCCGGCCTCCTCCACTTCCTCCAAGACCACCAACCGAGGTTCGAAGAGCAGAAAGGTCTCTCCTCAATGGCTGAGCATCGGGAATACAAGCTCACGTGGGAAGGGACCCGCATCGAGTGGCGGGCAGCCCCCACAACCCGCTGACGCCTTTGGTGAGACGATCGAGGGGAGAACTTCCCGAAGGCAACTGCCAGGAGGGCGCTCCACCGCTCCCGTCATCCAGGAAGAAGACGAGGACGAGGAGGAATAGAGGAGTGATATAGACGTCCTCCCTCGGCATTTTGAGTTCCTTCCCTTTCGATCCATGGCTAGCAGATATCATCGTCCCTTCAATCGCGTTTTAGTTCGGACCTTCATCGTTCTCCCCAGTTCTAATCCACTTTCCTACTCTCCACATATGTTCCTAGCTCTCAGTCTCCTCCGTTCGTATCTTCCCTAGCGTATATATCCTTTCTTTTTAGTACCCTCGTTCCTAAGTTCCCTTTTCTCCCGTTTCGCACGTTGGATTTTCACACATGTTGTGTACCTCTAGCATATTTTCTCCTCACCTTTTCATTTCACCTTTTCTGTTTCCTCTATTGTAGTACACCTCCCGGACGAGCTGCATGGAACTCATCGAAAATAAAACTTGCATTACAAAGCGAACGTTACATGGTGTATTACTGTGTGCGTGCGTGTGGTGACTACAGGGGGGTTGGATGGTATGATTAGGTGGTGAAACGTCGTCGAACCTGCATACCGGGTACAGATGATAGCTGATGAAAGAGTGAATCCGGCCGTGAGGGAAATGAGGGATTGTATCAGGAATTCATGACATTCTCGACCTCTAATAACGCTCGAGTTCTTGCTGCCGTTCCCTCTGGAGTCTTGCCGCCTATGGGACTGACAGAGCTCGTATCCGTCAGTCCGCTGTACAGCAGTTCCATGAGCTTGTGCCACTGTTTGCCGAAGATATCTCTTGCTTGGGCACCACCAACGTCAAGTGCAGCTGTATGCGCGAGGTGAGGTTCAATGAAGATGAAGGGACGGTACGAGCTGTACTCACTAGCCAAAAGTTCTGGTCCGACCGGTCCACTCTCGAGCAAACCACGATTGCACATCAACCTCGAGAAATAGGTCCAATAAATCGTGGGTCGGAAGAATGTGTTGGTGGGTTGATTAGTGGGCGTGATGAGTACGTGGAAGTATACCCTCATAAGGCCCGCCACTCTCGAGGTGTACTCGGGAAGACCTTCGTCCTCCCTGAACCCAGCCAACTTCGCATACTCCACGCCTTCTTCGGGAGGTGGTTTCACGGGGATCGGCCAGCCGCCTGTACGTTGGACGAGTTTCATGAAGAAGATCTGGGGGAAACGTTCCAAGTTTTGGACAAAGAACGATGTCACGTGTGCGAGAGGAATTGCGCTGCGTTTCTCAGCGGTGACCTCTACTTCCGCCTGTAGAAGGATGGCTTTGGCTAGCGAATACAACACGGCCATGTAGAGGTCGTGGTTGCCGCCGAAGTTTCCGATGTGACATAGATCTAGAAGCCCTTTGCACTGAGGTTTTGTAAGTAATGTGATGGGATCGTGACCGTGAACGAACGAGACGTACGACACGTTGGATAACCTCGATATCATTGGTCAGCTGTCCGATCTTGGGGGTTATTTCCCGTCGGATCCTGTTCCATCGCATCTTCACCTCACGGTTTGCCTTCACCTTCGCCAGTGGTCCAGCCTTGACCCGCTGCGATAATTATCAGCATTCTGTGTGATTAAGAGATAGTAATGGTGGTCGTACCTTCAATAGACCTCGTGCCGTATCCCAATCGACAGATGGAGTTGAGAGACCAAGTGCAACCTGAGCTGCCTCCTTCTCCGACCTTTCCTTGTCTTCTTGTTCTTGTTTCCGTTTCTCGGCATCCTGTTTGGACTTGAGGAGCTCCTGTCGAAGGATCTCTTCCTTCTGCTTCTCGAGAGCCATCCGTTTCTGTCTCTCGTCCTCTTGCGCCTTCCTCTCTTCTGCCTCCTTGGCCAGTCGTTTTTTCTCGAGGATCTCTCTCTGTCTATCCTCTTCGAACTTTATGACGGCCTCGATCCGGTCCCTCGTTCTCCTGGCTCGAGCTTGTGTGCTGTTATCCACGCCCTGTCTGAAAGCCTGTCTCTTGGTGACTACGGCGGCGAGGCGCTCCTCGATCTCCTGCTTTGCCCTTTGGTGTAGCTGAATAAGGCGTTCGGCATCCCGGGCTCGTGCAGCCTCGAACTTGGCTCTTTGCTCTCCGGTAAGTTGTGACCGCTCCACCCGCGCTGTTCGCTAGACAACGGGTTAACGGTTCCGTTCGATTTTTGCGATGGAACCGAAGCAACGTACCCGTGCCTCCCGTCTGGTTTGGTTGGACCATTCCTCGTAGGGGTCATGATGAGATATAGCCAGTCTAATGGAAGCTATGGCGTCCGCGATATAGTTTGTTTCTTCTGTACTTTTGTCCTTCCTCGATGACAAGCTGCTACAATGACTTGGTGAGCGGACGCCGCGATCGGGTTGTGGCAACGGTGCGTACACGGACAAGGGAAGAACTTCAGGTTCAGAGGTATCGCCGGAGCTGTCTGAAGCCGAGTTGTCGCCTTCGCCTTCTGAGTCTGATGAGACCGACGGGGCGCGGAAGGTACCGCTCTTGCGAGGTGACCTAATAGGGTGAGGTTCGGGTGAGATCAAAGTTGAACGTGGGGCGAGACAAAGCGGTCAGCTACCGTTCTCTCCGCACCGGAGATGGGGATAAAGACCGTGGTACGCTGAACCTCATGGCGAACGTTTGTTCGTGGGGTGTGCTCAGGATCCAAGACGCGACGGTGGTCACGGTCTTGGGATCATAAACCACGTGTTGTGGTCTTCCCACGACCTGAGTCGAGGCGGAACACGCTTGAGTGTCAAAGACTCACGTCCGCGCCATGCAGAGAGAGTCACGGAAAGCCTGCCTGCCCCTCGAGACATAGTGGAGAATTATCTTCCGATTGGGGATTTTTGCTAACAAAATCTACGGATTTATCCACCGGGCCAATCCGGCCGCTTAGAACGAGAATCACCCGTTCCGCTCGTGATGCTCTCGCAGCAAACGGGGCTCTTCCGGCCTCGGTCTCAGCAGCACTGGAGGTATCACAGCTTCCTGGCAGTGGCACTGTATTACTGCGACTTGCGCATGGGTCTACTATGACGCACAGGGCAATCGAGTTTGAACCTCCGAGCTCCACCATCCGCTTTGTTTATAAACGAACGGGTCAGGCTAGGATCGCTTTCACTCCTTCCATCCCACACACACATCCGACAACACAGTCATGTCTCAGCCAGCCGAAACTGCTCCCACGACCCAACCCAACGTCGTTTACGTTGCCGACCAGAACAGGTCGAATGTCTCTTCAAGTTCCGACATGCTCCTCTACGTCGTCGCCTTGTGAGTTAACCCCTTTCCGGACGAGTGCCAAGGTATTCATCCCGGTTCTTTACCAGATTCATCCCACCCATCCCCGTTCTACTCAGTAAGTTGCCCCACGTCTATCTTATCTCCCACTTACACGTCTCCTCCAGAGCGTGGCTGCGGAGTTGGTATGCTAAACCCCTACGTGTGACGTCACGGATCAACCTGATAGATGTCCTCGACAGATGTCTGCATCAACATCCTCCTCTGGATCTTCGGATGGATCCCGGGTGTAATTCACTCCTGGTAAGCGTAAACCCTGGAAAGGCGACGCACGCTCATATTACCTTCAATCAGGTACATTATCTCAAAGGGTCAACGCGTCCGAATCTGAACCGCGAAGGAGCAAACATGTTGCGATGTATCAACGGACACCACCGCGACCTGCGCCTACAACTACCATATGTATCATAAGTACCTAATATTACCACGCATAACACGAAATAGGAAGATCCAAGGAAAAGATGAGCACGGATAGTGAACAAGACAGAAAATAGGGTCGAGAAAGTCGTAAAAGAGGGAAAAAGTGAAAGGATGTCCGCTAAGCGACTACCTTGGGCTGGGGGGGCGGTTGTACTTCAGGCTTTTTCTTCTCCATAATCTGAACCCATTTTCTTGGGAACCAGCCTTCTCGTCCATCCCTGGTCCTTCCCTTCCACCAGTCCGTCTCGACTTCCATGCGGGGATCAACCTCGGCGCCTGTTGAGGGATCAAGTTTACCCATGATGGCGACGATTTCGTTTTCCTTCAACTCCAATTCGGCGGGTGAGGTCGGCTGGAAGGGATAGAGAGCGCGAGCGAACGTGAGCATGGTCGGGTCAAGTGGCGGCAAGATCTGTCCCTGTTGCTGCTGCTGTTGACGCTCGGATAAGATCTTTATGAGCTTGTGCATCGCGTATGGGACACCGAAGATGGCGAGGAGGAAGATGATCAGGGGTTTGCGGCTTGGCCTTGGTCCGGGAGGAGGAGACGGACCCTGGACGGGTTTCCCATTGATGAATTCTCTGAACTCGCCTCCGAGTTGATTCGGGGGCCGACCGGTTATGAGCTCCTTCATCCACCGTAACAGTCCGAACAGACCCAGAACGCTACCAAGAGCATTCCTCAGCTGACCGAACTGCTCGATTACACCGACCATGGCGAAGAAGGAGGAGTGCGTGGCCATGAAGGTCGACTCGAGCATTTGTGAGACACCAGTGAAAGTTTGTACGATTGAGTGGAGGAGGGCGAACGTGTGTTGGGTAGTGTTCTCGAGGGTTTGGCCAAGAGACTGGTTCGCAGGGTCATAGGGCATGGGCCCATACATACCCATACCCATACCCATCCCTGGCATGCCACCGTACATACTGTTCATACTGTTCATCCCGTAACCCCCGTAACCACCGTAGCCTGACATCCCTCCGTACATGCTGCCGCCGTAGGGAGAGTATCCGGTTCCAAGTCTCGAGTAGGGTGAGTTGTATGTCGAGTTGTAGGCGGAATAAGGGGATGACGAGTAGGGAGTGGTAGCAGCAGCAGGGTTCAGGGTCGCTGGCCGTGATGGGACTGATGGAACAGCTGTCGTTGTCGTCGACGACGAGGGCTGAGTGGTCGGGGTTGATGTCATGGCGGGGGTTGTTGCTGTGGTGGACATTGGGAGAGGCGTCGCCGTCGAGGAGGGATTACGCTCCCAGGGTTTTGGAGGAGACGCCTGCATGTCGAAGGAGTGGGGAAGAAGAGAAAATCGGTTGATGCCGGCCAAACGGATCCAGACGCCTTGTCAGTGCTTACATTCATGTGAGTGCCTACGGGTACACGCATCCTCGGAGAAAACTACAGCTAAATGCCCACATGAATCTAGTTAAACACTTCTTCGGTATCAATCCTCCTCACAACACGGGCGGTGGCCGGATGGTCCGATCTTCCGGCGGATGAGGCCCCTTGGTCAACATCCATGCTGTCCTCGGGGTCGACACCTGCGATCCGGTTCTCCTTACCCCGCTCCCACCGCTCCTGAACCCTCTTGGACGCCTCGCGACTCTCCATCAACTTCGCGTACTCCCTCTGCATGATTCCCTCACCCTCGCCCTCCACCTCCGGAAGAATCGAGAGCCTTCCTGGTGCCATGGAAGTCAACGGAGATATGTCATCTCGGATCCCCTGGCGTGCCGCGAGCCAACTTTGGCTGCTGTCGATCCCACCTCCGATGCCCCCCGAAGCTCTCCTCAACTTTTTCGGTGCTCGGCCCAAATCCTCATTGGCAGGTGGGTTCCAAGTCTGGGGAGTGGTCGGATCGATGGTTTGAGGTGTGGGTTGGACAGAACCCTCGCGAAGAACGGGGAAAGTCGACACTTTGACTCTGGGTCGTTTCGAAGGGGCGGCGTTTCGTTGTGACCTCTTGGTCGGGGACTGTTTGGATGGGGATTGTTTGGACGGCGACCGCTTGCTCGGAGAACGTTTGGTAGGTGAATGTGTGGCGATTTCGCCGCCGTCATTCAGCTGAAAACTTGGATGCGCGCGAACGTAGCTCCGGGTGGGATAAGGTGGCATCGGGATAAAAGACACAAATGGAATGTGGTCGAGGATATGGTCGAGTGAGTGGCGTACTCGTTGTGGATGGTGGAAGCTATTCAGCAACCCCTAGGAGCCGTGCTCTCTTTGTCCTATATACTCACCACGGGCGGGATGGCCCATCCTTTCAAAGCCAGTCATGCTTTGTCTTTCCCGATGCGGACCAGTCACGTGAACAACTCCTTCCACCATCCACGTTTTATCTCGGCATGGTGCGGCTCGCACGCCCATGGCTTGGATTGGACCAGCCCTTGGCTTGATACAACCGAACGGACGGGCGTGCGGGGAAAACCTATCTCGCGGCACATCGTTCTTTGGCGCCCCAGGTATTTTCTTTTGGTGAAAACACATTACGGTTTTTGGACGCCAGCCCCCACGCTGGCCCGTTGGACTGCCGGTTATGGGAAGGGACGCCTGGCCCACCAACCCGCCCTGCGGAACATGGGAGACCATTGTGCTTCCATACGAGGCCGTGCACGTTTCAGGTTGTCTACGTGATCTTATCCGTCCGACCGTGAACCAAAAGCTTTCGGAACACCCGAACCCACGTCTGTACAAAAACCCAAGGCATTCCCCGTTCGTGGCTTTCTCCTCTTTAGCGTTCGTCTGCGAACGCCTCCCCCCCTCGCCCACCGAGCGCACCCCAACCCGGCCACCACGTAATCCTCACCTATCATGGTCGCCATCCACGGACGCTCACTCCTGCGTCATGCGGTCAGCATACTCCGCAGACACTACAACCGTTGCTTCACCAATATCTCCCATGCACATTGGGGCCCCACCATACTCGGTCCCTCGAGATCCTTCGCCCACGGGAACCTCAATACGCCTTTCCCGGCAGTGGTTCCCATACCTCCGAAAAGAATCCTGGCCCCGAACGACGAGGTTCCTAAGAGCCGGAAACTGGGTCGCGCCAAGTCAAGGAGATACGTCGACCTCGCCAAGGATAACTCCATCGTCTTCATACCTGGTGGCTTCCGCCAAGATCCTGTCAAGAAGCAAGTCCTCGATAAGATTTCGAAGAAGAAGCGTCGGAGCCGTAAGCGCCGCTATCGCGACCTCGAGGACGACGACGACGACGTTCGAGCTGACCAAGACCAGCACGAGGCCTTCGTCAAGTCTCAGTTCGAGGCCCTCATGTTTGATAAAGCCAGACGTGAAGGCGAGTTCGAGATCAAGGAGGTCTCCGAGAGGGTGAAGAGAGGGGCCGCAGAGAGGAAGGCGAGGATGAGGAGGGAAACTGATGAGGCGGAAAAGCTGCGGAGGATGGAGGAGTTGGAGAAGCGCGAGGAGAAGGAGGGGGCCGATAGGTGGAAGGACCGGAGGTTGGCCCAGCTCGAGAGGGAGAAAGCGGTCGCCGTGAACGAGCTGGCTCGCGAGAAGGCTGAGAGGAAACACTCCAGGCTTCAGCTGGTGCTCAAGGGCCAGCGACAGATGCAAAAAGACGAGGCGCATTTGAAGCAGCTGAGGGAGAGGGAGGCTATGTTGTTGACCAACCTCCGGGCGGCAGACGTTGCCTTCAAAATGGTTTGCAACGAGAAGGACCATATGGAGCAGGAGATGGTAGAGGAGAAAGCCAGACGCCTTCGCGTCGAGGAGAGTCTCCACCGATGGAAGGACTTGATGAACAAATACTTCCCCGGGGGGCAGCAGCAGGAACCGCCGCAGCCCAATCAATTCCCTCCCCTCGAGAAGCAGTTCGAACTCTACGAGAAGAAATGGAAGGTTCTTCGGTCGGGCGTCGATGTCGACGATACCAAGGTTCATCTCATTCCCTTCTCCCAGATTCCTTGGCCGGTCATCAACATGACCCCGACCGACCCTAGTCAAATCCGGCCCGAGCATATCTGGGAGTTCCTCATGCACCCTCTCCGCGACACACCCGACGCCTACGGGAAGAGAAGGGACAGGGAGCGCAAGGCGAAGGACGAACTCTTCAAGTGGCATCCTGACAAATTCACCTCGATCGTTCTCCCCAAGGTTCACAAGGAGGATAAGGCGGCCGCGGCCGCTGCTGCTGGAGAGATTGCCAAGGTTCTGACCAGTGTGCTCGACTGAATGTCTTCTCTTTCTCCGCCTCCCTTACTCTTCTTTCTCCCCTCTCAGTCTGTTCTGGTACGTTCCTCTCGTGATTTGCCTCATGACCTTATGCCTATGCCTTTCCACGTCTTCACGAAAATGCTACTCGCCAGCGCAGGGAATCTGTATGATTTCCTTTTCTCTCTTCCCCCATTGCCTTTCCCTTCGTTCGTCCGTCCATAGAGATTCGTAACGGGTTGAACCATATGTATAATCAATCAAGCTGTCGTCTCTTTCTCTATCGCTCTCTCAAGGGCTGCCCGTTCCCGCCTAATCTTCCGAAGGTCCCTCAACCAGGTAACATCTCTGGCAACCTTCTCCCCTCGCGCGCGCTGCCTCCGCTTGTTTAAATGTGACCAATCCTCACCAACCCCGACCTCGGCACCAAACACAGGCTTCTCTTTCTTCGGTTCAGGGGGCGGTGGAGGTCGTTCCCGTGCCCTCCACAACCAGACATCTGTCTTGGTCGGCAGCGAGTCTCCCTTGGCCTTTCGAGCGGATTTGCTCATCGTAGCCAGCCGGTGTTGAATTTCCTCGTCGGAGAGGGTTCGAGCGGTGTGAAATTTCTCTACTTCTTGGATTTTATCCCGCATATGAGGAAGCACGACGGCTTTGAGGTATCTAAACAGGCATGACAGCCGGAAACATCAGCTTCGGAATTGTAACCAACTCGCTGGGAGGTGCATGGTACGCACGTTATTGAACGAATGGCATTTTCCGGGTGAGGAGGGGGAGGTGGTGGGGCACGCACGACGCCGCGTTTGGCTACCAATCTCGCCGGCTGCAGGGCGGAAGCACCTGTAACAACCGTTGGCGGACGAGGGTATTCCTGTTCCGCTTCGCGTCGAACGGCCTCCTTGTAAATTTCTTTCGTCGTCAACGGTGAAGGACTATCCTTGAGAATCGTGCGAACGAGGCGCACCGCCGCTCTTTCAGGCGTCACCTTCCAGATGTTGAGAGCCATGAGGAAGAGCTGGCGGGCAAGCGGAAGTGATGAGCTTCCGGATTCGGAACGCGTCACGGAC
>Ga0307509_10010424_pt1 | contig 11393 bp, 11 predicted proteins | sample 10_EM_MG_FD_202245 | JGI IMG/M metagenome (GOLD analysis project Ga0307509, IMG submission 202245) | Populus trichocarpa ectomycorrhiza microbial communities from riparian zone in the Pacific Northwest, United States - 10_EM | ecosystem: Host-associated > Plants > Roots > Unclassified | place... | reverse complement strand
TTCTCGCGGCGACGGGGCTGCTGCTGTTCGTGCTGGTGCACCTGTTCGAGGTGCTGATCAGCGGCGCCTGGAACCAGATCCGCTCGATGGTCACCGGCTACTACCGCGTGCCGGCCGACAAGGAGACGACATGAGCACGAGCAGCGGCACAGGCAAGAGGCGTTTGATCAAGAGCGGCCACCCGCCCAGCCGTGTGGCGAGCCGGCGCATCGCGCTGCGCGCGGCGCTCGCATCGGTCGGCACGCTGTCGCTCGCCGGCTGCGACCGGCTCTCGCGCAACGAAGGCTTCGTCGACGTGCTCAAGAGCGCAGAGAAGCTGAGCCACTCGGCGCATGGGCTGGTCGCCGGCCGCAAGGCGATGGCGCAGGAGTTCAGCCAGGCCGACATCGCCGCGCACTTCAAGGCCAATGGCACGCTGGTGCCGGCCGATGCCGACTACCACGCGCTGATGCAGGGCGGCTTCAAGGACTGGAAGCTCGAGGTCGGCGGCCTGGTCGAGAAGCCGACGGCGTTCTCGCTGACCGAGCTGCGCGCGATGCCGTCGCGCACCCAGATCACGCGCCACGACTGCGTCGAGGGCTGGAGCTCGATCGGCAAATGGAAGGGCGTGCCGCTGAGCCATGTGCTCGAGCAGGTGAAGCCGCTGGCGAGCGCGAAGTACGTAGTGTTCCGCTGTGCCGACTCGATGGACAGCCCGGCCGCCGGCGGCGATTCGAAATACTACGAGAGCGTCGATCTCGACGACGCGTACCACGCGCAGACGGTACTCGCCTACGAGCTCAACGACCAGCCGCTGCCGGTCAACAACGGCGCGCCGCTGCGCGTGCGCATCGAGCGCCAGCTCGGCTACAAGCACGCCAAGTTCCTGATGAAGATCGAGCTGGTCGACAGCTTCGCCAGCATCCGCGACGGCAAGGGCGGCTACTGGGAAGACAACGGCTACGAGTGGTACGCCGGGATCTAGCGGGCTTCGGCCTACTTGGAGAGCGCCGCCGCGGCCTTCTCGATGAGAGAGGCCACCGCCTGCGGCTGAGAAACGTAGACCGCGTGGCTGCCAGGCACTTCAACGACGGTGGACCCGGCCCGCTGCGACATCTGGCGCTGCGCAGGCGGCGGGATCATCTTGTCGTCAGAGGCGACGAGATACCAGCTGGGCTTGGCCTTCCATGCCGGCACGGTCACCTCGCCCGCTAGCGCATTGACACCCCACGGGACCTGCGATGCCGCCATGAAACTGGCCTTCGGCTCGCTCACGTCGGCGGCGAATGACGCAGCGAACTTCGTCTGATCGAGCATCAGAAAGCCGTCTTGCGGCGGCAGGATGGGCGGCACCGGAGCGCCAGGTGGCGGGTTCTTGATGAGCGACGAAACGGACTCGCCCTTGTCCGGCGCAAAGGCCGCCACGTAGACCAAGCCCGCCACTTTCGGATCGGTGCCCGCCTCGGTGATGACGACACCGCCATAAGAGTGGCCCACGAGCAGGCTCTTGCCCGGCTGCGCGGCAATGACCCGCTTGGTGAACGCCACGTCGTCGGCGAGCGACGTCGTCGGGTTCTGGACGATGGCAACGTTGTAGCCGTCCTTCTTCAAGATGTTGTAGACGCCCTCCCAGCCGGAGCCGTCGACGAAGCCGCCGTGGATGAGGACGATCGTGAGTGTCAATGCGTTCATGGTGAGCTCGCTTTCGCAGTTTCCAAGGGAATCTCCTTGTTCGAATGCTTTAGTACTAAAGCATGTAGAAACTATAGAAGGCGATGATTTACTTGTCAACTATTGGTCGGATCGCAGCAGCCTCTTCGGCCAAAGGCTGGGTCAGGCTGTCCGCAGGCCGGGGCTTGTCATCAAACTGCCACGAAGCGCGGGTTAGGGTGCAGGGCATCCACGCAGCCGCGTGACAGGAGACCCGCTTGACCTCGAATGACAACGAACTGATCCGCCGCATCCACGCCGATCTGGCCGACAGCTACGACGAGGAGCTCGAACTCGAGCTCGACGACCGCACCGTCGACGACATCGCCGGTGGCCATGGTCTGCCCGAGGACGACTACAAGGAAGCGCGCCGCCACTACTTCCGCGAGCTGTTCCGGCTGCAGGGCGAGCTCGTCAAGCTGCAGGACTGGGTCGTCGCCAAGCGCCACAAGGTCGTGATCCTGTTCGAGGGCCGCGACGCGGCCGGCAAGGGCGGCGTGATCAAGCGCATCACGCAGCGCCTGAACCCGCGCGTGTGCCGCGTCGCCGCGCTGCCGGCGCCGAACGACCGCGAGCGCACGCAGTGGTACTTCCAGCGCTATGCGGCGCACCTGCCGGCGGCCGGCGAGATGGTGCTGTTCGACCGCAGCTGGTACAACCGCGCCGGCGTCGAGCGCGTGATGGGCTTTTGCGACGACGCGCAGTACGAAGAGTTCTTCCGCTCGGTGCCCGAGTTCGAGAAGATGCTGGTGCGCTCGGGCATCCAGCTGATCAAGTACTGGTTCTCGATCTCCGATGAAGAGCAGCACCTGCGCTTTCTCGGCCGCATCCACGACCCGCTGAAGCAATGGAAGCTGAGCCCGATGGACCTCGAGTCGCGGCGCCGCTGGGAGGAGTACACCAAGGCCAAGGAGATCATGCTGGAGCGCACCCACATCCCCGAAGCGCCGTGGTGGGTGGTGCAGGCGGTGGACAAGAAGAAGGCGCGGCTGAACTGCATCCACCACCTGCTGAGCCAGATGCCTTACGAAGAGACCGAGCACCCGCCCATCGTGCTGCCGGATCGCGTGCGGCATGAAGACTATGCGCGCCAGCCGGTGCCCGCGGACATCGTCGTGCCGGAGGTGTATTGAGATGAACACGACCGCCACCTCCGCCGTGCTGCCGGCTCACGCGCCGTCATCGCGCCCGCACCTCGACAAGAAGCCCGGCCCCGTCACTGCGATCGTCTTCATCGGCCTGCTCGCGATCGGCCTGCTGTTCACCGGCTACAGCCTGGTGAACGACGTGACCGAGGCCGGCGCGCTGACCACGACCTGGGTGCCGTACATCCTGCTCGGCGTGGCGCTGCTGATCGCGCTCGGCTTCGAGTTCGTCAACGGCTTTCACGACACTGCGAACGCGGTCGCGACCGTGATCTACACGCACTCGCTGCCGCCCAACTTCGCGGTGCTGTGGTCGGGCTTTTTCAACTTCCTCGGCGTGCTGCTCTCGAGCGGTGCGGTCGCGTTCGGCATCATCTCGCTGCTGCCGGTCGAGCTGATCCTGCAGGTCGGCTCGGGCGCGGGTTTCGCGATGGTGTTCGCGCTGCTGATCGCCGCGATCCTGTGGAACCTCGGCACCTGGTGGCTGGGGCTGCCGGCCTCGTCCTCGCACACGCTGATCGGCTCGATCATCGGCGTCGGCGTCGCCAATGCGCTGATGCACGGCCGCGACGGCACCAGCGGCGTCGACTGGGCCCAGGCCACCAAGATCGGCTACTCGCTGCTGCTGTCGCCGCTGGTCGGCTTCGGCTGTGCCGCGCTGCTGCTGCTCGCGCTGCGTGCGCTGGTCAAGTCGAAGGAGCTGTACGACGAGCCCAAGGGCAACACCCCGCCGCCGTGGTGGATCCGCGGCCTGCTGATCATGACCTGCACCGGCGTGTCGTTCGCGCACGGCTCGAACGACGGGCAAAAAGGCATGGGCCTGATCATGCTGATCCTGATCGGCACGGTGCCGATGGCCTATGCGCTGAACCGCGCGATGCCGGTCGAGCAGATGACGCAGTTCGTCGCGATGGCGCAGGTCACGCAGGCGTCGCTGGCCAAGAGCAGCCCGGTCGCGGCGCCGGCCGACCCGCGCAAGGCCTTGTCGGACTACGTGCGCACGCGCCAGCTCACGCCCGAGCTCGTGCCCGCGCTCGCCGCAGTCGCGGGCAGCATCGGCGATCAGATCAAGGCCCACGGCAGCCTCGCCAAGGTGCCCGCCGCGGCGGTGAGCAATGTGCGCAACGACATGTACCTGACCTCCGAGGCGATCCGCTTCCTCGATAAGAACGACGCCGCCAAGTTCGATGCCGACACGAAGAAGAACCTGAAGGCCTTCAAGACCGAGATCGACAACGCGACCAAGTTCATCCCGCTGTGGGTCAAGGTCGCCGTCGCGATCGCGCTCGGGCTGGGCACGATGGTGGGCTGGAAGCGCATCGTCGTCACGGTCGGCGAGAAGATTGGCAAGACCCACCTGACCTACGCGCAGGGCGCTTCCGCCGAGCTGGTCGCGATGCTGACGATAGGCGCGGCCGACATCTACGGCTTGCCGGTCTCGACCACGCATGTGCTGTCGTCCGGCGTGGCGGGCACAATGGTGGCGAACAAGTCGGGCCTGCAGCTGTCGACGCTGCGCAACCTGGCGATGGCCTGGGTGCTGACCTTGCCGGTGGCGATGCTGCTGTCCGGGTCGCTGTACTGGTTGTTCACGCGCCTGTTCTGATCTGCTGCTGTAAGCTTTGCGGGCCCCGGGAGACCAAGGTCTTCGGGGCCTGTTGGCTTTCAGGAGATGTCATGCACGTGGCGGTTCGATCTTTCTTCGTGGCGGCGGGTCTGGTGTTGGCGGCGACCACTTCGTGGGCTGCCGAGTTGGCGTTCAGCCAGGCCGCGTTCGACAAGGCCCTGGCCGACGGCAAGCCGGTCGTCGTTGACTTCGCGGCGAGCTGGTGCCCGACCTGCAAACAGCAAAAGCCCATCGTGCAAGGCCTGCTGAAGGACCCGAAGCGCAAGGCGCTGACCGTGTTCGTCGCCGACTTCGACAAGGAAGAGGCGCTGAAGCAGCGCCTCAAGGTGACGATGCAAAGCACGCTGGTCGCGTTCAAGAGCGGCAAGGAAGTGGCGCGCTCCACCGGGCAGACCGACAAAACCGAATTGGGCGCACTGCTCGACAAAGCGCTCTGATCGACGCCTCGGCCGAAGTGCGATGGACTTCGGCCTCGCCACCTACGCGCTCGGCTACCTCGCCGGCGCGCTGTCCACGCTCTCGCCCTGCGTGCTGCCCTTGCTGCCGATCCTGATCGCGAGCGCGACGGTGCAGCATCGCCTCGGGCCGCTGGCTTTGGCGTCGGGCTTGACGCTGTCGTTCGCCGCCGTCGGCCTTTTCATCGCGACGCTGGGCGCGGCTATCGGGCTCGACGCCGGCGTGTTGCGCAAGGGCGCGGCCGTGCTGCTGATCGCGTTCGGCCTGTTGCTGCTCTCGGTGCGCGCGCAAGCACAGTTTGCGCAGGCGGCGTCCGGCCTGAGCGCGGCCGGCGAGGGCCTGCTCGCGCGCATCACCGGCACCGGCTGGCGCGGGCAATTCGCGGTCGGGCTCGCGCTCGGCGTGGTCTGGAGCCCCTGCGTCGGCCCGACGCTGGGCGCGGCCAGCACGCTCGCGGCCCAGGGTCGCCAATTGCCGCAGATAGCGCTGCTGATGCTGCTGTTCGGCCTGGGCGCCGGCACGCCGCTGGTCGCGATCGGCAGCCTGTCGCGCGAGGCGATGCAGCGCTTGCGCGGCCGGCTGCTCGCTGCGGGTCAGCTGGGCAGTGGGTTGCTGGGCGTTGCGTTGCTGTTGATCGGCCTGGCGATCCTGACCGGCTGGGATCGCGGCGTCGAGACCTGGGTCGTCGAGCACTCGCCGGACTGGCTGACCCAGCTGACGACGCGGTTCTGAGCGCGCCGCGCCGGCATCAGCGGCGTTTGCTGCCCCCGAGGATCGACCCCAGCACGCCGCGGATGATCTCGCGCCCGACGCTCGAGCCGATGCTGCGCACCGCTGAGCGCGCCGCCGCTTCGGCCAGGCCTTCGTGCTTGCCGCCGCGCGGGCCGGTGCTGCCGAACAGCACGTCCTTCAGTCCGCCGAGCAGGCCGCCGTCGGCGCTGGTCGATGCACTGCTCGACGTGCCGGACGACACTCCGCCGGGCAGGCCGACACCGCCGCCCGGTGCCGATGGCGCGGGGGTCGGCGCGGTGCCGCCACTTGCCAGCGCGCGGCCCTTCAGCTTCTCGTAGGCCGACTCGCGGTCGACCGCTTTCTCGTAGACCCCTGCCACCAGCGACCCCTGGATCAGCGCGGCGCGCTGCTCGGCCGTGATCGGGCCGATCTGGCTGCCGGGCGGGAGCACGAACACGCGTTCGGTCGGGCAGGGCCGGCCTTTCTCGTCGAGCAGGCTCACGAGCGCCTCGCCGACCGCGAGCTCGGTGATCGCGGTCTCAATGTCCAGCCCCGGGTTCGCGCGCATCGTGCTCGCCGCCGCCTTCACCGCCTTCTGGTCGCGCGGCGTGAACGCGCGCAGCGCGTGCTGCACGCGGTTGCCGAGCTGCGCGAGCACGCCGTCGGGCACGTCGAGCGGATTCTGCGTCGCGAAGTAGACACCGACGCCCTTGCTGCGCACCAGGCGCACGACCAGCTCGATGCGGTCGAGCAGCGCCTTGGGCGCATCGTCGAACAGCAGGTGGGCCTCGTCGAAGAAGAACACCAGCTTGGGCTTGTCGAGGTCGCCAACCTCGGGCAACTGCTCGAACAGCTCGGAGAGCATCCACAGCAGAAAGGTCGCGTACAGCTGCGGGCTGTTCATCAGCTGGTCGGCGGCGAGGATGTTGATCACACCCTTGCCGGAAACGGTCTGCATGAAGTCGGCGATGTTGAGCATCGGCTCGCCGAAGAACTGGCTGCCGCCCTGGCTGTCGATCTGCAGGATGCCGCGCTGGATCGCGCCGATGCTGGCGGCGCTCACGTTGCCGTACTCGGTCGTGAACTGGCTCGCGTTGTCGCCCACATGCTGCAGCATCGCGCGCAGGTCTTTCAGGTCGAGCAGCAGCAGGCCGTTGTCGTCGGCGATCTTGAAGACGAGCTGCAGCACGCCTTGCTGCACGTCGTTCAGCGCCAGCATGCGCGACAGCAGCAGCGGGCCCATGTCGCTGACCGTCGCGCGCACCGGGTGGCCGGATTTGCCGTACACGTCCCACAAGGTCGCGGGGCAGGCGGCCGGCGCGGGCGCGGCGATGCCGCGTTCCTTCAGGATGGCCGCGAGCTTGTCGCCGACCGTGCCGGCCTGCGTGATGCCGGTCAGGTCGCCCTTCACGTCGGCCATGAAGACCGGCACGCCGCGCTGGCTGAAATTCTCGGCCAGGGTCTGCAGCGTGATCGTCTTGCCGGTGCCGGTGGCGCCGGTGATCAGGCCGTGGCGGTTGGCGAGTGCGGGCAGCAGCAGGCACTCGACCGGTTCCTTGCCGGAAACGAGGTGCTTGGCGATCAGAATGGGCTCAGCCATGGGTGCTCCGGCGGCGGGGCGCGCGGCCCCAAGTAAAATTGCAGTCTATCGAACCTGGGCTGCGCTTCTGCGGACCCGCGAAAAGACATTCAAGAGGAGCCTCATGGCCGGTCATTCCAAGTGGGCCAACATCCAGCATCGCAAGGGCCGGCAGGACGAAAAGCGCGGCAAGATCTGGACCCGCGTCATCCGTGAAATCACCGTCGCCGCGCGCCAGGGCGGCGGCGACCTGGCGATGAACCCGCGGCTGCGGCTCGCGGTCGAGAAGGCCAAGGCGGCCAACATGCCGGCCGACACCGTCAAGAAGAACATCGACAAGGCCACCGGCAACCTCGAGGGCGTGAGCTACGAGGAAATCCGCTACGAGGGCTACGGCATCGGCGGCGCCGCGATCATCGTCGACTGCATGACCGACAACCGCGTCCGCACGGTGGCCGAGGTGCGCCACGCGTTCAGCAAGTACGGCGGCAACATGGGCACCGAGGGCTCGGTCGCGTTCCAGTTCAAGCACGTCGGCCAGTTCGTGTTCGCGCCCGGGACCAACGAGGACAAGGTCATGGAAGTGGCGCTCGAAGCCGGCGCCGACGACGTGATCACCGACGACGACGGCGCGATCGAGGTCCTGTGCGCGCCGCCGCAGTTCGAGGCCGTGAAGACCGCGCTCGAGGCCGCGGGCCTGAAGCCCGACGTCGCCGAGGTGACGATGCGTGCCGAGAACACGATCGAGCTGACCGGCGAAGATGCCCAGCGCATGCAGAAGCTGCTCGACGTGATCGAGGAGCTCGACGACACGCAAGCCGTGTTCCACAACGCCGAGCTGGAGTCATGATGCCCCTCGCTCGCTATCGCTCGCGATCCCCCGAGGGGATGCCCGGCCTCCTTGAGGCGGCTCGGCGGAGTCCGGGATGAAGGTCCTCGTCATCGGCAACGGCGGGCGCGAGCACGCGCTGGCCTGGAAGCTCAAGGCCTCGCCCAAGGTGCAGACCGTGTTCGTCGCACCGGGCAACGGCGGCACCGCGGCCGATCCGGCGCTGCAGAACGTCGCCATCACCGACTTCCACGCGCTCGCCGATTTCGTTGAAGCCGAGACGATCGCGCTCACCGTCGTCGGCCCCGAGGCGGCGCTCGCCGGCGGCGTCGTCGACGTCTTCCGCGCGCGCGGGCTGCGCATCTTCGGGCCGACGCAGGCGGCGGCGCAGCTCGAGAGCTCGAAGGCCTTCGCGAAGGCGTTCATGCAGCGCCATGAGATCCCGACGGCCGCGTTCGCGACGTTCAGCGATGCAGCCGCGGCGCATGCGCACGTCGACCAGAACGGCGCGCCGATCGTGATCAAGGCCGACGGCCTGGCGGCGGGCAAGGGCGTCGTCGTCGCGACCACGCTGGCGCAAGCGCACGAGGCGATCGACTGGATGCTGGGTGGTGATGACAACAAGCTCGGCGTCGTCCACAACGACGGCGGCGCGCGTGTCGTGATCGAGCAGTTCCTCGAGGGCGAAGAAGCCAGCTTCATCGTGCTGTGCGATGGCAAGAACGTGGTGCCGCTTGCGACCAGCCAGGACCACAAGCGCCTGCTCGACGACGACGAAGGGCCGAACACCGGCGGCATGGGCGCGTACTCGCCCGCGCCTGTCGTCACGCCGAACGTGCACGCGAAGGTGATGAACGAGATCATCTACCCGACCATTGCCGGCCTCGCGCAAGAGGGCATCGTTTTCACCGGCTTCCTGTATGCCGGGCTGATGATCGACGCCAGCGGTCAGCCGCGCACCGTCGAGTTCAACTGCCGCATGGGCGACCCCGAGACGCAGCCGATCATGATGCGGCTCAAGAGCGACCTGTTCGACGTGCTGATGCACGCCACCAGCGGCACGCTCGATCAGGTCCACCTGCACTGGGACCGCCGCGTCGCGCTCGGTGTCGTGATGGCGGCGAGCGGCTACCCGCTCAGCCCACGCAAGGGCGACGCGATCACCGGGCTGCCGGCGGATGCCGCCGATGCGATGGTGTTCCATGCGGGCACCGCGCCGGTTGACGGCGGCGTGGTCACCTCCGGTGGCCGCGTGCTGTGCGTGACGGCGCTGGGCGATTCGGTCAAGCTCGCGCAGCAGCGCGCCTACGACACGCTGCGCGACATCCGCTTCGACGGTGCGCAGTACCGCCGCGACATCGGCTTTCGCGCCATCAAGCGCTAGGGCCATGAGCGCCACGAGCACCGAACGCGTTCGCGCGTATTTGCTGGATCTGCAGGCGCGCATCATCGCGGCGATGGAGGCCGAGGACGGCGCGCCGTTCCTGCACGACCAATGGCAGCGCGAGCCGGGCGGCAGGCTCGAAGGCGAAGGCCGCTCGCAGCTGCTCGAAGACGGCCGCGTGATCGAGCGCGGCGGCTGCAACTTCTCGCACGTGTCGGGCAAGACGCTGCCGCCATCGGCCACGCAGCACCGCCCCGAGCTGGCCGGCGCGCCGTTCGAGGCGATGGGCGTGTCGCTGGTGATGCACCCGCGCAACCCCTATGTGCCGACCGTGCACATGAACGTGCGCGTGCTCGCCGCGACGCCCGAAGGCAAGCCGCCTGTCACCTGGTTCGGCGGCGGCATGGACCTGACGCCGTACTACGGCTTCGAGGAAGATGCGGCGCACTTCCATCGCGTCAACCGCGACGCGCTCGCGCCCTTCGGCAGCGACCTGTACCCGCGCTTCAAGCAGTGGTGCGACGAGTACTTCTTCCTGAAGCACCGCGACGAGCCACGCGGCATCGGCGGTGTGTTCTTCGACGACTTTTCTGAGTTGGGCTTCGAGCGCAGCTTCGAGATGCTGCGCGCGGTCGGCGACGCGTTCCTGCCGGCCTACCTGCCGATCTTGCAGCGGCGCAAGAACATGCCGTTCGGCGAGCGCGAACGCGACTTCCAGGCCTACCGGCGCGGTCGCTATGTCGAGTTCAACCTCGTGTTCGACCGCGGCACGCTGTTCGGCCTGCAATCGGGCGGGCGCACCGAGAGCATCCTGATGTCGATGCCGCCGATTGTGAAGTGGCGCTACGCCTGGCAGCCCGAGGCCGGCACGCCCGAGGCGCGCTTGTACAGCGAGTTCCTGCGCCCGCGCGACTGGGCCGACTGGATGCCGGTTTGAATACCCTGCGGGCCGAGCGCCGGGCCGCTCCCAAGCCGGCCCGCATCCCCGCGGGGGATCGGCGGATGTACTCGTCCGACGAGGGGTCGTCATGACACGTATTGGCATCTTCGGCGGCAGTTTCGACCCGGTCCACAACGCGCATGTCGCGCTGGCGGGGGTCGCGCTCAATGAGCTGCGTCTCGACGAGTTGCTCTGGGTGCCGGCCGGGCAGCCGTGGCAGAAGCAGCGCCACCTGAGTTCGGCCCAAGACCGCGAGGCGATGGTGCGTCTTGCGATCGCCGGCGAACCGCGGTTCAAGCTCTCGCGCATCGAGCTCGAGCGCAGCGGCGCGAGCTACACCATCGACACGGTGCGCGAGCTGCATGCGGCGCGGCCCGGTGCGCAGTGGTTCCTGATCATCGGCCAGGATCAGTACGCCGGCTTCCATACCTGGCACGGCTGGCAGGAGCTGCTCGGCCTCGTCACGCTGGCGATCGCCGACCGGCCCGATGCACTGCAGACGGTCGACCCGCAAGTGCGGGCGGCCGCGAGCACCGCGGTGGCGCTGCCGATGATGGACGTGTCGTCCACCGACATCCGCGGCCGCGTGACCCACGGGCAGGGCATTGCTGATCTGGTGCCCGAACCGGTGGCGCGCTATATTGCCCGCCACCACCTTTACAGAGATTGAAACAAGGAGTCCCTGAACGGGAGCTGAATGGACATTCGTAAGCTGCAACGCGTCATCGTCGACGGCCTGGAAGACATGAAGGCACAGAACATCGTGGTCTTCAACACCGAGCATCTGTCGGCCTTGTTCGAGCGCGTGATCATCGCCTCGGGCACGAGCAACCGGCAGACCAAGTCCCTGGCCTCCAGCGTGCGCGAGGCGGTCAAGACGGCCGGCTACCCGGTGCCGCGCACCGAGGGCGAGGGCAATGGCGAATGGATCATCGTCGACTGCGGCGCCGCGGTCGTGCACGTGATGCAGCCGACGATCCGCGACTACTACCACCTCGAAGAGATCTGGGGC
>Ga0307509_10010423_pt1 | contig 11395 bp, 4 predicted proteins | sample 10_EM_MG_FD_202245 | JGI IMG/M metagenome (GOLD analysis project Ga0307509, IMG submission 202245) | Populus trichocarpa ectomycorrhiza microbial communities from riparian zone in the Pacific Northwest, United States - 10_EM | ecosystem: Host-associated > Plants > Roots > Unclassified | place... | reverse complement strand
GTGGCTCCATTGATTTCTGGGTTTATAGTCTTTAGCCACCCTAACATGTGGTCAAATGAACGGTTTTCTTGGACCAGAACCACCACCGTTTTGATGGGGGAAGGTGTGGCAGTGCTGCTACTAGAGCTCTGATCAGCTACCATTTTTTCGCTTTTTTGGAAGAGGGATTTGGGTTTGGTAATGGTGTTCTGAGATGGCTATGATTTATGGAAGTCTATTTGAAATTTTTTCAGTATAGTTAGTGTTTTGATCGGAGAAGAAATCACTTGGAAAGCTGGTGATAAGAGATCACTCAAATATTTAAACTTGAAATAATCTTTGTAACAGGGTGGCAATTCGTGCTTTTGTACTATGCACGTTGGACAGGAGTTGTTTTACGCTGTCATTGTATATTAGCTAACAAAATAAAATATTAAATTTACTCCCAAATATTTAATTCAGATTATTGAAAGGAAAAAGAAAAACGTTTTATGATCGATATAGAGCTACAAAATGAGGCAAAATCTCCTCTAATTTGCTCTTGTCATAAATGCAAGCAAGGTTTTTTTTTTAAAAAAAAACCTCCATCGTGATTATATTCTATAATTGCTTATAATAAAGTCACTAAATATGACGTAAGAATATGTATGTAGAGCTGGTAGTCGTGATAGCTTACCGTGATGAGCAACTAGTTGCTCATAAACCTAACCTTATATTTTTGAGATACACAAGTAGATGAAAATGACCTAAAGTGTGAAGTAATGGCCCATCGCTTGGTCCTTGCAAAGAAAAAAATAAAACAGCACGAAGTTGACACGAAAGAGATGAAGAAGCTTTGATCTGATTTTGAACGGAAAATATGCTAACGGATAAAAGCAGATGCTATGCGTGAGAAATAAGTTTTTGTTTTAATATAAGAAGTGGAAGCTTGTTTCCTGATTATCTTGCATCGTATGCTGAAGTCAACAAAATCTAATCGTGTTGGTCATCATTTAAAGTAAAAGGTTCGCAGATTTAGTGTTTAGTTGATCTTGTTTTCATGTGCCGGTACTCTCCTGAACGTGAACAATAATTTTACATATAATGTTAAACTTTTCTTCCGTATTAATATGTTCATTATTGAAAGCTTTTTTTTTTTTTTAAGTGTAATTATATTAAAGGGAAAAACTGTCATATGGATATGAGAGTAGCTGGAATATGGTATTTTGATTCTACCTCAACCAACCTAGATCAGATAAGATCAAAGGTTACCTCACTAACAATATGATAAGGATGATAGACCTGGTGAAAAACTTGATTATTCCTTTCATACCAGATAAAGTAAACCATGACTGAGAGGACTAATCGAGCAAGTAAATACAAGAACTCTTTTTGCTTATAGTGCATGTATGTTCCACTGAAGTAAAGTTCACCATGTCATAAAAGGCCAATTTATAAGAGTTCGACTCATGGTAGCCCCTCAAACCAAAGTAGAGAAAGAATACTGAAAAAACAGATGGTCATGTAACACCTCACCCCACTAGTAAGATATTGTCCGCTTTGACCCACGAGCCTCATGTCTTTGTTCTTGGTAGCTACGTATAACCCCAAAACACATCTTACTAGTCAAGATGAGCATGCTTATATAAGGCCCTCCTTCAAGTCCTCATCCGCTGATGTGAGATATTACAGTTGTGTGTCTCAACATGTGAGCCATAAAGGATACATACTAAGGAGCTGATGATCTAGTAAGCATGGAGTCTGTTGATGGTATGTAGGTGACCCATAGAAGCAAGTCATATGATAAAAGATTGTCTCGGGATATGACCTAGAAATAAGAGGAGGTGATGCATAAAATTTATGGGTCTCATGTCTCTAAGTACCTCCCATAGTGAACCAATAGAAAATCTCCTTAATGGATGACCTTTCCAGATATAGTGATTTGGCAGTGCAATCCTGGGATGGAAATAAACAGAGTCCTAGATAGATTGAAGCTCTTGAATACCCGAGGGAAAGGACCAATTGTCTTCTTTAATGATGTCTAAAACTTTGGCATCCCATAGAAGCTAAATCGAGGATAGTATCCTGAAGAGCAAAAGGTCATAGAATCGTTGACCATCCAACAACCAATAGTCTAACCACAAGGAAGAAGTAGCCCCATCTCCAATGCATGGAAAAAATCTCTCTCTAAACTAATCTCTATTGAGTAGGATCTTCATATAGGACTAAGAGGAAATTGAAGGAGGCTTGACATGCCAGAAATATCTACCCTAGAATAAGACATTATGAACCCATCTTGACCAAACTGATGATCTCTTTGAAAGTGGTTTTAGACGTGTTTGAGAATAATTGCTTTATTTCAAGTCCCAATCCTCTTTATCCTTAAATCTCACTCCTTAAGAGGATAACAAACTAAAGCTCAGGCTACCTTAGCCCCTAAATAGGAGATAGAACAACATTTCTAGAGAAAGATAACTATAATACTCTCAATCTTCTTGATAACAGAGCAAGGAAGAATAAACATGGAACACCAATATAATTGGATGAAAAAGAGAACGAATTTGATCAATTGAAGGCGTCAAACATAAGTAAAAGAAGCTGAAGTCCACAACTTAATCCTCGAGAGATTCCAATCCACCAAAGGCATACAATTACTGTGAGTTAGTCTAGTAGAGATTAACAGCACTCCTAGATACTTGACCAGCAAAGAGACCATCTTGAAACCCCAAAGAGTCTGCAAAGAGGCCTGACACTCATCATCGACTCCTGACAAGAAAATATGGCTTTTATCTAGATTTGTAACAAGTTTATAAACCCATCAAAATCATTTTAAACCTTCATAATAATCATGACATAGTCCATATCTACCTGACAGATAATTATAAGGTCATTTGCAAAACCTAAATGAGTAATGACATTCTAGTGACACCGCTAGTGGTACTGAAACCTCGGGTTCTGTGAAGCCTCTCTAAGTATACCTTCTAAACCTTTCATGGCAACAAAAAGGGGATAAAGGGTCACATTGTTGAAGGCCCCTAAAAGATGGGAAGAAGTCATGACATTCCTCATTCATGGCAACTGAGAAATTAGTTGTAGACATGCATATCTCAATCCATCTAACCAAGATGTTAGACGCTCCAATAGCCATTAGCCCTGTTAGGTTAAACTCCCAAGTAACTATATCGAAAGCTTTCCTAATGACTATTTTTAAAGCACATCTAGGCATAAGAATAACTAAGTGATAATTATACATAAGCTTCTGATTCAATAAGATAGCATCTGATATTTGCTTACTCGGAACAAAGGCAATCTGAGCAGGATAAATAACATCTAGAAAACCCCCTTTAATATACTCATAATGACTCTAGATATGCATTTGTAAATCACGTTACAACATAAGATATGTTTAAAGTCATTTATAGTGGTGAAAGTCTTAATCTTAGAAATCAGAGCAATTTAGTAGCATTAACACATCTAAAAAGAGTAGAGGAATCAAGGAAGTACCTCACATGAGTAATGAAGTCCCTACTAATAATGTCCTAACTTCTTTTAAAGAACAAAGAAGTATAACCATCTGGATCAGGAGCCGTATCATTCGGGATAAAGAATAAGGCTTTCTTGATCTCATCATATGTAATGTATAACTCTAAAGTAAGCACAATGTCAGGAGAAATCCTACTAGAGAAGTATTGAGAATTATCCTCTGAAGTAGTGGCCATGTGTGTAGAAAGTAGCCCGCGGATGTAATGGGTTGCCAATTAACCCAGACCTTAATGATTTTGAACCTGAGACCCTATCTCATCAGTCAACCAGTGGATTTTATCCCTGACTTGTTTATGTAGCAGTGATCGGTGAAAGAACTTGGTGTTTTTATCCCCCAAGTTTATCCACCGAATTCAAGATCTCTATTTATAAAAGCTTTATTATCCTTATGCAGCTGTAAGAACTCCCTAACTAGCTCTCTCTCAGCCCTATAATACTCTTTAGAGTGTGAAGAGCCATAAAAAAGTATCTATGTTACAACCCAATTATACTTTACCTCAACCACTTAGCTAGAGATATAGCTAGTATGTTGTGATGCAAATACTTCAGCTTTAGAAACCTAGTCTTTTGGTAAGCATGTACATAGGGTTACCATCCACTAGAATATGCCAAGTGTCTGCAACTATACCCAGAAACCATCTATGTCAACCCATAGATTCAATAACATTAAATAAATATTATATACCATTGGGTCCCAACCAACAAGAATACAACAATTAACTGTATCTGAGATATTAAATAAAAATTGCTATAATGAAGGATTTATAGTTGTTTCCACCCCCCCTCATCCTGTTAGAAGTAATCTTAGTCTCAAGGAGACCCACAATATTAAGTTTATACTCATTAATCCAATCCTTTACTATTTTATGTTTTTACCAGCCATTAAAACCTAAAATATTCTGATAACCTAATATATATTATAAGATGTGGAGAGACAATAAGAAATAAAATCAACGGTTCTTAGAACCTTTCACCTTCTTCTTCTTACCAGTAGTAGAAGGTGGGTTTGACTGTACTAGTTGAAGCTTATCTTTAGCCATCGTATTCATGCCTAAAGTTGTAGCAGTATCTAGTATATCCATAGTCTCACTATTTCTTAGTAAGTTCAGAGTTTTGCTCTCTACACACTTAGCAACTTTAAGAAAACCAAATTGGTTCTTTTCAAGATGAGTTAGTCCCTATCTAAGTCTTGATCTGACCCAACATCATCATCTAAAACATCTTTTCTGGTTGTTTAGGCAGAAGGTTTAACAATATTGAATCGATCAAATGATTTCTATAGAACTTTTATCGGTCAACTAGTTTCCTAGACAGTAGCTCCTGAGGCTTTTGTCTTGTCCAACTGATCGCTTAGTTCCTGAGATGTTTGAATTGGTCGATCAATTTCTAGAAAGCTGACTGTCTAGGGAGCTGGGTTTATTGTAGCAGCTATATTTAAAGGGGATGTAACCTCCTCAATAATAGTAACTTGGGAGCTACATGTATGCAAAGTATCACCTCCATTTTGGATCTTTAATATATCCTTAATGAAAAAGGTTTGGTACCTCAACCGAAGCCTTGTAAGAGTGTTCAAATACTTTGAAAGTGTTACAAGCTTGTGGCTTCCATTCATACTCAACCATAATTATGATGGGATCCGAAGATAACTTGTATTCCAGCTGGAAACTATGAGCTATAGGCAATGAGACATCCAGTTCAATACAAATTTGGGCATAATCAAGCTTGGTGTTGTTATGTATTTGTTCATCACAAGCCAAAAGTCTTCCAACCATGATAGCAGCCATTCTTGGGCTCTTTTCATTCCAAAAAGGAAAAGGTAACCCTTGGAGGCAAACCTATGTAGCCATTTTTGAGATTTTATTCTTGTCGAAAACAAAATGAGGGTGTTATGGTTGAAGGATAATGGTCTTTCCCCAAACATCTACGACTTATTTTCAATAATTAAGTGAGCATCATCCTCCATTTTGAAATGGAAAATCAAGAAACCTTGTTATGCCGTCATGACATTCTCATGGCCATAATTCTTCCATTCCTGAAAGACAATAGAGTTGGTTGTATGGTAAGGCATCCTATAACAAAGGAAGAATCCCACCAAACATTTGTTCCATTTCCAAGATAATATCGATCTCTTGTCTAGAAATGAGGCTATCTTAGCTCGGGTTATTGAGTTTGACATTTTCACTCTATCAGCCTATGAGGTGTTAGGAGTGAAGTTGGTGGTGTTAGTGTTCTTTAGTGTCGTAGGAACAATGTGGGTGGTAGGAGGGTTTGATCTTTTTTTTAGGTGGTTTCGATTTATAGGTAGTTTCGATGTTTTGAGGAGGTTGAGGGATGTTTGAGGTGTTGGTGTTATTTAAGTTGGTAGTGTCAAAGGTTTTTTATGGTAGCTATGGTGGTGTTAGTTGTTTGCGATAGTAACCAGTCAACAAGTTTTTGGGTTTGCTAAACCAATTGATCGATTCTTAGATAAATGGTGGCCATGTCTCAAACTTATAGAAAACAATTTAAAAGGTACTTAAAATTTTAGGATATTTAAATTTGATCTCTACCATTCAGAACAAAAAGGATATTTAGGTGAACCTTTTTTTAAAAATTGAAGCAGATCTAACGATGAACGAAAGGGAAACAAACTGGATGTTATAGCTGTTTCGAACTTAGTTTTCTAAAAAAAATGCAATGTGATATCTATCAAACAATAATAGGTCAACAAAATCCAAATGATCAGTTTATGGATCATTACTAAGCACACAACTTACTAAAAAAACAAGTCAAATCTAATAGTGGATGATGGTGTTATAGTTCCAACAACCTATTTCTCTCACTAATCTCTTTCCAAAATCTCTTTTTCTAAAGGTTTTTCCCTGATTCAATTGAGTTCTCTCATTAAATATTGAAATCTATTCAGGTACAATTTTGAAGCAAATGAGTTCATAATAAACTATTTTGTTGGAAATTTTTCCTGTTTGATTTTTGCACTTATATGATGTTTGGTACAAAACATTAATTATTACAGGAGTAATTATAATAAAAGAAATTTTAAAGTTGTAAAAAGTAATTTTTAAAAATGTTGGTGTATTTATAAATCAAAAGGTTAATTATTCATGAAAAGAGGGATAAAATAATTAAATTATTAGTAGTGATAAGGTTGTCAATTTGGTTTTAGTTGACATTCTGTTTTTATTTTATTTTATTGGAATGATAAATTTCTATTGCATAGTATTTCGACATTCCATTAAGGAGTCATGCAATAAAATAATAATAATTCAAAATATTAATTCAACATTCATTAGTCCAATTCAAATCTAAGAATAAATTGTTTTCAAATTATATAATAAACACAATGTCAAGACTTTTAAAAAGATTTTAAAATTATGTAATAGACTATAAAATTGCTTATCAAATCTAACATTAATTACCCAGATATATGATTAATAACGAGATAACAATAAAGATTAAACGTGTAAATCTCTTGTATTGTTTTGATTAGATTTTGCCCAATATGATGTAGAAGGAAGATATCAACATGAAAAAGAAAGTTGATATTAGCCTTGCTCCCTCTAACTTGTAATCCTCGTATCATCAACTACTTTTAGTGTCTATCAGAAGATATCATACGATCATAAGCATTCTAATAGTTTTGTGCACTAAAGAATGTATGGTTTTTGCATCTTTTTTTTTATGTGTTCCAAATAAACAACAAGGTCGAACTGGAAAGACCTCTTTCAGGTAGAGATATGGATGTCATTTAAGACAAAAACATAAGAAATCATCCTATTGAATATGTAGAATTTATATGTTTTATAGTGTCAAAGAGAGAACAAAACCATTGACAGTGAAGAAACTACAAGACACTATTATTATACCATAACTTTGCTCTTGCCTCTCTTTTATCATTCAGTCTCTTCACTAACCACCTTCCTCTAAAATCATCAATTCCCTCACCTTTCTTCTCCTCAAGTCTCGTAAATCCATCTAAAGCATGAGCATCACCCTCTATGACATTACCTCATCTATCTATATAATCACTAAAAACCACCACCATTATAGAGCCCACTTTGCAGCTTCAATTAGTCAAAAGTGAACATGCCTAGATTATGTTATGTTTGCTTTTGATTACTTTTGTACTTTTATCTGAAATGGAATTAACAAAGTAAACCCGAAACATCTAGGTTGAAATTTGAGTAAGAAATCCAAAATGACCTAAGATCTTGAGTAAGATGAAATTTGGTATGCCTTTTAAATTGGTACAAGATATACCTGATGTAATGAAATTATATTGACAATTTTGATAGTGATTGATGAGAGAGAAGTAAAAATTAATTATTTTTTTTGTATTTTGAGACAAAAAAAGAAAACAAAGTACATGGAGGATAAAATTCTCCTGCCAAAAATAGCAATTTAGAAGGGTAATCATTTTTTTAATTTACTTAAAAAAAATACCAAATAAGAATAAATATTAGAATAAATTACAATAAATTTCTTGAGATATTATATGAAGATTTAACAAAACATCTCTCCACATATAAGAAAATATTACAAAAACCTATATACCTAAAACTACCTTAGTTACCATTTAAAAAGATACTTTAATTAAGAAATAAAATAAATAACAGAAAGAACATATATATAACATGAGTAAAAAATCAATTATTAGCATCAACAAAAAAAAAATCAATGTTTATAACAGGATGAAACAAAGAAAATGAACAGAGAAAATTGTTCATAGCTTTAATCCTCTCACTAATTTGGATTTATTTCTTTTATCTATTGATGAAAGAGTTAGCTTGATGTTAATAAAAAAACATAGGTACTAAAGGCTCTCCATAAGAATGTGTGATGGCAAATACAAAAAAACAATAAGCAATATGTATTCAAAGCCAATAAAGGGAGAAAAAAGGGTTATTTTTGAACTAGGTGATTGGATTTGGGTGTATAGTTTTACTCTAACAATCATAATTTTTTTATCTGACTATTGGATCAGGATAAAATTTTACTTGAAGTTTCTAAATGTCTTGTTCTATATTGAGTTAAAATTTAATGGAAATAGGACATTGAGAAGTCTTTGCAATAAGATCGAGAAGTTACTATGCAAGAATTATATTAGTTTCCTAATTGATTTATGATTCTTTTTTCTATTTTATTTAAAACTCTTTTATTATTTTTTCAGCATTATTTAAAATATTTTTACCTATTATAAATATAGTTATTTAGCTTGTATTTAGGCTTTTTTAGGTATACTTTGATTCCAACAATAATTATTGTGTGTGAGAGGTTTTACTCATACTTTTTAGTTCTTCATTGAACTACTCTGACTTATCGAAGAATTAACTAAGTTTTGTAGTATCTTTTATACTTCTCATTCATGTCTCTTTATAGGTATTGGGTGAGGGTTTGATTACTTATATTTTTGGTCTCTTGGTATAGTTTGTTGTTATGTCAAGCTCCTTTCCAAATTTAATCTTAATTTTCTTAGAAATAGTTGATTTGATTGTGAATTTCTAGATCTTTATATCCACGGGGTTTGCGTTAAGCTGTGTTTTCGACATGTATAAATGAGAATGTAAAAGTGTCATATAAAAAAGAGAAAAGACTCAATCAAACTTAATATGGATTAACCTTTCATGAGGGGTGACAAGAGTTGTTAAATGTCTATAATCCATTTGTAGAGAGAGTTTTATCTGATTTTTCCATGAATGGTGTCTGAAACTAAGATAGGGGATTTAACTATTTCCAATACTTTATGTTTCAATTAATAGGATGTTAATCCATCCATTTGAGATCAAAAGTTGAAGTTCATTCATTCAAAAAAGTGGGAAATACCCTAACACATTATCCATACATTTTGAGAAGATAGTCTAAGACTTTTCTTCATCCAAAAATATAGAAATGGTTCAATAATTTAACTTATACATTTTGAGAGGAAAATTTTAAATTTTTATTCACTTGAAGATGGGTTAATAAACTAAATGGTACATTGGCAAAGCCATATTCCAAAAACTTTTCCATACCAGGCTATTACCTCAATGATGACATCTTTATTATTTGTGCTTTCCTTTTGTAGGAGTTTATCATCTTTATAGACAATATTAGTCGGCGTTGAAATCATCTATTAAAATTATCCTTATCTATTTTTTAGTCTTAAACTCATGTTGTATCTATTCTTAAATATTTTTTTTTTATTTTGATTGTCTTATCACCCATTTCATGTAATTTCATGCACATCAAGCTTGCCCTATGATAGTATAGGAAGACACTCTCGTGGAAGTTTCTAGCTATTACGTGCAAGGATAATTGGCTAACCTAGTGGTCTAAAAAAAATTCTTCATTGCTCGATTAAGAAGCCTTAATAGGCTAAACCGAGGCTTGCAAGGCTGGAAAGCATTTACCAAGATGAAGCCCTATCGGTTTACCAATCACGACCAAGTAGACTATCCATGAGATCTTGGTGGTTTCACTAGTGTTTCCTTAGTTAATGAAAATCAGGACATAACTAATTCCTCAGTGTAGCCTAAAGCATTGTAAGAAAAATATTGTGTAGTGTGTTCATGTGCATGAGTTTATATCCAATCCAGACATAATAGAAAAAAATAAGTACATAAAAAAATATAAAAAACCAAAAAAAATACACAATGGTCAATTAGACAAAAAAAAAAAAAAATAGGGTAAAATCCTTGAAAGCACACATCAAAGCATAAAATACATGTTATCATGAAAATCAGGCAAACAAAGCTTAGCCCTAAAATAATCTCTAATGGAGTCACCATTCTATCGTAGAGAACATTGAGGCAAACTAATGGTAAAAATAAAAAATAAGAGTTGCCACCTAGTTTTATAAAAATTAAAAATCCTAACTCATCTTTTCAAGATTTTTAAGTAAGGGGATGGTTAAGTAAAATGAAAGATGAAAATTATCACCTTCAGACATCCTACTTGAAAGTAAACCACTTCATATTGTATTTCATGATAAAATGTAACCATGATATTTTTAAATCAAAGGTTTGCTTAAACTGATTCATTATTGGAGGTTATAAACTATCGATTCATTATTAAAGGTTATAAACTATTATAATCTAAGGCATTGATTTGGAATTTAGACCCTACAAAAAAATCGAATCCTCACTTTTAGATATAAGTATTAAACTTGAAAGGATGGTGGATGTTCAGTTGGTCTTTGGTCCATTTTCTTTGGTCAATTTTAAAATTAGCCTGAAAACCCTCACTTGCACTCAATGGAACTTGATGTGGTCATGTTGACCCAACTCGAATTTATTCTCAACAAACAAGGTAATATAACTTTAAGATATTTCTAAGCAAGCATTCACAAACATTTAGAAAGAATAAAAAAACAAATCATATGTACAAACAAAGACCAGGACAATATATATATTGGATAGAGGTTTACTATATATGATGGAGGAGTGAATCGAAGGGTATTGTCAAGATACTTTTTAACTCAGTTTCAGTTTTATACGCAACACCAAATAATTTTTTTTTTCAATTTTTCTTTCTTTCTTGATTTTTTTTTAATTTTCTCCCTCATTTTGTTCTTTTCATACACCAATTTATAATATTTCTCCTTAAATTTCAAGATCCTAGCATTAAGTTCCTTTATTATTATTATTATTATTATTTTAATCTAATTTTGATAATTTTTTTTGAAATTGAAATCTTAGCTTTTTGATTTTGAAACTCAAATTTTAAATCTTTCTTATTTTGAAACTTAAATTTTAAACTTTAATTTAAAATTCTTTTAATAACTCTATAACCTTCTAAACTTTATTTCAGTCCCTCTTCTTTTTATCCCTCTCATTTCACTCTTAATAAAAAAAATTAAAAAAATTCATCCATTTAAATACAACAAGTAAAAGATTTGAGAATTATAAAATGATTGCAT
>Ga0307509_10010422_pt1 | contig 11395 bp, 4 predicted proteins | sample 10_EM_MG_FD_202245 | JGI IMG/M metagenome (GOLD analysis project Ga0307509, IMG submission 202245) | Populus trichocarpa ectomycorrhiza microbial communities from riparian zone in the Pacific Northwest, United States - 10_EM | ecosystem: Host-associated > Plants > Roots > Unclassified | place... | reverse complement strand
CCTCTTTTCCGGCCTGCCCGCCGGCGCCTATACCTGCCGGGTCACCGATTCATGTGGCAATTTTCAAACCAGGACGGTTACACTACTCGACGGCAGCACCGGTGCGGTAACGGTTGGTTACGGAACCCTGAAATATGAGGGCTGCGATTCATTTGCCTATATCTGCCCCATTTATATACCCATCACCTCCGGCAATTTCAAGCCTCCCTATACCCTTACTTTAAAGAAGCCCGATAATACCGTTATTACGCATACACTCAACCTGCCTGGCACCGGCAATTACAGCGATACTTTCCATTTTCGCTATGTGCATAGAACCGGGGTCTTTGAAAATATAATATTAACGCTTATCAATAATTGCGGCGCTTCCGATGTCAACTACCATAGCCTGTACCAGGATCTCGATATGATTCCCCTCACTTCTGACCCTCTCGGATGCAACGGTCAATACGGATATACTTTTGAGCAAGGCAGGGATAATTCCGGCAGCCCTTCGCCGGTGCATTGCAGCACCATCACCTACACATTGGTGAGCCCCGCCGGCATCACCATGGCCACACAAACCAATAATTCATCTTTTTCCGGTTTCCCGCCCGGCGCCGGCTACAAAGTCGTGCGGCAGGATTGCTGCAAAAAAGACACACTGGCATTTGACTGGGCCGCCGTGCCGTCATTAAAAATTGGTTTTGTTTCGTTTTCCACTGACGGTGTTTGTAAAGAAGGTACGGCTACCCTGCAATTGGCTTTTAATAAATCTACACAGGGCGATATCGTAGTGGCATCCGGTCCCGCATCGGCGGTGTTTTCCGATGGCACCGTGCACCATTATGTGTACCCCGATACCATAAAAAACCAGGCATTCAGTATGTATGGGCCGCACCTGGATTATTTTACCGCCGGTACCTGGAAACTATATGCCATTGATACCTGTGGGCAGAAAGACAGTGTTGCATTTACCATCGCCGCATCGCAGTTAAGACATTCCGTATTTTCAGCAACGCTCGTAAAAGGTTGTACGGGCGCCAATAAGATCCTGCTCAGCGCTGCGTCGAATACCAGTAGCTTTATCATTTATCCGGATGCTGCGATAAACGTAAACGCGATAAAAAATGCAAGCGTAAATGTTTATCCTTTTACCGATTCAGTGGTCAATCTCTCTGCCGGAACATATTATGCCGTGTATACCTATTTATCGCGTAACCCGGTAAATGCATACCTGAAAGGCATGAGCGGCTACAGCTGTGATATCATTGCCGACACAATCGTCGTCCCTGCTTACGCACAGCCCTTGTTCGATCCTTCTGCCGCCGTGGCCATTTGCGGTTCTTCGAGGCAGGTGGCGCTGTTGCCCGACACCACGCGCGGCGTATCACCTTACCTCTACCAGGTAATATCCGGGCCGGTTACCACTTCACCCCAGGCTAGTCCTGTATTTGCAGGCCTGCCGGCCGGCACCTATACATTCCTGATGGCGGATGCCTGTGCAAACAGCTATTCACGCAGCATATCCGTAGATACCCTTACCGTGCCAGGCATGGTTACTTCCGGCAGCACCTGTGCAGGCGGGGCCGCCACGTTTACACTCCCTTCCAGTCCCTTTTACAGCTATATATGGCAACGCCCCAACGGAAGCACCGCTACCGGCAATACACTTACCGTCGATCCCATTACATCAACAGACACGGGAACCTATATCATATCGGTCACCAGCACCCTGGGCGGATGCACCAACACAGTCAACAAAAGCGTTTCACTGCGTTATTGCCTGGCGCTGCCGGCAAACCTGCTCTATTTTACGGGCATGCGCAGGGATGACCATATCCTGCTAAGCTGGCAATCCGCCGACGAAATAAATACCTGTTGTTATAGGGTGGAAAGAAGCGCCGACGGGCTACAGTTCTTCCCCTTGCAGCAACTGTTTGCCACTGGTCTTGCCGTGAATAACTATACGGCAACAGACAGCCATCCCCTGCCAGGCAGGACCTGGTACCGGTTGCAGGTAATCGATAAAAACGGGAGTACAAGTTATAGCAGCGCCGTCTCCTTCAGCAGCGAAACCGGTATGAAACTGCAGGTCTATCCCCGGCTTATTACCGGCGAAACTTCCCTGAGGGCCAGCTATCCCAAAACCATGCAGGAGGCTATTATACAAGTGGTGGGCATCGATGGCAAACTGTGGCAAATAAAACACATCGCCAGGGGGTCCGCCGAAACAAGCATCGATATAAGCCGCCTGGCAAAAGGCAGTTACCTCGTCGTTTTTATAAACAACGGTAAAGCTGCAGCCATACAGGTATTAAAGGAATAACCAGGGCAATCCCGGCATTATTTCAATTTCACCGGCATCCAGGCCGGTGTTCCTTCTTCATACTGGTTGTCGGTTAACATTCGTACATCGGAACCATCGGCCCGCATTACATAGATATCGCCATAAGGCTGCGGGTTAGCCGGATGCAGTGCCGATTCGTCTTTAAATCCGCCACGGGCGCTGCTGAAGGCTATCCATTTCCCATCCGGCGACCATGAACAATGCGCATCGTTGCCGGGCGCATTGGTCAATCTTTTTAAACCTGTTCCATCGGCTTTTATCGTGTAAATCTCGAAATCACCGTCCCGTTTACTGGTGAATGCAATAACATCTGCTGCGGGTGACCAGGAGGGGAAATTACCATGGTCATCAAACGTAAGCTGTTTAACAGCGTGGGTTGCTATATCAATAATGAATAATCCTTTTAAACTATCGGATGAAACACGGTAAACAATTTTTTTACCATCGGTTGACCACGAAGGGAAACCCGCATTACAGGAACTGTCTGTCAGAATAGTTAAGCCGGAACCATCGCGGTTGATGATTCCAATATCGGCTTTCGCACGCCCGTTAATCGATTGAAAAAAAGTGCCGATACTGAAGGCAATCTTATCTCCCCGGGGCGACCAGGTGGGGCAAAGAATGTTTTTAAGGGAATCCGTCAGCAAAACCCGCCGGTTATTTCCATCCGCATCCATTCGCATAACACTGTTGTGACGCAATGCTGCTTTCTGATCATTGCAAATAAACTCACCCGATAACGGCGAAAAAGAGGGAAATACCCCGGAGCGAACCAACTGGAATTGCTTATCACGGGTATACACTTTTTTAAAGGGCGGCCAGGCTTGTTCCACCTCCCGGAAAAAAACTACCTGGCGACCATCGGCCGACCACGAGGGCCCGTTGAATTCGCCGCGTTCGGCCGGGCCGGTTGATAATTCTATTCCCGCCTGTGCTCCCGTGGTAACATAGGCGAACCGGTTGCCCGGTAACCAACAGGGAGACAGCTTGGTTCCTGTTCCGGTCGTTAATACATGCCGTTCATTTGTCGCTACATCGACGGCAGTGATTTGTGTAGTTCCGGTCAATTGACGGACGCTGGTAATTTTATTTACTTCGGCCGTTATTGTTTCATAAATAATCAGCTGCCTGCTATCGGCCGACCAGGCAGGACTTCCGGCCAATCCCTGTTGTTGCGTGACGCGTCGCAAAGCCGACCCATCCGGGCGGGCCACATAAATTTCGGTGGAATGAGAAGTTTCAAAGCCTCCGTTCCCTATCGGCTTTTTTGAATCACGGTCAGAAGAAAAAGCAATCCATTGACCGTCCGGCGACCAGGCGGGCCTGAAATCACCGGCTGGATGGTGGGTGACGTTGGTTATTTTTTTTGACGCCAGTTCAAGGATATAGATGTCGGCCTGGCCATTGCGGGTGGAAACAAAAGCCAGGAATTTACCATCCCAGGACAGAGCGGCCTGGTCATCAAAAGATGGGTCATTTGTTAATTGTTCCAATCCTGCGCCATCGGGATGTACCCGGTAAATATCTGCTGAACCATTTCGTTCCGAAGTAAACAATACCCAATTGCCATCATGGGAAAAAGACGCGTTGTAATCCAGGCCCGGATGGGCAAGAAGTGGCCGGGCGTTGCTGCCATTGGCATCTGCAATAAACAAGTCAGTATTAAGTGGCCCGAAATTGACAAACGCCAACTGGTAGGTCGTATCCGGGGACTGTGCATTTACTGTCAATACCGGGTCAAAACAACTAAAAATGACTATTGCAGAAAGAATGATTAATCTGGGCATACACGAATATAATCCTTTCACAACTGCATAAAGCCCGATTGAGCCAATCACAGAAACGGGTGAGCAAGTGGCGCATTAATGATTGCCCGAAATATTGTATTGGCGTTGCACCGTATTCCAGCCCGCCACATCAAGCAGCGGAGCAGTGCCGGAAACCGGTGAATAATCGATGGTCACGACCTTATTCTCGCCCGGCAATACCGATATATAATTGTCGCTGTAAAACACGGGTAATATCCTTTCCTGCGTATGCGGGTCTACCAGTGACAACCGGTTAAAAAAGGCAATGGGATTGCCGGCGGCATTGCCAAACGTTACCGCTATTTTCCCCGGCGCGACTGCATGCGCCTCTACACTAAGTTCCACCTGTTTCATATGCTGCAAACCGGTATAATTGCCTTCTTCGTTGGGAAGCCAGTAAAGGTTGTCGCTTATGATCTGTTTGTTCTTACCCAACAGGCGAAGCACCACAAATGCGCCCGCGCTTTTAGCCGCCTCTTGCAATGGCTTTTGTATGGATAGATATTTTTTAGTGGTCGTGGCACCGATTTCTGAGAATACCTGTGTTACCAGGGTTTCTTTTCCGCTCATGTCATACAGTTTTACCTGCAACATCATGTCGCGGTGTGTTTCAAAACTGTTGTTGGCCACCATTACCATGCTATCGGCCGCGTCGAGCATGATGTGGAGGGGTTCACCGGCCGTATGCAATCCGTATAAACAGGCATTCGGGTCGAGATAGTAGTCATACATCTGCCCGCGCATGGCCGTCCAGGGGTTTTGTGTTTTCCAGATGATAACGCCCGTATACCAGTTCCACATATGCGAAGTAAAACCTTCTATAAGGGCCCGGTATTGATCATAATTGACCAGCTGTGCTTTTTGGGCAAAGTCTTTTACATCCTTCGCCTCGCCATAGGGCGCAATGGAACCATCGTAGCCAATGTATTTATGATAATCCCAAACAGAATCCGCCGTAGTGGTCCCGTTGCTAAACCGGGGGATGACCATGTTGCCGGCGGGAATAAATCTTTTCAGCGAAGTATAATCACCAATGCCTATGGAACCTACCTCCGAGTTGAAAGGAAAAGTCCTCGATTCCCAGAATGTTTTTATGGGCTGAATGCCATAAGGTCCGTCGCCGTTGCCACCCAGGGTATTGAGCGACATACTGTCGGAGTTGGAATAGTCGATAAACCAACGCGTGCCGTCCAATGCCGGCAGGATGGAGTCTTTCACCGGGTGAAAAATATCTTCCGGCAGCGTAATCTCATTGCCGCCGCACCAGATGGCCAGGGAAGGATGATTGCGAAGCAATTTTACCTGGTCGGTCAGCGAAGCAAGAAACAAGCCGTGATCGTCCGGGTATTTCCGGCGGGTCCATTGGTCGTCTTTTTTCATCGGGTCCAGCCAGCGGCCATTACAATCTCCCGAACCCCAGAGATCCTGCATTACCAGCAGGCCATATTTGTCGCAGGCATCATAAAATTCAGGTCGCTCGGTAATCGCTCCGCCCCACACCCGGATAAGGTTCAGGTTCATATCGCGGTGGAATCGTATTTCGGCATCATATCGTTCGGGCGAAAAACGCAGCATGGCATCCGAAATGATCCAGTTGCCCCCTTTGATAAATATCTTCTGGCCATTAACAGACACCTGTTTGCTCCCCGTGGTGGCATTCCACGTGGTTTGTATTTCCCGTATGCCAAAAGATATATTGTCTTCATCCGACACGGTTGCCCCATTGATAAGAAAACGGAGCTGTAACCGGTATAAATGCTGCGGTCCATAGCCATGGGGCCACCATAATTCCGGGTTATTCAACCGGAGGCTATCCAGCTTTACGGGGAGAGTGGCCCCGGGAGCAACCGTTACTTTCCGCGATACCGTGTTCCCGGCCAGTTGATAGGTTAACACACCGGTAATGGGAACAGCGGTTGGGTTTTGCAGGTCGGCAGTTAGTTTTATAACTGCCGGCGGCTGTTTGCCGGAAGGCAAGCGAACGCCCGGAACCATCGTAATGATATGGGTGTTTTTAATATTGACCGCCCCTGTTTTTTCAATGAATACTTTATCCCAGATGCCGGTGTTCCGGTCGCGTATGGGTTGTATCCAGTCCCAGCCGGCCACATATTGATGGGATACGTTGCGGGCGATGGTGCCGTCGCCACCCTGGCCGCCGTTGGGATTGCCGGGTTCATCCGGCGGATAAATGATAACGGCCAAACGATTGTTGCCGTCTTTTTGCAGCAGCGGGGTGATATTATACGTTTGACTAAGAAACATCCCTTTGTGGGGCTGCGCATTGAGGGGGTGGCCATTCAGGAAAACCTCGCAGCCATAGTTCACCCCCCTGAAATGCAGCCACACCTGCCCGCCGCCCACCGGCGCTTTCTCTTTGAAGTCTTTTGCAAACCAGTAAGTATAATACGCTTTTCCAACAGTATAAATATCCGGCACCTGGTTGTTGTTCATTCCATAAAAAGGATCCGGCACCAGCTTATTGGCCAGCAGGGTAGTGAGCACAGTGCCGGGCACGACCGCCGGCAGCCAGGCTTTTACATCCGTGGACGGGTTGGATATTTCGGTTCCTTTTAGCGGAGTGGCGGAAGCCTGTATGCATTTCCACCCCTCATTCAATTCGTACTTGTTTTGAGCGGTCAATACAGTATTAAGACAAAGAAGGCATAATAAAGAGAACGGATAATACTTACGCATGGTAACCCTGAATTAGTGTGTTGAAACATACTTAACCAGGGCGAAGCTAACCATTTTATAAAAATGATCATTTACCAGCTTAATGAAACCGTAATGCCATCCGGGCTGTTGTCAAAACCAAGCCAGTAAGTGCCGGAAGCAGCATCCCAGGAAGATGTTACATCGGTCATCTTTTCCCCTTTGCTGCCAGTCAATACCACCTGTTTGGGTGCGGCAGGCAACAAAACACGCATACTGTTTTTGGTGGCCAACGGGCTTTTTGCAACAAAAGAATACAGGCGGTCTGATATTATCTCGCCGTATACCCTGGAAGCCGAGGCCAGCACACGCGGTTTCGCCTTGTTTTCAATCCGGCTCACATTGTATAAAAAAGCCTGTTGCCCCGGTCGCACGGTTTTTGTTGAAAGCACCGGCAATTCCGGGTCAAACAAATCGATTACCGGGCCGTTAACAACATAAGCCTTATCACTGGTGCTTTCGTCCATCACGGATACAATATCGTAAGGCCCCCTTTGCAGGTAAAAGTTGTTTTTCAATATAAGCCCCCCTCCTTTTGCACCGTTCGCATAAGCATCTTTTAACAGACCGATATACCCGGCATCGCTGTTGGCTTCCATCACAAACTCTTTCGGGTTTTGGCGAACGATATACACTTTGCCTTTCCCAACAACAAATTTTTGGTTCGGGCCGGTTGGTTGAATATGCAGGAGCTTAAACAAATGCGCTGAAGGAGTGGCAAAATGGTTTCCTTTGGTATTCCACCATTCCATTACCCGCTGGTAAGGATCATCATCCCTGCCGCAATAAACCAGTACGCCGCCTTTATTTACCCAATCGGCCAGCATCCGGTGCACGTCGGCCGACACAGGTTTCATATTGGAATAACTCATCACCAGCAGTTTTATGTCCTTTAACGTAGCGGGATAAGAAAGATTTTCCATATGCACGGTTTGTACCGGCACGCCGCGTTTTACCAGCGGCAGGGTCTGTCCATAGAAATTGGAAAACTGCGGGTCCTCAAATCCATCGTGGGTGGGGAACCGCTGGAACATCAGCGAATTGCCCATAAGCACACCTATACCGCCGGTGCCGCTAACGTGGTTTCCCGAAACGGGCATGTCATTCAATGCATTCACCATCACCTGCATCTGCGTTGAATAATATTTCGGGATCAAAACTGCCTTATCGCTGTTGGCCACTTTGTACGGACGTGTATAGATGCGCTCGGGCCAGGGCATTACTTCATAATCGGCCACCGACGGGTATAATAATTCGGCGGTGAAGGTGGCCTCATAATTTCGCTTGTAATCGGCCCAATCCCTGGGCCAGTCTTCAATGGGATCGGTCAGGAAGAATAATTTTCTTTTTGTGGGCGCCGTCATCGATACCATGGAACCATATTCGAGGAAGGCGTTTTCAAACACCCGCTCTTTTTTTAGTCCATTGAAATAGGTTGGTTCGCGGGAGGTGCCCGTCCATACCTGCGCAATATAGCCGTCAATGCCGGGCAGGGATGCCAGGCTGGCCTCGGGGCTTACAATCATCCAGGAAGAGTAGTTTACCAGCGAATGGGTAGGAATATACACTTTCACGTCCATTCCCTTTGATTTGCCATAGGCTTTGGCATAATCAGAAACATCTCTTATGGCATTGTAATACAACCGGTATTTTAATTTGCCCGACAGGTACGTATTCTCAGGCGATTCATGCTGCGGCCGCCAGGGAAAACCATAATATTTCTGCCATTCCTGTTTAAACACTTCGCTGTAACCGGCCCGGGCCCAGAATTCGGGCTCTTCGAGGTAAATCGCACTGATGCCGGCATCGATGACCCGTTTTACCACCCCTTTTTGCATGAATTCGATAAACGACGCCACCGGCACTATGTAAGGAATGTTTTTTCCATGCCAAATTGTATCGCCTTTCCGGGTAACCTGTCCTTCGCCGAGGTGGTTCTTTCCGTCCCACTTGCCCAAAAAATAATCATCATACTGTCCCCAGGCGATGCCCGTCATAAAATGGACCTGGTACCCACGGTCCCGCCACGATTTTACCCGGTCTTCAAACGACACACCGCCGCGTTCGCTCACACCATACACAATAGCGATATCAGACCTTACATCTATTTCCGGCATCCATGCATGACTGGTCTGAAAAGCGGTTTTTTCCAACCCCTGTCCATTTCCAATAAACGGCATCAGCGCCACTGCACAAAAAAGTATATTCCATTTCATCCTTCCGTAATTTAATTAAAAACCTGTATCCTCTCAGGGGGCCGCAATCGTTTTTATATCTGTATAATTGTATTGCTTCAACCCATACGTTGTCCTGGCACCTACCCTCAACCAATACGATCTTTTAGGCGGAAGCTTTCCAGGGGTGGTAAGGGTGATGGTTTGGCCCAGGAGGGCGTTACCCGCCGCTCCGCTGTAGTTTACCTGCCGGGAATACCTGTTGTCGTAATTATTATTCCCCACATAAGGCACGGTATTCAGGTAAAGAAATACATCGCTCACATCGTTTTGAAAAGCGGGATTACTGGTGCCGCGGGTAAATTTCAGCTGCACGGTGATGGTGCTGTCGGCATTCAATACCGGGTTGCTTACCCATTCCACCCGCAGAAAAGGTTCTACGGAGAAATCAATATGGGTGTCGCCATTCGCCAATTGCACGGTTTGCCGCTTATCCACCACTATTGTTCCATTGGCATCGTATTGCACCAGTGGAACAAAAGCGCCTTCCACGCTCACTCTATCGGTACCGGCAAAGAGTTTGGTATTGTTGAAGCTGCCATCCTGCATCGCGTTAAAATAAAGCGGGGTTGGATTATCGCTCCAGCTGATTTCCTCCAGCTTTATCCTTGTGCCCCCGCCGCCTGTTTCTGTTTGCACGGTGTTTTTGCCCCCTGCATCCACCACGCTCCCGGTAAGTGTTGCACCGGGGGCGGGGTAATTATCCAATTTTGAGCACGACATGGACACCGTGGCAAGGATAAAAGCAGCATAGTATAATAGCTTTTTCATCTTTTTTAATTTACAGGTTAATAACCGGGATTCTGTTTCAGGCTTTTACTTTTGGTAATTTCGTCGGTAGGGATTTGTTCATAATACCATTTCGGGTCAAACGTATAGAACCGGTTCTTTTCGTCTTTTCTTACATCAAAAAAGTATTTGCCGTTTTCGGCCACATAAAATGGCATTAAAACCCGGTAAAGAGCATTGTTCTGTTCCTTGTCTATTATCCGCCATCTTTTAAGGTCCCACCATGTTTTATTTTCGAATCCCAGTTCCTTACGCCTTTCGTTGCGGATGATTTTGACGTCGTTTAAAGCGGCTACACCGGCCAGCAAATCGGCCCCTGCCCTTTCCCTGATTAGATTGATATCTGTATAGGCATCCTGCAGGTAGTTAACACCTGTTTGACCGGCGGTGTATAATTCATAGGCAGCTTCTGCGCGGTTCAGCAGCACTTCAGCATAGCGAATTTCAATCCATGACTGGGCCTCATAATTCTCTTTTACCTGCGATTTGTCGAGGGTTTCATTGAGGTATTTCCTGATGGAAAAACCTGTTTGCGAGTTTGTTTCCTCACTAAAAAAAGTACCACTGGCCCCGGCAGGATTCATTTTAGCGCCGCCGGGCAGTGTATAGGCTGTTTGCGAACCATTGGCAGACTGTACCATATTGGTAGTGGGATATTGTATCGTAGATCCGGCAGGGATCAATGGGCTGATGCCGCCTGCTGTGCTTCCGGTATAGATGCCGCGGCGGATTTCAATGCTCTGTCCTTTAAACACATCGCCGGGAAGTATAACGGTTGCCCTGAGACGGGGTTCTGCATTGGCAAAAGGGCTCATCGTATTATCATAATAGATGTATTTCCCGCCGGCATCCAGGTTTTGAAACGTGCCATCGGCATTTTTTGGAAAGCCATCAAACATTTCAACATAGTCGAGCGTGGGAGATACTTCGGAAGAATACCCGTTGGGGCCCATGCATTGCAGGGGAACATTGTAAGCATCGTATCCATGCACCGATTGCGGGTATATATACCCCTTTATTAAGATATTCTCCGGGCTTTGGATATCGAAGAACAACTTCACATAGTTCTGGTACTGTGCTTCTTTATTGCCGGCAGACCACGCTTTTTTATAAAGGCTGTATTTACCATCGGTCAGGAAGGCGGCATCATAAGCCGCTTTAAAATAAGTGACGGCTTTCGTGGCGGGGATACCGCATAGCCTGTTATGGCTGTCATCAAAAAGCGATACCTGGTTGTATTTGGCGATAGAACCGGCATGCAACATGGCCCTCGATTTAAATGCGGCGGCGGCATATTTATTGGCCCGCCCCGTTTGGCTGGAAACGGCCATTTTGGAAATGGCGGAATCCAGGTCGGCAGCGATGAAATCGTATGTTATTTCTTCCGACGACCGCGGCACATCAAGCACCTTTACATCATCCGTAGGATATTGCAATACGCTGTTTACAATCGGAACGCCCCCATATCTTTTCGCGAGCGAGAAATAGGTAAATGCGCGGATAAAATAGGCCTCTCCTAT
>Ga0307509_10010421_pt1 | contig 11397 bp, 9 predicted proteins | sample 10_EM_MG_FD_202245 | JGI IMG/M metagenome (GOLD analysis project Ga0307509, IMG submission 202245) | Populus trichocarpa ectomycorrhiza microbial communities from riparian zone in the Pacific Northwest, United States - 10_EM | ecosystem: Host-associated > Plants > Roots > Unclassified | place... | reverse complement strand
TGGCCCTTCGCGATACGCGACATGGAGAGGTGCTCCTTGGGGTTGAAACAAACACCCGGGCGGGGATGCCCGGCGCTGTGTCAACGCGCGGCGTCCACGGGGGTTGTGCCGCCAATGGGGTGATGTGCCACAGGGCCGAACTTCACCATTCCGACACACTTGTCGCGTTTCGCCGGATTAATCCGGATAGCTACTAGAGTTGCGCACCTCCCGAAGTACCCCTATAGCCAGCAAATCGCATATAGGGGCCGTACTTCTCGAAAGGGCACCGCCGGTCATGCGCAATTCCCAGGGTCCGCTGCTGCGCCGGGCGTCGGTGGGCGCCCTCGCCCTCGCCTCGATCTGGGCCCCGGCCGCCTACGGCGCCTCCGCCCCGCCCGCCGCCGAGGCGGAGCGGATCCCCCCGGCCCAGCGCTACCAGGCCCTCCAGCACGGCGGCTTCGTCCGCGCGGCCAACACCTCCATCAGCTGCCGTACGGACTCGGCCGTCTGCGCCTCCGTACGCGAGGGCCAGGACGCGGTCAACGGCAGCTTCGACATGTTCTACGTAGACGTCGACCGCGACCCCAACACCTACAACTCCTCCCGCGCGGAGGTCCGGTTGCCCGAGGGCGCCCGGGCCACGTACGCCCGCCTGTACTGGGGCGGCAACCTCCGGGTGGGCGAGCAGAAGCCGCCCAAGGACAACGGGCGGGTGCTGATCGCGGAGCCCGGCGGCGAGTACCGGGACGTGCTCGCGGACACGGTCGTCGGGCACCGGGTGGCGGGCGGCGCGGACGCGTTCCAGGCCTCGGCGGACGTCACCAAGCTGGTCCGGGAGAGTGGTTCAGGCCTCTACACGGTGGCCCAGGTCAACACCGCGATGGGGAAGTCGGCGGCCGGCGCGTGGGGCGGCTGGACGCTCGTCGTGGCGTACGAGAAGCCGGACGAGCCGCTGCGCCGGCTGGAGCTGTGGGACGGGTTCGACGCGCTGAACTCCCGTACCGGCGCGCAGATCCGGCTGCGCGCGCTGCGCACGCCCGCGCACGCCGGGGGATGCGCGGGCGTGGTGGCGTACAACGGAGATCGCGGCCGGACCGGCGATTCGCTCACGCTCTCGACCGGTCGTACGAACGCCGTGCCGCTCGGTGACGGTGCCAATCCCCGTGACGACGTGCTGAATTCCACGATCAGCGAGCCGGGGGCGGCGCCTTCGGAGCGTGCGCCCGCGTATGCGAACACGCTCGGCTACGACTCCGATGTGTTCGATCTCGGCAAGGCGCTGCGGCCGGGCGGTGACCAGCTGGCCTTCCGGCTCGTTTCCCAGCGGGACGCGGCGTGGTTCGGGGCGCTCTTCGTCGCCGTCGACGCCCAGCAGTGAGGCGCGTTCCCGCCCGCAGTCCCGAGCGCCACCCGTGAGCGAGGAAACCGCGCAATGCACCAGCCAGCAACCGACCCTCGACCACGGGTCCTGCACCTCGCCCAGCCCGTGGACGCCGGGGTCGCCCGGGTCGTCACGGATCTGACGCGGGCCCAGCTCGCCTCCGGCCTGCACGTCACGGTCGCCTGCCCCGACGGCGGCTCGCTCGCGGACGGCATCAGGGCGCTCGGCGCCGACGTACGACGGTGGCAGGCCACGCGGTCACCGGGTCCGACACTCGTCTCGGAGGTACGGCGGCTCGCCCAAGTGGTCGCGGAGGTGCGGCCCGACCTGGTGCACGCGCACAGCGCGAAGGCCGGGCTGGCCGGACGCCTTGCTGTGCGGGGGCGGATCCCGACCGTGTTCCAGCCGCACGCCTGGTCGTTCGAGGCGGTCGACGGGGTCACCGCAGCGCTCGCCGTCGGCTGGGAGCGCTGGGGCGCCCGGTGGGCCACCCGGACGGTCTGTGTGAGCGAGGCGGAGCGCACGACCGGGCTGCGGGCCGGCGTCCGGGGCCGCTGGAGCGTGATCCCCAACGGCATCGACACCGAGCGTTTCCACCCGGCCCCCGTGGACACCGTACGGGCCGGGATCGAGCAGCTCGCCGGGGTCGATCCGGCGGCGCCGCTGGTGGTGTGCGTGGGGCGGCTGTGCCGGCAGAAGGGCCAGGACGTCCTGCTGAGCGCGTGGGACGAGGTGGTCCGGCGGGTGCCGAAGGCGCGGCTCGTGCTCGTCGGCGACGGACCCGACCGGGCCGCACTGCGTCAACTGGCCCCGGAATCCGTGCTGTTCGCGGGCGCGGTCGCCGATGCCGTGCCCTGGTACCAGGCCGCCGACCTGGTGGTGCTGCCCTCGCGCTGGGAGGGCATGGCGCTGGCCCCGCTGGAGGCGATGGCCTGCGGCCGACCCGTCGTCGTCACGGATGTCGCCGGCGCCCGCGAGAGCCTGCCCCCGGGACTCGCGCCCCGCTGCCTGGTCCCGGCCGACAACCCGGCGGTGCTGTCCGGGGCCGTCGCCGAACTGCTGCTCGACCCGCTGCTGCGTGAATCCCTCGGCCACCAGGGACGCCGGTACGTCCAGTCCACGCACGACGTGCGGCACTCCGCCGAAGCGGTCGCGGGGGTCTATCGCGAACTGCTCGGCGCCCCGGAGGCGAAACAGAAGGACACGTCCGTCGTGCCCACCGAGTGCAGGGAGTCCATCCACTCGTGACTGCGGAAAGCACCGTCCCCTCCCCCGGCGGACAGCCACGGGACCACGGATCCTCGAACGTCTCGGTCATCCCCCGGCGCACCGGCGGCGGTTTCCGGTTCCCGGTCCGCCGCCCGCCCGCGCGCCCGGCCTCACCGCTGCCGCTGCTAGGCGCGGACCTCGCCGCCGCCCTGCTCGGCGCCCTCGCGCTGACCGGCGGCCAGCGCCGGCCGCTGCTGGTGGCGCTGCTGGTCGCCGGTTCGATACTGCTGCGCCCGCACCTCCCCCGGGCCGTACCGCGCGTCCTCGACGAACTGCCCGCCGTCTGCGGCCGGATCGCCGTCGCCTGGCTCGCGCTCGGCACCCTCACCGCGGCCTACGCCCCCGACCGCGCCCTGTCCCCGCGCACCCTGCTGCTGGGCTTCGCCCTGCAGTCGGCGGCCGGTTGCGTGGCCCGCGGCGCGGTCCACCACCGCCGCCGCAAGGCCCTGCTGAACCACCCCCGCACCGCCCTGGTCATCGGCCCCGCGACGACCGCGCAACGCGTCGCGGCAGCGGTGCTACGACACCCGGGGTGCGGGATCGAGCCGATCGGCATCGTCGCCGACCACCCGGACGGCATCGAAGGCCTGCCCGTGCTGACCACCGGCGAGGAGGTCGAACGCGCCCTCATCCAGAACGGCGTACGCGCGGTTCTCACCGTGCATCCCTCGGTACGGTCCGAACGCGGGCCGCTGCTACGGGCGTTGGCGGAGTCGGGCTGCACGGTCTGGGAGGTCGACGCGGACTCCCCCTCGTACGAGATGCGCGACCAGCTCGCCGGATTCGCCTGCCGGCGGCTGGAGTTGGGCTCCCGCAGGCGCGGCAGCCTCGGCAAGCGGGCACTGGACGTCCTGGTGTCCGGGACCCTGCTCCTCCTGGTCAGCCCCCTCCTCCTGCTGTGCGCCACGGTCCTCCGCCTCACCGACGGACGCGGCGTCGTCTTCCGCCAGGAACGCATCGGCAAGGACGGCCGCCCCTTCACCCTCCTCAAGTTCCGCACCCACCGGCCGGTCGACGAGCACGAGGCGGCGACCCGCTGGAGCGTCGCGGGCGAACACCAGATGAGCCGCTTCTGCCGCTTCCTGCGCCAGACCTCGCTGGACGAGCTCCTCCAGCTCTGGAACGTCTTCCGCGGCGACATGAGCCTGGTCGGTCCGCGCCCCGAACGCCCGTACTTCGTCGCGCAGTTCAGCCAGACCTACCCCGGCTACGCGGCCCGCCACCGCATGCAGACCGGCATCACCGGCCTCGCCCAGATCCACGGGCTGCGCGGCGACACCTCGATCGAGGACCGCTGCCGGTTCGACAACGCGTACATCGACAACTGGTCGCTGTGGCAGGACATCTGCATCCTCGCCCGCACCGCGACCTCGCTCGTACGTCCGACGGGGAGCTGAGCCGTGAACCACCGCCTGCGCACGTTCGCCCCGGTCCTGCCGGTCATCGCCGTGATCGCCCTGCTCTGCCTGCCGCTCGCCCCGGGCGCGGGCGGCGCGGGTCCCGCCGACGCGGTCTCCGGGCTGGTGGTGCTGTACTGCGGGATCCGGCTGCTCCGGGAGCGCAGGCGCCCACTGACCCCAACTGCCGTGGCGGTCATGGGACTTCCGGTCCTCGGCCTGTCCATCGCGGCGATGGGCGCGTCCTCACCGGGAGCGGGCCTCAGCGGCCTCGGCCGCTACCTGCAGATCTTCGTCCTGGTCCCGGCAGCGGTCGTCCTCCTGATCCGCGACCGGCGCGACTTCCGCGTGCTGGCCTGGTCATTCGTCTCCCTCGCCCTGTGGCAGGGGGCGATCGGCGTCAAGCAGTACGTCACCGCGACCGGCGCCTCCTACCAGGGCGAGGACATCCGCGCGGTGGGCACCTTCGGACCGACCGACGTGATGGGCATGGCGACGGTCGTGTCCTTCGGCCTGATCTGCGCGGTGGCGCTGGCACTGGGCGTGGGCCGAAACGACGCGCGGCAGCGGGCAGTTGCCGCAGGTTGCGCCTTCGCCCTCCTGCTCCCCCTTGCCCTGTCCTTCAGCCGAGGCGCGTGGATCGCGACCGCCGCGACCTGCGCACTGCAACTGGCGCTGGCCGGACTGCGGCGCGCACTGAAGGTGGCCGCGGCCGTGACGGCGGCGGGCGTGGTGCTGGTCGGCGGCTTCGGCGTCGGTTCGACGATGCTCCAGGAGCGGATCAGCAGCATCACCCAAGTCACCGACGCGCCCGACCAGTCGGTGACCGACCGCTACACCATGTGGGCGGCGGCGACCGCTATGTGGCGCGAACACCCGCTGACCGGCGTCGGGTTGAAGGGCTTCCCCGAACACCGCGACGGCAACGCCTCGTTGGCCCTGTCCTCGGGCAGCGACACGGACGGCGCGGGCGCCGGATACCTCAAGCAGCCGCTGCTCTCCCCCCACAACATGTACCTCCTGGTCCTCAGCGAACAGGGCCTGATCGGCCTCCTCACCCTGGCAGGCAGCTGGCTGGCCCTCCTGGTCTGCGCCCTCCGCGGCCTCTACCGCACCCACCGCACCGAACTCCCGGGCCTGGACTGCGCGTTGGTCTCCGCCGGCCTCCTGATCTGGCAGCTGATCGACTTCATGTACGCAGACATCGGCGGCCCGTCGACGGTCCTGACGGCAGTGGTCTTCGGGGTGGCGGCGTGGTGGTCGCTGGTGGGGGCGAATACGGAGGAGCGGCCGGTGGCTCCGGCTCCGGTGCGTACAACGCAGCCAGAGGCCGTGACCCAATGACGGTGACGCCTCCGACGCGGGCAGACAGCAGCCCACCCAAGGGGCGCGGGGAACTGGGCGCCCAGCCCCGACGGCGCGGCACCCAACAACAAACCGAAACCACCCCGCTCCCGCTCCCAACCCCCTCGCCGGAAAACCCCGCCCCCGAGTCCCGCCGCTTCCTGGCCAAAGCCGCCCTGATCACAGCCGCGCTCTCCGTCACCGGCTCCCTCCTGGGCCTCGCCAGAGACCAGTCCCTCGCCCGCCTCTTCGGCGCCGGCAGTGAGACCGACGCCTTCCTCGTCGCCTGGACCATCCCCGAGTTCGCCGCCACCCTCCTCATCGAGGACGGCCTCGCGTTCGCCCTGATCCCGGCGTTCAGCATGGCCTTGGCCCGCAGAGCACAAGGCGCCCCCGGCGACCCGGTCCGCACCCTGGTGAAAGCCACCCTCCCCCGCCTCGCGCTGGCGTTCATCGCGGTATCGGCACTGTTCGTCGCAGCGGCCCCCTACCTGGTCGAGGCCCTCGCCCCGGGCCTGCCCAACCCCGCGCTGGCGGTGAGCTGCACCCGCATCACCGCGACCTGCGTCCTGAGCTTCGGCCTGGCCGGCTACTGCAGCGCGGCGCTCCGCGCCCACCGCCGTTTCGTCGCCCCGGCGGCGATCTACGTGGCGTACAACATCGGCATCATCGCCGGGATGTACGCCTTCGGTGCCCACTGGGGCGTACGGTCGGCGGCGCTCGGTGTGGCCGGGGGCGGCTGCCTGATGGTGCTGACCCAACTGCCCGCCCTGGTAAGCCAGTTGAGGAGCCACAAGCCGACGACCCCGGACACCGACGTCGACGGCACCACCGAGGCCCCCCGCCCGATGAACTTCGCCCTGATGGCCACCGTGCTGCTCTTCGCGCTGTGCCGCCAGTCCCAGGTCCTCATCGAGCGCTTTCTCGCCTCCCACCTCCCGGCCGGCGCCATCTCGCATCTGAACTACGCGCAGAAGGTCGCCCAGATGCCGATGGTGCTGTCGCTGATGCTGTGCACGGTGACCTTCCCGGTGGTCGCGCGGGCGCTCGCCGAGGGCGACACGGAGAAGGCCCGCAACCGGGTGGAGCGGGACCTCGCGCTCGCCGCCTGCCTTGTCCTGCTCGGCGCCGCCACGGTGATCGCGTGCGCCCCGCAGATCATCGAACTCCTCTTCCAGCGGGGCGCGTTCACCGCCCACGACACCGCCGCCACGGCCGGCGTGATGCGGGTGTACGCGCTCGGGCTGCTCGGCCAGACCCTGGTCGGCGTCCTGGTCCGCTCCTACTTCTCGGCGGGCCGCCCCACCTGGTTCCCGGTCGGCGCGATGGCCGCCGGAATCGTCGTGACCTCCTGGATCGGCGCGTGGACGGTCGGTCCCTGGGGCGTCATCGGCATCGCGATCGCCAACGCCACCGGCATCACCGTCACCGCCGTGCTCCTGCTGTGCGGCAGCGGCCCGCGCAGTGTCCCGATCCGCACCCGGCAGGTGCTGGTCGAGCTGAGCCGGCCGGTGCGCGCGGCGGCGGTCGCGACGGTCGCCGGGGCGTTCGCCGCCCGCGCGATGCCGTCGCCGCTGCTCGGTCTCGCCGTCGGCTGCACGGCCGTCGCCGTCGTCTTCGTCCTGCTCGGCTGGGCCCTGGGCGCCCAGGGCTTCGCACCCGCACTGGAATCCGTCCGCTCCGTCACACGAAGGCTCCCGCATGGCCGCTCCCGCTGATTCCCCGACCACCGGCAGTCGCGTCACGGGCCCGGTCCCGTGGGTGGCGATGTACCACTCGGTGGGCGACTGCTCCGACGACCCCTACCGCATCACGGTCACCCCCGACCGCCTGGACCGGCAGCTGCGCTGGCTGAGCCGGCGCGGGTTGCGCGGTGTGTCCATGGCCGAGCTGCTCGCCGCCCGCGCGCGGGGCGAGGGCGAGGGTCTGGTGGGGCTGACCTTCGACGACGGCTACGCCGACTTCGTCGACAACGCCCTTCCCGTGCTGGCCCGTTGGGACTGCGGCGCCACCCTCTTCGTGCTGCCCGGCAGGCTCGGCGGCGACAACGCCTGGGACCCGCTGGGTCCGCGCAAACCGCTCCTCACCGCGGACGGCATCCGCCGGGCCGCCGCCGAAGGCGTGGAGATCGGCTCGCACGGCCTGACCCACGTCGACCTCACCAAGGCGGACGACGCCACGTTGAAGGCCGAGGTCGCCGAAAGCCGTTCCGTACTCGCCGAGTTGACCGGCACGACCGTCGACGGCTTCTGCTACCCCTACGGCACGATCGACGCCCGCGCCGTGGCCGCCGTACAGGAAGCCGGTTACACCTACGCCTGCGCCATCGACCCGGGTGATCTCAACGGCCGACACGCCTTCCCCCGCGTGCACATCGGCCAGAACGACACCGCCGTCCGCCTCTTCCTCAAGTACCGGCTGCACGGTCTGCGCCGCCGTCCGGTGGAGGGTCCCGCATGAAGGCCCTGCACATCATCACCGGGCTCGGCATCGGCGGCGCCGAGCAGCAACTCCGGCTGCTGCTGCGCCACTTGCCGGTCGACTGCGATGTCGTGACGCTCACCAACCCGGGCGCGGTCGCCGCCGGCCTCACCGCCGACGGGGTACGCGTCCACCACCTCGGCATGACCGGCAACCGCGACCTGCCCGCCCTCCCCCGCCTGGTCAGAATCATCCGCGGCGGCGGCTACGACCTGGTCCACACCCACCTCTACCGCGCCTGCGTCTACGGCCGGCTCGCCGCCCGGATCGCGGGTGTGAAGGCGGTCGTCGCCACCGAACACTCCCTGGGCGACTCGCAGATGGAGGGCCGCAGCCTCAACTCCGGGGTCCGCGCCCTGTATCTCGCCAGTGAACGCCTGGGCCGCTCCACGGTCGCCGTCTCCCCCACGGTCGCCGAACGCCTCAAGCAGTGGGGCGTGCCCGGCCCGCGCATCGAAGTGGTCCCCAACGGCATCGACCTGCCCCGCTTCCGCTTCGACCCGGTCCAGCGACTGCGCACCCGCCAGCGCCTCGGTCTGCCGGAGGACGCGTACGTCGTCGGCGGCATCGGCCGGCTCGCGGCCGGCAAACGCTTCGACGTCCTGATCCGCACCCTGACCCAACTCCCCTCCGACTACTGGCTGTTGCTGGTCGGCGGCGGCCCCGAGGAGAACCTCCTGCGGCGTACCGCCCACGACTGCGGGGTGGCCGACCGGGTGCTGTTCACCGGCGAACGCCCCTACGTCCCGGACGGCACCCCCGGCCCCGACCTCCCCTCCCTCACCTCGGCGATGGACCTGCTGGCCTCGCCGTCCCCCGAGGAGGCCTTCGGCCTGGCCGTCGTAGAAGGTCTGGCCGCCGGGCTGCCCGTGCTCTACGCCTCCTGCCCCGCCGTCGAGGACCTCCCGCCGCAGGCCGCCGCCGACGCGCACCGCGTCCAGGGCGGCCCCGAGGTCTTCGCCCGCGCGCTGGCGGCGGCCCGCGCGCGGGGCCCGCGTCCGCGCACCGCGCCGGACGCCGCCCACCACTACTGCATCACCCGCAGCGCCGCCCAACTCATGGACGTGTACGCGGCGGTCTCCACCTCGTCGCCGTCCCCCGCACCCCAGGGAGCCAGTTCCTCATGACCGAGATCCGACAGCACCGCCCGCTCGCCCGCGCGAAGACCCTCCCCGCCTGGTCCCTCCTCGCGGCCGGCGCCGTGACCGGCGGACTCCTCGGCGCCGGCTACGGCCTCGCCAAGCCGCCGACGTACACGGCCACCAGCTACGTCATCGCCGTACCGACCGACAAGGCCGACTCCTCGACCGCACTCGGCTTCGCCCAGGCCTACGGCCGGGTCGCCACCCAGCTCGCGGTGCTCGGGGACGCGCAGGTGTGGGCGGGCGTCCCGGTGAAGACGCTCCAGTCGAGCGTGCAGACGGCGACCTCGCCGGACGCACCGATGGTCGCCGTCACGGCCACCTCCTCGCGCGCCGACCTCGCCGCCGACATGGCCAACGCGGTGTCCCGCTCGCTGACCGTGCACGCGAACGACTCCAAGGACTCGACCCACGTCGCACTCCAGACCTTCGCCCGCGCCATCAAGCCGGCCGGGCCCTCCTCGGCCTCGGCCTCGGTGACCGGTCTGGTCGGCGCGAGCGCGGGCGGCCTCCTCGGCGGCCTGCTGCTCCTCGTCCGGCCGCGCAGGACCACCGAGGAGACCGGCCGCCCGGCCTCCGTGCCCAGCCCGGCCACCGCGGCCGACGTCCTGTGACACCGGTGTACTCGACCGAACTCGTCACCGACGCCCAGGCCTTCGCCGAACTGGCCCCGGCCTGGGGCCGGTTGTACCAGAAGTGCGGCGCGGCGACCCCGTTCCAGTCCCACGCCTGGCTGCACTCCTGGTGGCTGTCGTACGGCCGAACGGGCCGACTGCGTCTGCTCGTTGTGCGCGAAGGCCGCGAACTCGTCGCCGCCGCACCGCTGATGCTCGTCCGTCGCCCGGTCCCCTCGCTGGTCCCGCTCGGCGGCGCGATCTCCGACTACGGCGACGTCCTGCTGGACGACGACCACGGCGACCCGGCGGTCGCCGCACTCACCGACGGTCTCGCGTCCGCCGCCCGCACCGCGCTGATCGACTTCCGCGAGGTGCGGCCCGGCGGCGCGGTCGAGCGGGTCTACGACCGCTGGCGCGGCCCCCGCCGCCGCGTCCACGACTCGCTCTGCCTGGAGCTCCCCGCCGTACCGATGGACGAGTTGGTCGCCCGTCTCCCCTCCTCGAAGGCCCAGCGCGTCCGCGCCAAACTCCGCAAGCTGACCGCACTCGGCGTCGAGCGCACCGTCGTACGACCCGACGAGGTGGACGGAGCGCTACGGCGGCTGCTGGAGCTGCATCAACTCCAGTGGCAGGGGCGCAAGGTGACGTCCGAGCACCTGCAGACCCGGTTCTGCGAACACCTGGTCCGCTCGGTCGGGCCGATGGTCCGCTCCGGGGACGCCGTCGTCACCGAGTTCCGGCTCGACGAGGACGTGGTCGCCGTAGATCTCACGCTGCTGTCGCGGCGGCTCGCGGGCGGGTATCTGTACGGCGCGCATCCGCGGTTGCGGGAGCGGAAGGCGGACGTGGCGGTGATGCTGCTCGACGCGTGTGCCGAGCACACCGGCACCGACGGGCCCGGCACGCTCAGCCTGCTGCGGGGCAACGAACCGTACAAGCACCACTGGCGGCCCGAACCGGTCGTCAACCAGCGGCTGTTGCTGGCGCGGAAGCGCACTGCCCCGCTGATGGCTGCGGTCGTCTGCGATGTCGCCGCGCGCCGGCGGGGCAAGGCGTTACTGCGGAAGTGGAGGGAGCGCGGTGGCGACGGACCGTGAGCGGCCCGCCGCCACCTCTGGTTCAGCGGTCGCGCTGCCACCAGTCGAACTTCACGCACAGCTTCCCGCCGAGCCAGTACTCGACCCAGTCGCCGAGTTCCACGGGCGAGCAGTTCGCCGGGTGCGTCGGGGCAGGAGGCGTGGTCGGCTTGGGCGGCTCCGGGGTGACCGGGGTCGTGGGTGTCGTGGGTGTCGTGGGTGTCGTAGGAGTCGTGGGTGTGGTCGGGGTCGGTTCCTCGGTGCGGCCGAACAGGGCCGAGCGGTAGACCTTGGACGACTTCGGGTTCTGGGAGCACTGCCACACACCGTGCGGGCAGTAGTCGGTGACCGTGTTGTACAGCGGCTTGTGCTCGTCCATCCAGGCGAGCATGCGCTTCATGTACTCCGCGTTGTCGCCATTGCGGAAGAGTCCCCATTCAGGATAGGAAATGGGCTTGCCGTGGGATCTGGCGAAGTCCACGTGTTCCTGGAGTCCGTAGGGCTCTTTCACCTGCTCGTCGAACGTCAGCCCGGAAGGCTGGTCGTACGAATCCATTCCGACGATGTCGACCGTGTCGTCCCCCGGATAGCACTGCGTCCAGGGAACGGCGTCCCGGCCGCGGCTCGGAGTGAAATCGAACCGGAATTTCTGGCCCGGCACCGAGCGCATCGTGGTGACGATCCTGTTCCAGTACTTCTTCCAGGCCT
>Ga0307509_10010420_pt1 | contig 11397 bp, 8 predicted proteins | sample 10_EM_MG_FD_202245 | JGI IMG/M metagenome (GOLD analysis project Ga0307509, IMG submission 202245) | Populus trichocarpa ectomycorrhiza microbial communities from riparian zone in the Pacific Northwest, United States - 10_EM | ecosystem: Host-associated > Plants > Roots > Unclassified | place... | reverse complement strand
CACCATCAGCAACCCGCTTTGCAATCAAATCATACCATTCCTCCTTAGTCATCATATTCCTAAGGAGAGCGACAACAATCATAGTCATATTGTCACAACCAGGTTCACCAGCTCCACCAGTCTCAGTCGATGGGGCAAGGCAGTCGTCCATCATGTTTTCACATATAGTATGTAGTTCTTGCTTAGCAGCAATACCGCGACGGACAAACTCAATAACTGCCTGAGACGATTTGCAATCCCAGATTCCTGATATGGCCGTCAGCATTAACAACCATATGTCGGCCGTATTTCCCGGGGAACCGCACCATCACAAGCAATGACAAGGAATTCGTCATCATCAGAAACCTCGTGAATGACCACATCGGGGAAAGCAGTGACCATCTGCTCTTCTGGCGGAAGGTCGGCGTTCCCCTTGTACCCGAAATCCCCGATCGCTCTAGACAATGCTAGCCTGCCATTAACTCGCCCAGAGTCGACAGACCCACCAGCGGCACATATTCTGGCCTTCTCTCCTAAGATTTTGGAAATTTTTGGAAAATCAGTCATCCGTCTCAAAAGTGTTTGCAAGAGATAGCCAAACCAACCCTTATTCTCTGGCTTATGATCAAAAGACAAGGGCTTCGCTCTGCCCTTTACGCTTAAAACCGTCCGGGAATCCCCGGCATTCGCCTTTTCTACCATTAGCATTCATAAGGTGTAGTTCTTAAGCGATACTTACAGCATAAATTTTGGTATCGGTAATAAGAGCTGTAGAAGCTGTACACCCGGAAACGTCATCAAAAAACTCGCGATCTAATCAATCAAATGGCAACCGTCAGTTAGGTTCCAACCCCAACGAGCCAACAAAAGGCCGGCCGGCACATAAGCACCACCCATGAATCACCTTCCAAAATAGTTGTATCGGTAGATAAAAACCCATCCTTTAACGCCTGTTCGTAATTGGAGTCCTTGAACGCAGATTGTTTTGCCAATATCTTGTGAACATTTTCTCCGCAGAAATTCGCAACCCTGTCTCCAGTGTGACCATCGTATACGCCAAAGAAACTTATTCTGCCCTCGGAGCTAGCCTTGGTCGGGTCGTCTGGGTTCTGGAGGTCAAGAACTGCTGCATGAGCATCTTCCATAGTGACGCGCCATCCTTGCATAGACGATACGCCATAGGCCAAACGGTTGTCTTCACCACTCTCTGAGGTCTATCCCATTTGACAAGAACACAAACTTTGCGTCAGAAACTAAGGCTTTCTTTCATCCTTTCATCGTCATGAACCACAATGGCTAGCAGCGTCCCCATTCCATGCAGCACGTACCTTTTCCACTATAGGTTGTGAAAGGAGCACACCCATGATCACGTTCTGTCAGATCTGCCGTGGGAAAAATTGTCTACTTCGAAAGTTATTAGTAAATAAGCAAATTGTGGGAACTTGGAGAGGATTAAGCCTCAATAGGCCAAGCTGTAGGTTTTATCGGAGAAGCAAAATCACGAAACAAAGCAGGAGATTATGCCAAGTGGACAAAACAAGAAGAGAAAAAAGGAAGAAAAAATGTAATCACAGGAAATGGGGGGGATGGGAGCACAAACAGTGTTGAGTATTTCTAAACCGCGTGGCGCACCTGTGTTGACGTTGGTAATTGGAAGGTTTGAAAGGTGGGTTGAGAAGGGGTGGGGGGGATAAATGGTGGGGGAGAAGAAAGGGCTTTGGGTACTCGTGGCAAGTTTGTGACTGGGCATCACAATACCCGAACCCTCGCTTGCTCCCCCATCACTTGTGACTCAGTGAAGATCTTGGCTTAGGACAGAGTTACTCTGTCACAGACGGCTGCTGTCCGAGTACCGGTACCGGTACAAGTACTCACCACGCCGGAATTAGTCATGGGTCACGTGAACTGGAGGAAGGACACAGACTCAGATACGAAGGTTAGTCAGCGAACAGCAGGGGTGGCAGAGCTCAGAGGATATTGGGAATACCGGTAGTGTATGCGCTAGTACCAGTATGGTGAAAACTCGCAAAATCCCACGGGGGATTTCTGCTTTACTATTGGTTGAACATCTATTCGAGGGTTTCTGTTCGGTGTTTGCCACTTTAGTTCATGGCGAGAATAAACCCTGGCGTTTGCGGACTAATCCTGACACCCGAGCACAATCGATCGAACGGCCCGTCGGCCGTGGCGATCCGATCGCAAATCAGGAACCGTAACCTTAGGCGCTTTTATCCTTTCGTTCGTATTCACGTAAATTCAATAAATTTATCCTAGCTATACCTATCCGGCGTCCGCTAGCTAAACAAAAAACAAATACCTCCACGGACGGAAGCTAGTGCTGCACTTGATTCGAGCGAACGTTTACAATACCGGGAAAAACAGGGGGGTATGTTTAAAATACCATGATATACAATGACAGGGTGAAGTTTCAAGCCACAATTACAAGGGTAGAAAACAATTAACTGGGACAGACAAGGATATATTTGGCGGGTTAACTTAGAATAACTGTTGCATAACTTCTTCCCGAGCCATGGTACTAGCAATCTTGGCGCAAAATTAAGCGAAAATCAACCCTTGTTAGGCATCATAACTATGCCAAGCCCCATCTTTACCACTGGGAAAAATATTAAAAATTAGGCCTCACATGGCCTTATTTTTGATAATTATCCTATGATTTTTATTATTTTATTATTATTTTATTTGGGCCCCTCATGAAGGTATTTAGAGTCCTGAATAATGATTATTTCTGCAAGTGGTCGCATTGGGTGTGGAGGAGGTCATAGTTTGCAAACTTCGCCCCTGTCATGGTATATCTTGGTATTTTAAACAGAAACCCCTGTTTTGCAGGGTATTTTAAACAGAAACCCCTGTTTTGCAGGGTATTTTAAACGATCGCTCACTTAATTCGACTGAATAACGTGTTAGCTGTAAGCAGAATGGTAACCGGGAAGGATTAGTGGAGAGTGCCACTGTAGGTACGACAAAACTGCGCGGATGACGAACAGGGGTTCCGGCACCGCATAAACTCGCAAGAACCAGGGTTAAGTATGTTGAAATAAGAAGCGGCTGAGGTGAATTTTACGATTGCGTCAAAATAAGAGCCTTGAAAGGTATAGTTCTGGCTACAAAGGGTTAACCTATGGCATCTCATCGCGATCCCGTGACAAAACTAGGGCAAAAATCTTTTTTGGACCTAACTAGCGTTGGACGGTTCTTGCTGTAGTATCATACTTGGTATCATAGGGAAAAGTTGGATTCGTCAAGGTTAAGGTTACAAAAAATTACTTGTATCATATTATCATGTGAATTCAAGAAAAGTTTTACAGCCAAACTCGACCTGTTGTCCAGGATCAGTCGTTGTCCCTGACAGATTCTTTAGATTTTAGTCATCCGGGATAGCGAGGTGCTACAGTAGTTAAATTACGCACTCTTATTCTTGTGGATTTATCATAGCATGCACTAGATTTACACTGCTAGGGTTCCGAATGGTGGGCGGAAGACTGGACTGGACTAGCTAGTCAGGTCGAAAGTCAAGTCTAGTCCAATGGTGGAAATCAGACCGACTGGACAGTCAGGATTATGGAAACCGACTTGACCAAGACTGGTCTGACCAGGCCTGCCAACCAATTGAATATGCTATTTTTATCACTATATATTACCTTCAAGTAAAGCTTTTCTTAATTAAACTTATTGTTTTCCATGAATTATATGGTGGAGATAGTGCCTCGCTTAGATTAGGAGTGGAGAAAATCGGTTCTTGAGTATTGAACCATTTTTGGTTCACTAAGTGAGTGATAGTACATGACCGCATGCCACAATACCGGTATTGGATGTGACTTATCCATCAGGTAATCGTATTTCCACCGCATATTATCCTCTCCAGGATATTATATCAGCTTCTATTGAGGGGCTGTTGATTCATAGCGTGACAAGCGACTTTAAGATGCTAGTATAGCTATACTTCTATTCTTAGCAAGTGTTGGGCTTGGTGACATTCAGACTTATGCGATCCCCCATAAAGACTGGTCTGGGACCAGTTCAAACCGGACCGGACCACCCAAGTTAGTCGTGTCCAGTCATCGCCATCACCAGGACTGGCCAGCCCTGTCCCGCCTCCAAGGCTTGACCGGTCGGACTATTCGGAACCCTGTACACTGCCACCACACTTTCCTTCTTTATTAATGCTACCGCTATTCCTCAAATAATATGAGCTATGATATGGCGAGAGTGCCTTGGGATTCTCGTTCTTTCGGTACTGCCCGCGGTGACCTATATATACACAAAAGGCTAACTACAGGAAAACCCTTTCTTTATCTTGATCAAAGTGCCTCTTGTTCCATCTCCTTCGCTATCTTTCTAGATCATTCCACTTCGTCCGTGACTCCCTTCGATCCATTTCATCCACTTACAGAGATTTCCTAACCATTCCCTTCCTCAACATTCCTGATAACTTGATCTATTTTGCTATCGCCGTAGTATGACACTTGATCGTTCCATCCTTTGCTAACCTTAGCTCCAAACCCTTTGCACCCCTAGTGCATGTTCCTGCATCTCCCAAAACATCGCTACTAAACCCAACCCCTCGTTCAAGCAACCAACGCACCAACTCTCATATTCCACTACTCTTTCCAAAACATAAGTCTCCTCGTCCAAACATCCAGTGCTGTAGTAGGTGTCGCAGATATGGAACCTTCGTGCCCATTTTCAACAACCCCTTCCCCATGCCAGTCTCCATCTTCCACCACGACAACCTCCCACTATCATAACCTCCCACAACCCCAACAGCCACCACACCTCCCTTCCCACGCTCTTTTTTCCACATTTTCATTTTTGTTCGCGCCTCCACTCCCTATTCACTTCCCTCCGGTGCAATAGGGAAGGTAATTGAAGGGTAGGTAGTTCGGTGACTGTCAGTGCCTTCATCATTTCTTTCCCTTTCGCCCCCTAGAGCCACCGACAGCTTTCTTTCTTTTTCGACTTTCTTCTAGAATTTTTAATTACTCAAGAAACCCCTTATCCGCCATCTCGAATTGTCTGTAATTATCTCCTGTCATTTCCCCCTCCCTGTCATGATTTGACTCTTCCTTTCACAGCTGGTGCCCGGAATATCACTTTTGAAAGACTTTATGTCTTAAGCTGAAACTAACTAACTTTGGGGTAACATAGTCCCGAACATGTTCAATCTCCTCTGTTTTTGGTTGGTCGGGTCGGTTTGCGGAACCAAGCTTGGAGTTAGTCGTCCCCATGGCTTGTCCCTGCGGGTGTCAGGGACGGGGGTGCTAGCAGGCACCTCCCCCCGGCTTTGCAATTCTCAGCTACAACATCTGGGCCCCCGTACAAATACCAACATTGCCCAAACCTCTTCCGCTTCGGAGGTTGTCTATCTACCCCACATCCGGACCCACAAGCCTACATTCGAGGTGAAGGGAAGTACTGAATTCATGGATATCCCCGATATCGCTGTGTTTGACCCCAAAGAATTTGATATCTTTATTAGCGACGTCGGAGTCAGCCAACTCAGGCATGGGATTACTGATGCTGCAGGATCCCGTACCATCCACCCGCCACAAAGGAGAAAGCCGATGCCGTGGTCAAAATCGATGACTGCTTCATCTATGGGCGGAACCCACGCACAGTGTTTCCGGCAGTTGTCAACCGTTCGGGGAAAGCATTTTGGGTGGTCTTCCTTGTCGATAGAGGGGCACCCATCACCTATCTTTCTGCCGAAGTAAGTCACAAGGTTCCCGTACAGAAATAACAGTTTCTACAGTAACTCACGACGAAGCGATTCCACGTGAGACGAGAATGCTCATAACACCTTTATAGGACAGGGATTATTTGTATGGGCATTCTCGCTATGCCGTGGACTCGCTATGCAGTGAACTTGCTATACCGTGGAATACTGTAGCTAACTACGGGAAACTTAGACTAGTGACCTCTTGGGCGTTTCCTCTATTCGCGAGGACACGCCCGTGCATGTTCGGATTGCTGTACGACAACATAGTGTGTTTCGAGCAGTGTTCCCAACCGTCCAGTCCGGCCGTCTTTGGGTGAGGACGGGACGGACTATGGCTCATAGTCCATCTCCTCGGGGGTGCTAGGACGGACTATAGGGGACTATAGTCCTAGCGCTTGGACCTCCTGTACTAGCCAAGTTGAGATCATGCACCTCCGAATGGATACTTTCACTTCATAAGACATCACTCCTGCCGTCCCCGGGCTTCGCCGGCATTTCCCCGCCGTCCCTCACCATTCCCGGTCCTCTCCGAAAGTCCCCGGCCGTCCTCAGTTATCCCCTGCCTCCACCGCCGTCCACCCCCCCTGCGCTGAGCTAACCTCTCACCTTGTAGGGCCCACCGTCCTGCCCTTAGGCTGCCCCGGACGGACTATACTAGTAGATAGCCGTCCTGTCCCGTCCGGGGCTCTTGGCAGTCCCCCCACGGGGCCCCGCCGGGCCTCCTGACCGTTGGTAATACTGGTTTCGAGCCCCGCGCTACTCCCATATTTCGAACATTAATATTCTTGGCGAGGATTGTCTGGATTCCAACGAGGCTAGCCTCGTATATAACCCAGAAGGAGAGGAGGTGAAGGTGTTTTTCGACGGGATTGCCTGGACGGTTCTCGTAGAAGGTGCAAGGTTATAGCTGTTTGTCCACTCATAGAGTGGAACTTGAACTGTCTTTTTTCTTTCGGGAGTTTTTCTCTTTTTCTGCGGCCTTCTCTCCCGCTGCGGTTTTTTCCACCGCTATAGCTTTTTCTTTTGCTACAGCCTTCTCTCCTGCCGTGGTTTTTTCTCTGGCTATAGTTTTAACAGCAACAGGGTGCAGTCCGCTCTCACTTACGGATTGGTGCTCTCTGAATTTTTGTTTTATCCTTTGTCAACTAGACCCATTTTCATCAATACTATCCATTAGAGGGGTTTAGCCGACCGTGCTATCAGCGTTCTATGCTCCAATGCCGACCGACCAGGGAACCAAAATACTCCAGCGATAATCGCCTCCATCGCGCGCCCCGTGCAAGGTGCCCCACGGTCAACGAATTACACCCCTGGCAGCTACCGCAGGCTTCTGCTTTTCGTCAAGGCGGGACATGGTCGATATATATATAAGCCCCGGTTCTCTTGCGCTGGACTATGATTCAGTGGTTTACCGTGAGCAGTTCTGAAGGGCGGGACCCAAGTTGAGAAACCCACCAAACCTTTTCTGGTGTCGCCGCATACTCGCTAATATTCCATTGGTGTGCTGGGTCGTTGTTACCTGCCCTTTCAATATCGAGGTTAAGCACCGCGGTGCGTTCTTAAATCACCACGGCAACCACACTAAACCTCACTTGCCAAGCCATTTTTGGAGACATAAGCACTGCAACGACCTTCTCTTGTCGCATAATAAAAACGGAAAAAAACTTGTTCATGCTTATGATGTGAGACATAAACAAAGCATATAAGTTAATTGGTTTAAGATCATGTTTTAGGGAGATGAAAGACAACTCTTACCCTATTCGTACTAGAATTCTCCACTACCAACAAAAGCGACCGCCATAAGAACACGCGGTCGTGCTTAACCTCGCTTTCTTCACCCTGAGCTCGTGGCATATAAAAAAGCAAAAAAATAAGAACGCACGCTGGCGCTTAACCTCGATAATGCGGCTTAGAATGATACTAAAGCATGCGTGGTTCTCTTGGTCATACGCCAACCATTTCTGATAGATGATTGGCTCGATGCTTGTATTACCACAGACTTAGTGTTGCACCGAGACACGTGAGCTACAATTAATCGTCAGTAGGGGAGTATCGGCTTTTACCAAAACTGCAACCGCGACAACCAAATGGCACCTGCGAAAGTGAAAATGAAACCCCAAGAATTAAGGCAACACAAACGACTTCGATCGCCAATGCGCAACCTGGAGAGGGTAACTGCTCTCCCGTGCTCTCTAACACTCAACTGACTAACTAACTAGCCAACGGTAATGACAGGAGTATATAATAACCGGCCAAGTCCTCCCCCTCTCCTTCTGGCCGTCGCGACACATGTCTTCTCTGTTCCACGTGTGCCCCCTTTTGGAAAACTCCCGTGCTAACAAAAGAAAAGAGAAAGACCACCGGGACTCCCACTCCTTGTAGCATCTATGTGCCCGGCACTTTTATGCTCCGGCTCTTTGAGCCTCATACGGCTTCCGGCGCTGCATCAATCCTAAGGGCATATTCGAAACTTTTGTCCAATTTTCCAAAGCCCATCAAATACATTGTGATAGTAGCCAATATGCGAGAATGAAAGCCCGATCAGTACAGAGAAATAAGAAACCAAAACCATCCGCATAGTCAATTCCATCAATCAACCTCTTTCCGTAATCCACTGGCGGAGGCATTGGGGGAGATGTCGCTGCCCTTGTTACTTGGGATCGTTGCCACCGATAAATCCCTAGTTGACAATGAGGGCGCAACAAAGGCTATAGGGGTGGTGGGTGGGAACAAAAAAGGCGAGCTGTCGCGAGCTTGTACACGAGAAAGCGAGTTGTAGCGAGCTTCGAGGATCGCGACTGTGGGCAGTCAATGGTCCTATATGTGCCGGGGGCGCTCAGGTCCGTGCGTAGTAAGCTCTGGCCTCCAAGCAACCAACCAGAACTTTCCTCCCACAACCTCTGGGCGGATCTTCTCAGCTTTGCCCAATTGGCAATAGGTTGTTCCAACCCTTCATCTGCACAGTAAAATGGTAAGCTGCCCACGATACTCTGCGCCTGATATGCTGAGCATGCGCCAATAACACTGAAGCTGTACATCCTGTATTCCAAATCGTCCTCTCGATTCGAAGTCATCATCAAGCAAGCGCAAATAGTCTAGTCTGGGCGTACCACACTGGCCGAACCAATTGGGTTCACGTTGTATAAATATATTGAAGACAAGAAGGAGCTAGAATTACAAGAACAGTTGTGGGACATAAATAAGTGGGTGGTACAAATGGTCGATGACGGGGATCCGGATGAGGATTTCCCACCGCTAGGGAGGACACTGCCAATTATGGCGTATATAGCACAGAGCGGGCAACAAGGCGGGAGGGGCAGTGTGGCAAACTTGGAGGGAGAGTTTGCCCTTGTGGAGGCTACGGGGGAGTAATGTTTGTTTTTGCAGGCTTTTCTTATCCGTATAGGAAGTTGCTAATTTGTGGCGACAGATTTGCAAAACGAAAGGGCAACACAGAATACGTGCTCTTCGAAGCAGAAGGCGATTCCAGCCACCACCATCGCCAACACCACTGCTACTCAAACATCAACAGTCCCAACGACAGAGATAATACCTCCAACCTCCTCATCCCTTGTCCCAACTTCATCCTCCACCCCCGCTTCTGCCTTCCCCCGCAGCCCTTCCACAACCCTCTGAATCCACATCTTCCCAACCTCAACCTTCGCGCACTCCATCCCCCCAAGGGTAAGCACTACAACCCCCGTTTCCACCGTCCTCCAGTAAATGTGCCAAAATAAGTACCTACAACCCGAGAACCACATCCCACGCATCACCGATGCCCCCACGCTAGCAATTCTCCCATTGGCCTGACATCTGAGCACACTGGGAGCCCAAACAGATCTCAACCAAGGCATCGGTCATGGCGGAACTCGAGACCAGAGTTCCGAATAGTCTGACCGGTCAAGTCGCGAAGAGAAGACCGACTGGTCAGTCAGGAAGGGATGAGGGGACTGGACTTGACTGAAATATTTAGTCCAGTCAAGGTGCAGTCAGAGACTGGTCTAATATGGGATCCCTGCAAGCCTCGCTGAGTTTGCTTAGACTTGTCGCAGATTGGCCATAGTTGGTTTCAATAGTCGAAGGGGGTCTAGATTCAGAAGTAATAGGAGAATTCAACTACATCTGTGACACAGAAATTAAGCAAGATTGCCGTTTACATTCTATTTGAAGATCAAATACCAAATGACTATGTGTACCTGTAAAGGTAGCAGGCCTAACATGCACAGTGCTATGAATGGATTGTGGTGAGGAAGCTCTCCTAGAATTTTGGACTCAATTCTCAGAAGACAATGCCATTACATGTGCCTGTGAGGAACAATTCTGAAGTGAACAATGGATGTGATGGCGAGTGTGAGTCTTGTCGGTGGCATTTGAACTGAATATAATAGATCAAGATTACGTAAAAGAAACACATGCCACGTGAAAGATTTATATACATCATCATGCTCAAAAAGACGATGTGGCGCATGGTTGTGGATAAATCGTGCCCTAGCAGACCCAAACTTTATGCTGGAGCGTCATCATGCGAGGAACTAAGCTCTTTCCACTAAGTGCAATTACTGCATGGAATATCATGCGACTTGGGTGGTCCGACGTGGTCTAGTGGAGTCAGCTCTCTTGCCATTGACCGTGCAGTCTGTCTGATTCATATCCTCAAACTAGACTTGACTATGACTAGACTATGTAGTCTAGACTAGTTCTTTCTCAGACCATTCGGGACCTTGCTCGAGACAGCCGGTGAGCACAGAAGATAGAAGAGGGAGTCAGTGGCAAGCACGGGGTAGGGGGGGCAGTTAGGCTACCCGGGTTTATGGTCCGGTTTGTGTTGGTGATCAAGGACAAAAAGCCGAGTAGCTTGAACTACAGTGCACTAATGAATTATGATTCGCAGCGGACATTTTTGAATCAGGGATGTGATATAATGTAAAGGTCAAATGCCATGAACGAAAAAAGCACATAGAGTTCGTTCCCCATTTCATGATTTCAAATAAGAAAATAATCGCAAAGACAACCCCACCCTTGTTTCCAATTCAGCTACAGAGTCTTCAATAGCTCTGAAGGAGTCTCCGATTCCTCGTGTTCACACTGGGGCAGTCCGTCCGTCCCGAGCCAGGCCGAGGACCGACAGGAATCCCCTCTCCGAGGAAGAACCTGGCACATTTCGGTGTACCTTTTGAAGCCCCGGTAGGGGTTTCTCTAGAATGGCATCAAAGTCGCGGCCTGAACTGAAGCATGCTAGATTTTTGATGGCGAAAGATTTCCAGAGAAAGGTGCTTTCCGACTTGCCAAAAGGGGTTTCGACTGCTCTCTCGCCCAAGTTAATACTCCAACCCAATGCACTTTAAGTACTCTCCGGGTAATAAACGGTTCCACATCCCTTGCGACAAAACTGTTGATGTCAAGATCGATCTTGGTGCATTCGGTATGGCTGCTGATGCCGCTATCCGAGATATGGGGTACTGTGGCGTGAGAAATTGTATTTAGGACTATTCGCTTTGTTTCATATATGGTTTTTACTCAAAGGTAGTTAGAGAGCTAGCATCGTGGATGAGAGCGGTTGGCTTCGGAGCACGTGATATATACAGGGGGGGCAAGGTTATAAGTGGCTGTAGGTAGATTCATGGAAACAACGAGGGAGAGCACGACAGGAAAAACAACGACAACCTCAACGAGGAGGCCCT
>Ga0307509_10010418_pt1 | contig 11398 bp, 11 predicted proteins | sample 10_EM_MG_FD_202245 | JGI IMG/M metagenome (GOLD analysis project Ga0307509, IMG submission 202245) | Populus trichocarpa ectomycorrhiza microbial communities from riparian zone in the Pacific Northwest, United States - 10_EM | ecosystem: Host-associated > Plants > Roots > Unclassified | place... | reverse complement strand
GTCTCACGCAGGTGACGCGCTTTGCGCACCTGACATGTTTTATGTTTTATGATTGGTTTACGGCATGTTGCGCAGTGACTCATAGGAGTCATCTGATGGATTTCGGGCATGACTCATTATGAGTCATGATCGTGTGACTCATAGGTATGAGTCACCAGGGTCAGGGTTATTGCGGGAAGAGTCCTATATAAAGGATCACGACGGGCCGTAGATATAGGATCTTCACACTACCATCTAAGTACTTTCTTACAATATATCTTTACCTTTACCTTTACCTTTATCTCTCGCTTGAACGCAAGGACAATAGCTCTCAAGCGTCAGAGCAAATACGACCTTATTAAGATAAGGACAGTCTCACATCTCTCTCACGTGAGAAGAGATCAAGATACGAAGAAGTTCCCTCACCATCTCTCCCCAATAAGATATTGGAGTGAGATACGAAGACTATAGGATAGTCTAAAACGAAAACGAGATTATAAGTTAATCTCGGAAAGAAGATCCCTCTCGGATACATACAAGGAACGAGAACTATAATTATAGTTCTAACTATATACGTAAGTAATTTGTTACCTGTTGCATAACTGACCCCTCCAGGGTAGGATTGTTACAAAAGGTTTGCTTATAGGAAGACATTGTGAAAGGAGGATTGTAAAATAGTTTATTGTTTTCTAACTAGATGCTTCTGGCCTTTATTTGTATGAGACTTTTCCATGACGATGGTTGCAACCGTCAGGAAACAGGTTTTTCTTCCACTCCAAGACATTTGGTTCGTGTCACCGTGTGTTTCGGCTCACCGTTGGGTACGTTACTCTATAGTATCACGCTTCTCCCCTCCACCAACCCACTCGGGGGGGAACGTTCATATAACTGTTTACGATACCTCCCCGCCCATTACCGTCGGTTTTACTGAAATCTATCTGCCCGCCTTTGAAGTCTCCTTCCAAAAGAAATGGCAATCCATAGCTAAAATACAATAGTGTAGGAAACGAAGAGAGAAAAGACACAATACACCCAACTCCAGCGAGTAGGCGATCCCGGGAGTGGTGGTGATAAAAAGACAATGGAGAAACCCTATAACAATGCAAAAAAGGCCGGGCAGGTACGAAAACTGCAGGAAACAGAAGTTAAAGAGAGAAAATTACACCGCACTCCACACACAATCCTTCTTGATATTATGCTCCAACACAAACACCCGTAGGATCTCTCCGTGACCTACTCATCGTTGTCTTCCTGCTTGATTCTTGTCCGCCTCCTACCATCACTATCAAGCGTCTGCAGGTTAATGGCGTCGCTGTCATCATCGGCGCCTCTGGTCCTGTTCAATATTCCAGGATATGCCACGTTCTGATCAGCGACAAGATCACGAAGGCGTTCCTAAGACACGAATTAGGATTTCACGTCATATAAAGGCGCATACGCGATGGATTATACATACCTTTCCAATATCTACGGCCTGTTGACCCATAGCATTAGTGACTCGAAGGATCGGTCCCCAAAGATTCAACGTATGGACTACATATGCCGCAGCGCAGCATAAGAGCAGGAAGATAAAATAAACAGGACTTCGTAGAACTATCGCTCTCATATTAGCCTCCCACGTCACGTAGGCCGCAGATTGGATTGTGAATACTAACCAGCCCATATTTCGTTCCATCCCAAGGCGAGTAAGAGACCCCAGAAATATATCGGAATCTCTGCCACAGAACTAACAGTGCTCCTCTTGGCTTCAACAAAAACTCCGTCCGCCATTCTTTTGAACCTAGTTGACAAGTCGACTTGCTTAGCTTCACCGAGTACCTCAAATTCATCTTTGGCAATGCCCATCTCATCAACATCCTCCTCGAAGTCGGTAGGCGGATCACTGAGGAACTCGGTCAATGGTGGCTCCGCTCCTGTAGAGAGGCGGATACGGGAAATCAGAGGAATCAACTTGAGCGTTGCCTCACGAGCAGCAGTGTATGTTTGCTCGATAGGGTCTGCGGGTCTCCACACCCGAGGAATCCCTTTCTCATCGTAGCGGAAACGGTCCTCAAAGCTAGTTAGCGGTTAGCAAAAATACAAATATATCACAAAAAAATCAAATTAACATACTTCTCTCTCAACTTGAGTAGTATATTGCCCTCCATAACTTCCTCTTCAATCTTGGCCTTAAGAACTCCCCAAGCCTTCTTCCGCAGTTTCCATGCCCCGATATCTCGCTCTTTCTCAGTGGCATTAAGACTGCCAGCCCGGGTAAGAAAACCCTCAACACCTTCGCTAACAGTCTCGGTCCATACTTTCCAAACCCTATCCCAAAGATTACCCTTCTCTCCCGAGTTATCCTCCATCCTTCTAAATTCCAACTCAACTGGTTCTGCGAGCTTGGATCGAATTGCCTTCTCGAGACGAGCCACAAGCCGTTTCATTTCCTCTCCCCTTAACCTTGCTGCAATCTCATCTAATGCAGCCTGTAGAGAGGTGAGTTCGTTTTCATAATTGGACCATTCTGCTCCAGGAATGTACGACTCAGAGGCCTCTGCAATGAACTTGTCAACAACTGAGGACCTTGTGTGGTTAACCACGGCAGCGAAATCATAGTTCGAAGATGCGCTCTGTCCTGAAGCATTTGCCGACTTCAGAATGCCTGTAATTTCTTCCGTAAACTCTTGTACGGCCCTCTTCGACAAAGCAGAAAACTGGCCAACGACAAGACCTCGCAACCTCCCCTCCAAGTTCTCCCGAAGGTCATCCCTCTTGCGCTCAAAGACTCCTTTGTGATATCTCCCTCCAGATTCCTCAAATCCCTCCATCGCTTCGCTAAGAGCCTCCTTCATAGCGCTCCCGAGCCCCTCCAGCACCCTGCCGGTCTTTGCTTGCTCCTCAAATGGTGACATGATCTCATTAAATCCGGCCGTGCAAGTTGCCGCAATCTCGTCACAACGATACTGTGCTAACAGCTCTTGTTGGGAAGGCAAATCAAGATCTTTGTTTGTGACGATCTGCGTCCACACACCTGAGGCGTAATGCGGGAATCCATCTGCAGGTATCCGCCTGTGGTATGCCGGCAGGAATACTCCACCGCCATCACCCCTCTGACCCACTCCATTAGGCCCGCTCATGACCTCCACCTCCGGCGAAATGCCTTCACGAAACCGCTTTCGTAGTTTTTGAGTCTCCTCAACAAACTTTTCCGGTTGAAGAATCTTGTGAGGTAAAGTGACAAATTTAAAGTCAAAAAAATCATTGATTTTCGAGTCTTCTAGACCAGGTGGTTTTGATAACGAGGACCAAATCCGGTTCAAATCCTGCATAAGTGTATTCGAAAGATTTTGAAGTGGGGTATGCCCAATATGGTCACGAATTACGAAGAATAGGAGAGATCGATGAGTTGTGCTAGAAAAGAGTGTCAGCGCCGTCTTGGTGAATACATCAGAGGATTCACAAACCTCCTATCCTTCAAGAATAAGCCAAGATTGACTTCAAAAACGGTTTTGAGCAAACCCATGTTGGCGCCCTGGTACAAACCGACTTGATGTTCCCAGATGTTGACAATCTAAGTAATTCAATGTTAGTAAATAGAAATCAAATCCTCTCCATAAGCTCCTGGAACAGTGAACCTCTGCAACGACACTTTGACCAATCCCCACAGTGAATGAAAGGAACTAAAACTCACCAAAACTTCACTTGTCGCTAATGCGAACAATGCGCTCTTCCTCTCAAAGTCTTGATCCTCCCCCCTCTCCCTGCCGTCGGTACCCTCAACATCCATGACCAGGATATTATTTCCCATCGCGCGTGGACTGGACTTCTTAGTATCCTCGATAGCTCTAGACATCCATATTCCCTTGGTGGTTTGTCTGCGAGCCTGCTCGTCCATCACCGAGAAATGCGTTCCGAACAGGTGGTTGAGAAGAGTGGATTTACCGGTGGACTGAGAGCCAAAGACAGCGACGACATGATATGAGAAACCAGCGGTGATCATATTTTGTGATGTCAAGTATGCTGGAAGGTACGGCCTAGCTGAAGGTCAGAATTGAGCTCCCGGAGATAACACAGGGGACATTAAAGGGGCCGTCCGCACAACGAACAAAACAATCAACATGGTTAGATAACGTACGTAAATTCCTTATTCTCATCAATTACTTGAATACCAGTTGAATAGGTATCCGAAGCATCCTTCGTATGGGTTCCATTTCGCCCGACACTGCCGGATCGGCCATGACCGCCACCCCCGTCGAAGGACATTATTTGTATGGTGTTATTTTGGGGCCGAGAGGTATTAGAGTTTCGCTAGCTAGATTGAAAGCGTATAAAAGGCTTGACGGAGTGAGAGGTAAGAGTAAAAGGGGGGGTAATTTATGTCGTGTTGGGAGAAAACGAAAACGACACCAGGATACCGGCATCGGGAGGAAGACGGCAATATTATGAAGGTTGGCCAGAAATCTGGTCTTTGAATCCCTTGGCGCGTGACTAAGCCACAGGAGATTAAGGAAGCTTAGTCATCGCCGCGTCACACGTTTGACCTAAGGCCTAGGCACACCACCACACCAGCTGTCAAAAAAGACGTGGTTCATGACCCCGTGGCGGTTGCGGCTCTGAGAGCCTTTTTGGTCCACGAAACACCACGTATCTATGGCTCCTTCAGTCTGGTGCAAAATATGGCTGTACAGCAAGTCCTGAAACGAGGAGCGGCATGCCAGCGTAGACTATCCTCTTGTTCTCCAAATCAGCGATTCAGTCGTGCATTACCAGTATGCGTCTTGCCGGCGATCTGGTGACCCTACGAATCGCTGCTCGTGATCCTCTCGTGTGGAGTCCATCGCCAGGTGCTCCAGCTACTATTAGAACTGAGCGAGAATCACTCGATACAATAGATAACCTTCGATAGCGAAACCCAACCGAGCTGAGGTACACTAGTGATATCGGTCTTAATCCAATATGGTATTGGGCCCGCAGCTCCCACCTCCCTTTCCCGAGGTGCCTTCCGCCCCCCCCGCAACAAAAGTGAGGGGAACGCAGCTTGCAGTATGTGTCATGCCGAATTTCTGCATCTAGATCCCAGCTTTACTCTCACCTCAAAACTCTCTGGGCCCGACAACGTAGAAGCACCAGCTGGTAAATACCATTTTAACACTTGCTTCGTTGGGCATCATGATCTCATCATTTTGATCGTAACGTGTTGTTGTGTAATTAGCCTGTCACAATAGAAAACGAGTGATATTTTGTGATTTCCTTCGGCCACTCATGCTTGGGCTCGCAAAATATGGTGTACGGTACGGTATCCCAAGGGAGATTAGTTAGTTTGCGCTTAATGCGCATTGCACCTCGAAACCAAAGACCAGAAGAATTAGGGTTGCACCTCACTATAGACTTAAAAAAAAAAGCTGGCGGACACTAATGAGAATCCGAGAAGTTCGTAACAGAGGTGAAACGCCAAATATGGGCCAACCTCCCATCAAATATCCAAGAGCTGTTGGTCTCTTTCAAAATCGAATTTCCGGGGTATGAGGAGTTTATAATTCATCTCTCCTCGAGATGGCAACGGCCTCGGATGTCATTATTGGGGGAGTTCTCTAGTTGTGAGAGGGTAATGCGAATTGGGATAAAGATATTGGTGAGAATACCCATCTATGGCGCTCGCTCCACATCTAGGACCTAGATACTAAGCGGAGTCCCTTTTCTTGTGACCTAGTTTTGCTAGACCCTGGCCTTCCGTGAAATCCGAGCCGTCGCGGGTATTTCGACACTAGAGCGGCTAAACTTGAACAGGAGACCTTCCAATGGTGAACGCTGTGGCGCTCGCCGCTGGGATTTCACCCGGGGTAGACCAATCGGCCTCTATCTAAAGAGCGGTAACGCGGTGGGCCTATTGCCGGTTTCGGGTGGGCTGAATAGCTTCTATTTCGAATATTCTTAGGTTCGGCTGCTGGCTGTCTCCTTATGTCTCTTAGTTGGTAGGGGTTCTTCCAGGTAATACAGAGAGACTTCTGCTGAATGTTTGAACTCATCGTCAGCTCTCATTGCCGTAGCTACGGCTCTGGGATCCAACCTTCTCTGCTCTTGGCTAATTGCCAAAACCCCTTGAGCATAGATAGTAAAGAAGCAAACACAAAGGTGCCTCCCTATGTTGGGAATTCATAGTTCGCTTGTTAGCCTTTGACGGGGAGGATAACGAACTGACTTTAATTAATGCAAGTAACCCAGATTTTAGTGTAATATACACCTACCCTCCCGTTTTTAGTGACCGCACTCGAGAGACACCCTAGCACATGATCCAGACCATGTATTAATACGGTAAACACATGAAACAAGGGCCGCATTCATATCCCGGGGGTGCAGATGATCTGAGCCAACTCAAAATCTAATGCGATCCCACCCTCTCATGAAATTCTATGAATGGTGAAGATACCCAGCCTTCTCCACCGCTAAGCGAGTAGCTACAAACAAGCAGACCAGCCAGACTCGCCAGCCCCAGCTGCTAACGGCTCGCATCTCGTGTGTCCCTGGACCAGCATGTCGCACTCCAACGGTATCTTAGACCCAGGATGCCCCCACCTCCATTAACTCAGTCCCCGAAAGGCAAAACAAGCGGCACAAAGCCAGCCCCAAGGAGACAGTCGGGGCTCGGCCATTCCAGTACCCGTCCCAGCTGCTACCATCCACCCCCACATGCAACCACACCATCATCACCGGCGCTTTAAACACTCTTCCCAACCACTTACCCCAAAACCCAAGCCTCCGCTCCTATCGCACCCTCCCCCCTTCCCAAAAGGATACACACCAATACTCAAATGCGCCCTAACTACCCACCGCCGCTGAGCCCTCCCTGGAGCCAGTGATCACGGACCCGGGGACACAAACTGAGGATTGGACAACACCAATCAAGCCAAGCAGCGGTAAGGAGGGAGAGGATTTCGGTGGTGGGTTAGAGGGTAAGGTGGGGGGAACAGGTGTGGAGAGGTTGGACGGCAGGGGGCTCCAAGAGATGGGCTAGACAGAGATGCTGGTGGGGATTGCACTCACGCGAGTGATTTTTTATGACCTTGGTGCCTGTCGTGCTGTATAATGGGTTGGTTTGGGTATGGTTTGGCGGCGCCGGTGGGGCTGGAATGTGCGGGGTGCGGTTTTCGGATAGAATGGGTTTTTTTTTAGGCCTTCACAGGATCTGCTTCTATTAAAGATGGGGCTCGGAGCGCGCTTGGAGGATAAGCTCCTCATTCCGAGTATCCTTGACCTCTCTCTCCAAACTAAGATTTTTAGTTTCAAAGCTGACTCGGAAACTTATCGGCTCTGATGGCCAAGTTGGTAAGGCGCGTCACTAGTAATGACGAGATCAACGGTTCAAATCCGTTTCAGAGCAATTGATTTTTTCATTTTTTCATTTTTTCATACTTTTGCTCCCTCTTCTCTTCCATCCCCTCGCCCACACAACAGCACTCCAAGCCAAAGATTGAAGCTCGACCCAATCAAATATGTTTGCTCACAGGTTGCTCACCGAACAGTAATTGACCATGGCTTCGGAGATGTGGTGAGATGAATACAGTAATACCAGTCTCCACAGTACGGTTCGGCGGACTAACTTTCCACGCCTCCACTCCACGGTTCACGATAAACGTGTACTGTATGCTCCATCCAGAATTCCCCTCAAGTACCGCGCGAGTTGTATTTGCCTTCGCGTAGGTCTCAGTATCACTATCACATGGTATCCCGAGATTTCCTTCCTGCCGCTTGGAATCAAACAAATCCCCGCAACCATACCATAAACTACCGGTATATGATATACCGGTATCGTAGAGAAGCGCAGGTCGCATAAGGTTCTCCGTCCTACATAATATCCCCGCAGGCGGCGGGCATCGCACTCCTAGTCCGGGTACAAGTACCACACAAACAAGCAAGCGATTCCAGTATCAAGTCCTGAACAACGGATGCTCGGGGGGGGCGTAGCAATTGCACAGCAACCCGTGACCGTGTGTAGCCCCGTCTGCCGGGAGAGAGAAAAAAACAGAGGCATTTTTTTATCCGCGCAGGTTCTGTTGAGTCGGCGGAAGTGCTGATTGTGCTGATGATTCCCGTGTATGGTCCAGGACCACGCTCGATTAATTAGGGAAGGGAAGGTGTGTGTGTGTGCATGACTGTTGTGTACACATACGGTACGTAAGTCAGTTTTCAGGTGTGGGGATCTTCCCTCTTTGTGTTTGTCTGTTATCTCTACCGTAGTGTTTCTGTTTCTTTTCCCACAACTGCTTGGGTGGTTTGGAGGGGGATGTTTGTATCGAGTTTTGGGAAGATTTTCGTGCTTGTGGGAGTTTCGGTCGGGTTATTGGATAATTTCCCCCCGGCCTGCTGGTTCCCGTTGCGGTTACATCGGTATTCTGGGTGTGTACTGTGCAGTCAGCTGGCGAGGCTCTGGCGAGGCTCTGACGAGTGAAACGTGTATGATGCGAGTATCATACTGACGAAAAAGAGAACTGGATGCTGTCTGTTCTGGCTGGAAATTTAACTACGGCTACTAAGCACTAGCGTCAGCGGTATCGTAGTATGACAATGTGACATGATTTTGTTTTCCAGATTTGTGTTGAAAAATATATGCCTTCTGGTCCCCTCCGAGCACACAGAGCGCAGCCATCATAAGCAGGATTAGAGTTGTTTTTGTTAAGATAGTGGATGAGTACAAACTCTAGAAGAGAGCATAAAAAATGGGTGCTTTGCACCTCTCATATTATTCTCTTTAGCTGGGCGTGTGCTAGTGCGGTAGGCTTGGAAAGGTGGTGACAATTGTCACATATTGAGCCAACCTCACGCCTAAGTAAAATTTCAATCACTGGTATCATACTCGTAGTGTCTACGAGATGGAGAATGTCTACTAATCTTGAAAAATTCGGCTCTTGCCGAGGGACTGCAAAATTTCCTTCCAAAAGTCGAGAGAAACACTTATACTCGAAGACGGTAGGTAAATAAATAAAATTCCCCACAGATTGCTCTTCATTCACAGATAGCGGTAGCATAATACTTAACTTGTAATCGTTTTAATTTTTTCATTTCATGCACTTTAGGTTGTGTGGACCGAAGCCCTATGCCGGTGTTTTTCTTTCCTTCCTTTTTCTTCATGGTTTTCTCGAACACATGGGGACTGCTACATAACCGTGCCAAGGTTCCCGCCACTTTGAAGAACGCTAGGCGACCTTCAAAGTTGACGGCACTCCAAGGGAGTGCCCGACACCCCAACACAACACGACAGCTCAACGCAACTTTTTCACACATCCCTCTTTGCATCTTGATACGAACTCATTCTTGACCACCCAACATACCATGTCTTACAAATCATACTCGGAGGTTGAAAACCGTATCCAACAAGCGATTGTAGAGCTGAATGGAGAAATAAAGCCAAATATTACAGCTGTGGCAAGGGAGTTTGAGGTTCCGATGCATCGTTTACGTGCTCGATTTCAAGGTCGACAATCACGACAGGATCGTCCTCCAACAAATCGCAAATTATCGGAAGACCAAGAGGAGGGTTTATGCCAGTATTTGACAGGACTGGATGAGATTGGAATTGCTCCACGATATTCTCATCTCAATAAGTATGCGAACTCGATACTCGCTCGCTCAGATGATGATCCTACAAGCTCACCCCCGACTGTGAGTGCGGCCTGGACCCAGCGATTTTTAAAACGACATTCTGAGTTTCATCCTCGAAAGCAAAAAACCTTAGATATCAATCGAAAATGTGCCCATCATTTTGATGATATTAAAGAATGGTTTCAGAGATATCAAGATATCCGAGAAAAGTATGGAATTCTGGACACCGATTCATACAATGTTGATGAGACGGGCTTTCAGATTGGTATCGGTCGTGATCAATGGATTATTACTAGGGAACCAACACGTCCGATGTACTTGGCGAGCTCAAGCAATCGTGAGCTGGTAACAGTTATGGAAACTGTCGGAGGAGATGGTTCTGTGCTTCCACCACTGGTTATTATTCCGGGTGCTCTTCATATGGAAGACTGGTATACGAAAACAAATCTCCCCGATGATTTTCTACTTGGTGTTTCCGAGACTGGTTATACGAATGATATGCTTGCGATGGATTGGCTGGTACACTTTGAGCATTTTTCTGATCGGAGACGAGTTGGAGCATGGAGGTTACTTCTGCTTGATGGTCATGAGTCTCATTCAACCAGGGAGTTTATTGAATTTTGTGATGAGCATAAAATTCTACCTTTCTGCTTTCCTCCACATTGTACTCATCTGCTTCAACCTCTTGATGTTGTAGTATTTCAACCCTACAAACACTATCATGCAGAAGCGATAGACTCAGCTACCCGAACTGGCTGCTCGGAGTTTGACAAGATTGAATTTCTCAATGCAATCAATTCAATTCGGTCTGCAACATTTAAGCCGAGTACAATTATTTCTGGCTTTCAAAAGACTGGACTTATTCCATTGAATCCCGAGATGGTTCTAGCAAAACTATCACCTGCCGAGCAGGAAGCCACAGAAGGTCCACATACACCTCCACCACAAACAACAAATCTCACTTCTACCCCTCAAACGATTCGCTCGCTCCGGTACCATGCAAACTTTCTTCGATCGGAAATCAATTCTAACTTCAACTCGGAAATTGGACTTGCACTCTCATCGACTGGAACTAAAGCTCTTGAGACCTTTATTAAAGGTAGCTTAGTACAAGCACAAAGTGGTGCACAGGCTTTCGCAGAGCTAACCAATACGAAGGCTGCAGAGGTTGCTCGGGCTGCTCGACGAGCTCGTAGTCGAAGGTCAATCCAAAAGGGAGGAGTTATGTATGCACATGAAGCCCGAAAGATGGTGCGACAGAAGGAGCAAGAGAGTCTTGAAAAGCAAGTAGCTCAAGCCCAGCGATCACTCGAAGCTGTTTCTAGAATTGCGGAAAATAAGGTTAAAAAGCAATGGAAAGATATTGCGAAGGACATGAGAAAGGCAGTAAAGGATCAGAAACAAAAGATAAAACTTCAAAAGCTTTTCTTACGTCAGATTGGACATTCAATTTCCAAATTCTCTTTTTCCTGTAACACCATCTCTTCTGATTCCATTTATTAAAATAGTCTCAATCGTTCAAGAACTACATATAATACTGTTAGGATTTCTTCTTTGCTTTTCATTCACTGTACTCCCATCCACTATTTTCATGCAATAGCCGCAATGATTACCAGTAGAACACTGGAGTACAGTGATGAAAAATAAGGAGTACTTTCCCGAACATGTAAATAGTGTTTGTTCTTAACTTGACTTTCATCGAATGTTGTATTGTGTGTGTGGTGGGGGTGGTGGGGGGAGGTAGTGAGGGGTAGAGAGGTGACATTTTTATAATTTTGCGTTGAGCCTTCTCTTTTTTTTTTTTGCGTTGAGCTGTCGTGTTGTGTTGGGGTGTCGGGCA
>Ga0307509_10010417_pt1 | contig 11398 bp, 7 predicted proteins | sample 10_EM_MG_FD_202245 | JGI IMG/M metagenome (GOLD analysis project Ga0307509, IMG submission 202245) | Populus trichocarpa ectomycorrhiza microbial communities from riparian zone in the Pacific Northwest, United States - 10_EM | ecosystem: Host-associated > Plants > Roots > Unclassified | place... | reverse complement strand
CGCGAGTGACCGTGATCGGGGGATTTTTCTGGGGCTCGAGGTAACGTGGCATGCGTTCCAGAAACCAGTCCCCGGTTTCGATATTGCGCCAAAGCTGCAACGCGGGTCCGGGGAATAGGCTTTTTCTGACGTCATCCGGCAGCCGTTCGGCCAAATACTGCTGAATCCGCCAGCGCAGATTTCGGCTCACCACGTTGAAATAGCCTCTCAGCCGCCCGTACTGCACAACATGGGCGGCCGAACTTGGTCCCGAGCCACCTTGGTCCTCCAGTGCGATATCGAAGAAGTTGCCTGCCTTGTCGTCAGCGTTCACGATCCAGAGCTTGGGGTGAAGATCCCAGCGTACGATCACGCGGCGCAGGAATTCGCCGCTGGCGTCGCCCGCCGATCCCATGTTGTAAATCCTGACCCCATACTTGTTTTCGAATTCGCGAAGTTTCGCGCTGTCGAAACCCCAGAGGACCATTGAGTGGCCGAGCAGAATGATATCGGCCTTTCGCGCGTTCTCGATCGATTGTCCCACGCCATGATAGAATATGTCGCGATCCTGAATCTCTCGCCCCATCCAATCACCGTAGTTGCGATACAGGCGGTAGTCGTCATCAAGAGGGATTTGGCCGAGATGGTCACTTGTGGAAAGGGGAGGGCTGATCAACAACGCAAATCCCACGAGACCAACCAGCGAGAAGATCGCGCTGCCAATCATGGCCGCGACATACTTCGTCGGCCTGACGACATTGCCGCTATCGTCGGCGCTGTCGGTGTGCGTGCCGGCTCGCGACTTGGCGGTCGTCGGGGCCATCCGGATTCATCCTGCTCGTCAGCCTCAAAACTGAAAATAAAGGAACTGGGAGGCGTCACCCGCCAGCAGACTTACGATCAGGCCCGAGGTTAGCACGAGCGAGATCGCGATCGACCATCGTAGCGTGGGACTCCACCGCAGATCCGCGATGCTCCAGGGGCGAGGATTCCTGTAGGTCGTCAATCCAACATCCCTGTGCTCGAACATCGCGTTGACGTTGGGCAAGACCATGCAGGCCAGATAGCCGAGCGCGATCACGGAAATCGAGAAGGAGGTGACGACCGTCGTTGGCGAGATTTTGGCCGGATCGGCGGCTCCCATCATGGCGCGAAGGATGTGGCCGGCAACCCTGAGGTTGTCCGCCCTGAAAAAGACCCAGGCGACCACGACGGCCAGTTGTGTGACGAGAAGTGCAAGGACCGGGTACCAGATCATCTTGGAGAGTTGGCGAAGAGCAGGCGAGCGATCGACCAGCGTGATCCAGCGGTGATTGATCACGAGGAAAAGTCCGTGCAACGCGCCCCAGACCAGAAAAGTAAATCCGGCACCATGCCAGAGACCACCCAGGATCATCGTCGCGGCGAGGTTGATCTGTCGCCGATGTTCGCCTCGCCTGTTGCCGCCAAGGGGAATGTAGAGATAGTCGCGGAGGAAGCGTGACAGCGTGATATGCCAGCGTCGCCAGAACTCGATGATGCTTCGGGACTTGTAGGGGGCGTCGAAATTGAACGGCAGTTTGATGCCAAACAGGAGGGAAAGTCCGATTGCCATGTCCGAATATCCGGAGAAATCGAAATAGATCTGCAGGGAGTAGGCGAGCGCACCGCCCCATGCGTCAATGGCATGCGGGTGATATTGCTTCGCCACCTGGAACACCGGATTGGCAACGAGCGCGAGACCGTCCGCGATGACGGATTTCTTGAACAGACCGATCGCAAAAATGGTCAAACCCTGCGCAATCCTGGCGGCAGATATGACTCTGCTCTGCTCCGATCCGAATTGCGGCATCATCTCGCGGTGATGCAGAATCGGGCCGGCGATGAGATGCGGAAAATAATTCACGAATAGGGCATACTTGACGAAGTTCCGCTCGGTCGGGTGTCCGGCATAGACGTCGGCGAGATAGGCGATCTGCGTGAAGGTAAAGAATGAGATTCCAAGCGGAAGCGTAATCGCCAGGGGAGTCAGAGAGAACCTGTGGCGGGTGATCGTCTCGAGAATATCAATGCCAAAGTTGGTATATTTGTAGAACGCCAGCGCAGCGAGATTTGCGGTCACGGCGACGAAAAACAGGCGAACCTTCTTTCGAGGCTCCGCCTGGGCCGCGATCAGAAGGCCCATCGTGTAGTTGCCGATGATCGAAACGACGATGACCGGAACGAAGGCGATGTCCCAGTAAGCATAGAAGATCAGGGACGCTGCCGCGAGCCATAGCAGGCGAGCCGTCGTCGCCTCGCAGAACCGCGCGATGAGAAAGTAGCCGGCAAGCGTCACCGGGAGGAAGAGGAATATGAACTCGAACTGGGTAAAGAGCATTGCGGCGCTGATCCACGTGGCACCAAGGCCACATTGTCGGCTGTATCAATTTCTGTCCCGCCAGCCAAGCGGGAGGCGAAATATGGGAGCTCAAACCAGCGAATACGGGCAAATCTCGCCGGAAACGCACGTACGCCGATCATCTTGCGAGATCTTGAACGGCACGACATTCCTGATGGGCGCGCTGCCGACGGGACGGAGCTTTGGCACGCGGTCTTGACCGCTGGCGCGACGTCCGTGAAGCATTTTGCTTTTGGGAATTTCCCCGTGCGCGAAAGGGTTTGCCGGGGGTGGCGCAAACTGACTAAGCTGCGTGGCGCCGCGGTTCATTGCAGGCTTGCGTTGTCGCTCCCAACGCGGCCGACGGATGCTCTGTCGGGTGATCATGTTGCTCCTCGACTCGAAGGAAGGTTCAGAATACTGCCTGACCCGAAATCGGGTAACCTGCGCCTTCCCGATCGCGCAAGAGAGCGCGGTGGCCGGGAGTGCGCTTGGACGACTGGGCCGTTTCGGCTCGAGGGCCGAAGCGTCGCGAAATCTGCAACAATGCGAGATGAACCGCGGTGATGAAGATTGATCCGGGCGAGATAGACCGGTTGTCCTATCTCGATGGATTGCGCGGCGTTGCCGCCTGCCTGGTCTTTTTTGGTCATCTTGTTCTGGCCCTGTTTCCCGGCATGGTGAGCTTTGCCCCGCATGAGCTTCACAACCCGGCCGAGGTGGCATTGGGGGTGTCCCCGTTGAGCTGGCTTTGGAAGGGATCCTTTGCGGTCTGCATTTTCTTTGTGTTGAGCGGGTACGTCCTCGCGGGCTTCAGCGGCAGGACGGAGCTGAGTGTTCCCGCTCAGATCCTGCGCCGCTATTTGCGGCTCGCCTTGCCGATGCTGATGACGTCGACGTTCGCATGGGCCCTGATGGTGCTCGGAATCTACAGGAACATCGACGCCGCTGCCCTGGTCACCCACAGCGATTGGCTCTCGATGTGGTATCGCGGTTTCGAGCCGAGCTTCCCGGCCATGGTGAAGGAGGCCCTGTTCGATGCCTTTCGCAACGGCCGTGCCGACTACAACTCGAATCTCTGGACGATGCGCATCGAGCTGATCGGTTCGATCGCGATATTCGTGGCGTTTGCCATCTTCCGCAACAGATCGGTCCGGTTGGCCGCGATCCTGATCGCGCTCGTCTGGTTCTATGACTCCTATTATTGCCTATTTGCGTTCGGCGCGCTGTTCCGGGAGCTGGAGACGCCGGTCGAAGATCTCTTGAATCGTGCGGTCGCGTCGCCGAAGCTGAGGGAATGGCTGGCATCGGCCGTGTTTTTCGCGGGTCTCTATCTCGGTGCGTACTCTCACACGCCGGCCGACGTGGTGCCGACCTGGCATTTCTTTTTTCCGAGGTCGCTACCGACCACGGCTTACCATATGATGGGTGCTGTCCTGGTCGTCGGGGCCGTTCTCTATTGTCCGTGGCTCCAGCGATGGTTGGGCGGGCGATTCGGCCGGTATCTCGGCCGGCTGTCTTTCGTGCTCTATCTCGTTCACTTGCCGATCATCTGCGTCGTCACGGCCTGGTGCGTGCTTCTGCTGCGTTCGCTGCCCTATGAGACCAATGCGGCCATCGCGATGCTCCTGACCACGGCCTCGGTGTTCGGGCTTTCGACATTGATCTACCGCTATGTCGACGTCCACACCACGTCGCTGTCCCGACATGCCGGGCGCAGATTTGATGCCTGGCTGCCGAATGCGGAGCGTTGAGCGAGATCTGGATGCCGTTCACGTGGGTTCGCCCCCGTTGCGTTTTCGCGACGCCATGCGCGGACCGAATTGAGCTGGACGTCCTCGGGGACTCATGGGCTTTCGAGGCCCGATCCATCGTTCGAGCTCAGCGGTAAGCCAGGAATTCACGCTGGTGCTTCTCCAGAAAATAGCTGCTCGGCAGTGACGCACCAAAAAATCCCGGCATGGTCAGTGACGCGCGCCACGTGTCGATCAGGGGAGACTGGACCGGCTGGCCGACTGCCAGCAGTTCGACTTCCTTCACGGTCTCCAGGATTTCGTCGGAGCTGCTTTCGCTCAGTTCGAGGCCGGCGGCCTTGAGCGATTCATAGGTCGGGAAGGACCAGCGCCAACGGTCCGACGTCAGTTCGCGCTGGCTCAACAGGCGTCCGCTGGTGGTTCTCACGGGCTTCAGGGCAAAGCGGGTTCTTTCGGTCCAGAGCAACCCGATCGAGCTGATGCAGTTGACCATGACCGTGGGCACATCGAGGCTGGTCGCGACATAGGCGAATCCCGAGGTGGTTCCGACGAAATACTGCGCGTTGCGGACGAGGTGGAGATCCATCAGCGGTGAGCGGAAAGCCGAGCGGGCGTAGTCGATCACGCCCGGCAGTTCCGGCAGCTCTGGAACATTCGGTCCTCCCATTCGGATGACCCGCAATCCCTGGCCGGTGATGTGTTTGACGGTGGCAAGGTAATTCGCGAAGCCGGCATTGCGCACCGTTTCGCCAACGCCATCCTTCTCGCCGCGGGTGTTCGCATCGCGCATATGCAGGCAGACATATCGATCGGAAGCGGTCATTCCGAAATGTGTCCGCATGTTCGCCATGGCGGTCTGCGCCTCGTCGCTGTGTTGAAACTTGCGATCGTAAGCATCCAGCATGGGATAACCGCGGCCCTGTGCGGTCCATGCCTGCAAGGCCGCGCTACCCCAGTCGTTCCAGTACCCCATCGGTCGCTGCTCGGTCCCCCAGACCTGATGCGAGACTCCGAAGTACTTGGTGAGCGCGGTGAGCTCGACCCACGCGTCTCGATTGAGGTCCTCTTCGAGCACGAGAATTGGGCACCGGTCCGCGAGCAGGGAGAGAAAGGGCCGGTTGGCGATCTTGCCGCCATAGGTCGCCAGCAGAGGGGCGCCCCTCCACCATCCCATGTCGCGCATCCGGAGGTGAACGTCGAGGTGACCGATGTGACCGATCAATGCCGCCCAGTCGGGCGAGAGAAGCAGGAGATCGCGATAGTCGATGCCGCGTGCGTCGAGAATGCCCTGCAATTCTTTCGAGGGGCGCGGCGGGTCGCTGCGAAGCTGCATCTGCAGATCGAGGGAACGCTGGCCGACGGCCGGGACTTTTTCGCCGCGTCCATCATGATAGAGAATCAGCAAGAGCTTTCGAAGCGCGAAAAACAGCCAGCCGCCGAGCACCGCGCGCTGTCGTTTGTTCATTTGCGGCAGGCTGCCAACCAGGCTCTTCAACCTGCCGTCGTCTTCGTAGATGGTCTCGTCTTCCACCGCCGAGGCATATCGAGCCTGCATCCGCGGTCCGTTGAACTCTTGATGGTGCAGCAGGATTTTGACGGCATCGAGAGCGCGGTCGTCTGCCTTGATCATCGCGGCGTCAGGGCCGTATTCGACGATGTCGCAGACGGCGCTCCCGACAGCTGCGCTGTTGAGCGCGAATTGAGCCGTCTCCGCGAAGAACTTGAAGCGTGTCAGGAACAGAAACAGGGACCGGTATCGGTTCGATGGAAGCTCGAAGAATTGGTCCAGGCTCTTCCTGCGCGTGAACGAGCGCCAGATGACGAAGAGCGGGATGCTGAGGAAATGCGGAAGTCGCGCAAAAGTCAACCTTGCCAAGAGGAACCAGTGGGACGCGCGCTGCACCCCCGGATAGAAGATCGAGATCATCTTCGGCGAGCTTGAGACAGGGAGTTTCAATGTTTGTTGCAGTCGGTGCAGTCTGGAAAAAGCTTGTCCTGGATGGCGCGCGCGAGATACACCGCTCCCGGAATGGTTAGATGGCCGGTGTCAAAGGCTGTCAGGTCTCCCGGGCCGTCCCCGACCCTGGCGAGGCAACCAGCTTCGTTGCACATCGCATCCAATGGCGCGATAAACTCGATATTCAGCCGCCGGGCTATCCCCTTCATTCTGTCGTTCACTTCCCCGCTTGGAAACAAGCGAAACTGGGTTCTGGACGGCAACAAGGGATGCGAGGGGTCTTTCATGTAATAGTCCACGAGATTTTGTGGCAGACTCCGGCCGCGCCAGCTGGGTACAGGTCCAACCAGGATGATCCTCCTGGTCCCGAGGTCACGGAGTTTCGCGACGGTCTGCACGAGACCGGCCTCCAGCCCGATCGGATCGTACATCCACGTCGAATGCAGCATGACGATGTCAGGTCGCAGTTCTGCGATCTTGCGTGCGACCGCGTCGTTGATCCCTTTGCAATATTCCCGTTGCGGGTGGATGAAGCCGAGCGCGGGCGGGCAGGCGCTGGCGGTCAGTTCCGCCAGCCCGAAATGATAGTCTTTCTGGAGTGACGTCAGACCGGCATACATCGCGGCAGCGTAGGAATCCCCCCAAACGAGAGCAAGCGGGCGCTGGGATTCCGCCGTGCATTCCGCCCCGAAGCTGGATGCGTCCTGGTCGGGCAGCAGCAGGCAGCTCCCGCGCCGCCAATGGATCGAGGTTTCATCGCCCCGATTGGCCGTCACGTACGCCCGAATGGGCGCGGGAATACGAAACTCGAACCCGTCTTCGTGGACCGCAGCGGCCCCGACGAGCGTGAGTGCGAGCATGGCCGTGCAGAGCTGTACGATGCGCGCCCGGCTTACGAAGCCAAAACGTATGGGCCGCTCGATGAAGAGATAGGTCAGCCATGCGAGCAGAATGCTTGCTGCGGCAACGCCTAGTCGAACGGGCCAAGCGGGAGCCTGATCATCGATCAGGCGGGCATAGGCGATGAGGGGGTAGTGCCACAAATAGAGCGGATAACTGATCAGGCCAAGGAAGACGAAGGGGCGGCTCGACAAGATTTTGCGGTTGAACAGGGCGTCTTCCGAGGAGATCAGCAGGGCCGCTCCGACCACGGGCAGCAGGGCCGCGTAACCCGGAAACGGCGTGCGGCTCGTGAGGCTCAGGGCTCCGATCACAATCAGCACGACGCCGAATACTGACCGCAGTTCGCTTGCGACATTGCGGGGCTGGGCGCCCCGTTCGAGGTCCCAGACGATGCCGGCGAGAAAGGACTCTGTCCGTGCGGAGAACCTCGCCAGGATCGGGCGGTCCTCGATGTCGCGCAGAAACACAAGAGCTACACCGACTCCAAGTTCCCAGGCGCGGGTGACCGGCAGATAGAAGGTCTCGTCAGGTTTCTTGCCGACGAAAGCGACGTTCAAGATGAAGGACGCCAGCGCAAGCGTGCAGCTCAGCGTCAAGAGGTTCAGTTTGCGCTTGTAGGCAACGTAGAGAATCAACGGCCAGACGATATAGAACTGCTCCTCGACCCCGAGCGACCACAAATGCAACAACGGCTTGCTTTCCGCCGAGATGTCGAAATATCCTATCTGATGAAGCAGAACGAGGTTGGCGGAAAAGCTTGCGCCACCGATCAAGGTCTGGCTGAGCGAGGTGAGTTCTTCGGGCGAGAGGAGGAACCAGCCCGCCGTGAAGGTGGCGGCGAGTACGACGATGAGGGCGGGGAAGATCCGCCGGATACGTCGTTCATAGAACGTCAAAATGCTGTACGTTCCCTTTCGCATGCTGCCGAAAAGGATCGACGTGATGAGGTAGCCTGAAATAACAAAAAAGATGTCGACGCCGATAAAACCGCCGCGCACCTTTTGCGGGAAGAGATGGAACGCGACAACCAGAAGGACCGCAATGCATCGAAGCCCATCGATGTCCGGCCGATATGTGGTTTCGACCTTGATGTTCACGCGATCCACGACTCGTCTCCCGGCTGGCTCCGGTCGCCACCTTGCGGCCTTCTTCGGCGAAGGAGTTGTGATAAGCGCTTGATTGCCCCGCCCGCCAATCTCTCTGTCGGGCGTGGATAGTAAATGCATCCAGCTTTTGCAATGCTGATCTGTGCGAGAATTCGGTGGTCTCGCAGCGCATATGGGCGCCTGATGTGGAAGGCGATCCTCGAACGCGAGGAAGGCGTTCCAGTGCCAGGACGTTGCAGGCCAAAGGCGTGGCCGATGGATCGTACGAACTCACAGGTCTTCAATTGCAGTTCTCCCAATCTTCTGAAACTGAGGCGCGTTTGGTTCAACCGGTGTCGGGACGCTTAGACGCATGTGCGGAATAGCAGGTATCTTCCGGCCGGGCGGCGCTGACGAAGCGACGCTGCTGGGCTGCGCCAGGCGAATGACCGAGGCGCTCGCCCACCGCGGCCCCGACGCTGCCGGCGTCTGGACCCATGCACAGGCCGGCGTCGCCTTCGGCCAGCGCCGCCTGTCCATTCTCGATCTGTCCGAAGCCGGCGCCCAGCCGATGCACAGCGATTGCGGACGCTTTGCGGTGACGTACAATGGCGAAATCTACAATCACCTCGACATCAGGCGTGAGCTGGAAGCCGGCGGCGCCGCTCCGAACTGGCGCGGGCATTCCGATACGGAAACCCTGCTTTATGCGGTCAGACGATGGGGCATGGCCGGAGCGCTGCAGCGTCTGGTCGGAATGTTCGTCTTTGCGATATGGGACGAAAAGGAGCAGACGCTGACGCTCGGTCGCGACCGGTTCGGCGAGAAGCCGCTGTTCTATGGCTGGAGCGGGCGCGATCTGGTCTTTGCCTCGGAGCTGAAGGCGTTCGCCGAACACCCCGAATGGTCGCCGTCGCTGGATCGTTCCGCGCTGACGGCCTTCATGCGCTATTCCTACGTGCCGGCGCCCGCCAGCATCTGGGCCGGCGTCAAGAAGCTTCCGCCTGCGTCGCTGGTGACGTTCGCCGCGGGCGCGAAGCGCGATAGCCTGCCGGCGCCGGTGGCCTATTGGTCGCTCAGGGAACGCGTCGTTGCCGCACAGGACGCCCGTGTGCACGATGACGCCGAGGCAACGGCGGAATTGGAGCGGCTGCTGTCGATCGCGATCAAACGGCAATGCCTCTCCGACGTGCCGCTCGGCGCGTTTCTATCGGGCGGAATCGATTCGTCGACCATTGTCGCCCTGATGCAGGCGCAGGCGTGCCAGCCTGTGCGGACGTTCACGATCGGCTTCTCCGACGCGGCTTTCGACGAGGCCGCCGATGCGCGCAGGGTTGCGGCGCATCTCGGCACCTCGCATACCGAACTGTACGTGGACGCCAGGGCGGCGATGGACGTCATCCCCAGGCTGCCGCAGATGTTCGACGAACCCTTCGCCGACTCATCGCAGATTCCGACGCATCTCGTGGCCGCGTTGGCGCGTCAGCATGTCACCGTGGCGCTTTCGGGCGACGCCGGCGACGAACTGTTCGGCGGCTACAACCGGCACGTCTGGGGAGGCCGATTGCACGCCCGCTTCGGCAAGATGCCCGCGCCGTTGCGGCAGGCGCTTGGCGCGCTGCTGGGAGCCGTCTCCCCGGAACCGGCCGGAACCCTGATGCGATGGGTGCAGCCGTTGTTGCCGTCGCAGCTTCACGTCCGTCGTGCCGGGGATCAGGCCGCCAAGCTGGCGCGCATCATCGGTTCCAGGTCGTTCGATGACATGTACCGACTGCTCTGTTCGATCGACAGCGATCCGTCGCGGACGGTGCTGCAGGGTGAAGAGAGCAGAGCCTGGTCGACGGACGAGATCGACAAGGTCGCGGTTCCGCTCGATCCGCTCGACCGGATGACGCTCGCGGATTCGCTGAGCTATCTCACGGATGACATTCTGCAGAAGGTCGACCGGGCCGCGATGGCGATCGGCCTGGAAACGCGAGTGCCGTTTCTGGACAAGGATGTCGTGGAATTCGCAGCCAGGGTGCCGCCCGGCATGAAGGTTCGCGCGGGCCGCGGCAAGTGGCTGGTGCGACAGGTGCTCTACAAGCACGTTCCGGCGGAGATAGTCGACCGACCAAAGACCGGCTTCAGTATTCCGCTCGACGACTGGCTTCGCGGGCCGCTAAAATCCTGGGCGAGCGATCTGGTCTCGCCGGACAGGCTGCAGCGGCAGGGACTGTTCAATGCCCAGCGTGTCGGCGAGAAACTCGCCCAGCACATGAGCGGCCGTCACAATCACGGCTACTGGCTGTGGAATGTGCTGATGGCCCAGGCGTGGCACGACAGGTGGTGCCGCAGCTGACTATGCCACCTCCTCAGGGGCCCCGGTCGGGGCATTGGTCTTCTCCGCGCTGAAGATCCACACCACGCCGCCAGCGCACCCGACGATGAACGATACCATGCCAAACAGCAGCGAAACCATCGTTCCGTCCGCGCGGACTAGTCCGGCATAGCCAAAGGCGACCATCATGGTCGCCTCGCGCACGCCCCAGCCGGCGATCGAGATCGGCATCATGGTGATGAGCATGATCGGCGGAATCAGCATGAAAACCTGCTCGAAATTCGCAGGCGCCGAAATCGAACGAACGGCGCACCAGGCGATCACCACGGCAAGGACGTGAATCGTCAGCGACAGGACGGCGATCTTGGGTCCACTTTGCCGGTTGAAGATCACCTTGCTCGCGATGACAGAACAGGCGTGGACATGCTTTGTCGGCCACCAGGTCTTCAGCCATCTCCACGGCAGCCAGCCAAGCAGCAGAAAGCCCAATCCGCCCGCCAGCGCCGCGAAGTCGACCGCGAGAAGCGCAAGTCGGCCTTTGCCGTCGGCGATCATGCCGTAGCTCCATGGCAGGCTGGCGACGATGATGAGCGCCAATGCGATCAGTCCGATGGCGCGATCCGTCAGGATCGAATAGGTGGCGGCGCGCCATCCTGCACCGGTGCGATTGACGAGCCAGAGCCGAACGGCGTCGCCGCCGATCGAGGATGGCAGCGTCTGGTTGAAGAACGAGCCAATCATGTTGTAGCGGAAGGCCTGCAGATCCGTCAGCGGCGCCTGGCATAGCGTCGAAATCTCGCGCCAGCGCAGGGCGCCGAAGAAGATCTGAACCACGGTGACGAGCATGGCGAGCGCTATCCAGCCGACATTGATCTGGCTCAGCCGAGATTGAATTGCCGCGAAATTGATCCCGGAAAGCGCCAGATAGAGCAGCGCCAGCGACACCAATATTCGGATTGACAGGATCAAGAGCCGGCGCATTCCAGACCGTATTCGCTGATGTTTCAGGGAGCCCGAGGGCGGTTGCGCCGGGTGCCAAAT
>Ga0307509_10010416_pt1 | contig 11399 bp, 12 predicted proteins | sample 10_EM_MG_FD_202245 | JGI IMG/M metagenome (GOLD analysis project Ga0307509, IMG submission 202245) | Populus trichocarpa ectomycorrhiza microbial communities from riparian zone in the Pacific Northwest, United States - 10_EM | ecosystem: Host-associated > Plants > Roots > Unclassified | place... | reverse complement strand
GTCATTTAAATTTTGAAGTCCCCCTAGTTCAAAATTTAAATGACATTTAAATGTATTTCCAAAATAGGTGTCGACATTTTAAGTTTTTCATCACATGTGGGAACCTTTTTTGTTTCAAATATAAACGCTCTTAGAATGTTATTGTCCGGTCAAAATATTAATTACAATTCTGCGAACAAATTTAAATGCCCTTTAAATACTGGAAACCCCGAAGTGAAAGGAACCAAAACACAAGGACTCGGTAGTCGGGACCAGCACACAACCGAGTCCAAAACCACTACAAGGGAAGGACTCATCACGTTGTTTCTCGTGAAAACGTTCATATGATCATGATCATCACCTGAAGATCTCTCAGACAAACAAATGCCAGCTCTGAGTGAAAGCATTTATTCATGATCACGGGGATGCCACAAAGTCTCGTTATATGTAAGTAAGCAAGCCCCTGTTTACATGTTGATTTTGGCTCCAAAGCGTTATGTAATGGTGGTGATGTTTTCAACGATGGCCGTGAAGGACAAACTTACTCCCACTCTGCTGCGGCCACAGGGAAGTTCTTTGAGGTTTAAGTCACCAACACCTCGCACCAATGCCAGCGGACAGGCATGCGAAGAATGTCGTATGTGATTTCCCAACCACTAACTTACGTTGCTTGGCAGAACTACATAACTCACCTCGAAAGAGACGCACAGGTGGTCGTTCACTGGCACCGGCTTTCCCGGGTATGAACTGGCTATCCAAGTTTATCTGGGATCATTGGAGGTTTCTATTCTTAAAGCTCAGAGCGCGCTGGAAAACCTCAAAAACACGCGTAATATTCATCAAGTTGTCCTACGATTTGTGTCCCTCAGCCCTGCTTGTTGTGCGCCGCGTTCAAATAGACGTGTGGCATGAAATCTTTTTCTTTTGCCACCGTCCCACAATCTGGTCGTCTCTTCTCAAATACCATTACTTCTCCATGTCTGCCGTTCTTGGAGATAGTCATCGCAATTTCAACCCAGAGCTATGGAGAGGCTTTATAAGCTTTACGTTCTGCCCCTCTGCCTCCCTCGGGCGGCTGATCCAATCTAGACATTCCCTTTTCAAAGTCTTGGCCAACCTGATTTTATCGCACGAATTCCCGAGATCACTCACTCACGATGCCATTTGCTCGAGGCCATGGTGAACCGGAGTGCGCAGTGGTAGTCTTCCCGTGTCGATCTAGATAGTATCACCAAGAATGTCCGAGTATCGGTCGTATACTACAGCGCCTGATATCACTTCGAGTCGAGCCAGCACCTCTCGAAGCCCTGATATATCTCCATTGCCACTATGAGTGGTTTCTACGATATTTTGGGGGTCCAACACGTACCCTGAGTGGAAGGGCCTATATTTCCTGCTGTGGGCTAATCTATCCATTGGAAGTTCGTTCCTGGTTCCTGGGTCATAGCATTATTGCGGAAATGCACAAAGTTCGTTGAGTGCAGTTTGCGCATACAACGGCCTCTCTCGGGCAGTGTGTCGGTAGAGGTCTCACCCTTAAGTCTACCCGCCTCCCAATCACAGAAGCAAAGTTCTTTGGTCGTTTCCTTTATCCCCCCTTGGTGATCCCCGACATACAATCCTTGAGTTGCTATGAAACCACTGGCATTCCATTTCCTAACCTGTATATTTTTTTGGTGATGACTCTTTCGCTCAAGATTCACGGATTGCAAAAATTGCAGATCAACCCTGCAGTTTTCGCAAGTCCCGTAAATCGACCATCTTATGTGAAGCTCAATGACTCACACTTACATGTCGCCCTAGCAATGAGTGCGCCGTGGCACGACCAAGCTCCTCAATATTTTGGCCCCTCGTTGCTGTCTAACATCCCGATAAGACGGAAGCCGTATGTCTTCTTCCTGGTTTCCAGTTTTCTCGAGATTCTCGATTTCGAATTATGATGTTGTGTCTGTAATTCTCTCACCCTCGCTTGAAGCCTGGGGTTGCAAGGTTGAGGGGCCTTCCTGCCACTTTCAAAAGAATCCAGCAGCTCCATACCGTGTCGTGTGTTATGAATTACCGTTCAGGAGGCTGATATCGGTTTTACATTGAGGTTATACTAGCCCAAACCAAACTTACTACGAGCATCTCTCAACACAATATGGTGCCGCTGGATTGCCCATCGCCTCATAGAAAACGGCAGTCCGTAGTCCACTTGCATACTTGGATTAGTGATTATAATAATATAGTACATGAAAACAATACGGAGAGGCATGTACATCGAGCAGAGTTGTATTTGGTCGCAAGAACACAGCATTGGTTCTTTTAAACTATGATATAATTCATCTTCCTTTGATCCCTTGTTCTGAATCGTTCTACCATTATAAGGACCACAGCCGGTAAAAGCTCGTAGTCTATGGTAAAAAAATCTTGTTCGTAAGCTAACTAACTGATAAGGTATTTTGGACAATATACCCTACAGCCATCATCAGAGTGGTCCCTACAGACGAATACCCAAGCTTCCGGATCCCAATTAATAATCAACTCCCCACTCATCGGAGACCATGTAATCGAAAATTGAAATATCTCTGTTCCTCTTCCGGGTACTAGAAGCGTGCCGGGTACAGATAAGGAGTTGCTGAATTTCATTGTCGCGCGATTGTCAGCTGTCTAGAACTGGACTGGGAGAAAGAAGAATTAGGGAAAGGTCGTATTGGGCTTTGTATCGGGGTGTCAATCTACGATCGAGGCACTAGTGGCGTAGTAGAATTTGGACTGTCAATAAAGCTTAAAAGACGAGGAGCTACGTCCAATAGTAGACAATGACCCCACTACTGCTAGCAACATCAGCACACTCCACGCTGCATATCCGAGTCCCTTGTAGAGGCCGCGGCGCAATGGAGCATTAACGATTTGAAATTGCTGGGCTTCAAGTTAGATAATAGTCACGTGACACCCGACGAAAAATTTCCGTTCCGCTTCTACTCTCAATGGCTTTAATTCCTGATGGTCCCTTGGGCGACTCAGTGCCGTTAGTTGCCAAATCCGATACCCGCTTTTGGATAAAAATATACGTCGACCAATTGCACTACTGTCTCACCTGTTTCTAACCTTCGTAATGAATTATGCTTGGAGTCTGGTATGTTATCAGAACTTCTTTTTGTTACCACAGTGACAGTTAAATAATGTGCTTCCAGCTTAAAAAATAAGCTGCTGCGACTATTGACGCGCGCTGACAGGGGAAAGATGCATTGTTCGCACGATGATCGATGCCGCACAGTTGACATTGCCTAATCCATTTTTGACACCTCACAAACGACTGAAAGATACATAAGTAATATGGGACTTGGGTGTCATCTTTGTACGCCCCGACACACTCTCTTCTGGCCACGACCAAAACCACGGCGCCCAACTCGCCTCACCTCTCTCTCCTTTCGCGTCCATGTCCCCAACCCCTCCACTCCCGTCTTTTCTAATTACATCCCCATATGACATTTCTTCGGATCCCGTGATTTCGTCATCATTATATTCCACGGTTGACGAGCCAGTGGGCATCGAACTGATCTCTCCTTTACATTTTCCGCCTTGGAAGTCCACCGCCTCGTCGTCCACTGCGGAAAACCATTTCTCGACGAATGCCCCAACAACGCCACCGCCGAGATCTCGGTCGGTAACACCTAGTCCGATGGACCCTGAGAAACGGAAAGTAGTGGCCCCAAAGTCCGTCGATGCACGCTTTGGCAATTCGCTGCGCTCTAGCTTTCGCGAATCAAATTCAAAAGAGAAAAGTAGACTGGCACGCGGAAGGACCCTTCGAGTCAATATCCTCCACCAACGGATTTTTCATTCCCAAGAGATCTCGCCTTTGCCCTATCTGCCCGAAGGTTTTGCGGCGCAGCAAGACACCTCAGGGTTTGTGATCGACAAGGGCAGCCTTCCTCAAAGTTCGCCGTCCGTGCCCTCGCCGTCTAAAACCAGATTTTTTCGCAACTCTACCAAGCGTTTGTTCCCCAACTTGTTCCTCCGACGAATCCTTTCTCTCCCAGACTCCCCGCTGCTATGGCTCGCCCTGTATTTCACCTTCAATTTGACTCTGACACTGTACAATAAATCCGTCCTCATCCATTTCCCTTTCCCATACACCTTGACTGCACTCCACGCTTTGTGCGGAACCATTGGCTCATTTATCCTAATCAGGATGGACCCAAGTACGACCCGCTCTGGCGCTGGTAGTACGCTGGCGTCGGTCTCTCACTACAGCCCGATGCCCGACTTGAATGCCAAAGAACTTCTTGTATTGTTCTTGTTCAGCATTTTGTACACTCTGAACATCGTCGTGAGCAACGCCTCGCTAAGGCTTGTCACTGTTCCAGTGAGTCATATGTCGCCTGGTTCTATCTTTACTGACAGGCTTTCTGCTCAAAAGTTCCACCAAGTCGTCCGTGCCTCGACTCCATTTTTTACGATTATGTTTTCCGTCATCCTCCTTGGAAAACGGTGCACGCGGCAGAAGTTATTTTCTCTTGTACCGGTTGTTGCTGGTGTCGGCTTCGCGTGGGTTTTTTGTATTTTACATAATGGCGTTATTATTGATGATTATCTACCACAGAACATATGGAGATTACTACTTCACAGCGATTGGATTCTTCCTAACATTGCTGGGAACATTACTCGCCGCCTTGAAGACCATTCTGACAAATGTTATCTTGATCAAGCCTTCAGCATCCGCTCTCCCCATCTCTTCGGAAAATACTTATCCGATATCGGTTGACACCCAGAAAGCCCCAGGCTCTGTTCTCTTGTCGTTGTGGAATTTAATAATTAACCAAATTGTGCCTCCGTCACCCGCTGCCTCGCCTATGTACCAGACCAGATCCTTGCCCAATTCATCGCCAGCTCCTTTCTCCATCCCCAAGATTTCCCTAGGTCCTATACATCTACTGTACTTCCTCTCCCCCCTCGCATTCATTCAAACGATGTTCCTTGCACACTTTACTGGAGAACTCAAGCGCGTTCATTTCCACCTCTTTGATTCGTCGACCGCGACTGCCGCTCTCGGTGCTTCCGGAGCGAACGGACGCATTTGGTTACTTCTCAATGGAGTTCTCGCTTTTTTTCTCAACGTAGTCAGCTTCAACGCGAATCGCCGAGTCGGCCCCCTTGGGATGAGCGTGGCTGGTACGTGATTTCGTCGTTGAACCCGCATCGGTTATCAATAATTTGTGTCTTCTGGAAATAGCGAACGTGAAGCAAGTTCTCACTATCTTATGCGCTGTGGTTATTTTTGATTTGACAATCACACCTGCGAACGGTGTCGGAATTGTCCTCACGCTTATCGGAGGCGCTTTATACGCCGCTGTCGAATTAAAGGAAAGGGAAGAGAAAAGAAATCGGAGCGGATAATAGGTAGATCGTGGACAATGAATGATGACGATGCTTCTCGGTGCCCCACTTCTCATTTCCGCGCGATCTCTAGTCCCCCGCTCCACCTCACCATCGCTCGCATTTGTTTGGTCCTCAACTATGTATGCACCCATACACTTTCGCTTCCCTGTAACTTGGATTCCCCCTTTAATAGGGATTTCCCGATTTCAGCAGACGTCACTCTACTACATATAGATCTCCACCCTCCCCACTCTCGTTTTTTGTTCTACTCTCGTTTTTTGTCCACTGTTGCTTGTAACCATATCAATTACCATAACCGCAGAGTATGTAATGATGATCCCAGGCAGGACATCTTCCCTTGTACATTGTACATTCCTATCAAATCGTACATACCGTAGATGCCTAGTTTAGCATTCAACATTCATATGGGTTCTAGAATTAGATATATTGAATGTTGAGTTTTGGTGGAGTGGGAGCGCTTGTTATATATACATACATTTACGCAACAAACCCGCAGCACCTCCGAAAGATGAACGTTTGCATATCTCCAATAGGGACGAACGATGAGCGAAGGGCCGAAGCAGGCGCTTGCGAAACCCATCGATGAACTTTTGTTCTCAGGAAAAAAACATAAGTGACAGCGCGATGCTTCGTTCTCTTGGCGGTTTGGAAAGTCGAAATTGGTACAAGAACAAATTTAAATGTTGTATTTGGCTCCTTGTAAAAGTGCGTGTTCTCACGCAACCAAAGAAAAAAAACCATTGTCTTTTTAACCTTAAAAGCAACAACTTGTAGAAAACAACCAATAAGAACTCTAGTCAGCAATCCCAGCTTGCGTAGCAGCCACCTCCGGCTATAATGGACTTCATCTCTCCGTTTATTCCTGCTCATTTGAAACACCACTTGAAAAACAATTTTCCCTTACCGCAGGCAGTAAAAAAAGAAGCCGGGAAACTTAAAAGTGCTTTAAAACGAGAACGCGAGCTTATGGATATCAATCCCCAAAGGCAACGTGACCTTGAACTTGCTGTATACCAGCTTGAATGTATTTTGTCTCCAGCTCGCAACTCTCCGGCGGATATCTGGCGTGAAATATTCTGTCGCTGCCTCTCTGCGTCATCTCGTCCTGGCCTGAACTTCTCAGTGGCCCCTTTATTGCTTACCCACGTCTGTCCTGGCTGGAAGTCAATCGCCATTGCGACCCCACAGCTCTGGAACAGTATTCATGTTGATATTCCAATTTATCAAATCCCTACAGGACTGCCCCACGAAAGCCTGCAGAAAAGGCCTGATTGGAGGAAGCTCAATTGGAAAGGGAGAATACTCAACGATTGGTTGGACCGATCAGGAGTCCTTCCATTATTCGTCACCCTCAGCGCTCAGGATTTAACTGCAGATTACCAAATATCGGAAAGCACTTTTCACTTCATCCACCGCCTCGGGTGTTATTCCCCTCGACTTTATAGCCTTGAGCTATCGATATCGAGGTCGCACGACTTGTACCATCATTTTATGACACTTCACGCCTTCGGTTTAACCAATCTCAATGAGATCATAGTCGACGAGGTGCCAGTGAATATTATGCGCGGAACGAACGCAATTTCATGGATCGATGCTGATGTCTTTCGTGTGCCCCAACTTCGAAAGATTTCAATTGGAGACCTACCCACGGGAACAAGCAGCTGGACCATGACCATCCCCTCTAACTGGCAGAGTCTTCAATACCTGCACATAGGCACGCCTCTGCGTCCGCGATCAGTTCTTCAAGTTCTTGTTACATTACATGACCTCATCGAATGCAGTCTGGGAATCGCATATTCTAGGGAGGTGCTTAACCACACAACCCTCATCCTATTGCCCAAATCAACATCCCTATCCCTCGTTGATGAAATTGGTTGGAAAGGAACCTCGTTGTTTCTGTACCAGTACTTGGACGCCCCAGTGTTGAGGTCATTGAAGTTCTCTGCAAAGTTACTACAGGCCAAGAAGCTGTGGTTGACTACGAACCCAATTCTAATTTTACTCCCTCGGATAAGACACTCAATAAATTGGTCTTGGATTTTCAGGAGTTGTTGTACAGCTACTGGAGTTTGAGGACATTCCAGGCTGTCTCATCTCTCGGGCACTTGGTGCTCACTTTGCCACCCCGATCGCGACAGGGTGAGAAAACCTACACAGCGATCCACCATACCATATTGAAGTTAACGTCTCCTGGACCAAAAATCTTAAGTGAGGGCCTCACACCTATCACCATTCTACCCAATCTACAGATTCTGGAATTCCGTGGAGAAATGGATGTTTTACGTGGGAGAGCGCCTCGATCCCACACGTACCGACGTCGTGACTTTGAAACACATTTTTGCAACCTTTAGCGAACGGATCGTAGAGGAGCTTACTCGGGATATCCACTGAGACTTGAGTGAAGGTATAAACATAGTTACTTATCCTTGAAGATTTAACTAGTATAGGCTGGTATTAATTCAATTGCTCCATCTGTACACATATTTAAATGGTGTCGTATTCGTGGGAATGATCTCGTGCACTTGACGCCTAAAGGATTATTGCAGTTCACCCATACTCTGCTTCGACTCCAGGCTAAAAATACTCGATTTCCCATGCGAGATATTGGTGGTCAGTCTGCTTACCGTGTCGCCCATTGCTACATTCCTTTCGATAAATCCAACTGAATTGTGCCCTGCAATTTGAAGGGAACGACACAGTTCGACGCTAGAAACAGGTGCACAGTAGTTGAAATATAATGGGATCGGTGGGAAGGTTTCGACTTGCTATTGTGTCTGTTTTGCCCCTATCAGACTAACCCACTATTAATACATCCTTCGAGCGCAGTAGCGCAGGCATAGGCGGGCTCACCGCCGGCTATCAGCAGCAGCCTTAGACTATGTTCCATGGACTACGAAAGAAATCTGGATGAAGTTGATAATTAGACATCCTCACAAAAAGTGAACTGCACTTTTAAATAAAAGCTTCTAGATGGATACCAATCTCTATTAAAATTCAAAAGAGGATGCAGAATGATGAAAGATATGTTCAAACTTCACAATGGCAGTGTTACGGTACCAAAGATTTTTCCCAAAACGACCGGAATCAGGTCCCTTGGCCTGACGGAAAGTTGCGTCGTTACTGCGACGGTCAACCACTCCCGAATGCCGCATACAAACCGCTGTTGCATATTATTTTTGTTTTTTTTTCTCGTGGTGCTGACAAATGCTGATGGTGCCTTTCCGGCAACCTCGGCTGGCCCGCCCACCGATGCAACACGGTGTGGATTGCAAAGACAGCCCTGGAAGAGTGACGCTGGCATTTTCCGGCAACTCCGAGGCAGCTGGCACAATTCTTGGGGTGGAAAGCATCTACGGCACAGTGGGTGCGGGATCGCTATTTGCCGGCATCACGGTTCTAGTCAAGCGAGGCCAAACAGTTGGTTAAGAAAATTCAATATGGGTGGACTCGGATGCTTCATACAGCCTTGCTTTTCCCGCGCTCGAAGTTGCTTGCTTTCTCCAACAGTTCACAAGTAAATATTCCATGGGATTACTTCTGGATGATTCCATAATTCGAGTGAAACAGGTACTATGGATCCGTCGGGGGATATGTATCCATAGCTCTTTAGACTCTGGGATGTCGCGTTTGGTATAAAAGCACCTTGCGCTTACAAGCCTTTGCAATCATTCCCAAGATGTCGCTTGCAAGAATCCCTCTCACCTTCCTCGTTTGCTGGGCATACAAGAAATGTGTCACGCCTCCCAATCCGCCTGCCGCAAAAAGTGAACGCTTCACAACCAATTTCATGGACTTCGAATGGTATACTCAGAAGTCATCATTTTACTCCACGGTACGCCACCTAATCTTGAGGTAGATGGAGGCTTATAGGATGCACAGAACCTTCAGTGGGTTGCAGGCATTGTGGAAATAGCGACAATCCTCGCGTGGAACTTTCGATCGTCCACATTATCTCAGGCAATCTTATCTCTGCTGGTCATGAAAGGCGGCAGGCCAGAGGGGCTTCAACTGACACCCATCATCACATTCGGCGGCATAATGATCATAACAGGATCATTGATTAGGCTCGTTACATACCGTTATTTGGGGGAGTTCTTCCGTTTCGAGGCCAGCATTCAACCAAACCACAAATTGGTGACTAGCGGGCCATATTCCATTGTCCGACACCCAGCATATACTGGAATCTTGATTTCACATTCAGGATGGTTTTTGTGGCAATTCTGGGAAGGCTCATGGGTCAGAGAATCTGGTTTATGGGATACAGCGCAGGGGAAATTTGCTACATTAGCCTATGCCGTTGTCGAGATACTCGGGACGTTATATTTGGTGCTCATGAGAATGTCAAATGAGGACAAGGCATTGCGAGAGCGGTTTGGAAAGCAGTGGGAAGACTGGGCGAAGAAAGTTCAATACTGCGTTGTACCTAGCATTTATTAAACGGCCATACTGCCGATCCCTAGTGTTGCTATGAACCGAGTTGAACCGAACTTAAGTTTTCGGCTAATTTGCTCGAGTCAGCTTAAGCAAAACTTGAGCAAACTTAAGTTCGGTTGCCTCATTTGGGTCAGCCATCATTCCCCCAAGGTGGATTTGCCCATCCTCGGTTTATTGATAACGAGTGGACGTTTTGACTTGTATTACGTTTTGTTAGATAGATTTCTTCATTCCCTACATGATGGTGCTAATTTATGAATGAATAGACGAAGTTTAATGGTGCCTAAAATCAACTCTTTCTGGGGGATGTCATGTGACAATGCTCGCGGCGAGTCCAAGACCACAATTTGGCAGTGTTCTTCTCCTTTTACGACCTCAAGTCACCAGAAAAGTTGCGTATTATTAGGTAGAGGAAGTATTAGATCCATGGAATGCCTCTATCAGTGATTACAACCCCTCAATGTTACCTGCACGGAGCATATTATTTGCCAATGTCGAAGCAGGGACATCTCGTACTCCTTCTCAGTGGCGAGCAAGCCCGATAAAACTAGGAACATAGCTGTGTGGGAACAGTAATTGTAGAGAGAATTAAATAATTGCAAAATTCAAGGCATTCCACAGGACCACAGGCGTCTAGTGAGCGTCGAGATTTAGTATGTAGCGGTCCGCCCATTGCCTGCACGGGATGAAGTTCTGGCACCAGAAAAAGAAATTGACCGTACCTGGCCAGGGCAGCTCACTTGAGCAGAACTTGAACCTATTCAACTCAAGCGAACTTAAGCGGCTTAATTTGGTTAGACTGGAACTTAAGCCGGCTGAACCTGTGAGCAGGTTCGGTTCTTAGCAACACTACCGATCCCACTGCTAAATATTTAAAAGGAAATATTTGGGCTAGTTGAGCCCCGTGGCCTCAGGATACCACCAAGTTGATCTTTTCCGATGCATCGCAAGGGACATTACTCGGGAATCAGGGTGTCTCTTGATAAATATAAATGGCTTATGGATCTCAGAGACGGGGTGGAGTCATGAGGTCCTCAGTAAATATGAACTTACACGATTTCCCCACTCTCAATGATTTATGGTGTTAATTCCAGATTTCTCGGTATGAGGACTGAGGCAATATCCTTATCTTATCTTAGTCGTGGGAATGGCTTTTCTCGGTGCCGCCAACACGTGAGGGATGCGGCTGAACCTCCGTAGACAGCCTAAGACAGGCACTACCCACCTGTACGCGGCAAACGCGAGGCGGATGGAGAGAAGTATTATGAGAAGATGCGTGTGAGACGGGCCTCGCTGTCAGCCGCGTCACCTGACTTATCCTCAGATGAGTTATCCTTCGTTTGACTCATTACGGAATGACAGCCTAAGACGGCACTACCCACCTGTGTGGTCTTGTTAGATAGTAGGAACTTCACGGGTTTGTTCCTATCTAACTAGACAGAAGGCCACTTTTCCAGCGCTCGGGATAATAACTAACACTGCTGGCAACAGGTTATTTAAGTCGACTAAAAATGATGAAGAAAATAAATTAAACATGTTTACGTGTTTTAGACCATTTTTCGAGATCTTGAATCTATTAAAAATAATATATTTTAATTCTG
>Ga0307509_10010415_pt1 | contig 11401 bp, 11 predicted proteins | sample 10_EM_MG_FD_202245 | JGI IMG/M metagenome (GOLD analysis project Ga0307509, IMG submission 202245) | Populus trichocarpa ectomycorrhiza microbial communities from riparian zone in the Pacific Northwest, United States - 10_EM | ecosystem: Host-associated > Plants > Roots > Unclassified | place... | reverse complement strand
TTTCCGAGCGTTCGGCAGGTTGGGGAAGGAAAAATTAAAATCCTTAGCAGTCGGAGTTTGTCGCCTGTTACTTGTGCAGTGTGACGATGAGTGGATTTGTGAGGGTTGCATGCCTGTGTGGTCAAGTCGTGGCTGGGACGGAAAGCTGGGGAACGCGCGTGAGCCTCATCTGAGCCCCATCCATCATTTGTCCGGTCACTACAACCTCCTCGAAGCTGGCATCGGATCTGAGTGTGAGCACCCTCCCAACGTTTCTTGGTCGCCAGTGATGATTCAGAGTGGAATCTTTACCTTTCCCCTGGATCTATACCTTGTGGAATCGTATGAAGATCGGGTTCGACGCCTCCAAGCCGAACCCGTCACGTTCAGATACTTCTGAGGCGGCCAACCTCTCACTAGGTTATTTGTGTTAATCCGAGCTCCCTTCTTCCCTAGAATGGACCCAAGAAGAGCTCGTGATCCACGGCTGGCGCGTGCCCAGCAACAACGGCAGCTCTCCGACTCACCCGCACCACCCGCCACCCCACCCCATATCAAGTCTCAGCCACCACCTCAACCGGTCGAGAATGACACACCACCGTATTCCGCACCGACCCCTCCTCAACCCTTCTTACAGGCTACGTCAGAGCTGGATATGATACCTGGGTTGGACCCTCTCCCACAGACATACAAGCAAAGACCGCTGTTCTGTGTCGTGTGTGCGAGCAACCAGGTGCGTCCCGTTTTTAGTATCGCTCCGTTTAATCATTTACGTTTGGTCCTAGAATCGGTCAATGGAGGGCCATAACGTTCTATCGTGGGTTCCCGTTTCCACTCCAGTCCCGCAATCGCTGAGGAAGTGACAGCAAGGCTGGCTATCGAGTGATCTCTGCAGGCACCGGATCTGCTGTACGACTCCCTGGTCCTTCGATAGACAAGCCGAACATCTACCCCTTCGGTACACCCTACAACGATATTTACGAGGAGTTAAACGCCAAGGACCCGAGACTGTGCGTGTCTGGATTAGATTCTGTTTAGGGCTGGAGACTCATTGCGTTTTAGATACTCTGCCAGTGGCTTGCTCCAGATGCTCGATCGGAATAGGAAGGTCAAGCTGGCGCCTGAACGATGGCAAGAGAGCAAGCAAGTTGCTGATATCGTCATCACTTGCGAGGAAAGATGTTACGATGCTGTTTGCGATGGTGAGTGTGAAGCCCTTAACCTGAGGTGTAACCTCTAACATGGCCGACCAGATTTGCTTAACCGGGGCGGCGAGTTCAACAAGTCGGTACACATAATAAACATCGACATTAAGGATAACCACGAGGAAGCGTTGATCGCTGGACGAGCCATGCTTGACCTAGCTGCATCGGTCAGTTCGTCCTCTGTACTACGCGGGTTCATACAAACTCACCCTGTTCATAGATTGAGTCTTCTGAAGACATTGACGAAGATATGGATAGGGTTCTGCGCGTTCACCAAGAAAAGCACCCTCACAACATCCTGCATTGTGTTGCCTACTACTAGACCCCGTTATAGCACAAACACCATTGTAATTCGATTGTAATATTGTCCAACCTCGTTCCGCAGAACTTGTTCCTACCGCTTTCGATCGAACATCCACCATGGAAGCTGATGTCACATGTTTATTCATGTTCGGGTGATGAACAAACGACCGCGGCCAAAGTCGTGTTTACCATCTCCTTCGTCTCCGTTACAGCTCCCGACGATGCCAGGTGACTCTGCAATCCATTCTTTGGCTGGTGCCGCAGGAGGCATCGTCGCGATGACTGCCACATAGTCAGTCACCTCCGCTCTGATGCCGTCCACCCGGGGGCTGAGTTATTGGCGTCGGTCGACGTAACAGTCCTTTGATCTTTCTATCGACTAGAGCTGCCGTCGAGACCAAGAACGAGAACAAGGTGAATGATACCACTTCACCTCCATAAGGGTGCTTACACCGACTGGGAATAGACCACGTACGAGGCCGTCAGGGACATTGTAAAACGCGAGGGAGTGCTCGGATTGTACAGCGGCCTTGGCTCGAGCTTGTGTGGAATTGCCGTCACGAATGGGTAGGAACGAGTCCCGTAACCCAGATGCCCTTTGCTCAACTCCTCTTCAGGGTTTATTACTACTTCTACGAACGAACGAGGGGTTTCGTGCTGTCATCAAGGGGCGGCAGCAAGGGGTTGAGCACCCTCGAGTCCATGATCGCAGGGTTGATCGCTGGTTGGTGTAAAGTCTACTGGTGGAAGGCCGGTTTTGACTTTGTGCCAGGTTCCGCTACCTCAATTATTAGCAACCCTATCTGGGTTATCCAGACCACCCAGGCGGTCCAAAGTATGCAGAAACCAACCGAGCCCTCCTCGTCCACAAATGCTCCCCAAAGAGTCTGGAAGATGTCCATTCTCCAGACTATCCAGCACATCCTTGCTTCTGATGGTCCCCTTGGCTTTATGCGTGGCGTTGGCCCAGCATTGGTACTCGTCGTTAACCCGGTGATCCAATATACCGTCTTCGAGCAACTTAAAAATATGCTCGTGCTGCGACGGACTGCCGCCTTGCGGGCCGCCGCTGGAGGTGCTGCTACCGTGGTCGCCGTTTTGACCGACCTGGACTTTTTCTTCCTCGGAGCACTCTCGAAATTCAGTGAGTGACGTTCCCCAAACGAGCCTGAGAACCTTTGCTGAATCCTCGCAGTTGCAACTGGGTCGACGTACCCGTATATGTAGGCCGCGTTGAGCGAACTTGAGCGTACGAGTTCTCACCGTGAATTTCAGTGTCGTGAAGAGCAGGCTACAAGCCGGTCACGCCAAGTACAAGTCCGCGCTGGATGGTCTGCTCTCAATCATAAAGAACGAGGGTATTGGTGGGGTCTACAAAGGTGTCGGAAATAAACTCCTCCAGAGCGTCCTTACGGCGGCGATCCTCTTCGTGGGGCAGAAGAAGATTTATGAAGTAATTAAGAAGGTAGGCGGTTCATAGCATAGCATACGGTATCCGCGACGTCAGCTGACCCGGTTTGAACTCTAGGCTTTGGCGGCGGCCCCTCTGAAGAAGGTCGTTTGATATGATAATAGTGTACTAGATTCCATTCTGACTTCTTGTTTAATCTACTTGTCCTCGAAGTTTGTGAGTCGGAGCCAACCATTGCGGCTGGCACTCAGATCTCAGTGGACTCTGGAGGCGGGAGGAGCAGTGATCCGCCACACGTGATCAAGCGTCTCCTTTCGATCAACTCTTTCCGTCGAAAAATTTGGAATCTGGGTCGCGGAAGTCAAGCTTCCACGCTCCAAAACCGTTCGGTGTACGCGGCTCTAACTTGGGTGAAGGATCACGCAACACCATGAAAATTTCCCAGTCGATTCCGTCCACCGTCCAAAGCGTCTCGTTCTCGTTCTTGACCACGGAGGATATTCGTCGTATTTCCGTCAAGCAGATCGTCAACCCGAGTCTTCTGGATGATCTGAACCGACCGAATTCAGGGGGGTTGTATGACCCTGCGCTGGGTCCGAGCGACCGCAATGAACTGTGCGTGGTGTGTTCTCTTATAGTTAAGCTCAACTGTTCACCCATTGGAAACGGTATTCGACCCTCAATAGGTGCAAATCTTGTCATGCGAGCCATGATTCATGTCCCGGTCACTTTGGCCATATAGAACTCCCCGCACCCGTCTTCCATCCACTTTTCATGGTTAACATGTTCAACCTTCTCCGCTCGACCTGCTTATTCTGCCATCACTTCAAGGTGAAACGGGTAGAGGTAAGCACGCGTGATTAAAACTCAAACGTTGCATGAGATAACCTCCGGTTTTCCAGGTTACCAAGTTTGAGGCCAAGCTTCGTCTCCTGGAACGTGGGCTGCTAGTCCCGGCACAGAAAATAGATGAGTTGCAGCTTTACAAGACGAAGGACGAAGATACTGCCGAAGGAGCCCAGGATGATGTCGCCTTGAACGTCCAGCGGATCAACGACTACGTTGAGAAAGTCTTCAAGGTGCATGGAAAGGGGCAACGGGACTCGTACAAGGATGAACTTGTGTTCCAAACGAGGAAAGAGGTCATCACAGAGTTTCTAAAATACGCAATGCTCAAGAAATGTTCAAATTGTTCTGCGTACGTGTATTTTGTTCCCCTTGTGCGTACATGGCACCATTAGCTAACCGTGCCCCGGTCGTGAAATCCAGCTTCGGTTACACTTTCCGAAAGGAAGGCTACACCAAGATAATCGAGTACGAGTTGACCAGGAAGCAGAGGGCTATGCATGAAATGCTCAAGATTCGGAGACCCAGCGTTCTTTCTTCTCTACCGAAGAAGGACTCATCCGGGCGAGGGTCCGCAGAGGGAGATTCTGATGCCAAGATGTCGGACGCTGAGTCGGAGCGGGGAGACTCGACGATCCCAGATGAAGAACAGGAGGAGGAACGGAACGAACAACCGGCGAAGTCTGCCAGCGGGAAGATCAAGGGTGCTCGAGGCAGGAACGAACGAGTGGTGGCTCCCGAGGAGGTTCGCGCCCATCTGAGGAGACTGTATGCAAATGAGGCTGTAATGTGTTCGCTTCTGTTTGGTCGCCATGGTCCATTCGCAAAACTCTCTGAGGATGGTTATTCTTTGGCCTCTGCGGATACCTTCTTCATGGAGGTCATTCCCGTCACCCCAACACGATTCCGACCGCCCGCAAAGCTTGGGGACACACTCTTCGAACACCCGCAAAACGAGCTATTGGCAAGGCTGCTGAACACTTCGTACCGGTTACGGGACCTGAACACGGAGCTCAACGCCGTCTCTGTGAAGAGCGCCGAGTACGACGATGGCGTCAGGCGGTCGGTGCTGCAGAACCTCCTGAATGCTCTAGTCCAGCTCCAGATCGATGTGAACAGCTTGGTCGATAGTAGCAAGAACCCCCAACCCGTTCGACAGGGGAAGCTTCCTCCTGCTGGCGTCAAGCAGGGGCTCGAAAAGAAGGAGGGTTTGTTCCGGAAAAACATGATGGTATGCCTTTCTTTCTTCAAGACATACCCGGGTGGCTTTAACGTTGGCACATTGAAAGGGTAAACGAGTTAATTATGCCGCTCGTTCGGTCATTTCGCCGGACGTTAACATCGAACCGAACGAGATTGGAATACCGCCGGTCTTTGCTCGGAAACTGACCTACCCCGAACCTGTGATCCCCGCAAACCTCGAGAAGCTACGACAGGCTGTTGTCAACGGTCCAGATCATTACCCTGGCGCGAAGATGGTCGAGTACGAAGATGGTCGACTTCAATCACTCGTGAGGATGCATGGACATTCTAGTCGAGCAAGATCACCGACAATTTCTTGTAGGATAAACTCAGCAGGGATCAACGGAAAGCGATCGCCAATACGCTTCTCACGGTTTCTGAGAGCGCCAGTGGCAGTATCCCTGGGTCATTCCTCCCCAAAGGGGCCGTGAATAAAAAGGTGTATCGTCATTTGGAGGATGGGGATATCCTCATTCTCAACCGGCAACCTACTCTGCATAAACCGAGTATGATGTGTCACAAAGCTAGGGTTTTACTCGGGGAGAAAACGATTCGAATGCACTATGCTAATTGGTGAGAGAGTCAGTTTTTCCAGTCGTTGGTCTCTTACTAAACCTGGTTTAGTAACTCTTATAATGGTACGTGAGGGTGGTCGTTTCGCCTGTTGTCTGTATTGCTGAAAGGTTTTACGCAGCTGACTTTGATGGCGATGGTGAGTGTACAATTTTTGAGCTCTTCTCAAATGAGTAGTAAACCCCCGCATTGCGCAGAGATGAACATCCATTTCCCACGTGAGAGTCATTTAAATTATCAGCATACCCTCACTTGACTGTTATTAGAGAACCAGATTGCGCGCGCTGAGGCTTATTTCATTGCTAATACCGACAATCAGTACCTTGTACCAACATCGGGGAAGCCCCTTCGTGGTCTCATCCAGGATCACGTAGTCGCCGGTGTTTGGATGACGAACCGTGACACGTTCTTCACACGAGAAGAGTACTTCCAGCTCTTGTACGGCTCCCTCAGACCAGAGGAGGACCTCTCACACTACAGTGGGTTACTTGTCACCCTTCCCCCTGCGATCATAAAACCTTGCGCGCTTTGGACCGGGAAACAAATTGTACGCGCTCCTTCCCTGGAGTCTCTGGGGTGATCTAACGCGTTGTAGATTTCTACGATTATGAAGAACATCACGCCTCCCGGTGCCGAGGGTCTCAATTTGAATGCAAAGACCAAGGTCCCTGGGGTCCTTTGGGGTAAAGAATCCGGCGAGGATAAGGTGGTCTTCATGGACGGAGAACTACTCTGCGGGGTTTTGGACAAGTCTGCTTTCGGTGCCTCTGAATACGGTCTTGTTCACTCCGTCTACGAGGTGTACAGCGCGGAAATTGCTGGGAAGCTCCTGGGAATACTCAGCCGTCTATTTACGAAGTTTCTTCAGCACCGTGCCTTCACCTGTCGAATGGACGACCTAGCGTTGACGCCGGAAGGAAACTCTAGGAGGCGGGAACTCCTCATTCGCGGTGCTGGGTTTGGCACCGAAGCTGCGATCGAGAACTTCCCCTCGCTGACTGGGGTCCAGGAGAAGAAACGCGGCCCGGCTCTCAAGTCTTTGTTGGAGGAGGTTTCCCGAGATGATAGTAAGATGGCTGGACTGGATATGACTGTCAAGAAAAAGATGGGTGGTTTGACGAAATCCATCGCCGACGCTGTGATGCCCCACGGTCTCCTCAGGCAGTTCCCCCATAACCACATGCAGACAATGACACAGTCCGGTGCAAAGGGTAGCGCTGTCAATGCTCAACAGATCTCGTGCGCACTGGGTCAGCAAGAACTCGAGGGTCGTCGTGTACCCGTCATGGTCAGCGGGAAGACGCTTCCTTCTTTCAAGCCATTCGAGACCAAGGCGATTGCGGGTGGATATGTTGCGAGTCGATTCTTAACTGGAGTCAAACCTCAAGAATTCTTCTTCCACTGTATGGCCGGAAGAGAGGGTCTCATCGATACCGCCGTCAAAACTTCTCGTTCTGGGTACCTCCAACGGTGTCTCATCAAACACCTTGAGGGTGTCCGCGTTCACTACGACCATACCGTTCGTGGGAGCGACTCCTCGGTCTTCCAATTTCATTACGGTGGCGACTCTCTGGACGTGACGAAACAGAAACACCTTAATCAGTTCGAGTTTATGGCTCAGAATCAAGTCTCGTTTGCGAACAGGTACCGACCCGAGAATGCCGTCGGTCACGTCAACGATCTCGAAGCGGCGGAGTACATGAAGAAAGTGATCAAGAAGTCTGTCGAACGGAAGGGGACGTCGAGGAGGTCGAGGAGGGATGCCTTTGATCCCGCTTTGACCAAGTTTAGCCCGAGTGGGTACTTGGGTGCAACTTCGGAGAAATTCGCGGAAAAGGTGAACGAGTACATCAAGACGAATCCTCATGGTTTGTTGAAGGCGAGGAGAGGGGGTGATGGCCTGCCGACCGTCAGGCGAGGGGCGAAACATAGCCTGGCGAAGAAAGCGCAGTTCATAGCGTTGATGAACGTCAAATATATGAGGAGCCTCATCGAACCTGGTGAAGCTGTGGGGTTACTCGCATCACAGGGGTAAGGATTTTAGCGTCGATCATACCAGCATTAGGTCGACTGACTTCGGTTCCAGTGTCGGAGAACCTTCGACACAGATGACGTTGAACACTTTTCACTTCGCCGGTACGTCTGCCTGCCCGAAGTGTAGCACGAACAAACTCTGAGGTTCTGAACAGGGCACGGTGCTGCTAATGTCACCCTTGGTATCCCACGTTTACGAGAAATCGTCATGACAGCTTCCACGAAACCAAAAACGCCGTCGATGCGTATCACAATTCGTCCCGGTCGTAGTGCGGAGGAGGTCAAGAGGTTCTGCAAGACAGCCAGTCGCCTTACACTCTCACAAGTTGCCGAATCCGTGGTTGTTACCGAGAAGCTTACTGCGGAGCAGGGCCAGAGGAACAAGGTCTTCACCATCAAGATCAACTTCTTCCCGGAGGGGGAATATCGGGCGGAATACGACACCACCCCGGCTGAGATTAAGAAGTCGTTTGGGATCAAGTTCGCGCAGGTTATGAAGAAGGAGATTCAGATGGAGTTGAAGAAGTTGGATACGGATCTGAGGAACCAGATATCTGCTCTTGGGAAAGGTAGAGCGGAAACGGAACCAAGGAATGGCGGGGGTCTTGCCGTTGAAGAGGGGGAGGACGACGAGCCCGCTGCTCCAGGAGATGATAGTGCAAGCGAAGCTGGGGATGGGGACGCCGACACCGTCAAGCGAGTGAGGCAGCAAGCAGAACAGGTTTCGTATGAGTCGGATGAGGAAAGTGATGACGAGTTGGGTGACGAGGCCACTGAGATTGTCAACGCCGAAACGGAGACGAAAGAGACGGAAGGAGACGAAGAGAAGGCCGGGGTTGGGGCGTCGGGCGGCGTTGAACAGTTGTTTTACCTGAACTTACCCGCCGCTTCGTCTTTCAAGTTCACGGCGAAGCAGTGTACGATAAAGCTGACGGTAAGTTGGACCCATCGACGTGCTCGTGCAACCACTCACGGTCTTGATCAAGTTTGGTGCGGATATGCCCAAGCTATTACTCGTTGGATTGGTGGAACGGACTTGCGCAAAAACGGTCGTGAGAGAGATTCCCGGAATCGTGGATTGTTTCCAGCTCGCGGGAGACGATAAGGACGGGAAGATTGTGGTAAGATCACCTGACCGTTCCTTGTGCCCGCATTCGCCTCAATCCACCTTGTCCCCACAGCTCTCCACGAATGGGTCGAACATCGCTGGTCTTTGGGAATTCTCTTCCTCTGCAGATCCGCTGATCAACGTCGACGACATCTATACGAACCATATCGACGAAATCCTCCGGACCTATGGCGTGGAGGCCGCTCGTACGGCAATTGTGAAGGAGATGAGCGCCGTCTTTGGCGTCTATAATATTGATGTCGATATCCGCCACCTCGAGCTCATCGCGGACTACATGGTACGGTTCTCGCTTTTGCCAGGTGTTTCGGGGCTGACCGCCTCCCAGACTTTTGAAGGTGGTTATAAACCTTTCAACCGTCGCGGTATCTCGACAAATCCGTCACCCCTCCTCAAGGCGTCTTTTGAGACGACAGCTGCATTCTTATCCGACGCCGCTCTTCACGGGGACTTTGATGATCTCACGACGCCTTCAGGTAACATCGTTCTTGGTAGACTCAGCCGCGCGGGTACAGGTGTTTTCGACGTTGTAACGAAAGTGGAATATTAGATCGCGTGACGGACGTCACAAACGCGGACGCGTTACGGGACGCGTTTAGCTTCCGTCTGTTCTCAACTTCCAACACCCCCGTCCACATTTTACCAGTTTCCTCAACATACCTCACCACACACTATCCACACTACACAATGCCCCCTCGATCTGGTCCGCTATGCGACCTGCCTCTTGAGCGGTTTACCGACCTGCGGTTCATTCCCACCACCCCACGACGAGCACATAAGCGCCCCCTATCTCCCGGAACGCCCAACCTGTTTAGCCCAACAAAGAGACGCATCTTGGCTCAGGAAGGCGTGTTTTCTCCGGAGAAGACGATCAAGAGTTCCATCGCACCGTCTTACCGCGCTTTAGTCACCCGTGACTTCCTAAGCCAGAGTCCGGCGCGCAAGTTGGATTTTGGCCGATCCCCACAAAGTGACAACAAGGTCGCGTCAACCTCGTGTCTCCTTGAGGATTGCTTCATGGAGCTCGCTCCGGGATGCGCCCCTCCGATGCCCCGACACGATCGCCATAATTCGTCATTACCGATCCCCAACGCATCCTCATCTAGTCTATCCTCCATCTCGTCATCGTCGCCAAATCCTCAGACAAACACTCACTACCCAGGTTTCGATATCTGGGTAGACAGTGATTCCGCCTTCTCTTCCATGCCAAGCCATTTTTCCTTGGGCGATCCCTACGTCTCAGACGAGGACAAGGAAAACGCACACGACAGCAAGGAGAACGTTCGCCCGAAGACCAAATTGCGAACCGGGCTGTCAAAGCGGTTGAGGTTGGTTTCCGTCGCGTCACCCGAACAACAAGTGCGACGTCCGAATACCCCCAAGATACCCTTCACACCGCTCAACGCCCGGAGTCCTCTCGAAGCACGTCTGCCGCCCGAACTAACACCGGGGAAGGCCATGAATGTTGACAAACACGAGATGAGAAGAAGGAGGGAGTTGTTGGCGATGGAGTTGGACGGCGAGGATTCCGATGACGACCTTTGACCACGACGACGAGGTAGATATAAAAGCGGACGGACTAGCGGAACTACTTTGTACAATCACCACTCTCCCTATACTTATTTCTACATTCTTATCCCTGTAACATTCCCAAAGCAACATCGAACCCAAGTCCGCGTCTTGGGCTTGTTGACTGACACGTGACCTGAGATTCAATCTCCGCCCGAAAGCGTTGAAACCTCGCGGTCACCACATCCGGGAAGAGGCAAACACGGTCGCCGGCTGCCCAGACGCGTCCGCTTCCTCCGACTCCGCCCAGATCGCGTTCCCGCGAGGACGCATGATCAAGGCCATCACTATCCTCGAGACTCCTATGGTAGCCCCTACTCCTGGCAAACGGAAAACCCCCGACGATGACAACCCTTTGAACGCGGTCATCAAGAAACGAAGAGAGGTGCGCGTCTTTCCCAAAGCCACAATTTCCGTCTTTCATGTTGATTTTGATTTCCAGGCCAGCACCAAAGGACATGCGTCAAACAAACTGAAACGTGCGTCGTAGATCAAGCGAGTGCGCAAAATGAAAGGCTGATCGATGTGCGGTGTGTAGTTCTTAACGGTGGCGATGAAGAAGCTGGTGGCCTTGTCATTGTGCGAGCTGCTTCATCCACAGACCAGACAAGCAGTCAAGAACCTGCCTCCATTCAGCCCCCCTCTCGATCCCGATCCCTGTCTGTCTCGAGCCAGGTCCAAGCTCCCCCTCCGAAACGACTCAAATCCCTCGCTTCGGTACCCTCGTCTTCGAGTCGCAAACCACTGAGCTCATCCCAGAGCATCCGAGACGAAAGAGATGCAGAGGATGATGTCAGGCGCATGGAGTCTGAGGCAGACCAACTACGGCGGAAGTCTCGTGCATCCGAGGATACAGCCGGTTTCGCGAACCCTCCTTTCCCGCTCCAAGCCTCTGGGGCAAAGAGGAGGGCGACCCCCGGATACACCGACACCACACAACCCGTCAATGTCCATGAGACCCCAAAGCAGAACCGAAATAAAGGTTTGCGGGAAAATGGTAGTGTAAATGGGAGGAGGAGTTCGAACGGCTCACGGGGGAAGCGAATAAGCACTTCCTATGAGGCTTCAGGCATCATTGGTGTGTTCCACTCCCTCCGTTTACTCCTGGATCAC
>Ga0307509_10010414_pt1 | contig 11401 bp, 17 predicted proteins | sample 10_EM_MG_FD_202245 | JGI IMG/M metagenome (GOLD analysis project Ga0307509, IMG submission 202245) | Populus trichocarpa ectomycorrhiza microbial communities from riparian zone in the Pacific Northwest, United States - 10_EM | ecosystem: Host-associated > Plants > Roots > Unclassified | place... | reverse complement strand
CTTGTTGTTCACGAGCTCTTATCTCCTTGTTACGAGCTTCACGTTCCTCGTTAGCTAGATTATCATCGTAGTCGTCTACTGTAGAAGTCATTTTTTGAGATGAGAGTCCCTTCATCAATTCTAGCATTGGCAGCCTGATAACACACGATGGTCATGTTTGGTTCCAAGGCTATCATTGAGGGCCTCGGTTGTGTGAGGATGGGGGCTCTTAGCTCTACACCGCGACTCATACCTTATCTCATTGGGCTTTACCTCTACGCTGGAACTTGATGGCTACCTCGGAAGTTTGGCTGGACTATGAGGTGCGCTATTCTCTTGGTAATTCTGGATATTTGGATGAGATGCGACCTATAAAATCAGCAAATTCGACACAACATCAAGAATAATACGGTCGACAAGTTGAAACAGATCTTGTCAGGCCTTAATGAGGAGTGCGGCACCCATTTCTCCAAGTCCGGAAAGAAGCAAGATATCATAGACAGGATATCCATGACTCTGGATTCATGGCGCGCTGGGAATGCTGAAGACAAATTCCTGAAAGCCAAAGCTATCATTTACCAGGTGCGGAATAATGGATTGTGAGTGGCGATTGTCATCTATGTATCCTTAAAACGCGATTATTTCCTCTCTTGACATGTTAATCAAATTCCAACCACTCTCTCAGTTATTCCCCCCGGCTGCCACCAGTACCAAATGTTGCCGCTGGTCCTTCAACCTCACACGCGACCTATGATCCTCCAAAGGTCAATCCTTATTCTAGCAGTACTGCAGGTTCTTCGAGCATAGGCCATTATGATCCATATGCACCTCCAAGGCGACCTACTGGAGTTTCTGCACCTTTGCCAACACCGTCTTCGTCGAGTCAAAAAGTTCCAGGTAGTCTCCATCGGTCGAAGTGTTGCACCTCTATTCACCATCGTCTCTACGTAGGGATACGTTTCAAAGATTCACCTTTCTTCGCAATTGACCAAGCTATAACGTCAGTGGTAGAATGCCCAGGTAGATATTTGATTTTAGTAGGAGCTTCCTACCTATATTGAACACTGCTGGCCAGAATCGACCAGTGCCACGGATCGTCGTCAACAATCACTTAGCTTTACTTTGAACAACGACCAGATTAGCAAACTGAAAACTCCTGGGTAACTAAATTTCTTCAATAATTATTTTCCTTACTGAGGCTACCAAATTCCAGAGACAGATATCAGTTGCGCCTTTTCTGTACTTCTTCAATATTTTATGCTGGAATCAACTCGTTCCGATCCAACACTATCCCGTGCCCAATGGAATTTCCCCCTACTTGCGAAGTTCGCGTAAACAACACCCAAATAACGGCGAATCTGAAGGGGCTTAAAAAGAAACCTGGCACCGCACCTCCTCCAGACATTGGCAAATACTCAAGGATTACGGGAGGCCCGAACCGAGTGGAGATGGTATATGTCAATAGCCAACAACCTGTGCCATCAAAGGTTAGCACCACTTTTTAAATCTATTGTCGAACTTAAATATGAAAGGGCAGAAGTTTTATATGATTGTCATGCTTGTAGCAGTGACAACGATTGAAGATTTGGTTGTCAACCTGCGAGTTCAACACCAGAGAAGTGCAAACGAGGTCCGGCAGAAAAGTAAGTTTGGGTTGTCCGATTTTTGCCATGCATGCTCATCCATGTCCTGGCAGTGCAGCAATCGATGATCGAAGACGATGATATCATCGCGGGGCCGCAGAAAATGTCTTTGAGATGTCCAGTCAGTCTTGCTGCATTCTGAATTAGGCTTCAACTCATCGACGAGCGAATAGCTTACCTTCACGCGGATAGTTACTCCTTGTCGCTCCTCAAAATGTGTTCATCCCCAATGCTTTGATGCGCATTCTTGGTTTACCATGATGGAGCAAACGACTACCTGGCTTTGCCCTGTGTGCGAGCGGATTTTGGATCATAAAGACCTAATTATGGATGGGTGAGATTTCCTTTGGTTGTGATCGTGTAACTTGTGTTTTACAACTTTTTTTTTTTCAGGTACTTTGACGAGATCTTGCAGCAAACACCCGAAAGTGTGGAAGACGTGATGGTCGAGGCTGACGGGCAATGGCATACATCTGACAACAAATACGGATCGGTAGACTGGAAAGCAGCCCATCCTTTGCCCGCGAAATTATCCTCTCCGTCGAAGAGCCTGCCACCTCCGAAGCAAAGCCCTTCCTGTCCGCCAGTTGACGCGAAAGACAACGGACAACCGAACGGGAAAGGGAAGGCTCCCAGCCATGAGATATTCGTGCTAGACTCGGACGACGATGAAGATGAGGGTCGCGTGAAGCGAGAGTTGTCCCCCTCCTATGCGTCTTCGGCCAATCATTCATTTGAGGGAACTCTACCAGCAGCGTCACAATCGCAATCAAGAGCAGATACGTCGGTTATTGACCTGACTTTGGACGAATCAGATGAGGACGAGGAACCGCCTCATACTGTATATGGGAAACGAAGGGCGGCCGATGCGGAACTTGATAGCCCCACTGGGACGGATCAAATCTGGAAGAAAGGAAGGGTTGATCCTTCTTCTCGCATTCTGCCTACTCCTCGAGGTCCGGGCACAGTTAACGGAGTAACACCGGTTTTGCATTCATCTTCCGTCAATAACCACCAACCAGCATCGCCCCATCATTATGGGTCGTTCTCGAACAACACACTACCACTCCCTACACCCTACCCCCAATTTAATGCAAGGAGCGGGTCGAGCTCATCGTCTCTGCAACTCCCGCCTTTGTCCAACAACTACCTCCCCCGTCAGTCACAGAACACTCGATGGCCTGCATGACTTGCTAGTGTAAATAGAATTATCATTAAGTATAGTACCTACTCGTATAGTCCAAAATTAATTCCCTCTGCAAGGATCAGCGGGCTGTGCCGGTTAGCGAGCGGAGTTGAAATTGATCCGGTGCTTCCCGGTCGCCTTTTGACGCGAAAGTTTTCCACCAACTCTTTTGCTCACACCTTTTTCTTTCACCACCTCCACTCCATCCTTTTCCTTCTCCAAAATGGCTGATGTAAAGAAGAGCAAGTCGCCCCAGGAGTTTGCTGGTCCGTACACCGTCTTCGCGCTATTGTAATTCAATGCTCACCGTCGTCTCTAGTTGACTTCTTGATGGGTGGTGTCTCCGCTGTAACTATTCTTCAATTCTTATTCAAGTCCCCCGCTCACACCATCCTTTCCAGGCTATCGCCAAGACATCCGCCGCTCCCATTGAGCGCATCAAGCTCCTGGTCCAGAACCAGGATGAGATGGTCTGTCGCCCACCTTTCTTTTCGCCCTCATACTGACACGTCACATGCACAGATCAAGCAAGGTCGTCTCGCTACCCCTTACAAGGGCGTTGGCGATGCCTTCTCGCGCACATACCGCGAGGAGGGCATTCTCTCTCTCTGGAGAGGAAATACCGCCAATGTCATTCGTTACTTCCCCACCCAAGCCCTGAACTTCGCATTCAGTTCGTAACTGATCCAAATATTTCTGTTCTCATGTGTTAACAATGATTACAGAGGACTACTTCAAGTCACTGTTCGGTTTCAAGAAGCAGGACGGCTACTGGAAGTGGTTTGGTGGTAACGTTGCTTCCGGTGGTGCTGCTGGTGCATCTTCACTCCTCTTCGTCTACTCTCTGGATTATGCCCGTACCCGTCTTGCCAACGACGCCAAATCCGCCAAGGGTGGAGGCGCCCGCCAATTTAATGGTCTTGTCGATGTGTACAAGAAGACCCTCGCTTCAGACGGTATCGCTGGTCTCTATCGTGGATTCGTCCCCTCAGTCGTTGGTATCATTGTCTATCGTGGTCTTTACTTTGGTGTCTACGACTCCCTCAGTGAGTTTTGATGAGTGCCCTTCTGGAAATGCAGATCCTAACTAGGTTGCAGAGCCTGTTGTTCTTGTCGGTCCTCTTGAGGGTTCGTTCTTGGCTTCCTTCGGTCTTGGATGGGGTGTTACCATTGGTGCTGGTCTTGCCTCATACCCTCTGGATACTATCCGGTATGTATCGTTTGATCATAGCAACGTTCTGGCATGTTGACTTTGTTTACTGCAGTCGTCGCATGATGATGACATCTGGTTCTGGTGTAAACTACAAGTCAATGTTCGACGCTGGCTCCCAGGTATGTTTCATGCATCTGTAATGTCTGGCGGTGAATAACCCGTGAATGTAGATCATCGCCAAGGAGGGCACCAAATCACTCTTCAAGGGTGCTGGTGCTAACATTCTGCGTGGTGTGGCTGGTGCTGGTGTGTTGTCACTCTACGACAAGCTCCAGCAGGTCATGTTCGGCAAAGTCTACTCCGGTGGTCTGTATTAACCGTTTCCTCCCGATATCCATGAGCTCACAGATCTTCATCAGGATCCGGCTAAAAAAAGGCTGACAAGTCGTAGCTGGCATATGCTGGCTGCTATCTTAGGCTACGCATTAGATACATTTATTATGCATAGACTCTCATTTCCTTTATCTTTTTTTACTTCGGGTATGGCAATGCTACACTATACCCTCGTAAATGGTCCGCAGTATCAGTAGAGCAGATAAAAAATTTAATGTGCCTCGCTGAACCCCTTCAAAGTTCGATGTTATTTGAGTTTCAATTGCCCTCTATTCCGACCATGTTTATGCATTTATCTCGAACTTTGAAATCCCCAAAGCCTTTGTTTCGAGGTCTATCTGCCTGGTCCCATCTTTGCGCCATTCGTGCTAAAGATGCTCCTCTGGATATCCACCCAGAAGTAGAGGATGCTCTTTCCAATCACAAACCTGTTGTCGCTCTCGAAACCGCACTTGTTACACATGGCCTTCCCTATCCTTCTAGCCTCGAGGTCCCTCTTTCTCTTGAAGCTATTGTACGGTCTACTGGGGCCATACCCGCGACTGTTGGAATTATCGAGGGCCGAGTGAAAGTGGGATTGGAGAGATACGAACTGGAGCGACTGGCGGAGAGGAAGGGCAAACCCTCAAAGATCTCGCGAAGGGATATTGCTGCAGCCATAGCGACTGAAGTAGACGGAGGTGCGTTTTGTTGTTCTTGTTACTCTGGAGTAAACTATCTCAATCAGAAATTATTAGGAACTACCTGCAGCGCAACTCTCATATTTTCTGCCTTGGCGGGAATCAAGGTCGACTTGACCATTTTCAGCTCGAATTAAACTCATCACTGCTGAAACTTGACAGGTCTTTGCTACAGGCGGGTAAGAGCGGGGCATTTTCAGGCTTAGATTCATGTGTTTTAACCATGTTCAGGCTCGGAGGTGTGCATCGTGGTGGTGAAAGCTGTACGTAATGACTTTTCGATGCATAGTTTCCAACTGAACACCCACTTTCAGCTCTGGATATATCCGCAGACCTTCATGAGCTCACCCGCTGTCCCGTGGGGCTGGTGTCTTCTGGAGTCAAGTCGATATTGGACATTAAAAGGTCTCTCGAAAGCTTTTTTGGCCATTGACAACAAATCTGATTGCAATTCTCAGAACTCTCGAATATCTAGTGAGCAGGACTTCTCACAACCCGACTCAGTGCCTCAATACGGGTATAACAGGAAACCTTGGGTGTTCCAGTCATCCCTTATGGTGATTCACGGGAATTTCCTGCTTTCTTTTCTCGCCATAGTGGACACAAAGTAAGCCCATAACACGTCGTTGACATTCAGTCTTTTACAATTCCAAAGCTACCTTGGAATGTGGATGATCCATCAACCGCTGCGAAAATCTTATGTATGCCCGACTCTTTTTCTAGCTTTCAACAGAATTTTAAGTTCGTCTATCAGACACTCAATGGCAACTGGGAATTCAAAACGGGGCCTTATTTGCGGTTCCTATTCCGGAAGAATATGAATCCATGGGGGAACAAATACAACAGTATGTTAACCAGGCTGTCCTCGAGTCAGAACAGAATGGCATCAACAAGAGTGGCAATGATGCAACACCTTGGCTTCTCAATCGGATTGCACAATTGAGTGGTGGTAATTCTCTGACCTCGAATATTGCTCTGCTGAAGAACACAGCGCTTGTTGGTCAGTCGAATTTACCGATCAAGAGTCAATAAGCTGACAACTCGTCTTTTGCCTAGGCGGGAAAATTGCCGTCGAATATCAGAAGTTGGTGAACGAAGGGGTAGGTCCCTTTTACCACTTAGGAACTCATCCTCTCTCAATGATTCAAAATTAGTTTCATGACAAACAGCCGATGGTTAAGCCCTCGTTTTCCAAAGCGAAGCAATATTCGCCCTCTTTCCCGGATCACAAAGAACAGGCGCCCTCTCGTAAGGTTAGCCTTGTTGCTAGCCTCTCCTAATATCATTGACTCACGAAACCAGGCTCCTGCCGATGTTGCCGTGATTGGGGCTGCTGCGCTGGATATCACTTCCCAGGCATTTCCGAACGTAAATACTTCTCTGGGGGTCCATTCAACTGCTCCTGGCAACATAAAAGTTTCTCTAGGTGGAGTTGCTCGTAACATTGCCGAGGCAACTCACCGCGTGATGGCAGCCAAGTTCCCAGGTCTTTCCTCTATTCTTGTTGCCCCTGTCGGCTATGACGCCTTTGGTCACATTTTGGTCGATAAACTGCATACTTTCGGTATGCGAACAGATGGGATAATCAGAACAGATACCCACAGTGCAATCTGCAATTTGGTTCTTGATAGCAATGGGGCTCTGGTCGGAGGGGTTGCAGATATGGGCATCAACGAGAGTGTAAACAGCGAAGAGGTAAGTGAAACGGGAGCGTTTCATATTCAACAGGTCAATAAATGTCTAGATCATTCAACATCTCCAAAAACATGCCCCAACAATTGTTGCTTTGGATGGCAATCTCTCTCCGCCAACCATTAACGCCCTGGTGCAACATTGTCGTGATCATGCAATCAATGGTCAGTATACGCAGTCCGCTTGTTCTGTGACGCCTACTCAAAACTTCATATAGTCCTTTTGTAGGCTAGCCAGTTGTTCTTGGAATATTAACGCGAGCTCACTAACGGTTTTAGTGAACCGACCTCCGTAATCAAATCGACATCTATACTCCCTGCCGTTGTGACAGCACTGGAGCAGGGAGTATCCAAACATGCACCTATTGCATACTGCACACCGAACCTCCTCGAACTAAATCAACTGTTTGAAACGGCACAATCAGACATATTCGAACTAACAAACCATCCATCATGGTGGTATGCCATCGATTGCCTCAATCTAGGTTCAGCCTTTCGCAGGGATCTCGAACAACTTGCCAGAAGACCTCTCTCAGACCACGACGGGACAAAAGGAAATTTATCTTTTTTAATTGAAGATGGGGTTGTCCAGAAAGCCATCCATCTCCTACCGTTTTTCCAACATTTGATAATTAAATGTGGGGATCAAGGTGTACTCGTCGTTATGTCGATCTCCCCCGAAGATGCCTCTCGATCGGACTGGTCGAAGAAGCGTAGCAATCCATACCAAAGGTGCATCGTCGCCCATGGAAACTCTAAGGAAACTGTTGTCCTTCAGCACATTCCTTCTCTGCCGGTCGACTCGTTGGTTAACGTTACAGGGGCTGGGGATTCCTTCGTCGGTGCTTTCTTGGCAATGCTGGCGCATCAACCAAATGTGCTTTATCATCAAGAGAGCCTCCATGAAGCCATCCTGACCTCCCAGAAGGCTGCTGTATTAACTCTGCAGAGTCATTCAGCAGTTTCGCCTTTGTTGTCCTCGATTGCATGACCGCCAACTATTATTCAAGCAAAGGGCCGACCTTAACGACCTCACGTGCTTGACGACTTGCCTCCTTTTTGTATTCTTGTAATGCTTTTGCATTTTTTCGCTCCTGCTTTTGGAACCGCCCCTATTGTATAATACATCATCTCATGCCTTATAAAAACGAAACGAATTCGTACCTGAGAGCCATTTCTTAGACGGGTGATAATCGTCGCAGCCTCTCCCTTGTTCATTTTTTGTATATTTTCCTCTCTTTCGGGATCAGCCAGGGGGGAGCCTGTTTTAGACCAACGTTTAGATATAAATCTCTGTTGGGCCTCAGATGCAGGCTTCTGCCGCCATAAGGCTGATCGAAGAAGACTGGATGACCATGCACTCAGAAACACAACACAGATAAATGAATGAATGAACGGAATAAAACTCACGGTTGAATAGAGCCGTCTTTGAAGATCTTGGAAGTCACGTATGTCTCGCAGCCTTTGATCGCATCCTCGAGAGTTTCTGTAGATAAGATTTGCCGTTTAACTCGATACGGTGAGAGCTTTAAGGCAGATGCCGATCCGACACGAGGGATTGATGGGGTGTACGAGCCCACAAAATGGGATGATGTTTCTATAGAGGTACAATTGAGATAGAATCGAGAAAAAAGTAATTCCCTCACCGTCTAACTCAATGCGAACAAAACCTCTTGTAAGAAGCTCAAGGACATAAATATCGCTTCCACAGTCAACCCAAGATAAAGAACTCAATGCAGCAATATGACGAGGACCTTTATTTGAATTCAGTAAGGAGAATGGGTCGTCGTGTTCCGTAAATGTTACTGATCTCGGGGAGGGCATGTCGAGTGGCCCATTGGTTGTACACCCCTCGCTCTCCAGTAAACGACTTTCGAGGGATGAAATCGTCTCATCTGGAAAAATTTGAATGAAAGCAACAATTAAACAGAGTGACAGGATGTACCCTCAAGGTCAAATTCATTCGGATTGAGCCCAAAGATGGTCGGAACTGAAATAACTCCGCCGACTCGGGCGTGATTGTCGACAAAGTCAATGATACGACAGTCTTCTTTGCCAGTCTGTGGGGACAGTCTCATCCCACGACCAATCTAATGCACAGTTGGCTCAAAAGGGAAGAAATTGTTTCTTTCATTGCCTACCATTTGTGCAAAGAGATTCCTAGAACGAGTGGGTCGAGCGATGATGACACAGTCAATGTTTGGAATATCAGCTCCCTCAGTCAAAATGGCTAATAAATGGTCGTCCGGGAGTGAGTGTTAAATGCCTAAAAAAAATTCCAAGTCATACTCACCGCAGTTTACCAGCACTGGGTATTCACCGTTCTTGAAGGACTGGACCAAAGCTCTTCTTTCATCTGCAGGAGTACCGGCATAGAGGTATCGTGCATCAATCCCGTAACGGCGAAATGTTCCAGTCAATGCTTTGACATGAGCTATGTTAACGCAAAAGATGAGGGTGGATCTGCGCTTCGCTATGAAGCAGTCAGCCGGATGGAGAAATTTAGAGAAGAAAAATAGTGAAGCCGACCTGCACGGTCTATCCACGACCGCACGACCAGCTCGTTGATGGCCTCCGTGTTCACGACATGCGCAAGACTCGTCGGATTGAAGTCTCCATTGCGGGAATTTATCGTGACATCCTGCAAATTCATTTGGGCCTTTACAGATGTAAAACGGACATCACAGAGCCTGGGGTAGAGTAAGTCAAAGAAAATGAGTTGAGAAACACGATGGCATACCATTGCTCCTTGATCATATCCAAGAAATCTCGATGATAAACTATTCTCTCAAAGACAGAGCCCAAAGCAAGTCCATCATGTCGCCCAAACGTGGCAGAAAATCCGATAATTGCGATTTTATGGGGTAATACAGGTGCCATAAATTTTGGGTCTGGGTGCTTAATGTCAGGATCAAACCTGGCTAAAAGGCGTCGATATCTGACCAGATAATGACAATCAATATCCATGATATCTTCGGAAGAGAAAAGATGCGTACGATGGGGCGGCAGCGTGATGGGCTTCGTCGATGACGACAGCTTTCAGTTTACAAGGATCAAACTTCATTAGCCTTTCCTCATTGTTAAGGGTTTGATAGGTCGCGACTGTGCTGGAGAGAGATAACAGAGGAGGAATTAGGTTGCTACTTTTGGTAAAGCCTTTCGAACGTACACGTCCGCCAGTCCTGAGGCTTGATGTTTTGCACCCTGCTCAATTTCAACTTGCCAATGGGGAAACAAACGCGCAACTTGTTCGGCAGATTGTCGCGCAAGTTCAATGCTGTTGACGATGATGACGGATCTTGTCGCGTCCTGACTGACTGGTGGTGAAGACAGCCGAGAAAGAAGGGATACGAACACTGTGGTCTTCCCAGACCCAGTTGGTAATGAAACGCCGATACGTGTAGAGCCCGCGTCAAGGGCGTCGATGCACGCGTCCAGACACTGTTCTTGATAGGGCCTGAGAAGAATAGGCGTTGTTGTTGTGCTCTTTCTTCTGAAAAATAATCGAAGGGGTGTTGGGATACGGTTCCGTAGACATCGCATGGGTGTCATGGTTTGAGAACCTCAACGGTGCTCGGATCTTTTGTCTTTGACGGTCATGGCTTTAACTCCTGAAGTATCAGTTGATGCATTTCTCGATACTCCTCGAGTCAGATGTTTTCTCACATACAAGTCTCTTGATGTGCAGAATATCATTGCCTCGGTTCAAGATCCATCAGCCGGAGCTATCGCAACTTTCATCGGTTTGTGACGTTTTGAAAGAGTACATTATCGACATCTCATCTATCACGGTCAATAGGCACAACACGCAACTTTTTCCAAGGTTTGACATATGCATTGTTTATGACGGGATTCAAGTTTATCATCTACAGGAAAGAAAGTAACCCATCTAGAATACCAAGCCTACTCCAAGATTGCAATCAAGACCATGTTCGACATCGCACATCATGCGATGGATTCTGTTTCTTGTTCAGAACACGATCCTCACCACGCAGTCACCCTTTCTGAGATCCGGTGTTCGATACACCATCGTCTTGGTACGGTACCAATCGGAGAACCTTCAATCGGTATGTAACTCCAGTAATTCTCCTCGCTAATTTCCCATTCGGGTTTCAGTGATTGCAGTTTCATCCCCGCATAGGAAGGAGGCATTTGCCGTCTGTGAGGAAATCCTGGAAGAAGTTAAGAAGAAGGCCCAGATATGGAAACGGGAATATTATGAGGGGGAGGGCGAAAGCGAAGCAGAATGGAAGGTGAACGCATAGAGGAAGTAATATATTTCCTCACCGCCATGGCCTTGGGGTTTTGACTACCATAGGGCAACATAAGCTTATATAAGTGTTGGTATTGTTCTGACTGTTCCCGTTGTGGATCCAGTCCGCGTCCGCTCTCCTTGCCTTCGATTAATCGACTTTCCATTCTTTTTCTGTAATATCGTCATCAGAGCTGACGATGAGCTCTATGGACCAGATAACCAGGGTAAAAAATATGTTCATCCATCGCCACCAAATCTGCGAGGAGTGATCCAACACTAGAGGGGTTAACATCAATGCTGACCTGGTTTATGAGTTCGCAAAATCACGTACATAAGAGATGTGAGTACACAGTGATAAAAATTGACTGTCGATAAGTCAACAGCAATTTTGTCAACATAGATGTCTGAGGAAGTATCATTA
>Ga0307509_10010413_pt1 | contig 11401 bp, 14 predicted proteins | sample 10_EM_MG_FD_202245 | JGI IMG/M metagenome (GOLD analysis project Ga0307509, IMG submission 202245) | Populus trichocarpa ectomycorrhiza microbial communities from riparian zone in the Pacific Northwest, United States - 10_EM | ecosystem: Host-associated > Plants > Roots > Unclassified | place... | reverse complement strand
TTCTAGTAAATGACAGATTGGGCGGAGGGCACGGATAAAAGGTTGTGGTGTACGCAATTTGGACTGGGAGGTCGGAACCTTGGCGAACTTCTGGAGGATCTTCAGGAAGGGTCTCGCGACAGAAAGAATAGGCCTTGGTTTTGCTAGCATCGAACTTGAAGGTGCACCCGTCGCAAAAGAATCGCATAAATGGTTACCGGAAGAATGGCTAACCGTCGGATTCTGGGCAACGGCATCCAAACGATATTTGAAGCCACTGAACTTGGGTTTGTGCTCAACAACAAAAACGGCGACAGAACCAAACACCTTGAACTTGAAGAAGTACCCGACCTGCCCCGTGTAGTTACACTTGAATGATCACTTCTCGGTCATTGTTGATGGCGAAGCCAAACGAAGCGACCAGTCGATAAAAAGTGCTCGAACTGCAGCATGCAGATTATTTGATTTTGTGCTCACGGGGGACAGCAATCGTGAAGTCTGCTCCTCTTTTGAATGGGGTGGATACAGTCTCGTACTGTGGGAGCAGAACGTCAAAATGGACTTGAATAAGGTAGTGTGAATGCGAAAGCGAGGGGGCTCGAACGTCCCAATATCATTCATTCGTTTATCTTGGTCGAGGCCCACGAAAGGCGCGATAAATTCGTAGGTCACTTTAGAAAGACTGAACAGGACCTTAACCGAGGGGGTCAATTGAACGAGTCGAACAAAACTTGAGCCTCATGGTCTCGGCATCTTCCGGCCAAGCTATCCATGATGCTTCCACCAGAAATCGTCGACCACATCTTAAGCTTCCTAGACCCTCTTACTTTGAAAAAATGCATCGCGTGTTGTCCTGAACTTTCCGATATCCTTGAAAGACACCTGTACGCTAATATCACCCTCCAGGACGCTGAATCTTGTCAGTTAAACCCCTGCTTCCAGCTGGTGAAACTTCTGTCGCACAGCCCTCACATTGCCAACTATGTTCGTAGCCTTACCATAAAGGTCACTCAACCACCGTTTCACAGACGCGGGTGTATTCAAGATGTGGAAATTGTCTCGATATTGCAGGACAAGCTGCAACGCCTAGAAAGGGTCTGCCTTGCTCCGGCCGACGAAAAATCCGCAGTACGATGGTCAGACATGCACGAGAACACAAGGGCGGTTTTCTTGATGCTCCTTCGTTTGCCCACCTTGAAAGAAGTATCCATAAGGGACATCGAAATATTCCCTTTATCCACCTTTGACGAGTGCCAGAACATTACTCGACTGCTGCTTAGGGGCCATTCCTGCCATTCCGACACTTTAGATTGGGAGGGGCAATCACCCTATCCTCGACTCGATTTTCTGTCGGGCAATTTCTGCCATTCCGACACTTGGCAGGTGCGATCACCCTATCCTCGACTCGATTTTCTGTCCTTGGAAAGTTGTCCTCCGACCCTCATACCCTGGGTCGGGTCACGCACTCTGCGCTCCCTCGACTTTCGTGTGGACGACCCAGATATGTTCCAGGAGCTCCTCGAAGTTTGCTCAGACACTTTGACCAGTTTAAATGTCGATCTTTATGCATATTGTGAGCTCCTTTCCCCTTATCTTTAACCATCCATTTCTAAAATCTTCTAGTTTCTACTGAATACGATTACATATCCGGAACATCCATTGATCTTTTCAACACCTCCTTCAACTTCAGTGCCCTTTCCAAACTACAGCAACTCAGTATTCACACATTCGTGCGGTTCGAGACCAATTTTTTTCTCAACAGCACGGGCGGTGACATCCTTGAAAGTCGACGCAGCTCTTCTTCCCTTCCGGCAATCGTTCAGGCTCTCCTAACACTCCCATCATCTTGCCCGCTCAAAGTGGTAACTCTCCACTTTCAGATCTCGGCTACAAGCGACTTTAATCTGTCGGAAATGGATTGGTCTCCACTTTTCTCTCCCTCGCTTTTCAGCATCATTCATCGAATTGACCTTCGGATTGAGGCCATCAGCCAGAAGGGAACGTCTGTTGTCCCTCCACTCACAACTACTTCTTCACTTACTGTTAATCAACGGTTGATGAAACTGGTGGAGCAGCGTCTGCTTACGGTTAAGGTGGAGGGGTTTGGGGGTTCTGTGGACGCTTTGAGTGGTGTTGGAATCTGATTATCTCACGATGAGCGTGTACAATTTGTGTCTTGCAATGACAAGTCGGATAACTTGCAAAGCATCCTTATGCTACTCTCCGAAAGGCCATACCTGTCGGCAACAGGCGGGGTTTTAGGAGATCTTCAGGTCATTCATCTTGCCCAGAATTCGGCTCTGTCCTCGGAATTGCAATCACAAAAGTGGGAGCAATCCCGTCTTATGGCGGCACGCTCAACACCGAACCAAGTGCTACTTCTAGGATTATCGCAAGTCATCAGTTGTGTGGTCTGGAATCATGTCAGAGCTTGTGACGTACTCGCTTCAAGAACGGCGGCGCTATTGGAAACAAGCCTTGCATCTTCAGGTGCAAGAGAAAATGCAATTCAATTCCAGATGAGCGATTTGATAGGAAAATAAAGTTATAACATACTGGAGATGGTGCAAAGCTAAGCTTGCCAGTGGCTTGAATACGTTGTTTCAAATTTTAAGTCCGTGCTAGTACTATGATATGCCAGTGGGCCATTTGACATATGAAATTATGGACAATCGATTGTACGACAACCGTCTCCTTATTTTCAGCTGAGGAATCGTGGCTGTCGCAGCCAGCTGCAGGCTGAAAGGTGAGTTACTTACAAGTGGAACATGATTTTGGGAAGGCCGCGGCTAGTCCACCCATATAGGCCAAGAAATGGAACAATTGCAATCCATGGGGCTAGAGACAGCGGAAATGGAGCGCGTTTGCATAAAAATCGGAGGAAGACAGGCATGGTACATATTTTATGTTCGACAAACAATAATAGTCGCGGGAAAAAACTCCCAGCCCCTATTTTACTCCCGTAGCCAACTTTCAAACTGGTTCATTCCAATGATACGAAACATCTCGTTTTCGCCAAACTCCTGAACCCAGGCCCGATCTGATGTCCTATGAGTTTCACAAACCTACACGATGCAAGGGGAATTACTCACTCAAGCTGTCTTCCCAAGCATAAAGGTCAACCTTCCAACCCAGGCGAAGCGCCGTTCTTATTGAACCTTGGATTCCAAACGTCAGCGAAGGCTCGAATTGCGACACGGGAAATGGAACTTGCGCAAAAAACCCTGTCCTCCATCGCCAGTGGCAAGTACGATTGTTGACCCGGCGACTGGACGGTCACCAGACTCTGTAATGGCTTCATATATCTTCAGTTGGATAAGCTCGTCCACGCCTTGCTCGTGGTCGTTGGAAGGGGTTCCCGGAATGCCATAATTAGGATTGAGGCTACTGCTTGCAGTAGGTGCCTTCCTTCCGGTAGGGCTTTCCAAACTAGTGCTAGGGGATATCCCTTTGGCCTGGCCATCCTTTGAACGGCCGCTTTTTCCTTTAGGTTGCTTGCCTGAAGTCTGAATAGGCATTACACCGAAACGACGCCATGCACAAACGTACCAAAATTAAGAACCCTGGTCAAGACCCGGGGCGTATAACCAAATCGTTCCATGGTCTGCACCGGCATCCACTGCCAGTGGCTTGAGTTTGCCGGTCTTGACCCAACTACAATGCGACCTTTGTAATTCGGATGAACCTGTTGGTTCACATCGAAGTTTTGAAGTTCAGAAAAACGACATACTAGTGATTGGCCTGCCTCGCTCCAAGACCAAGACCAATGCAGCATACCACAAGCGCCTCGAATATCCCTTGTTCTTCTGCTTAGAAGCATCCTCTACGCCTGATCCGGACAGATCTATTGTTCCCAGGGGTGACGTAGTAGGTACAGAATGAGACAAGTGTTGAACAGGGGAACTTCCTGCGGTCGACGAACCCTGCGTCTTGTTATGCGCGGCATTGGTCGAGCTCGATGCTTCTGCTGCCACGGGGTCGTCTATGGTTAGAGTTGCCGTTGCCGTTGCTTTGGTGATGAGTGGGGAAAGGAGTGTAGAGTACGGCGGCAAGTAAGGAAGCCCATGGAAAATGTTCGAACTGGGTTGTGATAAAATATCAATCTTGGAAGAGTACAAGTCAGACGTACTGATCGACAAAGATGTGGATCAGCGGATCTCCCTCTTTCCAGGCCCGGCCTCTTGGATCTGGCCGATCGTCAGATGTGGTAGATGCTCCGCTTGCAGTTCTGGGGCGACCTTGATTCTCCTTGACTGGAATGGGAATAGGAGGAGATTTGATCAAGCCCGGCTCACTTTCTCCAACACTCTTGGTTTGCTGTTTGCTGGATACCCGTTCAATGATCTGCGCAAGCCCTTCATCCTGCTCCTCAAACAAGTCCTTCAATTTTTGCGCGAGGGAGAGCAAACGACCTGGTTTGTCATTGGGTGGAGCGGCTTCCTCTTGATCTTGCGATCTAGAACCTACAGGCTGTTCAGTTAACTCATTATCTTTCAAGTTTTCTTCAGCTCTTGGATTCTTCGACATTGCGGGTTCTAACGGCTATTGTAGGGACCTGGCGGAAAAACCAAAGCAGATTCCGACTTGTAACCATAGAGTAAGGTTTACATAAAACCCCGTCCTGAGATAGACGGAAGCGTCGAGAACTTGGTTTCAGTGACCTGTCGACGACCTCCCTTTCATTCGTACTGCTCCAAGCTAGCCAATCAACTCGCGCTCATGGCGCACACGAGAAATTCTCGAATGGGGCAGAAAGGCCTCATAGAGGTGTATTCTGCCACTGGTTCTGTGGATTTGGCGTTACCATGCTTGGCATGCAATTGGGACGCCCGCCAGGCAGGATGTGTTAACATATAGATAAACGTAGATTGTCTTACATCCTACGAGAAATTGCCTGTATTCGTATATAGGATGAATACCAAAATTTACCGAGCCTAAAAGAGACCACACAAGCTAAGACGAGGGCCAGAAAGAAATTGATGGCGACAGAATATGTTCGGTTCTGATTCCGAGGCTAACGTGGATAGACCAGACCTACGATCTCGAAAAGCGCAGAAATCCTGTTCCTGCTACGTTGGTCGAGGTCGTTTTCTCTTCCAGCTCCGCTGAGACTAGCATGGATGTTTCTAGACGTACCTATAGCTGGTTTTCACTGGGGGCCCAACAGGCACGCTTATCCACGATGGAAAGTCCCAATACATGTCATGTATCGAAATGGGGGTACCGGACAATACAATAGCCCGGCGACCACCCGTACCTTCTCCGTGAAAATTTCCAGGCCGAATTGGAATGGATCACAAACTTCTATAGCGAGTGAGAATATAAGAAACGGGGGGACAAAATCGATTCAGAAACTTACTGGACACCAAGCGACCTTGGTAAAATGTCCCAAAATTTGATTCCAGACAATCGGCACACAGGATGACGACTATCAGGGAGCAGAAGTTAGTCACGCAGCAGTCACGGTCCGGGTGAAGAGGCCGATCGTGCATATCATGTTTGCATGGCAGCCACCCAGAATAGAGCTCCGAAAAAAATGTTCGCTTTATGGCTGGTTGATTCTGATGTATCGTTGTTAGCGAGGGAAATCTTTAACGCGATATTTGGCATGCCCCGAACTATTGATGTTCTTGACAATCTCTGCTTGTTTGACTGGCGATCGATAGACTCCAGGTTTGGCACGAACCTATACATGTGGCCACAAATCTCAAGTCTAAGGATGCTGAGACACTCGTACCTTGCGACACGGTTTGCGACAAATTTTGGTGAGGTCACACGGAGATATGCCAGGAGCGTTGTTGAGTGCCGAGAACAAGATCTGGCCGTCCATATTGTAACTAAGACGATCCTCGAGTTTATGGCGGGATGGAGACAACACTGCGGGCTTCTATTTTTTGGAGGTTTGTAGAACTTCCTTCGCCGTAATCTTCTTCATCTTCTTGCCGTCCTTTTTTTCTGCATCTTCGTCCTCGTCGACTTCTTTGACCTCGGCCTTGGCTTCTTCCGCCTCTTCGTCTTCAACCTGCAGAACGAATATCAGTGCCGCGAGTGAGAAGGATTGACGGTATCAAGGGCGATACCGGTTCCTGATTCCCAGATGTACTGTTCGTCCTTTGAGATGACCTCGACGCGATCGGCTACAAGTTAGGCAGAGTAGACATCACCAGTCGTGGAGATGTTGGCACCAGAGCTGAGAGCCTCCATAAAGGCTTACAGTATCATACGTTCAATTGAAACACACTTTGGTACCGGATCGTTCCAAGGTCGGTGACCAAGCCGGCTTTGGTCATGAGTATCGCGGATAGAAAGGGTCTCGTTCTCCTTGTCAGGAGTGATACGAATGAAGAATTCTTTGCCAGTGTCGGGGACGGAGGCTCAGAGTAACGGATGTATCGAGAGCATTGAATGAGTTGGAGATGTCGATGAGGTCTCGCAAGAAGACCCCTGTGTTGGAGTAGATCTGTGAGGGAGGTCAGCAATGTGAACGCGTCGAGGAGACGGCGTACTGATGAAGGTCAACACACAAAGGACTTACGCATCCGATCTCTGCCCGTCTCCTGTCTCCACCCCTTCAACCTCGGCCGTTCGGCTGGTCCACCCCGCAGGGTGTCCTTGGGACACGAAACGCCATTTCCTCTTGTCGGTGATAACCTTGAAATGCGAGCGGCTCTCTCCTATCCTGAACTTCCGTACAGCTTTCACCTTCCTTCTTGCCATGCAATCGCGAACAGCAACAAGTTGCACGTTGATGTAGTGTGCAGTGCATCCTTGATGACATGCCTCCCAATCAAGGCAGCGATGAGAGGACGAAGGCTCTTTCATCCTTCGAATCGTGGATAGCGAATTTCGGGGATCCAACTTTGACATCAGATGGGGAATTCTTGTTATCCAAAATGAACCTGGCAGAACAAGATGGAAGAAACATACCGAAAGATTCTTCGCCGCCAAGCAAGACATCAGCCATACCTTTGGCGAACTGGGACAATCGCATTCTATCACAAAAAGACTAGTGTGTTAGAAAGAGAGTATCACGTGCCAAATATCCTCACGTTGTTCCCGTCGTCGACCCCACAATCCAACCACTATGGCGTCCGACTCACCAGACTGCGCCATGTGCAACAACCCTGCCAAGTACCGCTGTTCCAGTTGCCGCTGCAACAATCTCTACTGCAGCGAGCCTTGCCAAGTCGCAGATTGGAAACTTCATAAGCTGCTCTGCAAAACTCGACCATTGTTCGAGGTGCCTCCGACTCCTTCATCACGCCGTGCGATCGTGTTTCTTGAGAGTGGAGAGATCAAATTCACTTGGGAAACTACAGAGATCAAGACAGATGAAGACGATGGGACTCAATGGGAGTCGGCAGTGGGTATTGCAGAGAAGTACTTCCGAGGCGAGAGACCAAGACCCCATCCATATCACACCAATGCTGTCCGTGGGCGCAAGCTGAAGGAATGCATCACGCTACACATGAATGATTCCTTTCTACTCGACGGGTCGCCAAAGAATTTAGCTGTGTGCAAAGTCGTCCCTGAAATGGATGATGGTGGGGCGGTGTGGGGGAGTGCCTTGGTTGCGATGAAGCATACAAACAGCTGGTATGATGAGAATAGGTCGTTTTCTCGGTCAGACCCCGCGTACGGCCATATGGACATGGGGGATCTGAGAGAGGTTGTAGATTATTTGACCAATTGGAATAGGGTTAAGACGAGGTGAAGCGAGGGCAAGAAGCACGGAAGTGGATGGACTCGAGGAGCATGTATAAATTATGGAGCCTCATTGTTACCTTGTTAAGTCGTTCACTGAATCGCTAATGAGCTGGACCTGTAAAGTATCCGTACACAAAGAAATCATTATAGTGCAGAAACCGCTCGCAACGGCTCGTAGCCTCTATGAAAAAACAGAGGCAAGGGATTCTAGCCTCCTGACGGCATAAAGTCAACGTGTCCTCATAGTGCTATCACTTACTGTCAGAAACACCAGCGTTAACGTTCCTGACAGCGATAAGGTGTATATGTTGTTGGATCCCCGGGATCGATGTATTGCCTTTAGGCAGCAGACACATCTTTCTTTGTAACTGGATTTTTTGTAGAGTTTGGCGGCGGAGAGTCCGAAAATCGACGAGGATCTATCAAGCTTCAATTCTGTTCGTTCTCGCTCATTCGGCTCAGTCGGCTTCTCACTTGCCAGACTGACATTGTATGACCATTTGTCGCCCCAAACTTTTGCGATGCTGGGGCGTCTTCTTCTCTTTTCTCTGTCCCATGAGCTTTGCCATGGGACCACGTGATGTCCAACTTCTAGCGCACTCTTGATCTCTCGGATGCCTATCAAAATTGCTCCTCAAGTTGAAGGTCGACCCGGAGGGAAATACGAGTATGTACTAGGTGCTCTTCGTTGTCTCGAACCCGCTACTCGGGAGCAGGCCAGATCCGGCTGTGATATCCTTATTCTAGACAGGTGGAAAGCCACGACTGACCACGTCCGAGTGAAGAAACAATGATCATGACAATGACTTGTACGGCTTGTGGCCTGTGGAAATATTTTGACAGGCCTTGTACTGCACGTCACCTCTTGCATGTTATGCAGTCATACCATGTGGGTGTTGGTAGGCCTCTGCCCCGTCATCGCCTTTCTTGAATTTATCATTCGTAGCAGACGCTCTGATAAATGTGATGCACTCGGTGGTGGGGGAAGAAGCATCGACCCTGTAGTGGTCGTCGCGATTTTCTGGGGTTTTTTTTAATTAGCGATTTTGGAACTCCACGGGGGAGCCTGCGCATCAGGTCCAACCACATTCTCGCTTGCTTTCTTATGTCTAGGATTGACGAAGCAATCACGAGTTATCCAAGAAAGCTGGGAACCGCAGTTACATATTACAAATATAAGACCTGGTGCAGACTATGTAGCTACGTTGTCAAGGACGATGACACTTCCTATCTCCGCACAGATCATGATGTGATGATTCGTGCTCTAGATCTCCATGATGGCGTGTCCGATCAATGGTTTCTATAAATGAAGCAGATCCGTCCCCCTGTCCATAATTGCATAACGTGAGTGAGGACCCGACTGGGACAAGAGACTGTGCCATCGCAAAAAAGAAGCAGCGTCGACGTCGAAGTCATGGTGGTTTTAAATTGTTGGTAACATTTGGCAACTGCATTCTCGTCTCTCTGAAGGATGGGTGGCGGTTGACGATTTCTTGTTAATGGTCAGAGGGGATCACAAGAGAATAATAGGTAAATTTCAACAGGAATATACATATTTTCATGCTCGCCGTCCTTCCACGAATTCACATGGATCCAGCACGGAAACACACTTGCCGTTGTGTGTTTGATGCGGCGAGTGATTTTCCCCTCATCATGTCACTTTGTTCAAGACAACAAGGGACCCTTCCCTTGTCAAACTCTCTTCTTGACATGGCAATGGGTGTTCCCCCTTTCTTCCATGTCACATTTCTTCTGATAGTTTTCTACATAGCTTTCATATAAGTATAATAGTATTTATAATTTGGCTAAAGTAGTAGGGACTCGTAAATGCCATTTGATGGCTTACAAACAAATTGGTATATACATGATCAAAACAAGTTGGTATATATGATCAAAATCAAAGCAAAGGATAACAGGTGAATAAGGACAGTGGTCTAACCTATGTGACAATAAGTAGAATGGAAGGAGTCAAGTTCGAGTCGAAAGAAATTGTTCAAGACCAAGGTGAGCTGGCAATGCAACAGTCGAAGCAAAGTCAATCCTCTATATAAGTAAAGCACATAGAAGGGTCTTGGTGGTTACCTCTATTGTAGAGGGCTCTAGGCAATGGGCGAGAACTCCTACGGACGGAATCAGATAATGTGGAACACATTAAGTACAAGGGCATACCACGACTTGCCAACCAGGATGATTGAGGATGACACCAGCAGGGTTCGCCGTGAGGTAAACGGTTTGTCCAACGGGGTCCCAGACAATTGATACCGGGAGTTGACCTAATAAAATTCAATTAACCCTTGACAAGGGGGAAGACTGGAGTACGAACTTCCATCGTGATTGACCCATGATGCCGTAAGAGTTGGAGGGGATGGTGAAAAGTTCCAAATAGCCGTCTCATATTGACTGCCGGGAATTGAGACAGAACCTCCACTTTGGGGAATAGAACCAGGGGCCGCTAAGAAAGAGGATCAGGGATGTCATATATGAAGTTCAAGGCAACACACTTTGCACTGGAGCATCACCGACGATGGCAACATTGCTATTGCTTGGGCTGAGTTCGACGCCCGGACTGATGAGTCCAGCGAGGAACGGGTGGCTTGCTGGGGCATCCTGTAGAGGTCATGCATATTCCTTGGTAACTGGGAGGAATCATATGATAAATGATGTGACGAACGTTATCCAGGAAGTCAACATTAGCAGTTACACCATGCTTGAAGAGCGTGGCCGAAAACTGATCCGGTGAATTAGCAGGACCCACAATGTATCTACAAGGGAAAAACATAAAAACTACGTGTCAAGAGTGATGAGAAACGACGAGACTAACCTGTCTTGAGAACCCGACAGCTGGAGAAAGCCGAGAGTGTTGTGGTCAACAGCGCTATTGACCTTGATTTTTTTCTTTGACCTATCCGATACTCGAAGATTAATTTATATGGTGAACTATCATTATGCACGTACGACTCGGTATCTGATGTTGTGGATCTTCTAGCGGCTGTACGAACCAACCTCAGTATATTAGAGCTAAAATCAACATCACAAGGACTCACTTTCGGTCGAACTTCCTCTTCTCACAGGGGGAAGTGGGGGAAGCCCCCTGGAGAACCTCTCTGCATTGGTTTCTCCACCGAAACGCTGCGAGAGTTGACGAACCAAGCGAGTGGGACCCTGGGGAGATCCGAAAACGAATGACGAGGGGTCAAAAGCAAGAAGGAAAAGGAGCAGTAAGAACGCGCGCTGGACCCAAGAGTCGGAAGAAGGCATCGTCGATTACTGCTAGGGTTGGACTGAAGGACGAAGACAAGAACTTATGAATAAATACTCACTTTAAATTCACACGTCTGTTATCTTTACCCCTGTATCCAGGGGTCATGAAGTCAAGAAGATACCCGAAAACACCTGTCCTACCTGTCAAACTGAATCAGACAAGACAGGAAGATAAGCTAGTCCCTATCTAATACGACTCAAAACCCCTTTCCAGCACGTGGGTCAATAACTATGGTTAATTCATAGGGACTTCGTAGAGAAAAAGGGACCCACCAGGTATGTAGGTTGCAGTAGACCGTTATCCGACTTTTCGGGACGAGCGGGGACATATAGATGAACAGGAGGATAGTGGTGACGGTCCACTTATGAGTCCTATTTATAGCACTCGTTCCCATATTTGCATCAATCATTTAATCAAGACGGCGGCAAATGCCGAAAATCAATAGAAACACAA
>Ga0307509_10010412_pt1 | contig 11402 bp, 9 predicted proteins | sample 10_EM_MG_FD_202245 | JGI IMG/M metagenome (GOLD analysis project Ga0307509, IMG submission 202245) | Populus trichocarpa ectomycorrhiza microbial communities from riparian zone in the Pacific Northwest, United States - 10_EM | ecosystem: Host-associated > Plants > Roots > Unclassified | place... | reverse complement strand
CTGGTCTCGGCGCTGCGCACCGACGTCCTGGTGGCCTGCGCGGGCCCGGTCACCGCGGCCCCGCTGCGCCGGCTCGACGTGCCGATCGTGGCGCCGGCCCGGGCCCGGCTCAGTGCCCTGGTCCGCACGATCGTGGAAGAACTGCCAAAACGGGCGGTCTCGCTGCAGGTGGCGGGCCATTCGCTCACGCTGCGGGGGCACGCCGCCATCGTCGACGGCGACCTGCGGCCGCTCGCCCCGGCCCCGATGGCCGTGCTGCGCGCGCTGGCCGCCGCGCCCGGGCGGGTGCTCTCCCGGGCGGCCCTGCTGCACGCCCTCCCCCGCGGCGCCGACGAGCACGCGGTGGAGATGGCGGTAGCCCGGCTCCGCGCCGGGCTGGGAGCGCCCGGCGTGGTCCAGACCGTCGTGAAGCGCGGCTACCGCCTACCCAATTAACCGACGACCGCGGGGTAGCCGCCGCTCTGCTCGGCCACCAGGGTCGCCATCGCGTGCTCGACGACCTGCACGAGCACCTGCTTCACCGAGTCCCGGTGCCGGGCGTCACACATCACCAGCGGCACGTGCGGCGGGATGGCCAGCGCCTCGCGCACCTCGTCCGGCTCGTACCGCGGCGCCCCGTCGAAGCAGTTGAGGGCCACGATGTACGGCAGATGCCGGTTCTCGAAGTAGTCGAGCGGCGCGAACGCGTCGGCGATCCGCCGCGTGTCGACCAGCACGGCGGCGCCCACGGCGCCCCGGATGAGCTCGTCCCACATGAACCAGAAACGGGTCTGCCCAGGGGTGCCGAAGAGGTAGAGGATCAGGTCATCGGCCATGGTGATCCGGCCGAAGTCCATCGCCACCGTGGTGGTCTCCTTGCCGGGCACCTTGGACGCGTCGTCGACGCCCTGACCGGCCGAGGTCATCAGCGCCTCGGTGGTCAGGGGCTCGATCTCGGAGACCGCACCGACGAGCGTCGTCTTGCCGACGCCGAAGCCGCCGGCAATGACGATCTTCGCGGAGGTGATCTCCTTGGGTTGCGCCCCCGCCCGCTCAGAGCTTGCGAAGTCCACTCAACACCCTTTCCAGCAGATCCATCCGCTCCGTGAAGCCCTTCTTGGGAGCGGCGCTGTGCAACGACAGCAGTCCGTCGGCGACCATGTCCGCGACCAGCACCCGGGCCACACCCAGCGGCAGCCGGGTGAGGGCCGAGAGCTCGGCCAGGGACTGCGCCTTCGTCTCGCAGAGAACCGCGATGCGGTACTTGTCATGCCCGGCGAACCGGGCCTCTTGCACGGCCGCCTGGCTGGCTACCAGGACCGCCTCGATCGGAATGTCACGGCGTGGCTCGGTCCGTCCGCGAGTGACCGCGTACGGGCGTACCAGGTTGCCCCGTGGGTCCTGTGGCTGCCCCATGACGCGATCACCCCCTCTCCGCCGTCCGCCGGCTAATGGCTCACGGCCTCACGTGGCGCGGGGGTGAGAGCGGCGCCGACCCGCTCGACCAGCAGTGCCATCTCGTAGCCGACCTGGCCGACATCGCAGCTGCGGGCGGCCAGCACGCCCATCGACGAGCCGTCGCTGACCGACATCAGGAAGAGGTAGCCGCTTTCCATCTCGATGATCGTCTGCTGGACGGCGCCGGCGTGGAACATCCGGGACGCGCCCTCGGTGAGGCTCACCACGCCGGAGGCGATCGCGGCGAGTTGGTCGGCGCGGTCCGCCGGCAGGTCGCGCGACGACGCGAGCAGCAGCCCGTCGGCCGACACCGCCACGACGTGCGCGATGCCGGCGACGCTGTTGGCGAAGTTGTTGAGCAGCCAGCCCATGTCATGCATGGTGGGGGGCCTGGTCACTGGTCGTTCTCCTTAGCCTGGAGGGCGTTCTCGGCCGTGCCGTCCGTCCGCCCTCGTTGCACACCACGGTGGTACGCGGACAGCAGTCCGCGGACCTCGTCGGGGCTGCGACGGTTCTGGTTGCGCGGGCCGGCCTGCACGCCGCCGGGCACGAGCTGTGCCTGCGGTACGCGCTTGGGCAGGCCCGACCGCGTGGTGCCGGCGTCGACCGGTTCGGCCGCCGCCATCGCCAGCTTCCACCCGTCGTCGGCCGCCGTCTTCCACCGGTCCTCCGCCGCCGGTCGCGGCTTCGGAACCGATGATCCATTGTGCCCGGTCGTCTCCGGCGCCACGGCGGGCGGAGGCGGGGGCGGCGGAGGTGTCGGCTCCTTGGCGGGCGCCGGCTGCGGCTGCTTACCGGCGGAAGAGTTGGGCGGTGGTGCATACCCGGCGGTCGGCATCCCCCACTCCTCGGTGGCCGCCGTGTCATGGTTCCGGAACCAGCTCTGCTGCATCTGTACGAAGATCGGCGATTCGTTGCGCTCCGGGGCCGGCGCGACATCGGGCGTCGCGGGCACCGGCGGCATGGCGGCCAGCGCGGCCCCCCAACTCCCGCTGTCCGGCTGCGCCGGCGCCGGCGTGGGCGGCATCGGCGTGGGCGGCATCGGCGTGGGCGGCATCGGCGTGGAGGACATCGGCGCGGGCGGCATCGGCGCGGGCGACATCGGCGTGGGCGACATCGGCGTGGACGCGAAGCCGTTCATCGACGTGGTGCTCTGCGCGGCGACCGGCCTCGCCACCCGGGTGGGCAGCGGCGGCCGGTCCGGGGTCGGCGTGGTCGGCGGGGCGGGCATGGGCGTGCTCACCGGCGGACGCTGCGACGGGAAGGCCGGCAGCTGCGGATGCGAGGGCTGGTCCCTCCACGGCTCGGACGAGGAGATGGCCGGCAGGGTGGCCGTCGCGGCTCGCGCGTTGGACCATCCGCCGGGCGCCGCGCCGAGCTCCGGGGCCGGCGGCGAGCCGGGCAGGGCGCCGCCGCCGCCGCGGTGCGGGAGCACCACGATGCTGCCGGGCAGGATGACCTGGGCGACGGTGCCGCCCTCGATGTTGGCGCGCAGCTCGACCCGGACACCGTACCGGCTGGCGAGACGGCTGACCACGGCCAGCCCCATCAGCCGGAACGCGGCCACGTCCACGTCGGGCGTCTCGGTGAGCCGCCGGTTCAGCTGGTCCATCTGGTGCTCGGACATGCCTAGGCCGCGGTCCTCCACCTGGATCACCACGTAGTCGCGGATCCGCCGGGCGTCGGCGACCACCGTGGTGGTCGGCGGGGAGAACCGGGTGGCGTTGTCGAGCAGCTCGGCAACCAGGCGGACGACGTCGTTGACGGCGACCGCGGCGATCGCGACGTCGGTGTCGACCGTGCCGAACTCGATCCGGTTGTACAGCTCCACCTCGGACTGGCTGGCACGCAGAACGTCGACCAGCAGCGCGTCCTCGCGACGCGGGGCGCTGGAGTCGGCGCCGGCCAGCACCAGCAGGTTTTCGTCGTTGCGGCGCATCCGGGTGGCGAGGTGGTCGAGCTCGAACAGCCGGGCGAGGCGCTTCGGGTCCTCCTCGGTGCGCTCGATGCTGTCCAGCTCGCCGATCATCCGGTCGACCAGGGACTGCGAGCGGCGCGCCAGGTTGAGGAACATCGCCGAGACGGTGGTACGCAGCGCCGCCTGCTCGGCCGCGATCCGGACCGCCTCGCGGTGGACCACGTTGAACGCCTGGGCGACCTGCCCGATCTCGTCGCGGTTGGTGAGCCGGATCGGGTCGCGCAGCTGGTCGACGATCTCCTCGGCGCCGCTCTCCCCCAGGGTGCGGGCGTCGCGCAGCCGGGCCACGGCGTCCGGCAGGTCGCGGTTGGCCACCGCGAGCGCGCCTTCCCGCAGCCGGCGCAGCGACAGGTTGAGCGAGCGGGCCAGGATCACCGCCAGGGCGACCGCGACCACGAGCACGAGCAGCACGAGGGCGGCCTCGAGCGCGGCCTGGCGTACGACGGAATCGCGTTCGTCCACGGCGAGCTTGAGGTTCTGGCCCTCGAGCTGCTGCTCGGCCCAGCGCATCAGGTCGACCACCGCGCCGAAGGCGTTGGTGACGTCCTCGGCCGGCACGGCCACACCCCGGCCGAGCTGGATGGAGACCTGGTCGGCGAGGTTGACCGCATCGCCGGTGACCACGTTGTCGACCAGGGCCTGCTGCGCGGGCGTGGCGAACGAGGCGAAGGTGAGCAGGCCCTCCTGCTGGCTGGTCTGCGCCGCGATGAACGAGGACCGCTGCTCGGCGCTGAGGTCGCCGGAGGTCAGGGCCGAGTACGAGAGCGCCTCGAGCTCGGCGGCGCCCGACTTGGCCTTGGCGAACGCGCTGGTCGCCCGCAGGCTGTCGCCGACCTTGTCGTCGCCGGCGTACTGGCTGACCGCGTCGCCGTAGCCGAGCAGATCGGTGAGCACGACGCCGTACCGGGACATAGTCTCGGCCACGCCGATCCCGTCCCGCTTGCTGACCGCGTTGCGGGTGGTGTCCAGCGTGTTGAGATTGTCGTCGATCTGCACGAGGCGGGTCTGCACCGCGACCGGCGGATCTTCGAGGGCTTGCCGATGGGCCCGATAGGCGGCGATCCCGGCGTCGGAGGCCTTGACCGCGTCGTCGTACCCGTTGGCCGGTCCGTTCGTCGAGGCGAGGAACGCGGCGGCCTGCATGCGTTCGCCGTGCAACAGCTGGCTGAGGGAGGAGACGTCGGCGCCGAGCTCGGTAAGCTTCTGCACCTGGCCGGCCGTGGTGGCCTGCCCACTGACGTCGACGAGGCGAGCGGTCGCGAGGACGATCACCGCGGCCAGGGGAACGAACAGGATGAGAGCCAGTTTGGCCCGGATCCTGGCGTCCCGCAGCCGCGGGAAGACACCGCGCCGCGTCACCTGGGTCGAAGATCCGGTGCTCACGACTTCTCCTCCGTGCCATCCCCGTGTCTCTTCGCCCGCCAGAGGCTGCAGCCCGGCGATTTCATCAGAGACTGTTGGTGTTTGGGAAGCCTGAGAGCGCCCGGAAACAAACTTGTTGTCCGATGAGTAACTACCCTTTCGGTTCCACATTCGACACCATCGGGGCGTTGACGTGCACGAATGTCCGACCAGATACAGAACGTAATTCTCCGGTTACGGATCAACGTGAAGATTCCAACCAATATGTGAGACGGTCGTCTCGGAACGTCGATCCGGACCGGCTTGACCAGCCGCCTTCACGTTGGCAAGGTTTGGCGCGATCAGACGGACATGTTGTCCGTGTCGGCGCGCCCGCGGCCGGTCACCGTGGCCGCCGGTGTACCGCGTTTCCGCCCCCCGAGGAGGCACCGCAGTGAGGCTCCCCCGCCTCGCCATGGCATCCGTCGTGGCTTCGACGCTACTGCTCGCCGGGCTGACCGGCTGCACTTCGGACGCCGGGGGTTCGAGCGGTGGCGACACCATCGTGATCGGCGCCGACCTGGACAACTCGTCCACGGTGGATGTCGCGTACGGCCGCGCCCTGCAACTGCGGATCGAGCAGGAGAACGCGTCCGGCCGGCTGGGCAACAAGAAGCTCGTGCTGCGCAGCCAGGAAAACCACTCCGACCCGGCCACCTCGCTGCGCAACATCAACACGTTCGCCGACGACCCATCGGTGGCCGCGGTGGTGATGGGCTCGTGCAACGACTGCATCGCCGAGGCCGCCCGGACGATCGGCACCAAGAAGATGCCGACCGTCGCGCTGGCCGCCGCGGACGAGGTCGCCCAGCCGATCGCCGACCGGCAGTACGTCTTCAAGCTCGGCCCCAACTCGGCCGACAGCGCCGCCACGATGGTGGCCGAGCTGAGCCGGGTCAAGGTGCCGAACGTCGCGATCCTCTACTCCGACGACCTGTACGGCCGGGGCGGCGAGGCGGCGCTGACCGCCGAGCTCGGCAAGGCGAAGATCCCGACGACCCTGGCCCGCTCGGTGAAGCCGACGGCCACCGACATCAGCCAGGCGGTCGGCACCCTCGTCGACGCCAAGCCGGCCGCGCTGCTCGTGCTGACCGGGCCGGACCAGGCCGCGCTCGCCGCCACCAGCGCCAACACGGCGGGCTTCGACGGCCACATCTACTTCGACGCCGACGCCGCGAGCGACATGTTCATCCCGAAGGCGTCGGCGGCGGCCACCAACAACGCCACGATGGTGTTCACCCAGATCCTCGCGATCGACGACGTCATCGCGACCACCCCGGCCAAGGCCGCCCGCAAGCAGTGGTTCCGTGACTACATCTCGCGTTACGGCAGCTACTCCGGGGTCGCCTCGTTCGCGGCCGACGCGGTCGACCTGATCGCCGCGGCCGTCGCCCGGGTGGGTAACAACCACGACCAGATCCGGGCAATTCTGGAGACTTCGCAGATCGACGGGATCTCCGGTCCGATCCGTCTCACCCCGGCCAACCACTCCGGGCTCATGCCGCAGGCACTGACGCTGCTGGTGGCGCGGGCCGGCCGCTGGCGACTCGCGTCCTAGAACACGAAGCGTGAGCCACCAAAAGCTTTCTTAAGAAACGGACGTGGAGTGGCGTTGCGGGGCCCGCATTCCGTAACGTGCGCGGCATGGCTTTCCGGACCTCGGCCAAACTGTTGGGAGTCGCGCTCGGCGTTGCCGCGCTGGCCGGCGCCAGCCAGCTCGGGCTGGCTTACGGCCTCGGCATCGTGGTGCTCACCCGCGCCCTTGACATCACCATGCGTGACTACTGGACCGCCCAATTGGCCTGGGTCGCCTGGTTCGCGATGACCGCGGCGGTGGTCGGCGGCATGGCCGCCCGGCGTCACCTGCCCAGGGGGTCCGGCGCGGGCACCCGGTTGGGCACCTCGGTGGCGGCGGCCCTCGGCGCGGCGGTGGTCGTGCCGCTGACCATGCAGCCGGCCCGCAGCACCCATGTCGACGGGGTCCAGCCGGTCCTGGTGATCGGGATCTGCGCCGCGCTGGGCGCGGCGGCCGGCATCTTCGCCGCCTACGCGGCGCTGAGCCGGCAGGTGGCCCGGTGGAGCTTCAGCGCCGTCGGCATCGCCGCGTGGGTGATTGCGCTGATCTCGGTGGCGCCGGGCAAAACCCTACCCTCCGTACGCCTGGGCGTGCTCGACGCCGATTTCCTCTCCGCCGACGCCATCAAACGGACCGCGCTGTTCACGATGCCCGCGCTGGCGCTGATCGCCGGCATCGCGGTCGGCTGGTCGGCCCGCCGCCGCGGCCTGCCGACGCTGACCATCGCGCTCGCCGGGCTGGCCGGTCCGGCCCTGCTCACGATGGCGTACCTGATCGCCGGCCCGGGCTCGGCCGACGACCAGTGGCAGGCGGTCCCGTACTGGGCGGCGATGACCGCGGCCGGCGCCGGCGTGCTCGGCTCGGTGATGGCCGCCGTGCTGCGCCGCTCCCCGTCCGCCCACCCGCCGGCCGCGACCCCGGACCGCCCCACGCTGCCCAAGCGGGACGCGCAGCCCGAGTCGGCGATCGCCCGGGCCGCGGCCACCGCCGCGCAGCGCCCGGACGACCAGCTGCGCCCGTCGGACACCGGCGTCTTCTCGATGAAGGACCTGCCCTCGTTCGACGGCTTCACCCCGTCGCCGCAACCGCAGCCGCCGGCCCCACCGGTACCGCAGCAACCGGCCCGCGGCCGGGCCAAGGGGCCCCGGCAGCAGCCCAACCAGCAGCAACAGCAGTCCGACAGCGTGGCCGACTGGGTCAGCGGCCTGGGTAACGGATAGCCGAAACTTCTACGAGCTCTGAACCTCGACGTACACCTTCCCGCCCCCGGCGAGGAATTCGTCGGATTTCTCCCGCATACCCCGCGCCCGGATCTCGTGCGAGATCTTCATCGAGCAGAACTTGGGCCCGCACATCGAGCAGAAGTGCGCGGTCTTCGCGGGCGCGGCCGGCAGGGTCTCGTCGTGGTAGGCGCGGGCGGTCTCCGGGTCGAGGGCCAGCTCGAACTGGTCCTCCCAGCGGAACTCGAAGCGGGCCTTCGACAGCGCGTCGTCCCAGGCCTGCGCGCCCGGGTGACCTTTCGCCAGGTCGGCCGCGTGCGCCGCGATCTTGTAGGCGATCATCCCGGCCTTCACGTCGTCCCGGTTCGGCAGCCCGAGGTGCTCCTTCGGCGTCACGTAGCAGAGCATCGCCGTCCCGAACATGCCGATCATCGCGGCCCCGATCGCCGACGTGATGTGGTCGTACGCCGGCGCGATGTCCGTGGTCAGCGGCCCGAGCGTGTAGAACGGCGCCCCGCCGCACAGCTCGACCTGCAGGTCCACGTTCTCCTTGATCTTGTGCATCGGCACGTGGCCCGGGCCCTCGACCATCACCTGCACGTCGTGCTCCCAGGCCAGGTGGGTCAGCTCGCCGAGCGTCCGCAGCTCGCTGAACTGCGCCTCGTCGTTGGCGTCCGCGATCGACCCCGGCCGCAGCCCGTCGCCCAGAGAGAAGGTAATGTCGTATTCCGCAAATATCTGGCAGAGCTCCTCGAAGTTCTCGTAGAGGAAATTCTCCCGGTGGTACGCGAGGCACCAGGCGGCCATGATCGAGCCACCGCGCGACACGATCCCCGTCACCCGGGCCGCCGTCAGCGGCACGTACGGCAGCAGCACCCCGGCGTGGACCGTCATGTAGTCGACGCCCTGCTCGGCCTGCTCCAGCACGGTCTCCCGGAACACGTCCCAGGTGAGCCGCAGCGGGTCGCCGTTGACCTTCTCAAGCGCCTGATAGATCGGCACGGTCCCGATCGGCACCGGCGAGTTCCGGATGATCGCCTCGCGGGTCTCGTGGATCCGCGGCCCGGTCGACAGGTCCATCACGGTGTCCGCGCCCCACCGGGTCGCCCAGGTCATCTTCTCCACCTCCTCGGCCACCGACGAGCTGACCGCCGAGGTGCCGATGTTGGCGTTGACCTTCACGAGGAACCGCGACCCGATCACCATCGGCTCGGCCTCCGGATGGTTCCGGTTGGCCGGCAGCACCGCCCGCCCGGCCGCGATCTCGTCCCGCACGAGCGTCGCGTCGGCACCCTCGCGGATCGCCGCGAACTCCATCTCCGGAGTGATCACGCCGGCCCGCGCGGCCGCCAACTGGGCACGGAACTCGCCGTGCCACTTTTCGCGCAGCGGCGGCAGCCCGGCCGCCGGATCGCTGCCCGGCCCCGACGTGTCGTACAGCCGCACCGGCGCGTTCCCGTCGCCGAGCACCACCTCGTTGAACGGCACGCGCAGATCGGCACGCGAGCCCTCGACGTAGACCTTCCGCCTCATCTTTCCTCCCCAATAGGTACATAACGGTCATCCGATAGCAGCACGAATCCACCGCACCGGGCCCGGCCGAGATCAGGCGAAGTGGTTCAGCGGCCCGGGCCCGGCGCCCAGCCGCCAGTCACGACCACCTCGCAGCGCGGCCGTCACGTATTTCTTGGCGGCCGAGACCGCCGCCGGCACCGAGTCGCCGAACGCCAGCCGCACCGCGAGCGCCGACGAGAAGGTGCATCCCGACCCGTGGTTGTTCCTGGTGTCCACGGGTTCGCCGGGCAGCCGGGTGGTCTGCCCGTCGTGCCGCAGCACGTCGACCGCCAGCTCGCTGCCGGTCACCACCACCGCCCGCGCGCCGCCGTCGGCCAGCCGCACGGCCGCCGACTCCATGTCCGCCGCGGTCTCCACGGGACTTCCGCTGAGTGCCGCGGCTTCCTGCCGATTCGGGGTCAAAATGCTTTCCCCGTACGCCACCAGAGGCGCCACCGACGCGGCCGCCGCCAGCCGCGCCCCCGAGGTGGCCACCAGCACCGGGTCGACGACCAGGTTGGGCAGCCGCGAGCCCCGCGCCCGGATGAGCTCGGCAACCGCCCGGTCCCCGATCATCCCGACCTTCACGGCCGCCACCTCGAAGTCGGCCAGCACCGCATCCAGCTGCGCCACCACGATGTCGATCGGCACCGGATGAATGGCGGTGACCCCCGACGTGTTCTGCGCCGTGATCGCCGTGATGACCGTGGTCCCGTAGGCCCCCAGCGCCGCAAACGTCTTGAGGTCGGCCTGGATCCCCGCTCCCCCGCCCGAGTCCGACCCGGCAATCGTCAACACCACCGGCGGCGTCATCGCGGCCCCGCCGTTCCACCCGGCCGGCCGCCCTCCGGCGGGGTCGCCGGCCGAGCCGCGCCGGCCGGCCGCGCCGACCCGATCGGCCGGGCCGACCCGGCCGCAACCGCGGCGACGACCGCGCCGGCCGGTAGCGCCTCGCTGTCCTCCGGGTTGGACGAGTTCCTCCCGTTGCGGGCCGACCGGGCCGCGCCGAAACCGGCGGCCAGCTCCCGGGCCGCCCGTTCCGGATCGGGCGCCCCCATGATGGCGCCCATCACCGCGATGCCCTGCGCCCCGGCGACCGCGCAGGCGGCGGCCCGCTCGGCCGTGTCGACGCCGCCGAGGGCGAGCCACGGCACCCGGCCCGCCAGCTCGGCGGCGGCCGCCGGGGCGATCGCCGGCCCGTAGCCCGGCTTCGACTGCGTCGGGTAGACCGGCGACAACGTCACATAGTCCTCGATGGACAGTCGCGGCACATCGTGGCAGGAGCGCCCGATCAGCGCCACCCCGGCGGCCGGCAACGGATCCGCCTCGGCCAGGTGCACCGCGTCCGCCCCGAGCGGATCGGGCCCGGCGACGATGAGCCGGCCCGGCGGCAGGAGGTCCCGGAGGGTCAGGGCGAGCGCTCGTCTTTCGGCGTACGGCACATCGCGCTCACGGAGAATGACCCACGCGACGCCGCCGCGGACCGCCGCCGCAACCACCCGCGGAAGCGAGCCGGAGGCGAGCCGTCGATCCGTCAGCAGCACCAGCCCGCTCGGCGTCACCACCGGGCGAGCCCTTCGTCCGAAGTGGAGGCCACCGCGTGGAACCGCCGCGGGATCCGGCCCGACGCGAACGCCAACCGGCCGGCCTGTACCGCGTGCCGCATCGCCGCCGCCATCCCGGCCGGGTCGTCGGCCCGGGTGATCGCGCTGGCGATCAGCACCGCGTCGCAGCCCAGCTCCATCGCCAGCGTCGCGTCCGAGGCGGTGCCGATGCCGGCGTCGAGGACGACCGGCACCTCGACCGACTGGCGGATCAGCCGGATGTGGTGCGGGTTGGAGATGCCGAGCCCGGAGCCGATCGGCGACCCGGCCGGCATCACCGCCGCGCACCCCACATCGGCCAGCCGGCGGGCCAGGATCGGGTCGTCGCTGGTGTACGGCAACACCGAGAACCCGTCGGCCACCAGCGTCTCCGCCGCCCGTAGCAGCTCCACGCCGTCGGGCAGCAGGGTGCGCTCGTCGCCGATCACCTCCAGCTTGATCAGGTCGGTCTCGAACGCGTCCCGGGCCAGGTGGGCCGTCTTGACCGCGTCGCCGGCCGTGTAGCAGCCGGCGGTGTTGGGCAGCACGCGCACGCCGAGGCGGTCCAGCATCGGCAGCAGGCCCGGACCGGCCGTGTCCACCCGGCGCAGGGCAACCGTGACGAGGTCGGTCCCGGAGGCGACGATCGCCTC
>Ga0307509_10010411_pt1 | contig 11402 bp, 19 predicted proteins | sample 10_EM_MG_FD_202245 | JGI IMG/M metagenome (GOLD analysis project Ga0307509, IMG submission 202245) | Populus trichocarpa ectomycorrhiza microbial communities from riparian zone in the Pacific Northwest, United States - 10_EM | ecosystem: Host-associated > Plants > Roots > Unclassified | place... | reverse complement strand
GCGCCTATCATCTGTTCTATGCCGACGGCAAAGCCAATCCCGGCACCGATCTCACCTTCTTCGATTTTCCGGCGGCGCCCGAGCAGCGCGGGACCAACGCGATCTCGCGTACCGGCCTGCGCGTGTCGGGCGAAAAGAGTCTCGGCTATTGGCGCGATCGCCTGAAGCAGGCGGGTGGCGTGACCGGCGAGGTGGTCGAGGTCGATGGCCGGCTGACCCTGCCGTTCGAGGACGGCGAAGGCCAGCGTCTGGTGCTGGTCGACGACGGTGGCGTGGGATCGTCCGCGCCGTGGGAACGCAGTCCAGTGCCGCAAGAACACCAGATCCGCGGTCTCGGCCCGATCGTGCTCACCGTGCACGAGCTGTCGCGGACCGCGTTCGTGCTGACCGAGGTCATGAACATGCGCCGCGTGCGCGACTATGCTGCGCACGGGGCACAGATTCACGTGTTCGCGATGGGCGAGGGCGGGCCGGCCGCCGAGCTGCATGTGATCGAGCAGAAAGATGTGCCGCCGGCGCGGCAGGGCGCGGGCGGCGTGCACCACGTCGCGTTCCGCACGCCCGACGAGACGCAATACCACGCCTGGACGCAGCGGCTGACCGAGTTGCGTGTTCGCAACAGCGGCGAGATCGACCGCTTCTATTTCCGCAGCCTCTACTTCCGTGAGCCGAACGGCATCCTGTTCGAGATCGCGACCGATGGTCCGGGGTTTGCCACCGACGAGCCGATGGACACGCTCGGCGAAAAGCTGGCGCTGCCGCCGTTCCTCGAACCGCGCCGCCGTGAGATCGAGGCAGGGCTGAAGCCGATCGGGTGAGGCTTGGCGTGCGTTTGAATGCACCATGACAACTGAACTCTCCCGGGGGGCTGACCTGGATGGGCATTTGAGGCACCGATGTCGAGGTGTGACCCGTGTCCGAGGTCGAATATTCAAGTGCCCTGATTCAACAATGTTTCGCAGAGCGGAACCGAATTGCCTCGACTCCGGTACGGAAAGGGACTCTAGTCCAAGGCATCGCCGCCCCGCCTGTGGCCGTTATCGGTGACTGAGAGTGCTGCATGCTCCCGCCTGTTATCAGGAGAGCAATATGGCGCCGATTCCGCCCACCCACCCTTCGCTGCGCGAACGCCTCGCGTCGGAGGTCGTGCGATTGACGGACGACGCCAAGGCGCTCCGACCCGGGCGTGAGCAGGACGCGATGGTCCGCAAGGCGCGCCTGATGGAGACCGCCTCGCAGATCAATGAATGGCTGACATCTCCCGGCCTGCGAGCACCGCGCTGATCCCGCCGCTTCGTCAAATCCCCATGGTGACTTCTGTATCGACCATTCGGCCACCCCCGGTGGATGAAACAGGTGGCGTAAGGAGGCGACCACGAGGGTCGCCCCTACGAGATCGACATGGCGTAGGGGCGCCCCTTGTGGGCCTATGGGGTTCGGTGTAACTGATTGATCTATCGAGAGAAGTACAAGCTTTCGTCCGTGTAACGTCCCTTAAACTGGGTTCCACGCGGCGGCCGTGGGAAGGCGTACAGTGCCCTTTCGCGCTGGCCCCTGTCCACCTCAGCCCTTGCCCGGAATGACGCACCAACGGGACGCAGGGAGCACCGCGTCGTTGGCTTGGCGATGGGGGCCATGTCGCCACTAGCCGGGCTTGTTGTATCTATCGCAAGCGTCTTCTTCCGCTGCCCTGATTGGACTATTCGGGTCGGAGTTGAAGCTGAAGCAGAAATCATATCGCCGTTCGAGTTTAGGGTCTTCTATTCCGAAGATGTCGAAGTATTTCACCCCTCCGTAGACATAAAAACGGTGATGATTGATCTTGAATAAGTCTAGCGCCTCACGCGTGAATTTGACAGTGACAGGTGCGCCGATTGCGTCACTTCCGTAAAGAATTGGATAGCTCATTCGTGTGATCCCTTCCCCTGATCTGTTGAAGGGATCACTGAGCGCTGGCTCGTCTGGCAGCGGGAAGCGCTCGATTTCAACGGTCGCAGCTAGGCGCAGTTTGTAAGCTGGCGTCATCCCGGCCGAATGGATTGTGACCGTCGTGCCTGCTGGCGTTCCCGGCAACACGCCTGGCGGACCGAAAAATTCATGACCTACATAAAGGTACGCTCGGAGTTGTCGCTTGGCAGTGTCTCTTAGCGTCTGATCCGTAACAAAGAGCGCCCAAGCGCTGACAATGGTGGCGACACAAAGCAAGGCGGTCACAATGACCAACCATTTAGTGAACCGCGGTAAAGATTCTCGCTCTCTGAGCCACCACCAAGGCATTTTTAGCCGTATCGGCCTCGGCTCGCTGATCATTTGTGAGGATCGTTGTGTTGTTCGGCTGTCAATCGGGACATCCGGTGGTGTGGACTCGTCTTGCATCGCTGGTACTCGTCTTGCATCGCAGATAGAAGGTTACGTCCATAGGTTGCGCAGCCGCAAGACGGAAGGAATAGAACTCCACCGGAATAGATAAACAGGGCGAGGCCGTCCCAGACGGCGAGTAGGCCAACGATCATGACGGTGGCGGCCATGGCCTGACCCTCCGAAATCTTTTTTTGGATTCCTATAGGAAAAAATACACCTTTCTGAAAGCTGGACTGTCCCGCGCTCCGCATGGCGATCCTGCTGACGTTTTGACCCTTCCCCCGAGGCCCCGAGGCTTCATCGATGCCGTCGCCGGTTCGCGTCGGCACGCGCGCAGCTGCCACAGCTCTTGGTGTGACCGGACCTCAGCGCCCAGCCTTGCACGACCAGGCGTCGGCCGCAGTCGCAGGCGACTTCCCAGCATGCCGTGCTATTGTCCTTGCCCCTGATCGAGCCGGCATGCCCGACGATCGTCAGCTTGTGGCAGCGTAGGCCGCGCGGCATGATCTTGACTCGTGGATCGATCGCCATCCGTCCAGGAACTCGATTCGTAATCGGAGCAAAATGCGGGTGCCAAGTCCGATTTTTTCAAGCTTTGAGGGTTGAGTTCCTGGTCCGCGACCACGTCACAGCGATCGGCCGCGCCATTGCTGCATCGGCCAGCGATGCGGATTGCTGCTCTTTGCCTTGGCGACAGCGTTGCCGGCTTCCGGCAGCACGAACACGATCTCATCGCCGGTTGTCTGGCTGCGGATAACCACGGTTGGCCTGCATTTGATCATTTCGTCGAAAACCACGTGCGGCACGCTGTGCGTCAAAACGTTGTCGGGCATGCTCTTGGATTCCTTTCGAGTTGGTCAGCCGGCCTGATGGTGTGATGACCTTCACCACCAGGCCCGCCGACATCAGCCACTCATCCATGGGCGGGCATGAGCAGCGAGTTCAGTGCAGCAGCGGCGCGGTGAGCACTGTCTGCAGCTGCACGCCATCGCGGATGAACTGACGGCCGACGGCGGCGCGCTCTTCTGCTGTGAAGCGCAGCGACAGCACCTTGGCGATCGAGTGAAGCTCCAGCACACACGACCGCGCGTCGCCGGCTGTGGCGTCGAGAATCGAAGACAGCAGCAACGCCGTGCGCCGTTCGCCGCTCAGTTGCGCCAACCCCGATCCGACGATGTCCTCAAGCTGCAGCATGGCGCTTGCCGGTGTTGATGGAGGTGACGTTGCTGTTCTTCAGCCGCGTCACTTCGGTTTCGAGTTCGATGAGCCGCAACAGGATCGGCTGCAGGATTTCGGCGCCGTGAGCACCGACTTCGTCGGCGATGAAATCTAGATATGGCTGCATCTGTGCCGCGAACGTATCCGAGTCGATCGCGGCGGCCTGCGCGCGATTCAAATGGTTAGCCCGCGACCGCTCAAGCATTTCCGGCGGCGCCTGCTCGACGTAACCCTTGGTGACGATGTCGTTGGCGACCGGCATCACGTAGTCTTCGTTCAACTCCCGCCACACCCTGCGCGCCGCAGTGTCCGCGTCCATCTCCGCGATTTCGACGGCGAGTTTTTCGATCATTGCCAAGCGCTCGGCTTTGTTCATGGGTTGACCTCACCAGGCTGCGTTGGTGATGACTTGCGAGTGCCCGCTCGCGCGCATGCAATAGCCGGCGCGCAAAATCATTTTCAAACTGATGCAATCCGTTTGATAAAGCGACCTCTCGGGCGCCGCGACCGTGGCAGGTGTACCTGCCGTCGACAGCGGCGCGGCGACGGTGTTTTCGAGAATCACGGTTTCGCTGCTCGTGCGAAATTCCGGCACGGGACCGAAGCCAGAGACAAAGCTCGACGCCTCGATCATGGCGACGGTGCCTGTGCCCAGCACGACGGACGGATAAGCCGGAATCTTGCTGAGCGGATAGGCGAGCTTGAAAGCCTGGATCAGGCCGGGCGCTCCGACCAGCACTTGCCGGTTACCGCCTCCAGCCGCGACGATCGCCGCCAACATCGCCTTGAGATCGCCGGCGATCGACCCTGTCGTCGCGATCGGCGTCAGGCCGTTGAACAGCCCGGCCGGCGAGACGCCAGCGCTGGCGGCATCGGTGGAGAACGCCTTGGCATCGAGCTGCAGTGCCGCGGCTTCGCTGATGATTTGTTGAATCACGGCAATACCGTAGGCGTGCTGGGCCAGCTCGCGTGTGACCGTTGCGATGATCGCGATCTTGTAGGGCACCAGCTCAGGACCGGCGTCGACATCGAGGCGGATCGACGGAATCGGCGCGGCCTCCGCGACCCATGAGCCACTGTCGGCGGCCGTGACGATTCGCGCCGGCAATTTCTGGCTTGCGTAGCCCTGCAACGGCAAATCCAAGCCCTCCTGGCGCACCGAGGCGAACGCGGATTGGCCGGCGAGACCGACCAGGAATTCCTGCACCAGCGTTTGGCCGAGCGTCGCGCCATAGGTGCCCATGCTTGACGGGCTCGATGCCGCCTTGAGCACGGTTTCGAGCGTCCGATCACCCGGATTGTGTTCGGCAATCTCCTCGCGGACGGAGCGTTCGTTGACGAAGGCCCGAACCGCGAGCGCGCCGGCTCGCGTGAAGGCGGTATGTGCGGCGGTGTGCATGGAGGCTTGCCCGGCTGATGACGTTGCCGGGAAGCTTCGGGCGGATACTGGCGGCTAAACCTGACCGGTCAGGATCCCTGAGTCTCGATCAAGGTGACGATCGCGGCGGCGACCTCGTCAAGCGGCGGATCGCGTCCGATCGGAAAGCCTTGGCGCCTGACGTAGGCCTCGGCCCAGTCCGCCCGAACTTCGACCTTGAACACGTGCCGGCCGTCGGATCGGCGGTGCTCCAGATCGCGCTGATTGCTGTTCTTGCGTGCCCGGTAGCGCTTACGGGCCACAGGATCGGGCGCGATGACGACGGCAGGCGCGAAACAGCGCAGAATCGGGCCTGTCGTCACCATCAGGGCAAAAGTCATTTTTTGCAGCCGAACCCTCAATTCAGGACACATTGGTGAGCTGCACTGTGGGCCGCTCCGCATGGGAAACCTGCCACGTTTTGACCCGTCCCCGCCCGCCCCTGAAGAGATTGTTGCATGTAAAACTATCCCCGGTGCGTCTGGCGGCACTGGTCAGCATCAGCCCAGCCCGCTCGATTGCACCGGCTCCGATCGCGTCCTGACCAATCTCGCCTTTTCAAGGCACACGACATTGGCAGATCGGAACCAGCGGTATTCGCCGGTCCACTTCACGGTCGTGTAGCGGTGCCGGTCCTCCTCCGGGATCACGAATTGCCGGAGCCATGCATGGTCGTCATCGTATTGCCGGACCAGTTCCAGGAGGTCGTCAGCCATGGTTTCCTACTTATAGATTCTAGACATAACGAGAGAGACATAGAGAAGAAGGAGACCGTATGCACCGAATCCGGTGCATGATTCAAAAAAACATGCACCGAATCCGGAACAGGCCATGCACCGAATCCGGTGCATGATTTTTGCAACAGGATTCGCAGCTAGTTGACCGTCACCCATGGTGATTTCCTCGGCCGCCGCTCGATTGAGACCAGCCCACGGTGCTCCAATTCAACCAGCGCCCGCCATTTCGAGGTGCGGCCGACGCCGTCGATCCTCAGCATCCCGTTCGGCAGCGTGAACCGCCGCCCCTTGTGCTGCCAGCGCAGGTACAGCAGATGCAAGGCCACCGCGTAGACTTGGCCGCTGGCCCCCTGCAGCCGCTCCAGCCAGTCGAACGGCACCCGGATGAAATGCGCGCGCCGCTTCGCGATCCGGCGCGGCGTTGTGGGGGCGACCTGCTCGGGCCGCAGCCGCAGATTCTCGATGTCGAACGCATCGTCATCGACCTTCATGTCGTTGCCCTCATCTTCAGATGATCCATCGGCAAGAGATCGAGCACCTGCGACCACATCAACGCGCCTCGATCGTCCATGAATCTGTTCGGGTACTTCACCACGGAGACGTCGGTGCCGATCTCGAAACCGGCCAGCACGATGCGCGACGCCTCGGCCATGGCTTGGCGCATCGCCGCGATATCCGCGTCCAGTTGCTGAAGCGGAGCCGTGATCAGAAATGCATCATGAATCGGCGCGCAGACTTCAATGCCGCGCTCGGTGGCGAGGCACGCCGCAATCCGCATCATTTCTGCGCCGTTGCCCTGCACGGCGAAATTCCGCAACGATCTAGGGTTAGGGTTCTCACCAACATGAATGACCCAGCCGAACGCGGTGTGGAGCGCACTGGTCGACATCGCGGTGTCGAGCGCGGCGTCGGACCATTTCCAGAACTTGCGATAGGTCTCCCGGTGAGCGCGCAGGAGGTCGCGCGCGACGATGGCCGCCTGACCGATGCGAGCGGCCAGCGATTCCTCTTGCATGCCGAATTGAGTTCCGAGAACGCATTGCTTGCACAGCTCGCGTTCGAACTTGTGCGTCCCCTTCGTGCCGTCAGCTGGGATCAATCCCGCCTGTCGGCCAAACATCAGGTAGGGGTCGCCGCTCTGGTAGGCGGCCCGCATCGCCGCGTCGTCCGACAAGGCGGCGGCGATCCCGAACTCTTGCTGACGCCAGTCGACATAGGCGACGCCATAACCGGGCGGCGGTTGGATCAGGCCGCGAATCCAGACACTGGGGCCGAAGATGAATCTTGAATTGCTGGGCTGATTGCGTCCGGTTCTGGAGCGGAAGGCGGACAGCATCGCGCGGTTGCGGCCATCACCGCCAACGGCGAGGTCATTCAATCGCAGGTCGGAAAGCGCGCTACGCAACTCCCGCAGGGGCGACACTGCCGGATGGGCCTTTGCCATGCTCCGGAAGGTATCGTCACTGAGGTCAAGCTGGCCGCTCTCGAGTCGCGGCCACGGGATGCCGCGCCGGATCAGCCATCTCTCAAAACGGTCCCGCTTGAAGGTGCGGCCTTCATAGACTTGGTAATCGGCATCGATCGCGGAGACGAGGCGATCCTGGATGCCGGTCCAGCCCTCGCGCAGCCGTGCCAGGGTGGCCGTGTCGATCGGAACGCCACACCGCTCCATCGCAGAGAGCGCGGCCATGTATCGGCCGCGCAAGAGAGCGCGCGGCAAATCGATGTCGGCCGACATCGCCGACAACAACCGCTCAAGCGCACTGATGTCAGACCCGCAGTAATTCAGAATTTCGTCCGGTGTGTAGCGCCCGCGCCAATTCCCGGTGCCGATCGCCTCCTGCATTTCCTTCTTATCGGCCGCAGCCATGCCATCGAGGCCGTAGTAGGTCAGCGCCCCCAACAGCGATGCCCCGGACGGTGTCGGCAGGCCGTTGGTGTGCCGGCGAAATTCGGTGAACAGATCAAGGATGCGATCCGGCATCGGCCAACCTAGCGCACGATAGCAACCGAACTCCGCCGACGCGTAGTAAGCGACGAACAGAACGTCAGGACCGGCCGCATAAGGCGGTGCCGGCCCGAATTGGTCCTGGAAAATCCTGAACACGCGACCGCTGCGCAACTCCCGCGCAACGGCGCAGACGGGCACCGGGCGCTCGCCGATGCCGGTCTCGAACTCAAAGTCCACCAACACGATCTCGCGGAAGGTGTTCAGCATGGGATCAGGCCAGCCCGTGCAGCCGCTTCACGACGGGGTGGTCGATGCTGGTGATCAGCCGATCGCGAAACGCAATCCGAATCAGCTCCTGAAATGACAGTTGCGGCCATTCGGGCTCAACCGTGATGCCGTCGGCGGCGGTCAATTCATAAGCACCGAGCCCCATGCTCGCCGCGACGCGGACCCAACGGCGGGTTGCCTCCTCTGCGGCATCGCGGGCCGACCGGTGCGCCACTCCATGTCGCGGCCGTCAGCATTCGGCAAGCGCACCGGCCAAAGGAAGCAGACGCCCTGCCGGTTGGTCGCGGTGAAGATCGTCATGTTGACGATTTCCGCCGCCAGCTCGGCAACCAGACCAGCACCGGCGACCAGGTATTGTTCGCGATCCTCCTTCAACTCAACCATCGCAAAGTTTTCCCGATAAGCCGGGGAGGGATTCACCCGAATGAAGTCTTGCCGGTTGGGCTTGCGAACCGGAACCGTGCGCAAGAGTTTCTTGACGCCCGCAGCCTCATTGAAATTTTGCGAGAGCCTGAGATTGGCGAGGTCGAACGGGTCAGCCGGCGGTGATGCCGAGTCGGCCGCGGCTTCAGTCTCGGGGACCGCGTGCAGGGCCGGCGCGATGTGGTCGTGTTCGACAACGGCAATGTCGACGAGGTGCGTTTTCTTGCTCATGTAACTGTTTCTCCGGAGTTGAATGTGGGCGCGACTTCAGCCGGCGCGCGCCCGTTGCCGGTGAAATCGGCTAGGCGCTGACGTGGTTGATGTCGTCCATCCACTCGATGTCGAGCAGGTGGTTGCGCAGCCGGCCCAAGCGCTTGGCCTCTTCGCTGCCCGCTGCCGGCAGGAAGTTATCGACATGGGGAATCCGCTTGTTCAGCAGCGCCCGGAAGTTATCAAGGCGGTGGCTAACCAGCCGGAACGTCTCGGCGACGCGGTCAACAACGCTCTGCGGCACCCTGCCGTGGAAGACGATCGCTGACGCCTGCAGGTACGAGCTGCGCAGGCCTTGGCTCAATTCAACGTCACCACTTGAGAACGACCACGTGCCGCAGTCCATCCGCGCTTGCACCTGCAGACGAAGCTGCCGGCAGACGGTTGCCTTGTCGCTCCAGGAGGGCGATTTCTCAAAGACCTGGGAAACGCAGACGTTGCCGCCGCCGACCAGCTCCAATTCCAGGTACCGGCCGCCGGGCTCGTCGGGATTGTCAAAGCCGTCGAAATAGGGCTCCTCCCAGTCGGTGAGCGAGACCCAGTCGGGCACCGTGTCGACCCAGGCATACGTATAGCCGTAGTCGCACCAGTCGGATTCCGTGCGCAGGATGCTGGTGCAGGCCTCAACCCAGTCGTCGTAAAACTCCTGATATTCCGGAAGGTCGTCGATCTTGTTCGGGTTGGGCCCGAAGCGGCGCAGGATTTCGGCGTTGGTGTCGGCGGTCGTGGTGTCGGTCATCGTCATTGCTTTCTCTCCTGTGTTGGGCGGCGGTCAGCCGCCGGTGGCCGTCACCGCCTCGCGGCGATGTCGAAATCGATTTCGCGCTTCAGCAGCGCGCGAAGTTGGCGTTGGTTCTTCCGGAATCTCGGCGACGGCGATTGGCAGCCGCAGCTGGTAATGGCGCCGTCGCGGAGATCGGCGGCCGCGACGTGGACCTGCCGCTGGCAGGCGCACCGGCACACGATGCGCTGGCCCGGCTTGGCGTACTCGATGACGAGCCAGCCGTAGCGCTCGCCACGGGAGGTGAGGTCGAGGTCAGCCATGGAGGAATCCCCCCGCGTCGAGCTCAAGCGCGCCGGCACAAATTGAGTTCGGAAAGCCAAGCCGGCGACCTTGGCCACCGCTTGCCGGCGACGGGAACCAGACCGGCAGCGCCTCCAGCGCGGCCATGGCGGCGGGGTCGATCGCGCCGGAATAAGCCCGGCAGCAGCCGATCAGCGCCGCCGAGGTCCGGCAGTAGCTCCGGCCCGCCCAACGCGCTCCTGCTGGCCTCCCCGGCCCGTGGCGGCGCTGCAAAATCCATTGCAGGCCGTCGCGGCAGTTGATGATCCGCCAGCGGTCGTTCAGTCGGATGTTGTTGGGGTAGTTGTCGTCAGACTCGACGACGAGGCAGGCGGGTTGCGGCGGGAACTTGGACAGGATATTCATGCGGGAACTCTCCGTCAGGGAGTTGCAGTGCGATTTGATCCGGCGCGAACCGGGTCGGTGAAACGAAACAGGGCGGCACCCGCCAAGGTGTCGCCCTCGTATTTTCGGATGCGATCAGGCGACCTTGCCCGCGCTCTCGCGCGCCTGCCTCCAGGCGGTGCAGGCCTCCACCGTGATGACCACGCGGCGCATAACCCGCGTCTCGCGCGGCGCTTGCCCCACGCTGCGCAGCTTCCTGTAAAGGCCTTCGCTGATGCCAACGGACGCGCAAAATTCCGCGACGCTGAAGCCCATGCGCGGAATTCCGGCATTGGCTGCGGCGTTCTCTGCCTTGGTGCGATTACTCATGTGGTGATTGGCTCCTCTGTGAATGATGCGGAGGAGCATGGAGTGGGGCGGCCAGAATGCACGTGTCCAAATGTCATTGGACAAATGGACACGGACTAGAGGTTATCGGCGCGCGTGCCGCAGGATGTGGCGAGCGATCACGCGGAGGATGGTGTTGCGGGTAACCTCCTCTCTGTGCCGCTTTTGAAAAGCGTCGCCGATGCCCTTGATGGCCGTGAGCTTGTCGAAATTTGCCGGCGCGATTCCGTCAGGCGGCCACCGCTCACGCAACAATGGAATGATACGACGTTCCTTCGGACCGAGTTTTTCAGGCTTGGTCGCCCGTGGCGGCGGATTCAGGCCGTCGCGAATCGCCTGAGCACGATCAATGGTCTTGCGGGCTTTCTCGAGTTCAGCCGCATTCTCGGCCGCCTTGGCGAAGTCGCCGGCTGCCTTCCTGAGCAGCGCGCTCTCAGCCACCGACTTGATGACGGCGCGCTGTGCTGGTGTAAGATTGTCCTTAGCCTTGGCCATGGGTGTAATCCAGTGGCTTTGAGGTCAGTCCGGGCCGAGAACGTTGGAAGCGTCTCGGCCCGGTCGCTGTTATCGCGTGAAGGCCACCACGTTGTCCACGGGCACGTCAGCGTCACAGGCCAGCAGTCCCCCGCGAATCAGATCGTCCGACGCGTTGTTGAGATAGCGCGCATAGACGGATTCAATCATGGCCGTTGATGTGTCGTGAGAATACGCGATGAGTCGCAGCGGCACGTTGGCGCGAATTTGCCGGATGACCGACGAATGCCGCAGCACGTATGGCGTCAGCGACTCGTCGAGCTTGAGCCGCTTCAGCACCACGCGAAAACGCTGCGATACATTGCGGATGAGATCGAACAGTGGCCGGTTCTGGCCTCGGGCAATCGCGCGAGCCCGCAGCGTCTTCGCCAGCGCCGGCTGAATCGGCACCAAGCGTTGCTCCGGATC
>Ga0307509_10010409_pt1 | contig 11402 bp, 10 predicted proteins | sample 10_EM_MG_FD_202245 | JGI IMG/M metagenome (GOLD analysis project Ga0307509, IMG submission 202245) | Populus trichocarpa ectomycorrhiza microbial communities from riparian zone in the Pacific Northwest, United States - 10_EM | ecosystem: Host-associated > Plants > Roots > Unclassified | place... | reverse complement strand
AAAAATAAAATGGCAGTGATAATCCGCTGCAGCTCTTGCTTCTCTTCTCCACCCTCCTCCGATCACATCATCTCCCCCAAACCCCATCTTCCAGCTGGTCAGTGCTCTCTCTCTCTCTTGAGTTTTTTGTTTTGCTTGAGCGTGAATTATGTGAGTAATGCACTAGTTGCGCGCCTTTTATGTTTGGTTTTCGAGAAATAATGAAAATGGAAATGGATTTCAGGTATTATTATGTCATTGTTGCTGGGTTGGATTTATTTTAACTTATTTTTCCGGGGATGTGATTTTTATGCTATATCTAGTTAAGGGCTACTACCAAATTTCAAAATTTTGATGCCTAACTATCAAGCATACAAATATAGCTTCAATGTTTTGCATTTATTCTATGTCCGTGTTCATAAAGCTTTGCAGATTTTTGACTGATCAGAAATACAGAATTGTGGTGGATAGATTTTTATTTCGTTTCTCGAAGAATAGTGGAAATCTTATGTATTTATGTATAAATCTGAAGTAATTTCTTGATCCTTTGAACCAGGAAAATTGGCCTCTCTTCTGTTTAGAGCACGGAAGTTTACACCATCATCTGGAGATGCTTCAAGTATACTATCTGCTTCTCGCCATAAGTTGCCAGGCAGCGAAAGTGTGCACATAAGGCCTGCATCAGAAGGGCATCTGAACACTGTTCAAGTACCGCCTGTTTGTGACAAATTTCTTGAACTATTGTCTGCTCATCAGGTATGATGGTGAGTTTGTCCTGTTATTTTCCCCCAATAAATATTGTTTTCTTTCTTGGCTGGCTTTACTTGATTTAAAAGAATGTAAAACTACCCACCATGTATTGTAGAGAGTCACAGCTTTTCTGATGCATGAATATGGGGGGTTGCCACAGGGGACACCCCTTTGTGGTTTTGTGCATCCATCAAAACATTACTGCGTAATCTTTATTGCTAAGCCAAATGAACCTGCCATGCTGCTTTCTATGTTCAGCAAAAAGTCATGGATTTGATAATGAGTTGGTTTGGTTAGGTTTTGTGTCAATTCTCTGTGTGGACTTGAAAAGCAATTTATAATTAGGAGATGTAGGTTACCACAGTCATCATTTGGTCGATGATGTCATAATGGAACATGATAAAAATCACATCCATTGATTTGTTTAACATTTGAAATTCAAGACAGATTGAGGTGCTCTTTATGTTTTGGTTTCTCTGCAGCAAGGATTAGTTTGGTTTCCTTTTCAGGCTACTCAATTTCCATCTGATTGGTAATACTCTTGTCTTTGCAGGGAAACATGCAATTGAGATCCTCGGCAATGGCTTTTCTTGTTACTAATGCCTTGATGTGGACTACCCCTTTTGAAGCTCTAGCTGAAACATGTGAGGCAGATAGCTCTATCTTCAACATGCCTTTGCTGTTATTTGTGGCCCTTGTAGGGGCCACTGTTGGAGGTATGATTCTATTTCACTTCTTCTCTAATTTCTTTGTTCCCCGGTTTTATGCTCAACAGTGAAAGCTTTGCATATAAATATATTAGATAATGTTTTAAGTTCGTTTGAAGCGAGAGCAAGTAAATGCTTGAAATTCAAGGCTCAAGGATCTTGGAATTTGGACCAGGACCACCAAGTTGAAGATTGGTGCAAGAATCCTCTTATGTTCTTCCGCGCTTGTTTGATAGCTTTTCCTTGCTCTCGAAAAAATTCCACTGCATTCTTGAAGTGTTCACTTAAATCAATATGATGCATGCTATTCTTCCTCTAGTAATTCAGTGCTTATGTGACAGGGTTGCTTGCACGGCAGAGGAAAGGGGAATTGCAGCGGCTGAATGAGCAATTACGCCAGATCAATGCAGCTCTAAGAAGGCAAGCCAAGATCGAGTCCTATGCCCCCACCTTGAGCTATGCTCCTGTTGGTAGTAGAATACTAGAGAGTGAAGTGATTGTTGATCCAAGGAAGGAGGATTTGATTTCTCGATTGAAAGTTGGAAAGAATTTTTTGCGGAATCAAGATCCAGAGAAGGCATTTGTGGAGTTTAAGTCAGCTCTTGAGCTTGCTCAGAACCTGAAGGATCCAACAGAGGAGAAGAAGGCTGTAAGAGGTTTAGGTTTGTTTCACTTTCATTCCTTTGCCCATTTCTCTTTTCAATAAATGTACATTTTACCTTCCATTCTTCTCCTATACCTACATGATCAATGATTTAAAACCAAGCAATAAAGCAAAAGGCTGGTTGTTCTGCTAGGCCGTGCACGTCTTGCCCTAGTGACTGGATGATGGATCTATTGAATCTTTGTCTCCCTCACTATTGCACTTCTTTTGACGGCCTCATGTCAAGATGGATACAAGTTCCTGTCCTTTTATACAATAAATAGACTTCAATTCATGTGTTCAATCGATGAATGCTCTTAATGATGACTACATTCAACTTCTAATGAGTTTCTCATCTTTGTTTCTCTAAGCTTTAGAAATCAAATCCTCTTTTATTAGCTATGGTGTTATCATTATCCATATTTTAGTTCTTTTCTTCATTTATGATGATAGATGAACTTGACATTGCTTGTCCCGCTTTTCTTCACAAATGCATGTTTGATTGAAGTTCATTTGAAACAAACCTGCTTGATTCAGGAGCCTCACTGCAAAGGCAGGGTAAACTTCAAGAAGCTATTAAATATCACTCAATGGTTCTTGCAATCTCCAAGAGAGAAGGAGAGGAATCCGGAAACACGGAGGCTTATGGAGCAATAGCGGATTGCTACACTGAACTTGGTGATCTCGAGCAAGCTGCCAAATTTTATGACAAATATATTGCAAGGTTGGAAACAGACTGATCGGTTTCATCTTAATAACATTAGACATCATCATAGGTTGTGGATTAGTTCATTAATTTTTGCCACTGGCGTAGTCTCCATATCTTTTGCTTTGTATCGTTCTGTTGTCTTTCAGCTAGCTATGATTTGTGATTGTTGAATTTATTTTTTTTTTTTCTCATCACATTACAACTCCTCCCAAGGGGAACACCGAATTGCGTTTTTGAAGTTTCTCTTTAATAAGCAGGTGTTGCAAGGCTATCTTTAAAACGTCTCAGAGCATCATGGATTCGCAGGAGATTTCTAGTTAAAAGGAGTGAAACCACCATCATTCAAAAGCCGAAACCCTTCATTCCTAAATTGTTAAAAAGTATATTGTCTCGCAAACAGCATCTTGCAAAAACACTATATTCTCACAAAGGCAAAGCATTTGTGGCGAAAGTTCAAACAAGGACCTTCAAATTTTTTTTAAAAAAATTAAAAATAAAAATAAATTCCAGGCCTGAAAATCCACATGCCTCGAAAATAATTAAATTCTCATACAACAGACAATGGTCAAGATGCTCAAAGGGTTTAAGGCATACTGCTGTCATATTGAATTGCCCATTCCCTCTGTCAACCAATTCGCTCATCCCTACATGATAGATAGCTCATCCCTACATGGTCGAAAACAGAAAAACATACATGTATAATACATCAACACAAATGGCAAGCATATGATATAAATATGCGGTTAGGTAACCACCTCACGGCTGGATAAAGAGAAAACAGATGGCTTCCTAATTGCTTGGAACTTAAATAACACCCACAGAGGCAGGAAATAAAGGTGTGGCGTCAACTCTTATTGTTACTGATAGTACATCAGTTGCTGGGCAGCAGCAACATTCTGGAAACCACCATCATATATTGCCTGGCTTGCTCCGGCAGCACCCATTCCCATTGTTGCTTGTTTTAGAGGATGCTGCCCCTGAGGATGCATCAAGGCATGGATACCACCCATCTTGCTTATCGCTAGCTGCCTCTCATATGCCAAGATATCAGTAGCTGTGAGACCAGGCAAAGGGGCAGCAGCAGGTGGGGGGAGTGGGTTTGAGCTTGTCCCCGGCGGAGTAGGCTTGCTACCCCATGAGCACTACAAGAATGGTGAAAAAATTTAGAAGTCAATTTCCAAGTTGAAAAAAAAAGTTGTTATTGTTCCATCCTTGTAACATGACCTCTAACACAAAGGTTTTAAGTAGATAGTAAATGAGGTCAACATAATCCAACATACCTTCATCTGTTTTCCAAAAAGTGATTGGGTGTTTCCCATCTGAATAGCTAAAGCTGCCTCTGCATGAGTACTGAACCTCACAAAACCAAAACCTTTGTCTCTCTGGACACGAACCTCCTCAATAACTCCAGCACCAAGAGCATGGAAGTGGCGATGGAGATCAGGCTGTGCTACCTGGAGATTGATTGAAGATAAGTAGTTCTTGTAAATAAGACAAATCAGATATTTCTAAGATATTCCAAATTCTACCATTCTTTTAGACATTAGATACAGCAAGCATTTTGGAAAAGAATCACATATGGAGATGTATGCACAAATAATGTACAAATAGCAAGAACAGGCAGATGGGAAGAAAAGTTTCTTGCCTCTGGAGCAAGATTGCCAACATAAACAGTAGTATATTGAGGATTGTTTTCAGGAGCCTCATTATTTGTTGCCTCCTTGCAATCCTCTGCACAAGATAATTATAAATATAAGTTTTTCCATCTTAGTTGTTTCCCACAGACACAGAAGAATAACAAAACACATTGCAACCCGTGGACAAACATGAAAACAGGATAACAAATCAAAATGGGTTATTTTTGTTACAAGAGCATGAGATGTTGCGACGATCCACAAGCTAATTGCCAATTCACCACATTCTATTAGAAAATAATGGTGATCCAAACCCATCTTTGAAAATAAAGCATTGCATTATTCACATCTAATCCTGATTCTCATCATTTCAAAACATGTACAACTGACCTGACGTGCCATTTGTTAGTTCCACCACACTTTTTGAATCAGAGCTTTGCTTGTCGTCATTGGAACTGGCACCTTTAGCTGCCCAGTTGCACCGAATCTGTCTACTACCAAGCCACTTTCCTGAAAGGCATGTGAATTTACATTATTGTAACATGAATAAGACGTGAGCAAGCAAATCTAACAAAATTGTAATGATCCAGGTCGACGAACTCCACCACTTTACAAAATCAATCTTGCATCACTAGATTGTACACCCTAATGATGAATACTAATCAACTTTTGCTTATGCTTATGGCTATGCTAAAAAGCCCAAGAATCACAAGTGTATCAATCCATGTCTTAAGTGCACAATTTCATGCTAATGCCATAGGACTATTACCAAATTCTCCTTCCTAATCCTAGGACCTCAAATTTAGTGGGACAATATCAGCAAAGGACATTTCTAAGAAGGGATGGCAACTAGTGCAAAAACCAGCATTGTGATCTCAAAATGCTAAACTTTCCCAGCAGCCCCCAAACTCATAAGTATACACAGACGTGAAAAAAAAAAAAAAAAGGTGTATATAACACAGCTTCTTTCCATTTGTCAGTCATTCACTATTTGATTAAGTAGAAATGCACGTTAAGAATAGAGGGAGTGTAAATAACACATTGCTTTTTCCAATGAACCTTAATTAAGAAACAATCACCCCAAAACCATTAAACAATCCTTGTGAATCCCATCATCCATACCTGTTAGGTCATTTATTGCACTCTGGGCATCCTGAGAGGAAAACAATGTCAGAATCATGATGAATAAAAAGATTACAGAAAAAGAAAGGCACTAAATGAATTCAATACCTGTTGATTTCGAAAGGAAACAAATCCAAACCCTCTTGAACGCCCAGTCTTCTGATCCCACATAACCCTTGCATCTCTGAAACCAGAACATGCTTAGATACAGTGCTCAGCTTAATAACACCAACCTAATAAGATAATAAACCACCAAGATAGCATTTCCAACTTTTTAACTCTATGTTTTCCACAACTTCAGACATTGAAAACACACTGAATTCAACCAAGGTGGACACATGCAGAGAGAGAGAGGGTGAGGGAGGAGAAACTTACGAACAACTGGGATAAACAGAAAAGCAGGCATACAATGTTGCATCAGTAACCTCAGGACTAAGATCTCCAACAAAAATGTTGAAGTGACCTGCGCATTAAAATGGTGTCCATGCTTATACATGCCAGTACATCTGAGTTAGGGATAAAATTTAAAACATAAAAAAAACAGAGAGAGAGAGAGAGAACCAACCTGATGTATCTTCTCTCTGACCACTAGCATATGCCCAGTTAACTTTAATAGGCTGCCCAAATCTGCCAAGAGTGCAGTAATAAGGTGCTGACACAAATTTAAGGTAGAGCTTGGAGGATCAGTACAAGAGTAAAACAATTCACAATCAAAAGCAAGCTACTCACAGATGCCTTCCATTAAGAGATAATATTGCAAGAGCAGCTGCTCGACGATCAAAGTAGTGAATAAATCCATAGGACGACTGCAGAAGTGGAGACAACAGAGATGTCAAAAATAGCTTACAAGCTAACAAACTGACTAAGTGAACTGGTAAAAAGTAGCAACATACAACAATTAGATCCTTTCCATATAGCATACGATCTCTCAGATTTACCTTTTCTTTTCTGATAAGCTTGCATCCTTCAACAGGACCAGTACTCGCAAAAACCTCTTGGAGAAGGGGTTCAGTTACCTGAGTGTGGATGTTTCCCACATACCTGCATTTTTCACAAAAAATAAAGAAAGAAGTTTTAAAAAAAGAAGAAAATAGAGGGAAATAAATAAACCTGTAAGTAACCTTCCTCAATTAGCAAAAATAAAATATAGCAGACAATTGGTCATCAAATTATTGGTGCATTTTAAGTGAAAATTGAAGGAAAGCATGAATAAGTAGTACTATTATCAATTAAGAAGAAATTCAGTCAGGAAAATAGAAGCGGGGGGCAGTTGCATGAGCATGCATGTGAAACAGAAAACAAGTAAGAAAAACAAAAGAAATAGAATTAAAAAGGAAAAATGTCTAGAAAAACACTCACACACTGCGGCAAGTACTTGGATCAAAACCAGGAGGCAGATTTCCACTTGGAATTGGCTCAATCTGCAAAATAAAAAAGTGAAAACGAAAAGAAAAGGGAAGAAAACAAAATTTAATATAAAAAAAGGCCTCTTCTCAATCTACCCGAATCTAAAATATTTCAATCCAGAACAGCACAGCTTGCAAAAGGTCTGGACAGAACAAGCCTATAAAACGGGAAGATAAAATAGTTCTTAAAGTAGACCTAAAGGATTGGCTGGATGACTAATGCAGATACAAACAAGACACCAAAAAACAAAAATATACTATAGTTAAAGCTTTCACATTCTAATTATTATTATTTCTTTTTATCTTCTTAAATGTACTGGTCATGTTAAGAGAACAAAACTATATAAAGATATCGCCCATGTCTTGATTCTTAATCTCAATATTTGTTGAATCCTCAGTACAAAGTTAATTCCCAGATGGAAGCTTCGGTTCAAAACCCATCACTCCTTCCTGTGCCAATCTTTTCTAGCTTCCTATAACAGAGAGTATAAAAATGGAAATTTTGTCCTATTTTTCCTTTAATTAAAGCAAGAACCATCAGTTGAGGGGGTTTTGTGATGACAATGGTAAAGAAATAATCACACCAAGTGAAACAACTGCTATCTAGATTATAACGTGGTAAAGAAAATGGACCCAAACTCTGCTGCATTTCACTGAAAATGACATGAAACCCTGCGCTATTCAAGAACACTGAAATTGCATTTTACAAAAGTTTGGAGCATTCCCAGGCTAACAAATAAACAGGGCATAAAAACCCACTGTGAAACTTAACATGGACATTTGTAATTCACTCCCGCACGAGTTGAACACATATGCATAAACACGGATAAACACAGAGAGGAAGACCGTGATTTAGAAATGACCAGACACACAAAAATAAGTTGTCAAGTTGGCGAAGACGCATCAACTAAAACCGTGTGAAGAAGACCCATAATCAAGGTGATGTTCTTTTGATAAGATAGATAAGGCACGACTAAGTGAAGCTTCCTAACACAGAAAACAACTGCCCAAATTTTTCCTCGGATTTCTAACTTTAACATTACAAACAGTAGCAGAATAAAAGAAACCAAAACAAAAAAGAAATTTATCAAATTCACTAAATGCCCTCAAATAATCTAGAGAACAACACATTTCAAAAAATTAATTGATTTTTCATTCATTTCTAACAAAACCCCAAAAACCAAAAAAAAAAAAGAGAGAGAGGCAAAGCTCGTAACAATAATAGGAAATAGAAAACCCTAAAATTTCAATAACAAGGCCAACACACTAACACTAAACCATAATTTTTTGTCAAAAAAGGAAAAGAAAACCTAAAACCTCCTCCCGAGCTCCTAGAACCTTAGCCTAGATAGCTCTAGAAATCCAATAACGAAAATTGCAATCGGCAGAATAAGAACCAATAAAAAAAAAAAAGGAAAAGCTTCCAAAAATTGGAAGTACCTGAGGAGGAGCGAGGAGGCCAGGATGGTAAAGAGACTGTTGTTGAAGAAGAGACTGTTGTTGAAGAAGAGCCTGTTGCATCAGTGCTTGTTGTTGCTGTTTAAGCCTCTGTTGTTGCATTTTTTCTTTCGTTTTCCTTTAAGAAAGAGAAAAAATCAGGCCTTATTGTTAGTTTGTCGAGAAAATAAAAATTCGGTCTTGCTTGCTTCTTTCAAAAGTATTTTCTCTCAGATTTTGGTGTGGTTTAGGGTTCGAAGAGAAGAAAGGAAAGGGGAGGTCTCGATCGATCGATCGATCAATCAGTCGGAGAAAAGAGAAAAAAAAAATAAAAAGAAAAAAAAAAGAAAGAAAGAGAAAATGAAACTATGAAAGAGAGAGGGAGTGATAACAAAAAGTGGTTCAAGATAGAGAGAGTATTTATACTTGAATTTTAATTTTAATTTTTTTGGTGGGGACTTAGAGGTGATTGGTAAAGTTACGACGCTTGTGATTTAATATGTTAGGACTGGCAGTAGAGAAATGACAGGTGCTATGATGGCGATGGATGATTGGGTTGTGATGGGGGTGGTTGAAAGCTAAGTTTGTGGGATTTTTCTTTCAGGAGTGTGATAGGATATCCATCCAGCACACGGTCCGTTGCTCTATTCTTACAGGTTTGTTTGGAGTCTGGGAGTGTGTTTTGTTCTATATTTCATTTTTTATGCACCAAATTTTATGTAAATTAGACTGATTACAAAATATTTTAAATTAATTAATTTTCATGTAAAACATTTTATTCAAAACAATTATTGAAAACATTTGTGTATAAAATAACTTGCCTATAACATTCCTGTTAACCTATCTGTGTTTGATATATATATATATATATATATATATATATAATATTTGGTATTATATTGATATCATGGAAGTTGTTTTTTATTTTTTAAAGTTTTTTCTGTATATAAATATATTAAAATAATTTTTTTTATTTTTAAAATTTTATTTTTATTATTAGCAAATTAAATCGATCCAAAAATATTAAAAATATATTTTGAAAAAAAAATTAAAATTTTTTTTGAACAAATATGCATAAACACTATCCTACTACTGCATTTTAAGAATTTGTTGTCTTCAATTCTCATTCGTGTAGCTCAACTGGTTAGATTCTAGGTTTGTTTCTTAAAAGTAACCAATTCGAGTCTCACAAATCTCAAGACCACTGAAAACTTACATGGTCGTTAATTTCTTGGCATGCGAGATTAGTCGAGGTACATGCAAGCTAACCCAAACAACCATATTAATAATAATAAAAAAATGTGCTGCCATCTAGCAAGATATATATCAAACCCTATAATTATTTCCAACAACCCGTATTTATCACATGTTCTTAGAGCATGTTCTTAAGATATTACATATGGTCTAAGAGATTAAAATTATAAACCATTTACTTCCGTTAATTTTGTTAAGTTATATGTCACATTGTAATAAAATAATTTACTAAAGAATAAACAGATAATTAAAAGTATAATATATATATGATTAAATAAATAAAAATATGTCATTATTAAAAAAAATCTAAAAACACAAACACACATATATGTGGAGATAGCAAGAATGTGTTTAGTAATAGAAAGTATTTTTCCCTTTTTCTTTTTTATTTTCTTTTCATTTTTCTCTAATAAAAATATTAAAAAACATGTTAAAAACAAAGTATAGAGTCACTTTCTTTGCTCCTAGGAATCGAAGTAGAGAACTCTTTCCCCGGTCTATAGAAAAGAGTCAAGTTCATGAAAAATGGGTCATTTACAACCACTAATAAAGGGTTTACTGAAAAGTCCAAATTAATAATTCATTGAATGAATGAATTTTTTTTTTAAAAAAAGAAATAAATCAAGATTACAATTATTTTTTATTAAAATAAAAATCATAATTTATAATATTTATCTAAATATTTTGTATTTGTGATAATCTAACGGTAGAATATTAATTTTATTTCATTCAAATTAAAATTTATCATGAGAATAACTAAAAAAATATTTATATTAAATTTATATTCATGTTTTTTTTTTAATTTGAAAAACAGTGAAAAAATTATATTGAAAAACTATGAGGATGTTTTTCAAAGTCAATATAAATTAAAAAATTCATCATTTCCAATTGAACAAATCATATTTCTTTCATTTGTGATGACCATTTATTCTAGAGATTATGATATATTAAAAAAAATATACGAAAAGAAGCCTAAATAAGCTATTTGGAATGGAAACTATAATCTATTGGATATAACTTTCATTCCCTTTCCTTTGCATGAGAGTCGTAATGGGTTTTCTCTACTTTTGAATATTGATTAAATTAATTTTTTAAAAAAAAAATAATGAAAAAAAAACAGCTTCATGCTTTGGTTATTAAAAATTGAGCGTGGGCTTGAAAAAGCCCAATGGGCCCCATTCTCAAATAATGACGTGATCCATTTTGTATGAAGTTTTAGTTTCTGTGTTTTTCTTGTTCTTAAAATTTATAAACATTACCTTATGCTTGTATCTTTTATTCCATGATATAGATGTTTTATAATTAGTTTACAAGTTAATTAAGACTAAATCTTCCTTAAAATAGTTTAAGGGATACACTCCTTATATCACTTTGATATATTAAATTTTTTAATAATTTCTTCCCCGTATTAACCCTATAATTCAAACTAGAAAATTAAAAAAAGTAAGTAAACTTTTTTGAATATTAAACTAACTCTTTGAAATTTTTTATATACTTATCTAAAGTTATAAACCATGAGTTTATCGTTTCGTATTGAGTGTTTCATGCTTAGGTATTTTATGCTTACATATATTTTATTAAGATAAAAAAAAATTGATTTTTCACCGATGATGATAAAGTTTCTCTAAAAAAAAAAGGGTTGAACATGAATCTTATGAGATTTGTTTTTCATTAGTTATCTTTTTATCTACAAAAATACATTGATTTTTTTGTTTATCCTTCTATTTTGTATCAGGTGGTAATATTGAGTTAACCTTCATA
>Ga0307509_10010408_pt1 | contig 11402 bp, 13 predicted proteins | sample 10_EM_MG_FD_202245 | JGI IMG/M metagenome (GOLD analysis project Ga0307509, IMG submission 202245) | Populus trichocarpa ectomycorrhiza microbial communities from riparian zone in the Pacific Northwest, United States - 10_EM | ecosystem: Host-associated > Plants > Roots > Unclassified | place... | reverse complement strand
CACATGACTTGTTTTATGTTTTATGATTGGTTTATGTTTGATTTACGGTATGTTGTGCAGAGACCCATATGGGTCATCTGATGGATTTCGGACATGACTCATTATGAGTCATGATCGCGTGACTCATAGGTATGAGTCACCAGGGTTAGGGTTGTTGCGGGAAGAGCCCTATATAAAGGATCACGACGGGCCGTAGACATAGGATCTTCACGCAACCATCTAAGTACTTTCTTACAATATATCTTTATCTTTACAAACACTTTAAGCTCTTAGCGTCAGAGCAACAACGTTACGAAGAAGTTCCCTCACCATCTCTCCCCCATAAGATATTGGGGTGAGATACGAAGACTATAAATTACTCTCCCGATCAAAGACAAGGGGAGGACTATAAGATAGTCCTAGAAAGATCCGGCGAGTATAGTTGTTACCCGTTGTACAATAACCCCATAGGCTAGAATTGTTACACCATTCAGAACAGTGATCCACTATGCAAAAAACAATTATTGGCAAAGAGCAGTCAGAGTCCTATGAAGCTGTTGAGGCACGAATTCAGAAGGCAATCGAACATCTATTGGAGAGTAATGAGGAGAGTCCCAACTTGTCAGCAGTAGCACGCGAGTTTAATGTGCCACGACTACGATTGAGAGCACGATTGAATGGAAGAGGATCCAAGATGGAGTGACAAGCAGCAAATACAAAGTTGGATAAGGAACAAGAACTGGCTGTTTGTCAATATCTGGATCGGCTAGATATGATTGGAATCTCGGCTCGACTTCAGATGATTACCAGTTGTGCCAATTCAATCCTACTCAATTCACATTCCGACTCTACACTTCCAGCACCAATTGTTGGAGAACACTGGTCTCGCAGATTTCTTGATCGTCATCCTGAATACTTTATTCGAAAGCAGCGTACTCTTGATGTTGATCGCAAGAATGCACATGATCCTGAGTCAATTCTTGACTGGTTTACTCGGTATCAGGGTGTTTGTGAAAAATATGGGATCCAGCCTTGTGATCAATATAACTTTGATGAAACTGGCTTTCGGATTGGCATTGGACATGATCAGTGGATCATTACTCGAGATCCCAACAGACAAGCCTATCTTGGAAGCTCTACTAGCCGTGAACTCACAACTGTTTGTGAAACAATCAGTGCTGATGGGCATGTCTTACCACCAATGATCATTGTACCTGGAATAATCCATCAGGAATATTGGTATACCGAAACAGATCTACCTGATGATTACCTTATTGGAGTGTCAGATACTGGGTACTCCAATGACTATTTGACAATAGCATGGTTAAAACACTTTGAAATATTTTCAGCACGCCGACAATCTGGAGTATATCGACTACTTCTTCTGGACGGTTATCGTTCACATTGTACCAGAGAGTTTATTGAGTACTGTGATAATCATAAGATTATTCCTTTCTGTTTACCTCCATATACAAGCCATTTACTACAACCACTCGATGTGGTTGTATTTCAGCCTTACAAACACTACCATACAGAAGCAATTGAGGCAGCTACACGGACAGGCTGTACAGGCTTTGACAAAGTGGAGTTTCTAACCGCAATCAATTCCATTCGGCAACAAACATTCAAGTCATCAACTATTCGTTCAGCTTTCCGCGCGACTGGTCTTGTACCTTATAATCCTACTGTTGTTCTTACCAAGCTTCGTGAAGCTCAGACGTCACCGTCACCTCCTACAACACCATTAAGATCACCTCATTCACTACCAAATACTCCACTCACTATTCGATCCCTTAAGAGGCAAGGGGAATACCTACAGCAGGCTGCTTTAGACCTATCACCTTCTTTTCAGGAAAGACTTAGGTGTGTCTTAAAGGGTGGTATGGTACAGGCTATATCTGGAAAGCAAGCTGTCAAAGATCTTGCAAATACAAATGCAGCAGAAAAGGTACGAGCAGCTAGGAAAAGGTCACGCCGTAATGTTCAAAAGGTTGGTGTACTTTATGCACATCAAGCCCGTCATATGGTGAAGCAAAAGGAAGTGGCAGAACTTGAGAAAGCAGAAGTTGCACTATGCCGTGCCCAGTATGCAATGGAAAAGGCCGAAAGTGCAGAAAGAAGGCCAGTTCTTAAGGAGGCAAAGGCTTATAGGACAAAGATGTTGAAATTGCGGGCTAGTCAAAAGAAAATAATGAAGGCTTTATGTATTGAAATTAGAAAGGAAGGGCGTAAACGGCACTTGTATATCAAGTAGACTACTACTAGTTTATTGTTAAGCCTGAGATTATTCTGATTCATGGCTGATTCTAGGCTGATTATTAAGAAAATATTATTATTTCTACAAAGTTATGATTAAGAACACAATTATTCTTTTTACAAATTTATTATTAACCATGCAACTATTATTTGGAAAGTTGATTGTTGAGTAAAATATTTTTATTGGCTATGAAACTATGAATTATTCGTTGAAACTATGAATTGTTCGTTGAGCATGAAATGTTCGTTGAGCTCGCGGGCACTCCTCTGGAGTGCCCCCGGTTGCGAGTGTGCGAGCGCCCGGGGGTTGTGGCGCAGTCACAACCTTGGCACGAGTAATGGAGCGAGGATGGCCTGGCTACAACGGTCTGCGGGAAGACAGATGGCTAGTGTCCCCAACCATGGCAACGGAGCTTATCCTAATCTTCGGTTCACGGAGGTATTCTCGGTAAAGAAGCCGGAGTACGGTACCTAGTATGGCATTATTGCTGTTTTCTCTGGGTGTCAGTTCTAATAACCAGACGTTGTGATTTTTTTTTAAACGGGTGCTCCTCTATATACACCACAATCACGCCACTGGCCAATTACGGAAAAAGGAGAGGACATTTCTCTGTCTGAATATATTTAATGCCCCTCATAAAAACAACTGCACGATTAACAGGCAAGTAAACCCCCCCGGGACTACACAAAGCGCGTATCACAACTACCCTATTGCCGGTCCGTAAAACATTTCCTTACAGGCTGCCTTACCACTACTTCCCCTTGTTTCACAAGCGCTTTTCTTGCTTTTCAACAATCAACTCAAGTTTGAGTTGCTTTAGAGCATTTGCGACCATTGTCGTAACCCTAGTTTCCGACTCCTGGATTTTTGCAACCAACCTCTGTTCCATTGTAACAGACGCACTAATACCCTTTGCCTCGGACTCACCGATGATTGTCATCAACTTTTCCTCCGTGCGGCTGTCGTATAAAACGACTTTCAACATAACCTAGGCAAGTGGTTAGCCGTGAGTTATGTAAGAAAATAAAATGACAACCCACCCCAATACAAAAGGTGCCGACTATCCATATTATCCATGCATGGATGAGTTTAATACCCTCATTGATCGGCAATAAACTTTGTTGGAAGCTTTCGGTCAACTCAGCATGCAAAGCGGCCTTTAAGCGGGAGTATCTCTCGTCCTCCGTTTTGGTATCAGTAGACTAGATGACCGTTAGAAAATCAATATCTTAATGCACTTATTATCGTTAGAAAAAGTCCTGTCAGTTGAGTTAAACACAGAGTAAGTGGAGAAAGAGCATGAGGGCCGGTTCCATTATACAAAAAGGCCCGAATAGGGGCCACAATCACATCAAATGGACTCTTTTTGGTTTAGCAGGTGACTTGAAACTAGCCCCCACGCTCCCTCTTTACTTACTCTGAGTTGAACTCAACTGACAGGACCTTTGCTGACAATAAGGGTACCGATATGATTGCAAACATTACCTTCTCCGACTTGGTTCCTGTGTGAGCGGAATCATTTTGTTCAGAAGTACTATAGTCAGTTGAATAGCGGTACTTCTATTCAGCCACAGAATTAGTACTTATAGACCATATATGGCGTAAACACCTACTGGGCTGCCAATATATTTAATCATTGAAGCTGGCTGATGTTTGGCGATTGCCGTAGGGAGATTCTTCCCAAGGTGAGGGCGAAGGTGAACGGATCTGCAATGAATCTTATGAGAAGAAGGGCCACGCGTGAAACGCAATCCTTGAAAGATGCGATAGAAAGACATCCTGATGACCTGTAAGATGAGAGATGAAGGAAAATGGAGAAAGTGAAAGAATAGAGGACATGAAAGAGAAGTAGCAGTGCCTTTGAGTGGCGTGGGTGGTGGGGGTGGGGGTGGGGGAGGTGGTTAGGCGAGGAAGGAAGGTTCCGCGTGCTTTTCATTTCAGATGTACGTGGCAAACCACATGAACCTATTTGTATGGCAAGATAGTGTAGATGAACAGAACATAGACTACTTGTAATCCTGGCATTTGTGAACACAAATGCTATTGCACATGGGCAAGAAAAGAGCCAGTTCCTCAGGATTTTAGTAGTATGCAATAGCAGTTTTACAACCGTAGAGCACTACCAGTATAGGCTGTGCATTTATCTTAAGTGGATATTCGGCTTCGTAGTGTAGTTGGTTATCATGCCAATTTGAAACACTTGTGGTTCCTGGTTCAAGCCCGGGAACAATCAGTTCTCTCTCTTTTTTTTCCTCAGCCATCCATAACCCCATGTTTCTCCCAAGAGTATCATATAAAAGCTATCCCCTATCCGGATCAAAGCAGTCAACAATTTGTCCCTGCGTGCCAAGGCCACATTTGGCAAGTCATCTGAACTGGCAAGTAGAATATGACGTCCCTAAATCTCCTCGAACGCTTTTTATGGAAAATCTAATTTGGTTCATTTGTGCCTGCCACTGCTAGAAAAGAAAAGAAAAAGCTAATCCCATACATCTCGCCACATCTTCCGCAAATCCAACTTGTTTAACATAAAAGAGAGACCCAAAAAACGCGAGTGACGAGCCATGACTACTCAACCCACCTCCTTGCACTTCTAAAAGTTCTCACCCAGAGACCGACACCGCCCTGCCCCCCGCTCCCGGCAGCGGGCTTATAGCTAACCACCCCTTGCAAAACAGTCCTCCCCATATGCGGCATCACGGCCAACCCCCTCGCCATGGCCGGTGGCAACGGACATGCAGTTATTCATTCCTCCTAGGAATACCCAAGGCGCGAGGTGGCTGAGGGGGTTGGAAATTTCGACCAGGCAAAGGCGGGCTTCGTACAGCTCGATAACATTACGCTCGAATGTTGTCCAATCTTCAGCCCCGGGGATTAAAGAGGTGAGCCAGTTGAGGAATTGGCATCCGATACAGACTTAAAGAACAATGGTTTCGTTGCCAGTCTTGAAGAAGTTTTCAAACTCCTGTCTTGTTTTCTCATACAGGAGGACAGATTTAGCCCATCCTCCGCCGGCGCCCAATACATCACCCTAGGAGAATCCAGGGCAGGCAGCGAGACCAGAAAAGTCTGAGACTGAGACCCTTCCATGAATTATATCTATCATGTGAACATCGGCAAGTGTGAACCCGGCCAGCTCGAAAGAAAAGGCCATTTCGGCATGGCTGTTTACCTCTTGTTCGCGGTGGATTCCTATTTGGTGATTGTAGGTTGGGAGGGTGGTGAAAGGGAAATGGGAGGGTGTAAGTTAGGCCTGGATCGTTATCATTCCAATGATGTTCTTGTATTCTTGACCAGCACAGATGGGGTTATCCCGGAGATGCTCGACTGGGTAGGTTTCTGATCTTTTCTGCTGGAGCTCTTTAGTTGTAAAAAAAATCGTAGATCATGTTCCCACCGTGATCGATGCTAATGGTTTGGTTGTCGGAAGTCTTGACAACTCGGTGGAGGCATTGTTTACGGAACCCAGAATCTCTAAAGGCACCCTCAAAAGCTCCGAGCTTAGATTCGCTGACCTGGGGAACTGCTGCGAGTCCCTTGTTGAACAAGGGTCCTATAATATCTTTAGGGTGTGTACTAATGGTATATTCCTTCACTTTCATATCGACACTGACCCTTCCTGCAAAGCCATCTCAATGATCGTAGAAAATAGGGCACCGTAACTTCTGTCATGATGAGCATGGACAATCCCAAGCTCTCTGAGTTTCATATATTCATTAAAGTAGTCCTTGATAAACCCGGTGCCCCTCATATCAGGAGCATGAGTTCCAATCTGCTGGAATAAAGTGTCAAATCAACAAAGAAAAGTACCGATCCTCCCTCCCTCTTCAGCGCAGGAGTTGAAGTCTTGCCAACATGCTCAACAGCCATAGAGGCAGATGCTGCGGGGGAGATGAGAGCTAGAGCTGGCTTTCCCAATCCAATAGCTTCACTCATGACTGATTCTTGGGAAAGTCAAGTGGCAGTAACGGCGATATCTCGCAACAGGGACTGACTGGTGATATGGTAGTGCCAGTCAACACTCAATTCTCAAGGTCGCCGGTATCCAGAGATATAAAGGTCAAACACATTGAACACTGCTAGCCCAGCTTTTAGATTAGATCCCCGACCCACAGCGCCCTCGCCGTGAATCTCACCACCGGAACCCGTGGCAACTCCTGGTTTCGGTGGGACGGAAGTCGGGTGGTTGTGTGTTTCGACCTTAGCAAAGCAATGTACTACTTCGTGGATAGTTGTCCACTCCTTCGACACTTGATCCGGTGCCTAGTTATTGTTCCCGTCCAGTAATACTGCATTACCAGTGTAAGCAGAAATAATGTGATTGGGGCTAATCTTGTGTGTATTGCTAATCATCCCAAAGAGAGAATGTGGTGTTTCCCATGCATTAATTTCCCAGAATTCGTTAAACTGCTTGTGACGGCAGTGCTTAGAACTCACTTGAGTAAATATAAATAGCTCGACGTCTTAGGGATTCCAAGGACATGGACCAGCATTAGAGAACGCCTCAAGGAGATACTGCATCTCAAAAGAGTCCAATGCTAGACCCAATTTTTCATTGACCGGCTCAATGGCCTCCAACGGCGAAATTGTAGACGATCAAAGATCAACCTGTCCAACCAGAAGAGGCACAAACAACTCTTTGTAACTAGGAGGCTCCCTCTGACATGTCTAAAGAGAAATACACATATCTGGCCCAACACACCTTTCTCTCAAATAGATTTTCTAGTTAGACGAATACACACCTGAGCCATGCGATCAAACAATACATTCTCCGCTCCTCCAAATACCTCCACAAACTCAATCTCCTTCTCAAAAATCACAGAAAACAAATCACCCCTCTCAATTCTCTTAACATATAGCCTTCCAACCCACAAACATGTGCAATTGACGTCGCCTCGGAAGACCAAGGACTAATAACCCTCTTCATAGGAAACATTGGAATCACCAAAGTATTACTCATGAACCCCAGCTCCTTCTCACTCCTAGCATGTTCAACCAATTTCCAAGTCTCCTCGTTACAATTCAACTTCAAAGACTCGTCCCTATAACGCAGCAATTCTGTAGACATTTCTTCTTCTTTGAAATCTCGTCTTCCAGGACATTCACTTCTATGCTTTCCGAGAGGCGGACTTAGTCTATGGAAATTGAGTTAATAGAGACGACTTTTGTTGGTCTTAAACGCTGATGGATTTAGAGCTCCTTTGATCCCGACGGGATGGAAGGGGGAATTGGCCGGTGGACCCGGGAGGGCTAGGTATCTCCTTTGGGTAGAAGAGCTAGCCATTGTGTATCTCTGTGTGAAATGATCGAGGTTTGATGTTTGGGAGAATTGAAAAGATGGAGAAATGGAGAAATGAAGAGGTTGCAATTGAAAATTTCCCCTCAACAAGAATTGATTTTAGTATGCCCGCAATAATAGGTGGTGGGGTGGACAGGGGGGCTCTAGAATAAGACCAACCTTATATCAACAACCCTCGCAAATGATAAACTTTAGCAGAAATAGTACTTGTACTGTACTCGTAATGCATGTAACTGCCTCTGTGCTACTAGTCTTCGGATTTGCCACCTCATCTTGTTTCTCAGCTTTCTCATCCGACCTTTTCTCACGGCCCCAGCCTCTCTTCTTCGGTAGAGAGGCTGCATACTACCCACCATTGCTTGCCCTCTATTCTACCTCGCCATAGACAGCACCCTTAGCAAGCTTCACTTTCTTCACTTCCTATCCGGCATCCCCCTCGGCTTCGGCTAATTCTGCGTAGCGTGTTTCTCCTTGCCCTCCACACGCTCCCCCTTGTCGACATCCCCTTCCTCCTTTTCCTCCTCCTACCCGTTTGCGCTATTTGGCTCTGTAGCCCCGGTCACTATTGAGGATGTAGCAGAGTCATTGGAAATGTCAGTTGAATCCTTCTTGAGCCCACTAACTCACTAGACAACGTCATTTCTGTTGCGGGCAATATTAACTGCCGGATCCTTCCAGTCAGCCCTCTTCCCGACCCTACTCGCCCTTCGAAGTTGTTTCCAGGGAACTCTGATCCCTTATCTCCGCTATAGGCTCTCCAGGGTGTCCCGATCTCTAATTCTATGAGACCTGATTTGCGCAAATAAGGTGAGAGTAGGGCTGGTAACCTTCCTGAGCGGCTATATCCCCTCATCCACTCGCCCAGTTGTTCCGTCGCACATAACGTTCTTTGTTGAAAAAGGTCACAAGTTTGAGTTGGATGAACGAGGCAGGTGGGGGACTCCACATCGTGCCCTTGCGAGAGCTCTTGTCGACCATTGGTAAATGTGATTTTGTGAGGGGCAGCAGCGATGAGGGCTGTCATTCCATAGGGGGGGGGGTATATCGGTTCTGGAGGTACTCGTCTGTCGGGAGGAGAGATAAGCAGTGTGCGCCAGAACTAGAATTAACATTTCACGTCATTTGAGTATTTGAGTTTCTACAAGTAACACCGCCGCTCTGGTGCATAGGAATAACCAGTACACAGGAAACAACAGTAGTGATCCACGCAACCCGCAAAGCCACAAGGCTCTCTAAGATCGGCATGCTGAACCTAATTCTCTTTCGACAGATTTGTTAGAGTTGATGGAGGCGAATAGTTGTCAGAGATAAGGAAAGCGGATGGATGAAGGACCAGGCGGGATAATTGTTTTAGTTTTGTTCTAGACGGAAGGATGAACGGAAGGGATTCTGGATATGTTTTTCCTTTATTGTTATCAAGGAGATGCTGCACAGGCAAATGGGAATATGCCCGAAGGAGAGATTGCTAGGTGTGGCAGATGATAAAATGGCTGAGATGCTTTTATTCTTATATGGCCCTATGTTTAGTTAGTTTTGTTTTAGGAGGACGAGCGAATGAAGTTTCCAATTATACGTACCTTTGAGTTTTAGCCCTGAGTCTAATTAGAGCTGTTTGACTGCTACGCGATTTATCCCAAGCAACAAGATTATCCTCATTGTAACTAGTTGCAAGAGATCGCTGCCGACATCCTTCTACCACTGCTAGAAATTGCGCTCATAAAGTAGCACTCGGTGAAAATAAGCACAGGAATACCGGCACGATATAGAGTGCTCGAGTGCTAAATGTGTTCTTGTTTCTTTGGTTTTAAAATAACATTATGTGTTTAATTCTTGTCTTATTTCTACTATTGCAATCCTGTTATCGTCTTTTGCCAAATACCAGTTGGGTGCACCAACATGGAAGAGTATTCCATACCATATACGTTATCAACTGACATACCACTAAAGGAAGTTGAGCACCGGTAATGTGTAGGTACAAAAGCTGGAACCTTAGCAATAACCTGATAGAAATATACATACTTATCCTATTTTGGCCGCAACTTTAAACTATAAACCTCGACTCTGATCAGCCCGTACAAGGCGAATCTTGTCAGGCGGATCGCTCATCTTTTCCCAAGGCACCATCCCTCCGCGGCTCCCTCCCAGCCAAGCATCCACAATGTCCGTGCGGAAAAGCTCTACTCAACCTACAATTGTGGGGCATGCCAAAAGCAGCCGCGCAAACAGCCAGCTCAACCCATCACCGAGATGCCCCATCAAACCTTCTCTCAAGTTTCCGCTGCATGGAAGCAAAACCTTCTCGTGGAATTGTCCCCCTCATTCCTTCCCCCTTAACCCACCCTCACTAACTCCCACAGCGCATGACTAAAACACACTTCTCCCCGAGGTCTATATCAGTCACTCGCTTCAATATTGCACATTACCTGGCACTAAGTGCTCTTCCCCCATCGAGGGCCCTACGCATCTGCCGTTCTCCCATTCACGATTGAGTTTCCAGAATGGTAGTCTGACGGCCCGTCACGGATCTTACTCCCGCTCGATATCTGATACCCAATTCTCAATAATGGGTTGTTCCAGTGGGGGTTGGTGGGTGCATAGCGAGGGGCAGGGTATGGTGGAGGAGCTGGAGTTTGTCAAAAGCTGCTTTGATTATGAGGCGGTTGTCGTGCAGGAGATTGGAGGCTGGAAGGCTGGCTGGGAGGAAAATGCACGGAGGATTGTTCAGACGAGCCATGAGGAGAAGAGAGATGGAGTGGTGCGTCTGTCTTGTTATTGTAACGCTGCGTTGGGTAGCGCTAATAGGCGTGTTTTAGATTCGTTTCATGGAGTTGGATGGCCCCGTAGAGAAGGGGTTAAGGGCCCTATGCGTGGGAAGAGCGCGGCGCTGCCCTGACCGAGGTCTATCAAGAGGTTTATTCTTCCCTGGAGCTTTGATTGGGGTGTAAGCATAGAGCGAGTTTTTTCCGTAAAGAAGAGATATTATACAAGTACGACGTTTTGTCATGTGCTATTTTTTCCTAATGCATCTTGCCCCTGCTAGCGTTCTGCGGGCCGTAGGCTAATTATCTATTGCCCAATATCTCGAATCTACCATTATCGAGGGTTTCCTTCCCCCCACCTTTTCTCTTTACTCTCGATTTAACGCTATTGTTGAGAATTTCTATATCAAGGGGTATGATGAATTACTTCAATGCATTTTCTTATTATTACAAATCTTTTAGTATTATATCATCTAGTGTGTTAGGTCCCGCGGGCCCTGAAAACCAGCCTCTCAGCTTTGCACAATTGTCTCCTCTTAGTAAAACTTATTTTTCTCAACCTTGGACCTCTTTTATTCATCCCCTCTTCCACGATCCGATAGGGTGTATGTAGTTCATCACTCTAAATCACCTAACACAACCCTCATAAAACCCACACCACCTGCCCAGTTTTGTGGTGGTTTTTACAAAAGTGCAAAACTACGACCTACGCCCTCAATCTCTCTCCTTCGGCATCTCGACTCCCTCCCAATTGTCTAAACAATCTTGGATATCGATCCTTTAGATACGATAACCCCTACGGGTCACGGGATACTGAAAATGACAATGACACTACACCCCAGAATCTACGCATCACGGGATACTGAAAATGACAACGACATTACACCCCAGCATCTATGCATCAAGAACGTTGATAAATCACCCTCAATGTGTTTGAAATATGGCTATGGTGCACAATCTTTACTGCTATGTGGAGAATAATGCGCAAGTACGAGGGGGTTGCGTTGCACGCTAAGTGAGGAGGAATTGTGTAGTATGAGAGCAGATTGGTAAGAGTTCTGGTTCTTATTTCTTCTAAGTGAGATGGGCGGTGACTCCAGTATTTATA
>Ga0307509_10010407_pt1 | contig 11403 bp, 5 predicted proteins | sample 10_EM_MG_FD_202245 | JGI IMG/M metagenome (GOLD analysis project Ga0307509, IMG submission 202245) | Populus trichocarpa ectomycorrhiza microbial communities from riparian zone in the Pacific Northwest, United States - 10_EM | ecosystem: Host-associated > Plants > Roots > Unclassified | place... | reverse complement strand
TCTTTTGCTGTGTCTTTCTTCAAGATAGTCTCTAAAATTGAACGATCAAGAGACTGAAATAAATAGTTCTTACATTTCAGGTCTTTCAACTTCTGTTCATCGAGCAACTTCTTCTGTGCCTCACTAGGATCAACTCCTTCTGCTGCTGCAGTGATCCCTGTCTCCACCAGGTTCCAGTACTCCTTGGAACGTAGAAAATTCTCCATCAGCATACTCCAGTGATCATAGTGACCATCAAACCTTGGAATGGCAGGTTGAACAAAGCTGTTTTCAGATGACATGGTTTTTGTGTTTTCGGTTTTCTTTGTGCAGGTTATGGTGGGGCTGTGTTTAGGTTGTCTGAAGAGGCTCTGATACCAAATGTTTCAATCACATAATCTCACAAGTGTTTCAAGGCTGATCACACAAGAAAACTGGACTTGAATGCTATATTATTCCGTAGCTGATGTGGCTCTTAAATAGCCTTACAAATGAAGAAGAGAAAGGGAAATAACAACCCACGATTTACATGTCCTAGTATCGTGGAGTAGACTAAGTGAGGAAACAGAAAATGCAATCTTCTCCTTGGTAGCAGGAGATTTATTTGCAACACTTATCATTAACTAATTTTATCATTTGTCGCCTTTAAAACTTAACAAGCCCATGTATTTGAAGAAAGATAGTTTGTTTTCAATTTTTCACTTGATATTGAAGTTGTGGTCAATGGATCCTATCAAATGTTCCTCGAGAATTGAAGTCATCAATGCAATATTTAGATTTCCTGATAGTGAAGTTCCTTTTCCAGTTTTATTTAATTTCTTCTTCGATTTCTTACCTCCTTCAATTGTGTTTGACAGAGCTCCCTTGTGGCTCCTTTGGTATGCCATACTAACACTTTCTCGCTAATAAATCAAGATTTCTATTCGGAAGTACTTTTCTAATATACATATGTTCTGCTTTTATTGATATTTAATACAATTTAATTAGGACCGTGGAAGTTATGACAGTTTCGCTCTGATCACACTAAATTTCAACATAAGGAATATTGCATTTCAGAATATCAAATACAACCACCGAGAGGCAATCGCAGATGGCAATAGTGATCAACGACATGATATAGACTGGCCATATAGCATATTTTATGCTAAGAGCGAATGGAGTTGCTATGGTGAAGGAAAACGTTGTCGCCGCTAGGAAGAACGCAACTTTCTCAAACGCTTTCTTTTTTCCAATAAACTATGAAATGAATAGAGAAGCAAAAATAGCTCCAATTTGCTGTTCATATGTAATATGTTATATCAGAGGGTGTTCGGGAAAGGTTACTTTTAAAAATGTTTTTTATTAAAAATATATTAAAATAATATTTTTAATTTGTCTTTAATAATATCATATAAAAATGATTTAGAAATAAAAAAGAAATCAACTTAAAATTAAACTCTTTTCAAACTTCCAGTTCGAAACCCCGTAGCCATTCACAAAATATTGATACGGGCCTTCAAGCTTTGATGGGGTATATTTATGGGCTAAGAATGGATTTGATTGGGCAATCTGATGGAGTAGGCCTACATAGGGCTGTTGGTTAATTTTATGTTGGGCCTGTGTTGGATTAATTAATCTTCTTGGAAGAATTAAGTAACGCTGGCAAAACCCAATGATTGAAAAATCTATGAAATGGAAGGTTTAATGGTGTTCATAAATAATTAAATATATTAATTTATAGCTTCTGCAATGTCTTTAAATTGGTGTCCAGCATGTAAATAAGTTCCTCTCCCTTGCTACTAATTTTCGGAACCATAATATGCTGCTTGGAGATGAAGCTATTGTTTAGAAATCAATGGGTCTTTACAAAAAGATCCTTTTATTTTGGTTCATTTGAAAAGAAAGTGCCATACTTCTGTTATGATCAATTCTTCGTAATAAGCATAAATGCATGAACTATCCAGCCACTTTTTAATTAGGGTGTTTTATTAGTAGAATATTAATATTAGTACTCTTCCTAGGAAGTGTTATAATTAGATAAAATAAATAAACTCACTCGATCTTCCATGTATTATCCATTCGCCATCTTAATTATATTATATTCATCAGAAAAAAAGAATAAAAAAGTATTGTCAACGTCTAAAATAAATTAGATATATTCTAAAATAAATTAGAATTCAATTGTTTTTTGAATTCTTGTTATACTGATTTTTTTTCTAATTAATTAGATATATTTTATTGGTTTGTTTTGATTATGCATAGATTTTTTTTATGTTTTGTTTTTAGCAGAGCTATCAAAATTATCAATTTTTTCTCATGATATATGTTTTCTTTGCTTTTAGGGTATGTCTAGAACTAGGGTTAATTAATTTAGTCAAAAAAGTTAATTATGCTAGTCAAAAAAAATTTAGTGAACATAAATCAACATCATCATTTCTGGCATTTCTCGCATCGGCTCAAAATCAACATCAGAAATGCCAGAAATGCCAACATATTTAAGAGAAAAAAAATAAAAAAAATTATTTTATATAAAAAATTTAGAAAAAAGTCCTCAACATCGCATCGGCTCATTTCATCATTTCTTATCTCACACACATATTTAAGAGAAATGCCAGAAAATATGTTGGTCGATGCGATGTTGAGGACTTTTTTCTCTTAAATATGTTGGCATTTCTGATGTTGATTTTGAGCCGATGCGAGAAATGCCAGAAATGATGATGTTGATTTATGTCAGCCACAAGTGGTGCCTATTTGGCTTTGATGTACACTCTTAAACAAGTAAATCTGCCATATTGACAATCATGCACATACTTTTTGCAATTAGGAAATGGAAGTTCGACGAGGGTGTTGATATATGTGTTTAGTGCGTTTTTAATATTATAATTTTTTTTATTTTTTTTATTTTTTTATATATTATCATATCAAAATCATAATAAAAATACTAAAAACAAGCATTAAACTGATATTTTTTTCAAGTCAAAGCACAGTTTAAAAGCCAAAAAAAACATTTATGTCAGCCACAAGTGGTGCCATTTTTTAAGAGTGTACATCAAAGACATAAATGTTTTTTTGGCTTTGAAAACTTACATCAAAGACCTAAGTTAAACAGTTGCCAAATACTATAAACTAGCATTCCTACCCCTTTGATTTCTTTTTCTATTATTCCACTAAGCTTGCATGATTAGCATCCACTCATTCACTGTTTCTTTGTTTTCTTCTTGTTGGTGCTCAGGAGAGATGAAGATTGGTGCAATCAAGATGAAGATCGTGGGTAAGAAGTTTTATACTACTTTCTATCTGAATTTCTTATCTCATGACCCAACCTTACCAATACAACCACCTGATGGTATTATTAAGAGAATGAACACAGCGTCATTTTAGGCTGGAATGGTTATCTTTAATTTACCCCCTAAAATTATGATATTTTGCAATCAAGCCCTTACTTTTGAAAATCTTCTTTTTTTTTTATTTCACTCTAGGGTCAATATAATCGGACTCGTGGAAGATCATTAACAAAATAGTTCTTACTCTCAAATTTAATCAAATCAATTCTTAATTGACTCTTTAACTTTTAATTTTTTTTTAAATTATCTATGTAAAAATCAATTAACTCTCTTATAATATCAAGGCATGTTCACTTTAGTCTCTAGAATTTAATTTCTTATAATTTTGATCCAAATTGACCCTGAACTTTGATATTTCTTCAATTAAGCCCCTAATTTCATTAATTAAACTAATTAAAGTTTAATTAAGTCCCTAAACTTATCAATTATTTCAGTTTTTTGCCAAATTAACTTTTAAATTTATAATTTTCTCCTTATTAGTCCCCAAATCTTCAATTTGTATGGTCTTGATCTAATTCTCAAATTAGTTTCCATCCATTTTTTTGTTAATATATTTTTTAAAAAAAATTAAAATTAGATTATAACACTATAGGTAAGCGCTGTGAAGTGAGCATTGGATGAGCCAGTTTCTTTTGTGGAGTAATTTAGATTTATTCTTTCAAATTGAATTTGTGTAGAATATTGGTGTTATGGGGTTCATTAGTAGAATTATTACAAATTATTAAATTTGTATGTATTATCAATGTAGCAAATCATAGTTAGAATGTGGATCTTTTCGTATTTAATAGGTAATCATAATTATGAAATAAAATAATTAATAATAAATCAATCATAGAATAATATGGAGAAACTCACCAGGATAGTCACCCCAAAGTACTGACAAGATAGTCACTATCTTAAGAAATGATATATTAGCCTTAGCAATTCTAGGATACCGCACCATTAAGCCTTAGTAATTTTTTCCCTGTAAGATAGTCACTATCTTAGGAAATGATATACCTCTTGTGGGTTCCGTTCATGTTCATTTATACAGAGGAGTCAGATCTGTAATCAATCAATGAAGGCATCAAAAGTTTTCCGCTTGAAATTACTTCTATCAGCTATAAAAAATGAAAAAAAAAAGATGTGTTTACATTGACAAGGTTTCTTCACAATATCCCTTCATTTATACAGAGGAGTCAGACCTGTAAGAAAACATTATTTTTTCTCGGGCCAAGCTTCATATCTCCAAATTAGTTAAGTCAAGTTTTATAACTATGATCAAACCTTATCATTGTCCAGAATCACATCATATGGAGTTCTCTATTAAGTTTTCTACAGAGCATCACAACTTTTTTGAAAGAATGAATATCGTTTTGGAAAGAAGGGGACATGTTTGAAAAGGCATGGTAAGATCAATAGCTTTGAAATTTTTTGAATGCATTGTAGAAGATGTCATTGCGTCATGCATGTTCAGAATCTTAGGTTGAGGAACAAAATTTTTAATATGATGCATATAGTTACTCTTCTTCAGCTTAACAAATCGACTTTCATGTCGACAGTTCTCCTACATGTTGTCGATTAGATATCTTTACTCAGGTTGGTTTTCTAATAATAGGAAATGGGAGAACAAAATTCTACATGTGGAGCAGCTTCAAATGAAATCACCTCTACCTTGCAAAAGAACCCCTGGAAGTCATGGTAAGACCACTCGGAGGAATTAAGTGGGGCTGATTTTAGCTCTGATGTTAGGATAGAGGAAGTCGGGACAAGTAAAGCCAGACCAGCAGCTATTTCAGACAGCTATTACAATTTAAATTCCAGTGAATTCATGGAATTATGCAGTATTTCTAACCCAGCAAGTGATGGTGATGACGTACAGGAAGGCTCGTGACCAGGTAGGTGCTCAACACCTTACATTTTCCGTTCTTGCAGCGCTGATTGGTTTTCATGTGGTCAATGTCTTACTACTTGGCTATCAACTGACAGGAAGTCGAGGAACAAGAATTTGCATTTGTACCAGCAGCTTCAAGCCCTGATAACGAGGAGGGCGACAGGGATAGTTCTCGTTTGAATGCAAGCGCTAGAAACAAACGAAGGAGGACGTCAGAGGTGTGGCAATACTTTGAAGAAGTTAGAGAAAATGGAGAAATATGGGCCAAATGCAAAAGTTGCAGTACTAGATATCGAGGGGAAAGCACAAGGGGATCTACAAATCTGCACAAACACCTAAAATCATGTGCAGGAAAGAAATAAAAAGGCTGAAACAGAACTATCTGTCGCCTTTAAAACTTAACAAGTCCATGTATTTGAAGAAACATAGTTTGTTTTCAACTTTGACTTGATATTGAAGTTGTGGTCAACGGATCCTATCAAATGTTCCTCGAGAATTGAAGTCGTAAATGCAATATTTAGCATCCTCTGCTGCTAGTGAAGTAATGAGATTTCCTGATAGTGAAGTTCCTTTTCCAGTTTTATTGAATTTCTTCTTCGATTTCTTACCTCCTTCAATTGTGCCATACTAACACTTTCTCGCTAATAAATCATTTAGAACATAGAAAATCAAGATTCCTATTCGGAAATACTTTTCTAATTTACATGTGTTCTAGTTTTATTGATATTTAATACAACTTAGGACAGTAGAAGTTATGACAGTTTCGCAGAGCATAAAATATAACAGACTCTGATCACACTAAATTTGAACACGAGGAATAGTGCATTTCAGAATACCAAATACAACCACTTAGAGGCAATTGCAGATCGCAATAGCGATCAAGGAAACGATATAGGCTGCCCATATAGCACATTTGATGCCAAGAGGAAATGGAATTGCTATGGCGAAGAAAAACGTTGTGGCCGCGAGGAAGAAGGCAACTTTTTCCAACACTTTGGCAGCAGTAGGAATCTTTTTTCCAATAAAGTGTGAGATGAATAGAGAAGCAAAAATAGCGGCAGGAGCTAAGGAGAGGAAATTGATGGAGTTATGGAGTTCAGATTCAGCAACCTGTTTGTACTGAATTGTGATTTGAAGTGCTGCTGTGAAGCACAGATTCAAGAGTGTCTTCATTAATTCCATGTCCAAGTCCTGATTCGCATCAAGAATAATGTTTCGCCGTGATTCGTTGATGGTAGGAGGCGGTAGCTCCCGCGCTCGTGTTGGTGATTGTGGAGAAGGTGGAGGCTGTGTTTGTGGTGTTTGTGATTCTGAGGTGGTATCAGAAGAAGAAGAATGCTGTGGTTGTGATGATTGCGATTCCAGGTCTGTATTAGGAGAAGAAGACGGTGATTTTGATGGCAGCTGTGGTGTTGTTAGGTGCCAGAGTTGGGACAGAGATGCTGCAACCCAAAGAAAAAAATCCTTGACGATGGCTGGCGCTGAAACTGCCATGATAGCCCTATAGAGAGAAGGTCTGTAAGAGAGAAAATGTGGGGATTGATGAAGAAGGAAGATGGGTAAAATGGAATGAAAATGGTTTAGCATTGACGGCTTTTTATATGCATTTGGCCGGTGGTCAACCCCCCCCCCCCCCCCTCCTCTAATTAACTTCTATCCTGACGTATATGTATAAATGTCTAATATGAAAATACTTGCAAGATGATGTAGCCACTGGAAGGTTGAGTGAACGGAGACATCAGCCTCCGAAGCTGTCTTGGAGACAACCATGGTGAGACTTATGGGCAGGTTTATATAGAGAAAGGAAAGGAAAGAATGGTCAGTGGTCAGTCCTGATACAACAGATGCTATCAACATTTAAAAAATGTATGCAATTAAAAATTACAGAAAAATTAAAAATTGCTATCAATATTTATGCAATTATTGATAACAGAAAAATTTTAAAAATTAAAAAATTGCCATCAACATCTATACAATTATTTATAACAGAAAAATTAAAAATTTCCATTAACTTGTATACAATTATTAATAACAGAAAAATAAAATAAAAAATAAAAATTTCCCAATAACATTTATACAATTATTAATAACAGAAAAATATATAAAAAAAAGAAAAAAGAAGAATCTTACCTTAATGTTGAGTTTTTCCAAGCGCAAGAAGAGAAAAAATAAAAAAAAATCATTAAATAAATAGAGAAGAAGAGAGAGAAAAGGAGAAGAAAACATACATGTACATGAAGAAGAATATAAGAAAAGATATGGGGTTGAGGGTAAAAGGAGAGAGAGGGGAGAAAGAAAGATGAAGATTTGGGAGGAGGAGAAAAGAAGCTGTAGAGGAAGAGAGAAGAAGAGAAATGTGTTTATTTATTTTGATTTTAGGGATTCTGGTCTTTTAATTTGAAGTTTTTTTTATTGACAAATAATTAAATATTAATAATTTTAATTTTTTTTATCGGTGTATCCGTCTGTAAAGTTTAATTGAAATTTTCAATTTAATAAATTTTTTTTAGAAATTCGCTACTTTTTATTTTTTATTTTTCTATTATAAATAATTGTATAAATGTTGATGGTAATTTTTTAATTTTTTTTAACTGAAGAAATTATAGTGGAAAAGGAAGGGATGAAAAAGAAACAAAAAATATGATGACGTTTCATTTTTATATATAAAATTACAGATAAATTTAAATTTATCGATTAAATCCGTTAATAAATTCATCTGTAATATTTAATTTATGATATGATGAATGCCCTAGTCTCTCCCTACATTTTTTTCTTCCTTTTCTTCCTCCTTCATTCTCTGCAACAAGGATCACCGACAGTTATCAACTACATGATATAGACTGCCCATATATATAACACATTTGATGCCAAGAGGGAATGGAGTTGCTATGGCGAAGAAAGACGTTGTGGCCGCTAGGAAGAACGCAACTTTCTCCAACACTGTGGATGCAGTCGTATTATTTTTTCCAATAAACTGTGAAACGAATAGAGAGCTAGCATGTAATTAGATTTGACAATAAAAGACTCTTGCAAGGTCAAACAAATACAACAATAAAAAAAAAAAAGAATTAGATTTGACAAGAGAGCTAGCATGTAACAAGATTTTCTAATTACATGCTAGCTCTCTTGTCAAATCTAATTCCATGCTAGCTTTCTTGTCACATCTAATTCTTTTTTTATTGTTGTATTTATTTGACCTTGTAAGATTTTTTAAGATTGATTGTTTTTAGCTAACTAGCTGGGGGAATTGAGATCATTTAGTCCTCCTGTCTTTGTTTTTTCAAATACAACATTTTAGCCGGCTAGGGGCAAAATTATTAAGAAATACTCTAAAAGACGTGGGAAAATTATTGTAACTTTTTCATACGTTTCACTTTCCTATCTTTAATATATTATATTATTATAATTATTATATTATAATAATAATTATTATATTATATTATATTATATTATATACTAAAAATTAAATGAAATGCTAAATTTTTTTTATTTTATTTTTTTTGTTATTTTAATGAATTTTTTTGTTTGATCCTGGGTTTGATGGGTTAGTCTGATTTGACGAGTTAATCCGGATTTTTTTTCTTTTTAATTAATTTTTTTCATTTAGTTTAGTTTGTTAATGTTAAATTTCTTTATATTTAATTATCAGACTTTCATGACACATATCCCGGACTTGACGGGTTAACTTGGTTTGACGGGTTAACCCAGTTAATTTTGGGTAAACCCGTCAATTGTTTTTTTCTATTTAGTTATCAAACTTTCATGACGCGAATCTCAGGTTTGACGGGTTAACCTGGTTTGAAGGGTTAACCCAGTTAATTCAGATTTTTTTCTTTTTCTTTATTAGTTTTTTTCTTCCTATTGGTTTTTTTTCCTTTGTTTTTTCCTTTTAATTAATCTATTTAATTATCACACTTTTATGACACGACCTTATAGCCAGACCCACATCCAATGCTTTAGGGTCCGGTGTTGCAGTCAGGCTCACTTAAACTTAAGTCATGTAAGTTTAATGTTATTATTAATATTATAAATAATATTCTTGGGTCAAGCGTTGCAACTAGACCCAAGGCTTTTGGGTATATCTTTGCAGAAAGACCTAACACTCTTAGATCTTAGCATTTTTTGATATTTTTTATGCAAGAAAAAAAATTAACCCGTGGCGTATGCCTTTGTTTTTTTTTTTTTTCCTTTTTAAGCCTTTTACTTTGAATAGCACGGTGCAATCCACAGTGAAAAAGTTTATGCCTTTAGTTTATTTTTTTCTATAGTTTCTTAATATTAAATTTTTTCTGTTTAATTGTCAGGCTTTCATGACACGGATCCCAGGTTTGATGGTTTAACCCAGTTGATTCAGATTTTTTTTTATTTTTCTTTATTAGTTTTTTCCTTCCTGTATGTATTTTTCTCTTTGCTTTTTCCTTTTTAATTAATCTTTTTTTTAAAAAAATTAGTTCATTAATATAATCTTTTTTCTATTTAGTTATCACACTTTCATGACACGAATCCCAGGTTTGACGAGTTAACCTGATTTGGCGAGTTAACCCAATTAATTCAGATTTTTTTTTAATTATCACACTTTTATGACACGACCTTACAGCCAGACCTACATCCAGTGCTATTGGGTTTGGTATTGCAGCCAAACCCACTTAAACTTGGGTCATGCAAGTTTAATGTTATTATTAATATTGTAAATATTACTTTTAGGTCAGACGTTGCAGCCAAACTAAAGACTCTTTGGTATAACTTTGCAGAAAGATCTAACACTTTTAAATTTTAATTTTTTTTTTATATTTTTTTACACAAAAAAAATTGACCCGCGGCATCACGCGGGTCATGTAACTAGTTGCTACTAGAATGTGATGACCAAAGTTTTTTGCCCTAGCTAGCTAAATAATCTCAAATACACCAAAAAAACAAATACAGGAGGAATTGAGATAATTTAGCTAGCTAGGGGAATTGAGAAGTTGACAAGTGGGGCAATTTCTACAATGCTTCACTACTGACTACAACTCTCACCTATAAAATGTCGCAATTGCTTCATTACAGCTCTCTCACTTGTTACTACATCTCTCTCGGTTTCTCTAAAATCATGGGTAAGTGATCCTTTGTTTCTGCCGTTCCATCGTTTCTTTTTTACATTTCCCACTTTTCTCTACGATGACCGTCATTAATTTCTGATATTCTTTTTCTTTGTTTTCTTCTTGTTGATGCTCAGGAAAGATCAAGATTGGTGCAATCAAGATGAAGATCGTGGGTAAGAAATTTTATGTGCTACTCTGTATCTGAATTTCTTATCTCATCCAACCTTACCAATACAACCACCTGATGGTATTATTAAGTCTGATTTATTCAGGTTTATTATGCAAGTTTTGTTGATAATTAAATTTCCACGTGTTTATTTCATGTAAGTGTATCTATGTGCCAATTAAGTCTGATTTATTTTATCATTTCTCTCTTTGGGTTGCAGAATCTCTGTTCCAACTCTTGCACCTCATAACATCACGCCTGCCATCAAAACTGCGAGCTTCTCCTCCTAATATTGACGACCTGGAATCGCAATCATCGCAACCCCAACCTCCTTCTTCTAATACCACCTCAGAATCACAATCACCAACAGGAGGGCGGCTGCCTCTTACCATCAACGAATCACAGCGAAACAATGTTCTTGACGCGAAGCCGGACTTGGAAACGGAACTAAGGAAGACGCTCCTGAATTTGTGCTTCACGGCAGCAATTCAAATCACAATTCAGTACAGACAGGTTGCTGAATCTGAAATCCACTACTCCATGAATTTGATCTCCTTAGCTCTAGCAGCTATGTTTGCTTCTCTATTCGTCTCATCGTTTATTGGAAAAAAGATTCCGACTGCATCCAAGGTGCTGGAGAAAGTTGCGTTCTTCCTAGCTGCGACAACGTTTTCCTTCGCCATAGCAACTCCATTCCCTCTTGGCATCAAATGCGCTATATGGGCACTGTACATCATGTCGTTGATCACTATTGCCTTCTGCACTTGCCTCTAGGTGGTTCTGAAATGCAAAATTTGACAGTTAATTGTGCCGTAACTTCCACGATCCTAGGTTGTATTAAATATAAATAAAACCAGAACCATGTCAACAATAAATTCAGCTCGATTATTTTTCAGTGCATTTCTTTTTAATTTTTGCTTTAAACTCTCCAGGTCTCTCTGTCTAGGCATTTCTTTTTAATTTTTTATTTTAGACGTTGAC
>Ga0307509_10010406_pt1 | contig 11403 bp, 7 predicted proteins | sample 10_EM_MG_FD_202245 | JGI IMG/M metagenome (GOLD analysis project Ga0307509, IMG submission 202245) | Populus trichocarpa ectomycorrhiza microbial communities from riparian zone in the Pacific Northwest, United States - 10_EM | ecosystem: Host-associated > Plants > Roots > Unclassified | place... | reverse complement strand
AGCTTTATATTTTTTTTTTATTTGCTTCGTATAAACTTATCTCGGTCTTATGACATAGGTCACAGGTTTTACAGATTAGTCTTGGTTGACTTAGGTGTTTTTTGTTCTTTTTTTAATTGATTTTTTTTCGATTTCATTCTTTGAGTTTGTTGAAAATTGAGATTCATAATTTTTTTGTTATCTTGATCTTATGACCTAGGTTGCAGGTTTGGTAAGTTGACTCGAGTAGTTTTTTTATTCTTTTTTATTTTTTTATTCAATTTATTTTGTTATATTGGATTCAATAGGAATTGGTGTTCATAATTTATTTTGATTTTCTTTTTATAGGGTTGTTATAGTCTCATGACTCGGGTTATAGATTTGACATGTTAACTCGAGTTAATCTAATATGTCGCAGTCTCAATATGTCATCATATCAATATTTAAAACAAATATATATATATATATATATATATATATATATATATATTTTAAGTTTATGTTTAAAATCATTTTTATTAGAAAACACATTATCCATACTTGGGTCAATAATTTTTTGGAAAGGGAAAGAATTATAAAGAAAAATTCTCATTCATACAAAATTAAAAATTCAAAAATTAAAACAATGAGGACTAAATCTTTTACAAAAAATAATTGAAAGAAACTAATTAGTGATTAAACTTAAAAACAAAATAAATGAAGGATAAAAAAAGAGCAATAAAAAATGAAATAAAATTCTAAAGGAAAAAAAATAATAATTGCAAAGGATAAAAATAATCAATCAAAAGAATAAGGATCAGATTGAATACAAAAATTAAATAAAATTAAATATTGAGGGATGAAATTAAAAAAAACACTTCAAGAAGCATTAAACTCCAAACAAATAGAAATAAAAAGAAATGAGGACCAAACTCAAAACAAATACGAAGTGGAAGACACCACTAAATTTTCAAAGCACGGTATGAATATCTAGGCCTGCGAGAGAGAAAATAAGGGGAGGAAGAAAAAAACCAAAAGTCACTGAACCGCCGCCTTTCTTGACCAAACGCACCACCTCAACATCTGCGTTGCCACCTTGCATGTCGGATAAGATGGCAATTGGCATTTGTGGCCAACAAAATTGTCCCCACGCCTTCAGAATGGCATGAGAGATGATGACGCGTCGACGCGTGCATGGCACGTGTAAGCCTATTTTATAGATTTATTAATATTTTAATAATATAAATTACTAAAATAACTCTAAGAGCATATCAATATTACAAAAAAAAAAACCATGCAACAAAGACGAAAACATCTTCCAAAGGCAGCCTTAGTTTTTTCTAAGTTAAAGTTTAAATGTGTAAATTAGCGATGCTAAAAAGGTGTAAAGACTATCATAACCCATTTTTGGGTTATTCCCCAATTCATATTTTTTCTCTCTTCAAAAGATACAAAAAAATCAAAAAATATTATAAAAAAATATAACAGTGAAAAGAGGATGTCAAAACGCCTTAAAAATGATTAAAAATTGGTTAAGGAGGTTCAAAATTACAAAGATTAAAATTTGATAGTATTTTGTGGACTGATGAGAGCCCTGTTGACAAAGAAAATTCAATTTGAGGAATAAAAGTCCAAAATCAGATGTTTATGGACTCAATTAAATTTTATTGAAGGTTTAATTGAATTTATGGAAGGTTTGATTGCAAGAAAAATTGATTTTGAAGTCAATTTAGGCTTTAATGGGAAGAAATTAAAGTTTTAGGGTCAAATTATAATTTTTGAGACTTAATTTGATCAAATCAGGGGCTTAATTGCATAAATATTGAAGTTTGATAGCAAATTAGGGACTTATTTGAAAAAATCTGAAACCAATGACCAAAATAAAAAACATGCGTAAATAGAGGGGCTGCAATTAAACCGAATCAAATGCCAAATTGAATAAATTAGAAGTTTATTGATCAATTAAGGGTCAAATTGTATAAATTCAAGACCAAGGACCAAAGTGAAAAAGACGGCCAACTTCAGGGCCGCTGTTTGATTTTTGGCAGGGATGCAATTGCATTGATTTTGTAATCAAAATTGCAATTGAGGACTTGATTGAACAAATTACAAATTGAGGACCAATGTGAACTCTGACACGTTTTTGCCGCCTTTTCCTTTTAAATGAAACGGCGTGTTTTGTCCGAAATGGCGTGTTTTGTCCAAAACAACGCCATTTCATACACTGTTCATATAAAAAAAAAAGCCCGAAACGGTGCCATTTTGAACGGCACTGTGGGTCTTCTTCTTCCCCTGGACACGCGAAACAGGGGAAAAATATTTTTTTCTTCCTTTGTTTTCACTGACTTCTCTTCCTCTAAAGCATCAAAAAGACGCCGACCAAGGACCCCTACTTGCCCAAAACTTTCCACGTGTTGGAGGGGTGGCAGCATAGTGGCCACCCCGTCCTCTTTCTCCCCTGTTTTTTGCCTATAAAAACAGGGGAGCACAAGAGCAGGGGGAGAACACAACAAAGGAGAGAAGAGAAAAGGAGAGAGGAGAAGAAAGAGGGGGAGAACGAAAAGCAGAAAAGAGAGAAAATAGGAGGAGAAAAGGAAAGGAAAAACAGAGGAGGGAGAGGAAGAAGAAAGAGAAGCACCGCAGGCCACCACAGTCCCCTACCGCAATGACAGCACCCCCACCGTCAGCACCGCGAGCAACTGGTCGACGTCCGGTTAGTTACACCCACCGTTACGTTTCTTCTCCGGTCACCCTCTGATGTTCATGCTGCATGTGAAAAGTGGAGGGTGATCCACTATTCATTTTTCTTTCTTCGTTGGGTTGAGCCCAACCCATGCATTTGGGCCGGGTTCGGCCCAGCCCACAGAACTGGGCCGGATCCGGTCCAGTTCAAGAAAGAAAAATTTTTATTTTTATTTTTAAAATTTTATGACTTTTTCATCTTTTGCTATATGTTTTTTTGCTTAATATCGGTATCTATTTTATTTCGAAAAAAATACGAATCCGGTATTAAAATATCCGGTTTTCGTCAAAACGTCCAAAAATACAAAAAAAATTGAAAAAAGAAAAAAATATTTTTGTGCATACGACCAAGTGTCTCAAAGCTAAAAAATCATATTGTGTTTTTCATATACTATAAAAAATATTTTAGCATGCATTTTGGCTTTAATAACTAGTTTATTAAAGTCAAGAGAACATTGGCTAAAATTTCAAAAACAACAAAAATTTTATTTTGTTTTTCTTTTAGTATCCGGGGTACGACATTACACGTAATACGTATTCTGGATATTAAATTTTTTTTTTCGAACGCTATAACGGTTAGGTTTTTACCCCATTAAGATAAGAACCTCCTTATTAAGGAGAACTTTTCTTGAACTATAGACAAACCAACAATTAGAAAATGCAATAAGACCATAGTTTTTTATCAGACATTAAAACAATGCAGCTTACCTTAGGTAGGACGTATTTTGGGTGCTAATATCTTCCCTTTACGCAACCAGTCTCCGTACCCGATCTCTGAAACCAGTTAGGGTTTCTAGTGACCAGAATATTAGGTGGCAACTCCCATTCAAAATTTCCACTGATTAGAGACCACATTCATTTTACCTGAGAGTATTGGACGATCGCCGTAATGCCGCACACGTGCGACAAAGACAAAAAAAAACTTCCAGCAAGATCAATTTTTGTGAACTTCAAAGGGTACCAATGTAATTTTATTATATAAATAAATAAGAAAAGATACAGAAAACCTTGAACGAAAGGCCAAATTTTTTAACTCTTCATGGAAAAGGAGTATTTTGACTGTATATTTTTAAAGGTAAATGATAAAATTACCCAAAATCAATTTACAAATGATATTTATATAAAAAACAACTTTACCTTTGCTACCGACGCAAATATTGAGTGCAATAAAGGGAAAATAAACATTATAGTTTTTGAATCCACATTAATTCTCCTCCACAAGTATGAGGCCTTTTAGGTTTTTTTTTTTTTTTTAATATACTGCCCCCACCTATTTTGAAATTTCTGACAAGGACTTTGGCCAACGTTATACTGTGTAATCAATTTTTTTGAGGAAACATTATCTAATGCTTGCATGTGCACATGCCGCGCATGTAACCCGTTCTCTAGTATAAGAGTACGACCATAGTTGTAGTGCTGATCATAAACTCCCTCATAAAAGTCTCTGTGTCTCTTGAAACCCAATCTGTAGCCTATCTTTTCTTGTTATGGAGTTGTTCTTGGCAATGCTTCCACTATTATTGTGGTATATTATCTTCAACCTTTTTAAGTTGGGATACCAAAAGAAAGACCACTGTTGCTATATGCTAAGCTATCAGTGCCATAAAGCCACTGAGGACCAAAAGCTCGATACTGGATCCTGTGCTAAAATTGTTACCCGAAACAAGAATCTGGGAATAGAAGAATACAGGTTTCTTTTAAGAACTATGGTTAGTTCTGGCATCGGTGAACAAACTTATTGCCCAAAAAATATCATAGAGGGAAGAGAGGAATCTGCAACTCATATGGATGCTGTTTCGGAGATGGATGGTATCATTTTTCATACCCTTGATAAGCTCTTTGCTAAGACAGGAGTTTCTCCATCAGAAATCGACATTATTGTCTCTTCAGTCTCTTTGTTCTCACCAGTTCCCTCACTAACAGCTCGAGTAATAAACCATTACAAGATGAGGGAGGACATCAAAGCATTTAATCTCTCTGGAATGGGTTGCAGTGCAAGTGTAGTAGCCGTTGATTTGGTTAAGCAATTGTTCAAGACATATAAGAATTCACTTGCAATCGTCGTGAGCACAGAATCCATGGGTCCAAATTGGTATTCTGGCAAAGACAAGTCCATGATGCTCTCCAACATTCTTTTTCGTACCGGGGGCTGCTCCATGCTCTTAACAAATAATAGAGCTTTGAAGCATAAAGCCCTCTTGGAATTGACTTGTTCTGTACGCACACATATCGGCTCTAATGATGAAGCATACAGCAGCTGCATCCAAGTAGAAGATGACCTTGGCCACAAAGGCTTTCGGCTCACCAGAGATCTACCTAAAGCTGGTGCTAAAGCTTTAACCATGAATCTCCGAGTTCTTCTTCCTAAAGTTTTACCACTGTCAGAATTGCTCCGCTACAAAATAAGTTACTATCGAAACAAAATAATGAAGAGACCAACTTCTAAGGCTGCAGGACCTGGTTTGGATCTCAGGTCTGGAATCGAACACTTTTGTGTGCACCCTGGTGGGCGGGCAATTATTGATGAGGTTGGTAAGAGTTTAGCACTCAACGATTATGATCTCGAACCAGCTAGAATGGCACTTTATCGGTTTGGAAATACATCATCCGGCGGCCTGTGGTATGTTTTAGGTTACATGGAGGCCAAGAAAAGGCTCAAGAAGGGTGATAAAATACTAATGATCAGCCTTGGGGCAGGTTTTAAGTGCAACAATTGTGTGTGGAAAGTTATGAAGGACTTGGAGGACACAAATGTCTGGCAAGACTGCATAGATCAATACCCTCCAAAAACCATAGACAACCCTTTCTCTGAGAAGTTTGATTGGATCAATGATGAAAGCATGAATTTCGCCAGGATTGAAGATTTCCTACCACAAATCCAGTTGTTAGCATAATTATTATATGGTCTGTGAAGTTTGATTTGATCAGTGATGAAAGCATGAATTTCTCCGGGCGTTAAGATTACATGCCATAAGATGATACATCCAGTTACTAGCATAATTATATGGTCTCATGCTGGGGCTTTAAATTAATCAGTCTTAAGATCGACCTTCCTTTCAGCCTCTCCATACGTGTGAAGTATTGCGTGGAAGTAAATTAGGTATAATATTGATGTTGCCCATATTTTTGCAAATAAAATATGGTCTTGTAATATATGTTACAATAATCTGTGTGAAAGAATACCGATGTATTGAATAAGCTTCTGTCACGTCCTTTGTACCTGTACTAAGTTTTCGTGATCTCTATATAAACCTAGTTATTTATAATTAGTGTACCTTCATGCATCACATTTGGATTCTCGATTGAATTATTACGATAGAATATTGAAGTCTTTCTCCCTTTTTGTTTCTTATGATCTTTCTTGATCGAGATGGGCTCAACCTCTGTACATGGTTTTGTGGGATCTTTCTCCCTTTTTGTTTCTTATGATCTTTCTTGATCGAGATGGGCTCAACCTCTGTACATGGTTTATGGGATCTTTCTCCCTTTCGAGATGTGATGAAGTTAGTAGATGATTCTATATTCTGGTGCTGATATATATGATTTCGTACACAGCTCATGGGCACGTGGTCATTCCTTTGTCGATGCCTTTGATGTGCCGTGACTTGCTCATATGTATGCTATTTGGTTCTATGTTCATGCTAGGCTACTTCCAGAATGGTGTTCTACTACCTTTTTCATGTTCCTTTGCTCTTCCAAGGTGCATGCCATTTTCAACTTCTGGTGTAGTTTTTTGCCGCATTAATTCTCGTGTTCTGCTTATTTTCAAATTTGGGAACTGCTTATTTGTGGAACATGCTTCCTAGCTAGACATACAAATCTTGCTCTAGACCATCTTTTTCTCTGGATCATCTTGTCTTGATGCTGCCACCTACTCTGAGAATTTGTACTTTCGCAGCTAGAAGTTTTGTATGCTTCCATTTCATTATGTTTCTCTTTTTAGCTAGCTTTGATGGCTAATATTGATCATGTGTTCATCTGGCTTTTGTTCTCTTGTCTTTATGTGTTGTGGCCGCTTTAAAGGGGAATGAGAAGGCTGATCACATGTGACTCTTAAATATTTCCACACCTTCTGATTCTGTGGAAAGGATGCAGCGATATTTTTTAAAATATTTTTTATTTAAAAATATATTAAAATAATATTTTTTTTATTTTTAAAAATTATTTTTAATATTAACATATTAAATAATCTAAAAACATCAAAAAATATTAATTTTAAACAAAAATAAAATAAAAAAAATTAATTTTTTTCAAAAATACTTTTAAAATATAATAACAAACAGATAGAAACTTATTGATTAATCCATTTAATCAATAACTTAAGCCATGTTTGTTTTCCAGAAAGTAGTTTCCGGAAAACCACTTTCCAAAGTTTCCTGTGTTTGTTTGTCATTAGAAAAGGTGGTCAACGGAAAATACTTTCCGGTCAACGAAAAACACTTTCCAGTCAAAGGAAAATTTGACTTAGTTTCCAGGAAAGTGTTTTCCCTTTTGGCTGTGTTTGTTTTCCAGTTCCAAACTTTCATGTGTTTGTTTGCCATTAGAAAAGTTGGTCAACGGAAAACACTTTCCAGTTAAAGAAAAATTTGGCTTGGTTTTCAGGAAAGTGTTTTCCTGGAAAATTTGGGCGGAAAACACTTTCCGGAAGTTGTAAAAAATTTAGAAATGTCATTATTTGCTGATTATATCAAATTTGATCCTCAAACTTTTGATTGCTATATATATTTTGTTTTGAATATTTATTTTTTAATTTCATCTCTTAAAATTTAATTTTTATATTAACTTTGGTCCTTATTTTTATAATTGCTATTTGCTTTTTCCTTATCATTTTTTTATTGAAAATTTTTATCTATCAAATTTGGTTCTCATTCTTTTGATTGTTACTTATTTTATTTGAAATAATTTATGAAATGTTAATTATTATTATTTTAATTTCTTCATCTTTTAAATTTTTTATTTTTTATTTGATCTTTATTATTTTGATTATTATTTATTTTATCTGAGATAATTTATGAAATTATAATTTTTTTCAATTTCATTCTCATTCAACTTTTTAATTTGTAAGATTTATTTCTCATTATTTTAATAAACTTGAAAAAAATAAAACATTAATAAGTTATTTTTTAGCTCATTTTCCATAACATAACCAAACACTGGAAAGTGTTTTCCAACTTATTTTTCATTACATTACCAAATATCGGAAAATACTTTTCCGGAATTCACTTTAAAAAAAAAAACTACTTTCCAGCAAACAAACAGGACTTAAATTCTAGCCGAGTCAGATTTTATTTTGAATTAATTCAAAAATTTACTAAAACTAATCCTCCCTTCATCACACATTCTCTGACATTCCGTGGCAAGGGACAGTTTGTTCACAATATTCTCTCTTTTCACTTGAAACCTCACCTCTCACAATTACAAGGACCTAGTCCTTGTGTACTAGACTGATACATTACATGGACAGTTGCAGCAATTCATTTTATTTTTATTACCATGTTCGCGGAAAATTTATGAAACTTGAATTAACAACTTTTTTTTAAATAAATTCAGAAATTATCAGTTAAATTATACTTTATTTTCGTTTATATATATGAACAACGGGATTCTAATCAGTTTAGAGAATGCATGGTTTACATTTGATCATGTCACATATGTATGAACTGTCCATGCCCATGTTTTTCCGCTGTCACAAAATTGATTGGAAGGTTGTATAGGTCAGCTTTTAATTAATATGCTTTAATAGCAGGAAAAAATAGGTAAGCTTTCATGGCCAAGGGTCCAACGTCAATGGAAGGATCACTCGTGAGGGATTTAATTTGATGATGTTGCTATGTACGTAGAATAACTCATGGTAATCAGATGCTATGTACGTAGAATAACTCATGGTAATCAGAGAACGTAATTACGGCTTTGAAGTGAAAGAAAATCAATTTAGTTTAATCTTTGAACGGTCGTTCCTTAGTCTCCAATGCTTATACATGCATTAAAGCAATAAAGAAAGTCTTTCCATGGTTGTGGTTTAATTAAGCTGATTGCAAAAGGAAGAACAAGGATTAGCATGGAGTGTTTGTTCGTATGTGTTAGAGAATAATATAAATTATATCTTGAGATCTCATCTTACAGTTTAAGTTATTGAGTTGACATGGTTCTTTAACATGATATCAAAGTCTTGATAATCAAGTGGTTACGAGTTCGAATCTCACTATTTTTATTTATTTGATAAAAATTAAGTACAATGTGGTGTGGATCTGTACAAATTTCAAACTCAATGAGCTTTCATATAAGAAATTATATTAGAGAATAATATAGATTATATTATGAGACTTTACTTTGCAATTTAAATTATATATTGGGTTGACAACGTTATTAAAAATTAATTTACTTCTTTAAAAAACATGAAGGGAGTGGACAGGATACATGATGAGCTAGCATCTTGGGTATAAGGATGTGGCTCCTTATTAGTAATTACAAATTTCAGAAATTATAGAAGAAATTCTATATTATTTGATTAACTATTTCCAATAATTCCTTAAAATTATTTATTTATTTTAGAAATCTGTAAATAGTACACTTAAAATTATTTTATTGGTATTAACATTTTTTCCCTGAAAATCTTGATTTCCAACCTCTCCTGTTTAATTAAAAATGAAATTACCTTTTATTTTTATAATTAATTAATCAATTACATACAAGCTAGCCGTATATTCATATATATATAAAAAAAAAATTACCTATTACACAAATATAGTCACCGTTATGTGGAAGATACAAGCTTTTTACATGGTATCATGGCCCGGGGTTGCATGCCCTTCCAAATTACGAAACGTTTGAAAATGTGGTTTAACCTGTGTTCTAAAAAATTTGAATTTTTTTTTGTTAAAATTTAATATGGTTTATACGTTTTAGATTATTTTGATGTGCTGATGTCAAAAATAATTTTTAAAAATAAAAAAAATCATTATCATACATTTTAGTATGAAAAATTATTTGAAAAGCACTCATAACCACACTGTCAATCAAAGTTTTAGTTGGCAAAAATATCTGTCACTTCAGAAAAGAATAATAATTGCTCTTTTCGAATTATGATTTAGTAAAAAATTATCTGAAAAGTACTCATAACCTGTCAACCAAACTATTAATTGGCAAAAATATCTGTCACTTCAGAAAAGAATAATAATTGCCCTTTTTGAATTATGATCCAGTCTCCCTTGGAAGATTGACTTAACTGTCACTTGCAAGTTGATTTTTTTTTATTTTTTTTGCATGGCATTAGACAGTTCCCTTGAAAAAGGGCCACTTGGTTTCTTGCACGTAAGAATTACTGGTATGGGTTGGTTGTGAAGTTGAAATGCTAGGGGTGCACCACAAATATGAAGAAAAGGTAAGTGAGACATTATGAGCAATTAAAACGTGAATGAATAATCACTGTGATTGTTTTTTAAAATATATTAAAATAATTTTTTAATTTTTAAAATTAGAAAATCAAAACAATTCAAAAAAATTTAAAAATTAATTTTTTTAAAAAATAAATTTTTCGAAAACTCCAATTTAAACACAAGGACAAACACCCTAAATAGTTCAAACTATGGAAGTAGTGTTTTTTTTTTTTTTTTGAGAACTGACATTTCGTAATATTGAGGCATTAGATTTCCATCTTATATGGTAGGAAATTATATTCTTTTAATTTCTAAACTTTCTTGGAATTGTCTAAATTAAGACAATATTATCATAAATTAATTTGTCTTTGTAGTAAGATGCGTGTCAATTTTAAGTGTTGCGACTTTCTTCGTTCTTATGAACAAAAGCATGCTCAATTTGTTGACTGCACTAGTGTTCTTCGTTCAGTTAGAAGTTGGAAGTTAGACATATAATCATGTATTAAAAAGTGGTCGGCCGTACTCAATTTTCTTCAAGCAATTTAAGCCGTGGGACACCATCACGCAAATATTAGATAGATATTAAATTGCGAAAACCATACAGAATCTGAAATCAGTTTATGGTACACGGGAGTAAGTACTGATATATATCGTCTTATTATTTTCTCTTTTAAAATACTTTGAAAAAAGAAAAAAAAAATGAACTCACAAAAAAGAAGAAGAATATCCCCTTAAAATTTTATTAAAATCTAAAGAAAGGATGAACTGTTGGATGCATCAATTTCATTTTAGAATAAAAAAAAAATCCCACAATACTTTATAAAAAGTGGGATCATGGGAGTGGATCAGCGGAAATTATTGGTGGTTGGATCTCAGCATCATTTAATTAATGCCCTAGAATTTTATTCTTATAATCTAATCCTTTTATTGGAGGACACTCTTCATCAACTAATGATGTAACTGAATCTCAACAAACGGATAACTACAAGATAAAAGTCAAGATAATAACACAACTGACAATAAACAGATAAAGCTCAAATTCAAAACAAACGAGAAGAAAAAGATCATGTTCAAAGAAGCAAAACCAGGAAATAACAAACTCTCTATAAATTCAAATATCTTCAAATGTATCTTGTAACAGAGTTGTTCTTATCCAAAAACATCTATAAATAAAACAGTATGTGATCCTCCAAAAATACTGAGAAAAACATTTATGTAGGAAAATACAAAGCAAAGAAAGAAAGCCCACATTATGCTTCTGTTATTAGTCGTGTATGTATGTGTCTATATATATATATATATTAATGGCATGAGTGATTGTTACCTA
>Ga0307509_10010405_pt1 | contig 11404 bp, 7 predicted proteins | sample 10_EM_MG_FD_202245 | JGI IMG/M metagenome (GOLD analysis project Ga0307509, IMG submission 202245) | Populus trichocarpa ectomycorrhiza microbial communities from riparian zone in the Pacific Northwest, United States - 10_EM | ecosystem: Host-associated > Plants > Roots > Unclassified | place... | reverse complement strand
TGGGCCTCACCCTCGACGCTGTCGTGGTCATGGCGAACAACGTCGGCTGTGTGTGCAACGCGCGCCCCGAAGCGCCTGCGCCGACCGCACCGACCGCGCCGACCGCGGCCGGTGCGAGTACCGCGGCCGGGATGACCGCGATCATGCTCCAGCAACAAGCCGCCGCGGCGTCGGCACAGAGCAGCAGCTCGTCGCATCATCACTAGCCGTGGGGTTGAGGCTCGAGTCCGCCGACCGGTTCTGGGAGATCGTGCGCGATCGCAAGCGTCTGATCGTGAGCCACGGCGCGCTCGGCGGTCCGCTGAAGGTCGAGGTCCAGACGTTCTGGCTCGAGCACAGAGCGATTGCGGCCTATGCGGTGCTGGTCGCGGAGCAGCGTGCGGCCGGGTTCGCCGAGGTGTTCGCCTTGCCCGAGCCGACCCCGCGCAACCTCGAGCTCGAGGCCGCGATCCGAGCACATCGCGACGATCCGGCGACCTACGATGTCTACGCCGACTGGCTCGAGGATCATGGCAACCCGTTCGGCGAGCTGATCCACCTGCAGCGCGCGCTCGAGGAGTCGGCCGATCCGGAGAAGCAAGCGCGGATGGCAGAGCTCCGCCGCGCGTACGGCGCGGGGAACCCCGATGCGTTCACGGTCGAGTGGCGATGGGGGTTCTGGCGCCGGCTGCGCGTCGACAACAGCGCGGCGAATGACGACTTCGATGCGCCCGCCGAGCTCCGTCCTGCGTTCGGGCGGTTCGCGTGCTCGCAGCTCGACGAGCTCAGGATCGGCAGCCTGCGCTGGGAACATGCGGCGGCCGACGTGCCGGCGTTGATCGCCGCGGCCGGCACCTTCCCGTGGGCCGAGGGCCTGCGCACGCTGGTCATCGGCGACGAGGACCAGATCGATCTCGGGATGCTGACGGTGGGTCGGGTCGGCGAAGCGATCGCGGGCGCGTTTCCGAATCTGATCAAGCTGCACGTCCGCAGTGGAGACCCCGAGGGCGAGCAGCCGATGGCGGCGGTGGGCGCCAATCGGCCGTTCGCGATCGCGGGCCTGGCATTGCCTCGGCTCGAAGCGCTCACGATCGAGACCTGCTCGATGTCGCGAGGTCACCTGGCCGACGTGTGCGCCGCGCGCCTCCCCGCGCTGACCTCGCTCGAGCTGTGGTTCGGCTCGGTGCGCTACGGTGCGGACTGCGTCGTCGAGGATCTTGTCCCGATCCTCAACGGCACCGCGTTCCCGCACCTCACCTCACTCGGCCTCTGCAACTTCGAGGGCGAGGACGCGCTCGCGCGCACGATCCACACCGCGACGATCGCCCCGCAACTCCAGCGACTCGACCTTTCCAAGGGCACGATGGACGACGCAGCTGCGATCGAGCTCTCTCGCCACCGCGATTCATTCCCCGCACTGATCGCCCTCGACGTTCGCGAGAACTTCCTGACCCGCGCCGGCCTCGCCGCGCTCGAGGAAGCCTTCGCAGGCGTCGCACTCGAGGCCGGCGGCCAGAACGAACCGCACCGCGACGGCAGTCGCTACGTCGCCGTCGAGGAATAGCGGCCCTGTTACGACCGCGCGCCGTTACGACGCGCGCGCGTCTCGATCTTCGTCGGTCGCGGCAGCCTTGCGCGGCGCGCGCTTGGTCCCGTTCGAGCCGTTGCCTCGCACCGCGGCGCGCAGCTGCTTGTCGCGCTCGAGCAGTGGCTTCACGTGCTGGCCGGTGTAGCTGCGCGGGTTCTTCGCGACGTCCTCGGGCGTGCCGGCCGCGATGATCTCGCCGCCGCCGCTGCCGCCCTCGGGACCGAGGTCGATGACCCAGTCGGCGGTCTTGATCACGTCGAGGTTGTGCTCGATCACGAGCACGGTGTTGCCGCTGTCGACGAGGCGGTTCAGCACCTCGAGGAGCTTCTTGACGTCGCCGAAGTGGAGGCCGGTGGTCGGCTCGTCGAGGAGGTACAGCGTGCGGCCGGTCTGGACCCGCGCGAGCTCGCGCGCGAGCTTCACGCGCTGGGCCTCGCCGCCCGACAGCGTGGTCGCCGGCTGGCCAAGGGAGAGGTAGCCGAGGCCGACGTCGACCATGGTCTCCATGATCCGCGACAGCTGCTTGTGGTGCTTGAACATCTCGGCCGCTTCCTCGATCGGGGTCTCGAGGATCTGCGCGATGTTCTTGCCCTTGTACTCGACGCGGAGCGTGGCGTCGTTGTAGCGCCGGCCCTTGCAGACCTCGCAGGTGACGAACACGTTCGGCAGAAAGTGCATCTCGACCTCGCGCACGCCCGCGCCCTCGCACGCCTCGCAGCGCCCGCCGCCTTGCTTCGCGGAGACGTTGAACGAGAACCGACCCGACTGGTAGCCGTAGGTCTTGGCCTGCGGCATCTGCGCGTAGAGCTCGCGGATCAGATCGAACGCCTTGGTGTACGTCGCCGCGTTCGACCGCGGCGTGCGGCCGATCGGCTGCTGATCGATCACGATCGCCTTGTCGATCTTGCCGAGGCCGGTGAGCTCGTCGTACGGGCCGACCCGGTCGAGCGAGCGGTGGAGCATCCGGTTGAGCGCGGGGTGCAGCGTCGCGTTGATCAGCGACGACTTGCCCGCACCCGAAACACCGGTCACGGCGACCATGACCCCGAGCGGGATCTCGGCGGTGACGTTGCGGAGGTTGTGCTCGCGCGCGCCCGTCAACTTGACCCAGCTCGTCGGCTCGCGCCGCTTCTCGGGGACCTCGATCCGCTCGCGCCCGGAGAGGTAGTTGCCGGTGATCGACGTCGTGACCTGCTTGACCTGCTCGGGCGTGCCCTCGGCGATCACCCTTCCGCCGCGACGTCCGGCGCCCGGACCGAAGTCGACGATCCAGTCCGCGGCCTCCATCGTCGCCTCGTCGTGCTCGACGACGAGCACGGTGTTGCCGAGGTCGCGCAGGCGATGGAGCGTGCGCACGAGGCGCTCGTTGTCGCGCTGGTGGAGCCCGATCGACGGCTCGTCGAGCACGTACAGCACACCCGACAGCTCGCTGCCGAGCTGCGACGCGAGCCGGATCCGCTGCGCCTCGCCGCCCGAGAGCGTGCCGGCGGAGCGGTGGAGGGTGAGGTAATCGAGGCCGACATCGAGCAAGAACGTGAGGCGGTTCTTGATCTCCTTCAGGACCTCGCCGGCGATCTGGAGGCGCGCGCCCGTGAGCTTCATCGTCGTGATGAACTCGTAGGCGTCCTTCACCGTCATGCCGGTGACCTCGTTGATCGGGCGCTCGTTCACGAACACCGCGCGCGACTCGGGGCGGAGCCGCGTGCCGCCGCACACCGCGCACGGGATCGCGCGGAAGAACTGCTCGTAGTGCTGCTTCGTGCGGTCGCTCGACGACTCGCGGTGGCGGCGTTCGAGCTGCGCGAGGATGCCCTCGAACCGCATCGCCCATTCGCCGGTCGAGTGACGACCTTCCCACTGCACGCTCACCCGCTTGTCGCCGGTGCCGTTCATCAGGACGTCGCGCTGCTTCTCGGACAGCTTGTTCCACGGCTTGTCGAGATCGATCTTGAACGCCTTCGCGAGCGCGTTGACGATGTTCGCGGTCCAGCCGCTGTCCTTCGCGATCGCCTCGCCCCACACCGCGACCGCGCCCTCGCGGATCGTCCGCGTGACGTCGGGGACGACGAGATCGGGATCCGCGGCCATCCGCTCGCCGAGACCGTTGCACTCGACGCACATGCCGAGCGGCGAGTTGAACGAGAAGCTCTGCGGCGACAGCTCGGGGAAGCCGATGCCGCACTTTGGGCACGCATTCGCTTCGCTGTAGGTCCGCGGGATCTTCTCGCCCGCGACCTCGACCATCAGCTTGCCCTTGCCCTCGCGCAGCGCGGTCTCGACCGAGTCGGTGAGCCGGCCCTTGTCGCCCTTGTTGATCGTGATCCGATCGATCACCAGCTCGATCGAGTGCTTCTTCTGCTTCTCGAGCGCGCCGACGTCGTCGAGCCGCACGATCATGCCGTCGATCCGGACGCGCACGAACCCGGCCTTCTGGAGCTCGACGAACAGCTCGCGGAACTCGCCCTTGCGGTTCTCCGCCTTCGGCGCGAGGACCGTGACCTGGGTCTTCTCGGGGAGCTCGGCGAGCTCGTCGACGATCTGCCCCGCGGTCCGCGCGCCGACCGGCCCGCCGCACTGGTAGCACCGCTGCTCTCCAGCGCGTGCATAGAGCACGCGGAGGTAGTCGTAGATCTCGGTCGTCGTCCCGACGGTCGACCGCGGATTCGAGCCGGCGGTCTTCTGCTGGATCGCGATCGTCGGCGACAGCCCGCGGATCCGCTCGTACTTCGGCTTCTCCATCTGGCCGAGGAACTGGCGGGCGTAGGCCGACAGGCTCTCGACGTAACGGCGCTGACCCTCGGCGTACAGCGTGTCGAACGCGAGCGAGGACTTGCCCGAGCCCGACGGCCCCGTGATCACGACCAGGCGGTGCTTCGGCAGCTCCAGCCGATCGACGACCAGGTTGTGCTCGCGTGCGCCCTCGACGATGATCGAGTCGGGTTCCCGTTGGGGGTCATTACGTCCAGGTCCCAACGAGTTGCGAGCCATAGGCCTGACACCCTAGGGAGCGTCTGTTCAGGTGTCAAGGCAGGTGGTGGCGCCGCGATCGGGCAGGGAACAAACCTGACAGCCCCACGTCACTTCGCGAATAGCGAGACGAACTGACCGTACCCCTCGGCGACGAGCTTGTCGGCCGGGACGAACCTCAACGACGCCGAGTTGATGCAGTAGCGCTTGCCGGTCGGCTTCGGACCATCGTCGAACAGATGGCCGAGGTGCGAGTCGCCGAGCTTGCTCCGGACCTCGACGCGCTCCATGCCGTGGGTGCCGTCGTGGAGCTCGACCAGCTTCGTTCCGGCGATCGGTGCCCAGAAGCTCGGCCAGCCGGTGCCGGACTCGAACTTCTCGGTCGAGCTGAACAGCGGCTCGCCGGTGACGATGTCGACGTAGATCCCGTGCGCGTGATGGTCGTAGTACGCGTTGTGGAACGGCGGCTCGGTACCGCTGTGCTGGGTGACCTCGTACTGCATCAGCGTCAGCTCCTTCTTGAGCTGATCGTCGGCGGGCCTCTTGCGCACTCCCGCAACGGCGACACAGGTCAGGGTGACGACGACCGAGAGCGCGAGGGCGAGGGTGCGAACCATGAAAAAAGCCTCCTGGTTCTACTACGAGTGAACCAGGAGGCCGTTACGGACGATCTTGCGCGCGTCCTTCGGACGGGCCTCGCCTGTAGGTCCGGCGCGCCGTCAGGAGCGGGCGCGCCGGGCGTTTATTCAGGCTCGGGCTAAGCCCGCGACCGCTCGACGGTCACGTCCTGGTCCTTGTGCTGGGTGCCGTGGACGCCCGTGATGATGGTGTCGACGAGGTCCTCGGGGACGCGCACGTGGGCGTGCGAGTCGCGCAGGCTGACCGAGCCGATCCGCGCGGTGTCGCCACCGATCGGACCCGCCAGGAGCGTACGGAGGTCATCCGCCGACACGCCGTGCTTCTTGCCGAGCGACACGAACAGACGCGCCTGGCTGCCCTCGGCCGCCGGCGTCACCACCGTGTCGCGCTTCGTGCGGGCCGCCGGCTTCTCGTCCTTCGCGGCCGCGGGCGCCTCGTCCTTCTTCGCAGACTTCGCGGGACGGTCGTCCTTCTTCGCGCCGCGACCGCGTCCACCGCGCTCGCGACCCTTGCCGCCGCGCGCGCTACGCCGCTCCTCGCTCGGCTCCTCGTCCTCGGTCGCCGCCGCCTCGGGCGCGGCCGCCTCGGTCTTCACCGGTGCGGGCGCTTCCGGCCTCGACGTCTTGTTGTCGGCCCAGGTCTCCCAGAACTCGCGCGTGGCCTCGGTCGGCTCGCTGCGCTTCTTGTCGCGGCCTTTGGGCGCGCGATCGAGCGCCGCACGCGCGACGTCGTCGACCTTCGTCACCTCGGCGACGGTGTCGGTCACGGTCTCGGCGAGCGCCGCGGGCTCCGCGGCGGTCGTCGTCTCGGTGCGCGGCGCCTCGGTACGCGCCTCGTCGCGCGGCCGATCATTGCGGTCGCGATCGAAGCTGCGGCTCTCGTCGCGGTCGCCACGCGGGCGATCGCCACGGTCGCGATGACGGTCACGGCCACCGCGGTCACGGTCGCGGCCACCACGGTCGCGGTCGCGATCGCGGTCACCGCGCGGCTCGGTGGACGTCACCTCGACCGGTGCGGTCGTGGTGGTCTCCGGAGCCGACGGCGCCCACTCGGGGCTGGTCGGCGCGGCGGTCGTGTCGACCACCGGGATCGGGTCGTTGGGACGATCCGCACGCGGGCGGTCGCGATCGAAGCGGCGCTCGCCGCGATCCCCACCACGGTCGTCGCGGTCGCCACGCGGGCGGTCGCGATCGAAGCGCGGCCGATCGCCGCGATCCCCACCGCGGTCGTCGCCACCGAAGCGCGGGCGATCACCGCGATCGCCGAAGCGCGGGCGGTCGCCGCGGTCACCGCGGTCACCGCGGTCGCGATCGAAGCGGCGGCCTTCGCCACCCTCGCGCGGCGGACGGTCTCCGCCCTCGACGGCAGGCGCGGCGCCTTCCACGGCCGGCGCACCTTCGGGCGCGGGCGCGCGATCGCGATCGAACCGCGGACGGTCCTCGCGCGGGCGATCGCGATCGAAGCTGCGCTCCTCGCGCGGGCCACGGTCCTCGCGCGGGCCACGGTCGCGGTCGAACCGACCGCCGCCACGACCTTCTTCACGCGGACCGCGATCGCGATCGAACCGACCACCACCGCGCTCGGGGCGGTCGTCACGCGCGAAGGCGCGCTCGCCCTCGCTCGGACCGTCGTCGCGCTCGCGGCGCGGCTTCGGACCCTGCGTGCGGGTCGACAGCGTGTTGAGCTTCTCGGCGACGAGGCTCGCGAGCACGCGCTTGCCGTTCGACGTCTTGAGGAGCTTCTCGAAGATCTGGGTCTCGAGCTCGTTCGCGGTGCCCGACACGCCGCGGATCAGGATCTGGACCGGATCCGGCGGGGTCTGGCGCCCGATCGGCGGCAGCGACGCCGCCGGCGTACCGAGGAAGATGTCGTCCTTCGGCAGGACGCGCTCCTCGGGCTTGATCCCGAACTGGAGGCGGATGAACCGGAAGTTACCGAGCTCGCGCGGCCCGACGAGCGAGAGCGCCGTGCCCTTCTTGCCGGCGCGGCCGGTGCGGCCGGTGCGGTGCACGTAGACCTCGGGCGACTCGGGCACCGAGAAGTTGATCACGTGCGAGAGGTTCGAGATGTCGATGCCGCGGGCGGCGACGTCGGTGGCGCACAGGAACCTCAGGCTCTTCGCCTTCATCCGGTTCATCACGCGCTCGCGATCGGCCTGCGAGAGGTCGCTCGACAGCGGCTCCGCGTCGAGGCCTTGCTTCTTCAGGAACTTCGCGACCATCGTGGTCTCGTCGCGCATGTTGCAGAAGATGATCGCGCTGTCGGGATTCTCCGCGTAAAGGATCTTGAGGAGGTCGCGGCTGCGCGCGATGCCACTCACGATGTAGTACGCGTGGTGGATGTCGGTGACCGTCGTCGAGTCACGCGACAGCGAGAGGTTCTCGGCGCCCTTCATGTGGCGCTTCGCATAGCGCTCGACCTCGACGGGCATCGTCGCGGAGAACAGCAGCGTCTGATGCTTCTCCGGCAGGTTCGACGTGACGCGCTCGATGTCCTCGAGGAAGCCCATCGACAGCATCTCGTCGCACTCGTCGAGCACGAACGTCGAGATCGTCCTGCAGTCGAGCGTGCGGCGGCCGATGTGATCGAGCACGCGGCCCGGGGTGCCGACGATGATGTGGACGCCGTCGCGGAGCGCGTTGATCTGCTTGCCGATCGGCGCGCCGCCGTAGACGGCCTCGGTGAGGACGCCGCGGTGCTTGCCGAGCTGGGCCAGCTCGCGCGCGACCTGGAGCGCGAGCTCGCGGGTCGGGCACAGGATCATCGCCTGCGGCTGGCGCACGGCGGGCACGATCTTGTTGATCAGCGGCAGGCCGAACGCGGTGGTCTTGCCGGTGCCGGTGCGCGACTGGACCAGCAGGTCCTTGCCCTCGCTGACCGGGTGAAACACCGCGGTCTGCACCGCGGTCGGTGCGAAGTACCCCATGTCGTCGAGCGCGAGCTTGACGTCGGGGTGCAGCGGTAAGTCGTTGAAGCTGGGAGCCTTGGGCTCCACGGGGAGCGCTTCAGCAGCGGTGTCGATCGTATTGATCGACTCGGGCGTGATCGCTGCGATGAGCGCAGCGTCGTCCGCCGAACCGGTCTCGGTCGGCGTCGTTCCATTTGTCATCTTGCGAAACTTTCAGTTTGGAATCCCCGTGATCATCCAGACGGAGGGCTGGTCGGAGCGCGTAGCCCGGATTCGCCGGGACCAAACGACGTCGTTCGTCGCGGCCGGGCGTGGCGCCACCGAGGCAGAGTTCTTTTTCGAGAGCGGGAAACACGTTTGCCTGAGTTGGCGCGAACCATAGTCGCGCCACCCTCGACGGTCAAGCCGGTTCATGGGGCTCCTCTCAGCGGGGCAGGGCCAGCTTGAGCGTCCCGAGGTCGTCCGACGTGCCGCGCCCGACCAGCAGCGCAGGGATCACGCAGTCCGGGGGTGGGAACGGGACCTCGTCGCAGATCTGCGCGTCGGTCGCGACCTGGAAGATCCGGAGCTCGCCGCCGACGATCCGCTGGTTCCCGATATCGGCGAGATTGCCGTGCAGGTACGCGGTATCCGGCAGGATCGTGTCCGCGAGCGTGAGGTTCTCGAGCGTGCTGTCGCGCGGGATCATGATGTCCCCGACGGTGTAACTCGCGAGGGCCACCCCGGTCGGAGCGTCGAACGCCAGGTCGTAGAACCCCCAGACGACGTCGGGGTCGCGGCCGACCGAGATATCGACGAACACGGAGAAGTCGCCGCCGGCACCGGTGACCGCGGTGGGTGCGGGAATCTCGCCGAGGAACGCGAGCGCATCCGCGTCCGGCATCGTCCACTTGAACCGCACGGACGGCCGCGCGGTCACCGCCAGGCCCGCCACCGGGGCCCCGCTGTGGTCGAGGACGCGGCCGTGGAGCGCGAGCCGCCCCGGCAACCGGATCGGCTCGATCGCGTCGAGCGCGAGCGGTTGGTTGTAGACGACCCCGAGCTCCGAGCCCGCGGGCGGGACCACCTGGACCGTGTACGAACCGGCGAACGTCGGACCGTCGAGCACGTCGAGCTTTGCGATCCCGTCGTCACCGGTCGTGACGCCGCGGCTGAGCACCGCGCTCGTGCCACCGTTCATCGGGTCATAGCTCGCAGTGACCGCGACGTGCGCACCCGCCACGGGTGTCACCTCGCCGTTGCCGAACAGACCCTCGACGAGGATCGAGATGGTCGACTTGTTGCCGAGGTTCGGCGGCTGCGCGAGCGTCCGCGCGCCGCTGTGGACGTCGAGCCCGGCGAGCGTCAGCACCGGCGCCACCACATTGGTGTCGTAGGGTTGCGCGACGATCGAGATCGGACCGATCGCGGTCGGCGCGAGCACGAGCGAGAACTGACCGTCGGAGGTGTACGCGACGCTCGAGACGTCGGTGATCGCACCGCCGGGCTCGAACCGGCCGCGCGCCACGACGCGGTACTTGACGAGCGCGTGGCCCGCGCCGTCGAGGAGCGAGCCCGAGATCGTCATCGCATCGGAGGCGCCGAGCTGGATCGTCCCGAGCGAGGACACGTCGGTGGTCACGGAGAGATGGATCGGCGGCGCGAGCATCGCGGCGGAGAGCACGCCGTTCGCCGGCGGGAACAGGCCGTTGCCCGCGGGGACGACCGAGATCGTGTAGGGCGGATCGCCGGGGTTCGTGCGCGGGACGACGACCGAGAACGAGTTGCTGCCCGGCTGGAGGCCGTCCTGCGAGATCGTCACCGCCTGGAATCCGGCCCCACCCGGGAAGAGCGACGGTCGCGACACGAGCAGCGTCGCGCCGGCCGAGGTGCCGTCGCACGCCGGGAGGGCACATACGGTCTCGACCCGGCCGACGAGGGTCACACCGCGCTCGAACGTGATCGCGCCGAAGTTGCCATCGTTCGGAAGCGTGAGCGATGGAATCTCGTACGACGCGAGGTCACTTCGGCTGCTGGGCGGCACGAGGACCGCCGCAAACTGTCCGGACGGCGGACCGCCGTAGCACACGCCCGCGTTGCACACCTCGCCGAGCGAGGTCTCGCAGTCCGCATCCTGGGTGCACTCCGGCGGTGCTGGCTCGGGGATCTGGAGACAGCCGGCGGCGAGCACGAGGGCAGGGGCGAGCTTCATGGCGAGGGTGGCGTGCAGAACAAGGAATAGACCCGGCTCGTCGATTGACCGCCGACCGGCATCGCCATGAACGCGGGGCTACCGGAGTCGAGGACCTGGCGGTCGAACACGACGATCCGCATCAGCAACGGGGTCAGGTTGCCGACCTCGGCCTGCTGGCACAACGCGGTGGTATCGCAGGTCGCGGTCCGGAACGCGGACATCCCGGCGGCGCTCTGACAGAACGAGCGCGCGGGGGTCGGATCCTCGGGCTTGTAGTTGACGAAGATCCGGACGTAGAGCGTGTCGGTGATGTCGGTGTCGAGCAGCGTCAGGTTGATCGTGTCCATCTGCCCGAACGCGAACTGCGCGATCGCGCCTTCGGGCAGCTCCTGACTCGAGCTGCGCACCGCCGTGATCGAAGGCGGCGAGTCGATGCCCGCGTCCTGGACGTCGACCGACAGCGACGGCGGGACGATGCAGCCGACGAGGCAGCACCCGAGGAGGAATGCGAGCGCGCGCAACCCGCGGCGATCATGCAGCGCGCGCGCCACGCTCGAGCCCGCGAGCCCGGTCGCGGGGTTAGCGCGCGAGGTGCGGGATCCGACGAGACCGGGCTCCGACACGGGCGTCATAGCGACGCGCGGCGCGGCGCGACCCAGATCACATCGCATCCGGTGGCGCATCGCCATCACCCTCCTTCTCGAGGTGGCGGAACACCGTGCGCGGATCGACGCCGAGGTCGCGCGCGGTCTTCGTCCGGTTGCCGTTGTTGAGCGCGAGCACCTCGTTGATGTAGTCGCGCTGGAACTTGTCCTTGGCCTCGGCGAGCGTGAGGATCTGGGGCAGGTTGTCGCCGGTGAGACCGAGGTCGTCGGGCCCGATCACGGTCGATTCGCACAGCACGATCGCCTTCTTGATCCGGTTCTCGAGCTCGCGGATGTTGCCCGGCCAGTTGTGCTTGCGCACGGCGACCGCGGCGTTCGGCGAGAAGCCCTTGACCTTCGCGTCGTACTCGCGCGAGTAGCGCGACAGGAGATAGCGCGCGATCACGAGGACGTCGTCGCCGCGCACGCGGAGCGGTGGGAGCTCGACGTTGACGACGTTGAGCCGATAGTAGAGATCCTCGCGGAACCGGCCGTTCGCGCTCTCC
>Ga0307509_10010404_pt1 | contig 11404 bp, 14 predicted proteins | sample 10_EM_MG_FD_202245 | JGI IMG/M metagenome (GOLD analysis project Ga0307509, IMG submission 202245) | Populus trichocarpa ectomycorrhiza microbial communities from riparian zone in the Pacific Northwest, United States - 10_EM | ecosystem: Host-associated > Plants > Roots > Unclassified | place... | reverse complement strand
CACGCAAGTGCGAGTCATGTGAGAACTATGAGTCAACTGACTGCATAGCGTGAAACATAAACATACCTTATGACTAGTAACTACTAGCCATGTGAAATCTGCCTTGCTTAGTCACGATTTGTGACAGATAGACTTGTTACGATAATTGCTCAAATAGCCATTATCTCTCGATAATCATATCGTTATCATAGGGTTCCGTCAGTATCCGAAGAATACTATTCATGTGTGTAATTCGGGTATGCCTGATTTCTCAAACTACCTCATCCAACAAAACCATTCACTTCTGTGACTTTCATTACGAGAGCGTGGAGTATAGAATGTGTTGCTTAACCATTGTCAGTAAAAACGTCCTGTTACTTAGTGATTACTTTCGCAACTTGCATCTTTAGTGCTCAGTGGCCTTATGCGAAGTTGACCGATCTGGCTCAAACCACTTGAATATGCACACCAAAGGTCTTCCCCCATATACCCTACGAGCGGGATCAGGTTGGACAGACAGCTGCGACGTATATGGGTTACAAGGAGGGTTTCAATGATCATGTCTTTTGCTGAGGGGACGCGACTAAGTCGCTGTCTGCCGATGTTGCGCCGTCCCAACACTGGTGCGGGAGGGGGGTGTTGCCTTGTCCTTTTGAACTTAGAATCCTAAGGTAGGGTAACTATATGTCTTTATTCACTAAGGGAAGGCTGAGCCTTCCGGTATGCCTAACACAAGCTCCCTCTCTCTAAGCTTCGTCCTCAAATGCTTCTAAGATCTTCCTTCTATCTTTCTAAACAAACCAAATCCTTTTTGAACTCTGGGTAGTATGGTAAAAAAGCTCATGCATTTACTTGTCCACATGAGGAAAACCGTTCTTCCCTATTCAAAATCTGCCCTACTTAGCATATCTGGGTTTTCCTCATGAAACCCTTCTATCAATTGGTGAGCATTTTCTAAACTCTCAGGTGGTTCCCAGGTGTTCTCATCTTCCGAACACCCTATCCATTTAACAAAATACCTTAGTTCGCGCATTTGTTTATTATGACTCCCAACCTTCCTTGTATAAGAGATTATTTCACTCTTTACAATCCCTTCCACTTCCCACTTGAGATTGCCATCGATCTCTTCTGGCTCGGTGGAGGCTGTTCTCTTCCTTCTCGGATCCATGATCGATAAGGTTCCAACAGCCAAACATGGAAGGTTGGATGTATCCTCCATGTAGGCGCTATTTCGAGTTTGAAAGCACGTTGTCCTTTTGCTTCTATGATTTTGAAGGGTCCATAGAGCTTGGGACTTAACTTCTCGAGGGTCGTTTTGTACCAATATTCTTTCCATTTGACATTACCAAGTCACCTTCTTTATAGTCTGGCTGTTGTAATGCTTTTCGGTCGTAGTACCTTTTCATTGCCTCTCGGATATAATTTAGCGCTTCTACCGCTCGTTTGTGAATTGCCTTCATCTAGTGGCTGTACAACTCAGCCCCTGGCTTCTGAGCGTGTCACTCTCGCATCCATTCTGTCTGTGGATGATAACAGTAATTCGCGAAAAGGGTGACATTCCGTGTGCATTGGTTGCAGAATTGTTGTACGCGAATTCGGCTAAAGGCAACAGCTGATACGAATCGTCTTGGTTGTAGTTGACGAAATTTCTGAAGTAACCTTCTAGCACTTGGTTGGTTCTTTCCATCTAACCCTCCGTCTGTGGGTGGTATGCGGTCGACATTTTTCTTTTAATCCCTAGCAGCTTGCATAGTGATTCCCAAAATTCTCCTGAGAATTTTACATCCATGTTGGATATGATTTCCGTGGGTAGACCGTGAAGTTTCCAAACTTCCCGTAGGAAAACGTTAGCAACGTCCTTTGCGGTCGCATTTGTCGGGAGACTGATAAAGTGTGCCATCTTTGTGAATCGGTCGACTACTACCATGATTTGCGTGTATGTAGCCTTGAGATTCCGGTAGTTGGGTAATGAAATTTGTTGAGATAGAGTTCCATGCTACGTATGGCGTTTCAAGAGGTTGAAGTATCCTATCGCGCATGTTGTGGAGATTTATTGTGTTGGCACTCATCACATGACTGAACATAATCATATATCCATTCGGTGAGTCCTTTCCAATAAAAATCTCTAATGATTATCTCTATTGTCTTTTCCATACCAAAATGTCCCGCTACCTTCGAGTTATAGCATCCTTTCGCAATCTTAGTTTTTAGACTATCATCCGCAGGTATATATAGCCGATTTTTGAAGTAGCAGAACCCGTCCTTGTATTGCCAATTTGTAGGCAATTCTTTGCTACGGGTTATTAGATCTTTTAGGACGTTTCGCTGCTTAACTATTCCAAATGGTTTCTTGACGCTTCTCGGACATCTTCCAGGAGTTCTAACTCGTACTCCTGTAGTCGAGCTTTTGATATGATAGCGCTTGACACTATGCCCTCTTCCTGCAGGAGCCATGGGTTTCGTCCGATATCGCCTTTGCTAAATAGTCTGTTTTCCCTGCTGTCGGCATATAGCTGACACATGATCGGCTGTACCTGTTCCACCCCAATGGTTGGCGTAGGTGATAGGTCCGTGCTCCCAAATCCTTTGTTTCCCCGATCGGTTATTTTTAGGTGGTCTACTTCCATCATTCCTGACATGTGTATCTTTTCGATGATCATTTGTGCAATCCGGTCCCCTTCTTGAACCTGATAACTCTTTCTGCCATGATTCATCATGATGACCTTGACCTCTCCCGTATAGTCAGCATCTATTACTCCTCTGCCGATTCCTATACTTTCTTTGTATGCTAAGACGCTTCATGGAGCTATTCTATCATAAGTCCCTTGTGGTATTCCTATCGCAATTCCGGTTCCGATAAGCCTCTGTCCCTGTGCTGGAATCAGCACATCCTCCACAGCATATAAGTGGTGCCCTGCCGAAAATCTTGACCCTCATGAGGGTATCGTGGCCTTGCTGCCATTTTCATGACTTGAATGGCCGCGGCCCGTTGCACTAGCATCCGTTTCTTCAACTTTTGCTGAACTGGTTCATCCTGTTGAGGCTTATTGAAAAGTGTTCTGGTTTCAAAATTGATTGTTCAGTGTGCTCAGCTCCCTCCTCAGGACGATACTCCAGTCGTCTGCTGAATGCGTCTAGTTTACCGCTTCGTGATCCCCGCCGATAGATAATCTTGAAATTGAACGATCCAAGCAATTGCGCCCAACGAATCTGTCATTGATTCCACTTTTTCGTCGTCAAAAAGTGTTGCAAATTCTGGTTATGGGTATAAACCGTAATCAGCTTATCCGCACCGTATAAATGGTGTTTCAATTCCATGAACGCTTCCAATATTGGTAGGAGTTCCTTATCGTGAATGTCGTAGTGGCGTTCAGCTGAATTTAATCTCCGGGAATGGAATGCCACAGGGTGAAGCCTTTTATCCTGAAACTGTGCAAAAATTGCTTCAAGCGCGAAGTGGCTTGCCTCGGTTCCGATTACCATTTCCGTTCTGGGCAAAAATGCGGCAAAATTGCCGCCGTTGTAAAACCCTGCTTGAGTTTTTTGAATGCTATGTTTTGCTCTTGTGCCCAGCTGAACTTTTGTTTGTCTCCTTTCAGCGTTTCCGTTATTGGCTTGCATATCTTCGCGAAGTTTTCGATGAATCTTGGATAGAAGTTTGCAAAGCCAAGAAAAATTTGAACTTCCTTCACCAATTTAGGTGCCTTCCAGTTCCTTATGGAGTCCACCTTCCTCGTGCTCATTGTCACCCCGTCTGTTGCCACAATATATCCCAGGAACTCAACAGCTTTCACATGAAACTTGGACTTCTTAATAGACACTGCTAATTAGTCTTCCATTAATGGTGAAAGTACTTTCTTGACCATTGCGACATGTTCTGCATCGGTCTTGGAGTAGATGAGGATGTCATCTAGGTATACCACCACTCCTTGGTCAAGAAATTTGCATAATATTTTATTCATCATGCTTTGGAAAGTTGCAGGAGCATTGACTAGTCCAAACGGCATGACTTTGTTTTCGTATTGTCCGTATCGAGTTCTGATCGCTGTTTTCCATTCATCACCTTTCTTAATCCTAATCCGGTGATAACCATCCTTAAGGTCCAGCTTCGTAAATATGGTGGCACCTGCAACTCGATCTCGTAATTCGCTCATGAAAGGGAGCGGATATTGATCGAGAATCGTCAACTTGTTGAGTTGTCGGTAGTCCACACCTAATCGTAAGCGACCGTCGAGTTTTCGTACAAACAATATTGGCGCTCCAGTTGGTGACTAGCTATGGGTAATCATGTCTTGTGCCAACATCTCATCAAGGTATATCCCCAGGGTATTTGATTGGTATTGTGACATAAGGTAAACGAGTCACCAAGGAGGTTCTGATCCTTCTTTAAGGTCGATGGCGTGATCGAAAGTCCGTCTCAGGGGCATTTTTTCCGACACTTCAGGTCGAAACAAATGCTTGCAGTGAGTATATTCTTGTCGTAGAGTTTCTAACTCTACAGGATCCTTTTGCTCTATTCTTCCAATTCTTTCCACGTACTGGGCTTTTGGATCGTATGCCACCGTTGCGTTATACTCAAATAGATCCTTTACGGCCTCATCCTCAACATGATCACGACATGTCATTTGTCCGAAACTCAATTTTTTTGGTTCGTCCAGACGTGATAAGTTGTGTTCATGGTACCACCATCCAAAGGGGATAATAAGGTCAAAGCGTCCTGTGGGCGCTATTTGGGCAGAGATGGGGGACCTATGCCCATTCCTGATTTCTAACGTGATGGGGCGGGTATATCTTTGCCCGCCTGACGAACTGGAAAGTCCATCGAATGCGACTATTTTTATGAGTTTTTTTCAGACTTTGTATGGAATGTCGAGTAGTTCGACTAACCATTCACTTAATAGGAAGCAACTAGCTCCCGAATCCAGTAAAACATGAATGCGCATGCGTTTGCCCTCAATATCTAATTGGGCAGGTCATTCCAGACATGAATAATGTTTTGGAAAACTCGGTATCGGCCTCTGGGGGCTATCCGGTTCTTCCTCTTTTCTCTTAAAATGCATTGTCTCGTTTACTGTGGTTGTTTATTACCGCGCCTGTGCAGTCTCGTCCAGAGAGGACTCCTCAGATAAACTTTCTGAATTAGTATTTCGGGCTGCCCACTACCAGTGGTCTTTACCTCCTGCTGAGGAGTTCCCAAATACTAGATATTACTGTCTCGCACAATGGCTCCTACCTTGCGACTAGGCCTGCCGAGTCTGTATCATCGACTTATTTCGTGGATCATTGGCGACTGATCGGGAATGGTACCTTCGTCTATACCCTTTGGGATTTTAACCGAGATACCTCTTGGGCCTCTGATAGCGTATAGGCTTAGGGAAGAGTGCCCTAGTCACTAAAGCCACAGCTCGGGTAATTATCCTCGCCCAAGCTCTTCCTCAACGTCTTTCGGAACCCTTGCGAGAGCGACACCTGTCTCTGTCTCAGCGATAGTTTAAATGAGATAGTGAGTCTGAGTACCCGATGTATCCTAGCTTTTCACTTCCAGTGTCTTTAATCTATCCCCTACTGTGCAGCGTTCGCTTTTGCTAGGTTCCGGTAATTTTGGGCCATCTTGTCCCTTAGATCGAGGTAGAATAGTCTCGTCTCTATGGCTAGCTTCCAGTCATGCAAAGTCGGAAATTATCTCGCTTTTTTGCATCCTTGATGGCCCTCACCGTCTCTCTATCTTTCCTCGGTCCATACCCTGGTTTTTTACCTCATCCAGCTGGAGTACTCTTAACACGATCGAACTCTGCTACCAACTTCCATGAATGATTACGTTGGGCTGTGTTGTCTCGGTGCCTGGCTGGACTCTTTTCCTTCTTCTTATGACCTGGTTCCACTTCTTCTGATTTGTCTAATCGTCATTTGTCCGAGGTACACCGACCAAGGGGTTCATTCGATATAAACCTCATCGTTCTGGGACCTCAGCCAAAAGGTGCCCGCCGCGTCGTTCTTTTTGAGTTTTGATTCCCGGAGTTACGCCCGGACTACCCATCCGCCGTTGCCGGTGGTGCCTGAGGACAATTTATAGTGTCTCGCCGTTGTACAGGTCCCATGCAAACCGAGGGTCTATTCTGTTCACTGATCGTGAACTTTCTCCCTGGCTTTGTTTAGCCATGACAGCTACTCTTTTTCTCTGGGTTTGAGGTTGATGGCGCTTTGGTTTATTTGTCTCGTACCGCTTGGTACCGAATGTCGCGACGGATTGCTCCTTTCGACAATGTTTCCAGAAGTGGTTTGTCATTCTGCATCTTGTGCATCACTTGTAATTTCTTCGTCGGTCAATAACATCTTTAGGGATGGAGTCGTGAGCTTTGTCCCAGTCTGTGTGGACGACCTCTTTCTTGTTGGTAGCTGTCTTGTCCTTCGACCACGTTTTCGTACAGGGTACCTTAGGCTTTCCCTTATAGACGGCCCGTTGTCTGCCGTATACCTTGTGGGGGGTCTTGAATTGCTCTTTGTCGGAGCCTGGTCTTCGGTTTTTTTACTTATTGATGTCCCGAGGATTCGCCCTTTCCATGTCTTAGGCGTTTGTCTTCCTCATGATTCTCGTGCTCAATCATGGCATTTTTAAAACCTTCTAGCCATAATTCGTCGTTCGGATAGGTTTCCAAGGATAGTCTTAATAGTCTGGCTTCCGGCATTTGAGCTTTAAGCATGTCTCTCCATGCTACCTCTTGGAGTCCAATTTTGATGTTATGATTCTCCATTCGCAAAAGGAATTGTCGTATGTCCCCATGATACCTTTCAAGTTACATCAACTTGTGGGTCCTTTCCGCCTCATGGGTAGGCGCGAATCGTTCGCTTACTTTTTGTTCAAACATGAACCATCTTTCGTAACCGATCTCCTTTCTATATCCCAATACCCCTGACATCTTTTTTCGATAGGGATATGTGAAAGGAGCTACATCGTCTCCTTCCATTCGTCCGATGGCATATTTGATTCGATCTGGTTCTATGGTTAATTGGTGGCTGTTCCGTTCAAAATAGTCTTGAACTGCCATTAACTATATTCGAATATCCTGATGGGACTTATTTTTGAATACCCATGGAGGGTCAGAGGGTCTTTTGGTATGTAGCAGTCGTTCTCGAGCGATTGCTTTGGGCATGACGTCTACCACGTCTTCCTTGTAGTCCCCTTCTTCGGGATTTTGTCTCTGCAGGCCTTTCCCTTTCTCTTTCCGACTTGGGCCTCCTTTCGGATCCTGCCCGTCATCGTCGTCGTCGTCACCATCGCCTGGGTCGGGTCTCCTGCCCCCTGCATAGTCGTTGGTGGTATTTGGCCTCCTCCGTTTCCGCCTTGTTCAGATGTTGGATTGGACCGTTTCTTAGGAGCTCCGTCGGTATTTCGTACGGGCCGTTCCCTATTGTCAGTAATTACAGTCGGGGCTGCTGACCTTTGAGCCGATATGGCTCCTACCTGGGCCTTTAGATTGATCAGGATATCATGAAGCTTTGCCATTTCCGCTTCATAGCGTCCGTGTTGATCTCTCGTGGCCTCCTTGTGTTCCTCCTTGTGTCGATTTAAAATCGACACGTAATTTGCATTGTCGTTTGCTCGGGCTTCCTCTACTTCGATGATACGGTCCCGAAGGTGCTTGTCCTGTCACTGGTTGTGTTCCCCCTGTTCTGCTTAGCGAGCTTGTTGGGCTTGGAATTCTGCTTGGACCTTTTCCACGATTTCTGCCTGAATAGTTTTGTATTCTTGGTCCAACATGTGGATGGTCCTCTCGAACATGTTTAATTCCTTGACCAGTATGGACTCATCTTATTCCAACCAGTGCGGGAGCTTTCCTAACGTTCTCGCCTGTTGTTGGCCTTCCTTAGATAGTCATCCGATATCTAGGTACATGGATTTCTGTTCTCTAGCCATTGGTTGACTAAATCTTCCGAGAACTCCTTCAAGGTGGCCTGCGAATAGGTTTAACTCTTCCCTTGAGACAAAGTTAAGAGTAGGTGTCTTAGAAAGTCCTCGCATTAGTCGTCCAAGAGCTACCTTTCCAATTGTACTAGTATCCAATGGACCAGGAGTTTGGCTGCTGCTATGGATGATAGTCGCATCCTGACCAGTCATTTGGGAATCGGGAGTTTCTTCTGTCATAATTGGTGATCGTGATGTGTCAGGTGGCCGATACACCGAGAACTTCTTTGTGCTTTAGCGCCCGAGTTTGGAGGGTATCTGATGATGCTTATCAAATCGAGTTGGGTTTAACCCAGATAAGCGGGATTTCTTTGTCCTTGTCGGACGTAGGGTATGGGGTGTTCCAGAAGTCGTCTGGAAACTCGTAGGTTTTTATATGCCTCGTGGGATATGGAGTGTTCTACTCTTGGTCTAGTTCTTGAACCAGATCGCGTTCTTGCTCTGCTGTAGGGGCAATGGCAACAGTATTGCCTTGCAGGAAAAGTTAATTATTTAGAGAATATGTGGTGAGTCTCCTAAGAGTTTTTCGAACGAGTAGAATCGATGTTCTAAGATGGAATCGGCGAGATATCAGGGTTCGAAAATGAACGCTTCACTTATTTCGCCGAGCAGAGTCGTCATGTATTGAGCCTTGGTAACAAGGAGAAATATCAATATACTGTTAGGCGGGAGCCTATCTCAAAGTCTTGCGAGATACCTCGGGCCAATAATCTTAATCGTAGATGGCGATTGTCTAGGAAGGCTCAATGTTCAAATAAAGGTAGGTAAAGTAATAAAGATTTGTCTAGCGTAAAAACTTATATTGATAAGATCACTTCTCCATTGCTTGATAATGTTCAAATAGCGCGGGAGGCACCTCAATATTTATATGCCGCGTCTGCGTGGTCGTGGGCTACATCTAGTTCTTATACTAACTAAGTACCTGCTAACAAATTCCAGCTTCTTCTAAAAAGTGCGAACACCCTTTGACTCTGACAATTCTGTTACCCCACTTTGACTTCCGAATCGCAACACCATGAAATTTCCTGACGGTGCTCCCACACATCAGTCCTTTGGTTGCAATCCATCTTCGTCGGCATGAAGTCTTGCTTACCATTTGCACAGACAAAATGGTCTCCATGATCGAACCAACAAAGGGGCCAGCTTTGTTGTCGAACCTCTCAGCATTGCAGATGCTTTCTGCACTCGACAGCTGCGACCCATAAGATAGACTTGTTACGATAATCGCTCAAATAGCTATTATCTCTCGATAGTCATATCGTTATCATAGGGTTCCGTCAGTATCCCAAGAATACTATTCACGTGTGTAAGTGCGGGTATGCCTGATTTCTCAAACTACCTCATCCAACAACATCATTCACTTCTGTGACTTTCATTACGAGAGCGTGGAGTATAGAATGTGTTGCTTAACCATTGTCTGTAAAAAGGTCGCGTTACCTAGTGACCACCTTCGCGACTCTCGTCTTTAGTGCTCAGTAGCCTTAGGCAACATTGACCGATCTGGCTTGCATGACTTGCATAGGCTCGCCAAAGGCCTTTCCTCATATACCCTGCGAACAGGACCCGGTCGGAGGGACGGCCGCGACATATATGAGGTTACGAGGAGGCTTTCAATTATCATATCTTTTGGTGAGGGGACACAACTACAGCGGCGTCTGCCGATGTAGTGCCGTCCCAACGCTGGTGCGGGAGTGGGGTGTTGGCTTGTCCTTTTGAACTTAGAATCCTAAGGTAGGGTAACTATAGGTCTTTATTCACTAAGGGAAGGCTGAGCCTTCCGGTATGCCTAATACATACGCATTGGCGCGGGGAAGCCCCACACTTGAGCTAGGGTGGCCCGAACATCATAATGAACTTGGGCGAGTTTTGCCAAGACCACCCTCTGGCCCCAGTGTGGGACGGCGCATCATAGGCAGATGGCTGGGTAGTTGCTAGTTTGCTAGAAAAGAGAGGTCATTCGAGCTGCTGCTGTAATACTGTATAAGTCGTTGCAGTCCGACTCACCGAATGTCGTTCGCAGGATATATACGTGGAGTATGGGTTACCGCCAAAATAGGGGTTACCCATAAATCGTCCCTCAAGCAGCGGGGAGTCTATTCTAGCCTACGCGTTGTAGGGTAGTATTCCTAGTGGCACTCAGGTAGTCACAGGAGGCCAGAGTGTTCTCGAGACAAATACCTCAGTAACCAGCTGGAACCTTCTCCCCATGATTTGTAGCTTTACTATGGGGTGTCAATGGACTCTACAGGTATAAGTCTTATCAGAGTAGAGTATCTCCTAAGAGGTTGGCTATGGGTAGTCCCCACATAGCCAGCCATCGGTTACATCTCACAGCAGGAGCTTGCATGTCAAATTATCATATTGAGTAGTGGCGTAGATTCAATAATGGGCTGTATAGCTTGTATAGTCAAAACTACCACTACGCCAATGAGTCCACCACCTAGGATTAACTCTGGTTGTTGTCATAACAGTTAGCCACTGGTATGACTTCGATAGGAAGAGTTTTTCCACCTGCTGTTGTAGTGGAGATGCATCGCAGAAACTCTTATTCTATGGACGGAGTTAAGTATACCCGAGTTAGTCTGACACTTCCTGCAGGATAATTCCTGATGGAGGGTAGACCTCGGACAAGCCTTGAGCAGGACAGGGTGCTCGCACAAGGTCGGGGTAGTGGTGAATGTCCAAGGCTTACATCTGATATCTACTTAAGTTTAACCGTTTGGTATTGTAACAATCCTACCCTGGTGTGGTTAGTTATGCGACAGGTAACGAATTACTTACGTATATTTTGTTAGACTATCTTTATAGTCCTTATTAGTTCTAGAATATCGAGAGAGTATTCTTCTTTCCGAGATTAACTTATAATCTCTTCTTCGTTGATGTACTATTTTGTAGTCTTCGTATCTCACACCAATATCTTATTGGGGAGAGGTGTAGAGGGAACTTCTTCGTATCTTAATAAAGTCTTGTTTGCTCTAACGCTAAGAGCTCGAGTGCTTGCATACAAGCGAGAGATAAAGGTAAAGGTAAAGGTAAATTGTAAGAAAGTACTTAGATGGTCGCGTGAAGATCCTATATCCTCTGCCCGTCGCGATCCTTTATATAGGCCTCTTCCCGCGATAACCCTGACCCTGGTGACTCATACCTATGAGTCACACGATCATGACTCATAATGAGTCATACCCGAAATCCATCAGATGACCCATATGAGTCACTGCGCAACATACCGTAAATCAAAACATAAATCATAAAACATGTCAGGTGCGTAAAGCGCGTCACCTGCGTGAAACTCGTGACTCATAATGTGAGTCACGCGCGAAAGTCATTACATCATGATGACTCACAATCGTGAGTCATAGAAACATCAACCAATCATAACATAACGATGACACGCAAGTGCGAGTCATGTGAGAACTATGAGTCAACTGACTGCATAGCGTGAAACATAATTATGACTCACAA
>Ga0307509_10010403_pt1 | contig 11405 bp, 4 predicted proteins | sample 10_EM_MG_FD_202245 | JGI IMG/M metagenome (GOLD analysis project Ga0307509, IMG submission 202245) | Populus trichocarpa ectomycorrhiza microbial communities from riparian zone in the Pacific Northwest, United States - 10_EM | ecosystem: Host-associated > Plants > Roots > Unclassified | place... | reverse complement strand
TACTCGTGATGGAAATGTTTCTTGGGGGTCTGACGGTCTGTCGTCTTAATACCTGATAACAAGCATCAACAACCACAGGGGGATCTTTGTGAGGTATTTTAATCTGGCTACCATGGGCAAGTAAAAAACAAAGATACCACAGGGACTCTCGCAAGCACACAAGAGTTTTAAAATGGTGATAATTAAGAACTCTGGCATTTTTTATTGGAGTAGATTATAAACTGTCCAATATATCATAATCAAAACAAGTTTCAAAATGGAAGTAATATATGAACTTGAGTATCTTTCCAAGGCAATGGTGGATACAATAAAACAATAGAGCAACTTATAAATGATTTCAGGCTGCAACAGTCGATCTCTTAATGATGTTTCTTCTGGCAGTGTAATAAATTCATGGATTTTTTTCTAGCATGTGCACTCCTTTATAGTTCCTAATGCAAGCAAATTTCTTCAAAATTTTGTCTACCTCCACAGTCGAGATGCTTAGACAGCAACTGGTTCACTTACTGGGCCTGAAACATGAGCTTTAACCTGCCCCATAAAATAAGAACTTCTGTCAATAGGTTGAAGTTGGAAGATGCTCTCCTCAGCTTAATAAATACATGCAACCACCAATTGTGGGTGAACATGTATCAAGCTGGGGTTATTAGACAGCAGTTTGCTGAAAACAGTTGATATGCTAACAGCAAGCAGTTTATTGCAAACAAATTGAGGTGGAAACTATTCCTCAAGGGAGGTTTATCCATCACCTATTTGTGTCAGTACACACACGTCTTCAATACATTTTAAGTTCAAAGATAAGCTTATATGAAATATGAGCATGAACCCAGGTATTATCTCAACTTTGAAATCATGAAGGTGCATGTGATTTGTTCTTCTAAATTCGCTTTACCATATAGCATGGAAACTCAAACAAATGGGATGATCATGGCCATGCTCAGTGTATGCGTGCATGGAGGTGTGTGCCATTATTTTCATGGCGTGATAAGATGATAGAAGTATGTGTTCATCCAGAAGCTCACCTTTGCTGATTTGAAAAGTTCGTCAATAACTTCTGATAGTGTTGGGTGTGCATGAACTGCAAATTTTATGTCCTGCATTGTGCCAAATATAATTATTAAAGACGAGGGGTTAGAATCAATGCATGTACATAAATGAGCTCTGAAGAAGCATTTTCAAGACACAAAGTTGATGGACAAAATAGAGTTGCGAGTTTATTAAGGAATAGAAGTTGCACCCTGATAATAATCATCCGACTTAATGAATAAGTTCATTCTAAAGGGCATTGTACACCATAAATAGAGATGCACAAGCATACCTGAATACGCGTGCCCAAAGCTATAGCATTGGATGCTTCATGGATGAGATCTGCGGCATGCAACCCAAAAATATGCACGCCAAGTATCTCTCCATTGTCGGGTCTATATATCAACTGCAAGAAAGTAAAAGAGTACCAGTCATGGAAGTTAGTGAGAATAGATTGATCAACAGGGTCATATAAAAGCTGAAAGACCTCACATGTAAGCATATGAAAATATAGCAATAACATTTCAATACAAATTTATTGGATTCAGAACAGCAGTTGCAGGCTCCGAACCCATGTTATAGCATCCAATCCAAAAATTAAGCTGTTGGTGGGGCAGCCGACACAATAATTGAGTACACATGAAAATTCATAATCCTGAGTGTGATCAATATCAGTTACTCAATAGGGGACTACTAGAAGCATATGTTTGTGCTTCAACTGATCGCAAGCATCATATTGCCAAGTAGATGCAACAACAAAACAACCAAAAGGCCAGAAAAGATTCTTGAGCAGTTCCTAAAATAAATTTTTCTTCATGGTGATACATAATAACAGCTAGAGAAGAAGAAGATCAAGCAACCGATTAGAGGAAATAAACAACCAAGGTCCACAGAAATTGCAGTTGTTAGTGAGTTATATTATTTAATGTTGCCACATTACAATGAGACACTACTGATGATCTTAACTATTTTGTACATTTGATAATAGATCTATGATTAATTAATCTCGGGGAGGCCAAATCTGCATTTTGTCTCCATCCACATGGCGCAACTCTTGATTTAGACCACTATTGATAAGTGTGAATTTAGCAGTCCTTAAACAACAAACAAATATGTTAACAGCAGCAAAGAATTACTACAATTACTGTTCCAGCAACAGCTAAGAAACTTCATGATGCTCATAACCTATGGAAGAGATCATATTAGATCCAACATGCAAAACAAACTAGTCAATAGTTCAGGTCTCGTAAGAGTAGTTTTGGAACGAATCCATAGATATCCAATGAGACAGGATAACATCAGGTAGTGAATCTTTTTTATAATTCAAATTATGTTTGCAAAGGAAAATTGAGGAAGAAGAGTTGGGGAATCTAACCTTAGCTAGCCCCTCTCCTTCATTTTCTGCCAAGGCCTTTGTGTTGGCCTTGAAACTTGTCTTGGCAACACTTACTTCAAAACCCTCCTTTTCAGCTTTCTCCCTTGCTTGAGGCTGTGAATTTAAGTGTTCAGTCAAAATCTCATGTGTAAAGCAAAATATGAATCTTGTTTGAGAGTCAGAAAGGATGTAAAGAATGATTGTTCGTATAGAAGTTGTTTTCAGCTAACTTGATCATAATTCCTGGAGTGAATAAAGCATGATATTACATTCATAGAACGCAATGCAACTGCAAGATTTTAGCATTTACCTCTGTCAATCCAACCATACTGATTTCAGGGTGAGTGAAACAAGCTGCCGGAATGCTCAAATGATTTAGCACGTGATCCCTTCCAGTGATTTGTTCAATCACTGTGTCAAGAATTAATGCAAAAGATGAAACAACTGTAGAAGTAAGCATCGGATTTGAGGTCACAAAAAATGATCCACTTGCAACTAACCTGAAATTCCTTGTGCACTGGCCGCATGAGCAAGCATCATTTTACCATTAGCATCACCAATGCAATACAAGTGAGGAACCTAAGCATTGATATTATCAAATCAGATATTAATAATTATTTGCAACAGCCATATATTAACATGTGTTTATGAACAAATAATTGAACGAACCGGATCCCCCTTAAAATCTAGGACACGCATCCTCTCATCAACAGGAACAAAACCACGTTTCCTTTCTACATGGACCTGTGGGAGAGAGAGAGAGAGAGACAATCAAAACCAATTCCTTCTTCCTGGAGACGAATCTATTTAATTAAAGCAGCACTATCATCAAAGGATGCATACACTGTCCAAGCCAAGACCATCTGTGAAAGGAGCCCTTCCAGTTGCAATTAATGCTGCATCTACCTATAACAAAAGCAAAATCAGAGTTACCATGGATGCCATGAGATGAGATTTTAGATCATAAGACAAACAAAGACATCCTTTGAAAACTGGAAATTCACATGCAGTGAAATGATACTGAATACTAATGTTTAAATTAGGCGAGTGTATGCAAATGATCATGCCGGAATTGCAAATTTTACAACTTGTAATCGTTTGGGCTTAAACATAAAAGAGGTCCATCTGTAAATTAGCCACCTTATGTTCTGTGAATGGGACAGGGATGCTCATCGATTGCATCTCATTCAATAAAATCTCATTCAATAAGTTCATGATTTAGTTGGTTGTTTCGTGGAGGTACATGACTGGAGATTAAAAAAAAATGCTCAAAGAGATTTACAGGCAGGCGTTTTCTCCTTGAACAACATATAGAAATGAAGTTTTTTAGCAATCTACTTTGCTCTGCAAGGCACTAATAGTGATGGATACAAGCATCCAACATCCAGACTTAATTTAATTGAAACAATTCGCATACCTCTAGAGTATCTTTGGGTTCCTTGGTCTTGGCGTCAATGAGCTCAATGGTAACTGGTTTCCCATTCTTAGCTGGAGTGATCTGTGAATAACAAAAAATAAGATGACAGCAATTTATGGAACGAAAGAAGAAAGGAAGTTGAGATCATCACTAAAAGGAACAAACAGCTGCATGAATATGAAATTCTGATTACCTTGGTTGCAAATACTCCAGTATGATAGTCGATTTTGCGTGGATTAATTAGGACCCTTTGAGCCAACTTTCCAATCTCAGGATCAAATCCAGGCATGAGCTGATCAAGGGCTTCAATAAAGGTGACCTGCAAATAAACCCAATCAATGACATCAATTATCTGCAAAGAGAAGTTCAGACCATCTAAATTTCTATGTCAAGTAATCTTAGCAATGATGATGCCAAATAAAAAAATTGATCAATAAATACAAGCTACTACTTGGCACTGCTCACTTCTTAAAAAAAGAAAAGAAGGAAAAGAATCTAAGGCAGAGCCTTAATGGATATTCATGTCTTAATGAAAAAGGGAATTCCTGAATTCAAGTTCCATGCACTGAAGTGTTAGGCATGAGACTGATGCATCCAGCTACTGAATCTCATATATGTATCGTTTAACAAAATTTAAATGCGTGAGAATATAAACCGCAAACTAATAAAATGCCAGGAATCTGCGAAGGTGGAAACTGAGATAGCTTATCGCCTAGAAATATATACAATTAATTACATTAGAAAGCTCAAATCATGTTGAGCTTTTTAGATAGATGCACATAAGCACTGCAAAAGTTGGGAAGGATCTTCCCATGCAAAGCTGGGTTCCAACGGGTAGCAAAGTCATGTATAAAGAAACTTGAAGTGAGAAAGGGCATGAAAGGGAGAAAAAAGGAGTTGTTAGTTTATCAAGTTGATCTTTCCCAGCAGAATGCTTGGCAACAGTATTTTCTAAATGGACCTCAGGAAAAAGAAAAAAAAAACATAGAAGAAAAAAAGGCAATACCTCACTTCCAAGGGCAGTATACACATCACTGAATTCTAGACCAATATAACCACTTCCTACAATTGCTATCCAATCGGGAACAGACTCCAGTTTGAGTGCATGGTCACTTGTGATTACAGTCTTCCCTGCAGTACGTTACACAGAAATTAGAAGATTCCATATCATAGTATTGCCACAGATGCCCCTTTATCCACAAAAGGCATGCTAAGCTCCTGTAATGCTGAGGAGGATGAGGCTGCAAACATGCTTTCCACAAGTTGCAGCATAGATGTGAAAAAAAAAAAAAGATTGAACAAGAGCAGCATGCATCTTTCAAGGGGTTTTGCATCTTATTATGTGAACTGCTTTGGATCAAACTTTTAATGAAAATGGTTGATCATTGTGTAATAATGAAAAAGGACAGAATATTTACCATCAACTTCGATGCCCTTGGGTACAAAAGGGACAGAACCAGTAGCAATGATTATATCTTTAGCAGTCACTATGTCGCCTGGAGAATCAAGTTTCCCATATCGCACCTTGTGTGGGCCCTGGATGAATCAATAATAAAAAGCATTGGGACGCATCAAAATCCCAAATCACATCACCATAGCACATCTCTAAAAAAAATCTATTTTGTAGACCAAGTAAGAGAATTTTGTTTATGGTTCTGGCGCTCCCGAGTGACAGAAAGTTAACTCACCATAATTGAGCCAACACCAGTCAATATATCCACACCCAAGGCCTTCATCGAGTTCGTTAAATTATTACGAATTTTTGTAGCAAGATTATTGGCATGATCTGCCACTCCTTGTCTATCATATCCAGCAGCTGCAACCTATTCACAAATTCCAGGAACGAAATAAAATAACATTATTTGCCCGCATTGAACCAAATAGGAAAAAAAAAAGAACAAGAAAAACAAAACAGAACAATGAAAATCCTCTATTACCTGCAAACCCAAAGCTTTCATGTGATGCTCGTTCTGTAGTTCACGCATCCGGCCACTTACAGCTAAAAGAGCCTTTGAAGGAACACAGCCTCTGTTCACACATGTCCCCCCTATCACATCTCCTTCAATAATAGCAGTTTTCAAACCCTGTAATTATAAATTTTTCAAGATTCACACCCATTCTACTCAGTTCAAATAGCAAATAATAGCAAATAAGTAACACTAAAGCTCAGCTATAAAGAATAAATAAAATTAAAAGAAAAACAATTATGTTATTGTATAAAGCACAGTTAATCTACGCTTGTACAGTTATCGTAGGCACAAGTAATCTAAGATTGTAAACTTAATCAACAAAAATTAAAGCTCAAAATCACTATGATTCAAATAAAAAGGTGAGGATCACAAACATTCAAACAAAATAAGTAAAAAAAACAGTCACACTAAAGCACAGATGGTCTGAGCTTCACTACATAACGAGACAGCAAAAATAAATCAACAGATGAAGATCAATGTGATTTAAATAATAATAAAAAAGTTAAAAAGTAGAAATCAATTAAATACTTAATCTAAGCTTCTAATATTAACAATTAAAAAGCGAGAAGAAAACAGTTAAGAAGTTAACTACCTTCTCAACAGCGTGAAGAGCGGCACCATGGCCGCCAACACCAGCACCGATAATGACCAAATCATAATCAAATGACTTTGGCGCGCTTCCATTATCAGATAAAGAAGCTGAGATTGCACTGTTAATTTTATTAGAATGGATTTTACTTTGGGGGGGTTGAGAGCGAGAGAGAGAAGAGAAGCCTGAAAATGCTTCTCTTCTAAGACCGCAGAAACGGAGATTTATGGGCTTAGAAGGGGAGAAAGGGAGGGAGTGATTAACCGTGTAGTTTGATTTGGGAATGGTTGAGGCTGCTGCGGGCTGAGAGAGCGAGAGAGTTGCCGAGGAATGCATCTTGCAAGAAAGAAGTAGAGCAAATGCGAGAGAGTTGTGGAAGAGGGAGATTATATAAATGGAAGGTCTTTTTAAAAAAGTTCTGAGGTTTTCAGAGAGGGAGAGGGCTTTGAGAAGTCCGTTGAAAGGGGCGGAGATATCAAAGTGCGGCTGATGAGCTACTTTTGCTATCTTCCTTTATTTTTTCTTCTTTGTTGCTGTACGCATGTAGCATGGCGCGTACCGTTTTGCTTGTTGAAAAATGATTCCCCTCCCCCCTATTTTCACAAATTACACATAGGTCCTTGATCTATTTTTTTATTTAGATCCTTATTCTTTTGATTTTCAGAGAGCTTTACATTTTCTCGGTGATAAAAGAAAAGAGGGACACATACAAATTGCCTAATAATATTCATTATAATTCCACTTCCAGCATCAGAGAATATAAATGAGGAGGGTTTTTCTTCTTCCAAGCTCTAAGATTGAAATATAGACTAAGGTATAGTAAAAACACGCCATAGACCAGATTCTCAGATATTAGAATCATGCCCTCTGCATCAGCATACAATTTGCTGGGGGTGGTTTCAATGATAATGTGGAAAGCGTCCCTCCTTGATTTGTGCACACATTGGCACCCATTGCAACAGAAATAAATAAAATTAGCTAATGTTTCAATATTTACTTGAGGAAAAGCCTGGTGTGTTGAATGTTTGTGCTCACAAAAAGCTGTGCTACACACTGTCGTCACTTCGTCTTCTTTCCTGCAATTAACAGCTTCCATGAAATCTGAACTGTGTGTGCAATAAATACCGAAGTGCTAGGTGTCTTCGTTATTTTTTTTAAACGAAGACACTGTCAAACACCAAAAAAAAAATAACAGTGTCAGAAGACAAGCCAGGAATTATAAAAGCCAAATATCAGAACGCATCAGTGGTGGAAACTTGAGACACTCAAACTCGGACATCTTGCAAGGAAAAAAAGTAGATTTCATGTAACATTCCTGATCAACCTGAATCCAGGAAGTGGAAGACACAACTCAAAACTCTAATAAAATAATTCTCATGATCAGACCAGGATAACTAAGTTGTCCAATAATATACGAGGTTAGCTCGGACAGTGAATCTTACCAGTATGAGTTTAGGACAGATCTCACATGACAAGAAAGATTGACCACGAAGACAAACTTCTGCAGAATCATGCACTCGTTTATCAGCAAACAGTAACCAGTTAGGAATGCTGCTATCTGATGACAAGCCTGCATTGACGCTATCGATATCTAATTGCACATATGGCACTAGCAGCAATATCTAATTGATGGGATTAAGTCCTTAACCGAGGTTAGAGGTGAATATTGCTGCTTTGGAAGTCCCTGAATCAGAACAGGTGAAAGAGGAGACTTGAATCACATACAATCCATGATCTGAAGTATGACTTCACAAACCTAGAAAATAAGGTGATTATCTCTACAAATATCGAATTCAAACACCATTAAGTTAGTAGAGAGTATTTGGAAGTGTAGTAATAAATGTTTTTAAAAATATTTGTTATTTTAAAATATATTAAAATAATATATTTTTTATTTTAAAAAAATTATTTTTAATAACAATATGAAAATATAAAAAAAATAATTTTAAATCAAAAAAATTAAAATTTATCCAACATCATTCGGAATGTAATGTCAAATAGGATGTGCCACTTGTTGCTGCAAAATCTACGACGTCAGCAGACTCAAAGTACTTATCAGCGGATTTATCTTGCCCGGTGCAAATGTATCTTTGGAAAAATGTTGCGAGTATCCTCCGGTCATCTCATTTACACTCCCATGCAGTGCTGGTATAAGGAATCTGTCATCCTCCGACCTGAAGTTCATCTCTTCTGAGAATGCTGGCTATCGAGTGATGGACTATCAAAACTACTAGTATAGTTTCACGATGAAAATCTGAATTTTGTTGGAAGGACAGAAGAGCGGCCCTGTGTCAGCACAGATTCTCTGTCGGATTGACATTGACAGAGGGACTGGCAGAAAAGTAACAAAACAAATGAGATGGGAATAAAATTCAACAATAAGAAGCTACAGTTGTAAAACTAGATTCTTGTGATACGCGATGTGTTTGATTTTTTTTTTCAAACCTTAAAAAAATTGACGTTTAGAAAATAAATATTTTAATTTAAAATATTGAAATGATTATATATTAAATAAATATTTATTTTTAAAAAATATTGTAATAGTGTTAATCAACCAAATATTGAAGGGCAAAACTAGAAAAAAAATCAATTAAAAAAATCCAAACAGAATAACTCAAGTAAACCTAGAATTAGTAGCCTATGCTACGTCGCAGGGCAGGCCAAATTGTTTCTAACATAAAAATTGATGCTCAGATGATGATAGTATTTTTAAATAAAAAATCCAAGACTTGAGTTATTGGCTTGATTGGATCTAATAAGCCCAATTAATTTAATAATGTGATAAAAAAAGCAATGATAATAAATAAATCAAACAAAAAAAATTGTCAATTATCAACTATAAAAAATAAATTACAAATATCATACTCCAAAAGAAAAAGAAAAACCCATCAAAGATTAATTGTTGTTGCATCATGGACATCAATCCACTACTAAAAAGAGTTCACCAAAATAATCACAACACGATTGCAAAAGATTACATAACCACAACGAAAGAGGTCGCATGCACTACTTGAACAATAACCCCAAAAACAAACCAAACAAAAGGCTACATGACCACTTTTTTTATTATGAAAATATTTCCAAACCAGCTTTTTTATACTACAATTCTACTTTTCTTTTCCTAACCTTTACATACTTTGTTTTTTTTTCTCAAAAAAAAACAAATATATAAGAGTTTGTTGTAAATTATGATTTTTTAAAAAAGAAAAGGATTTGTTTTTATAATTAAAATCCATTTGATTGCTACAATGCAATGATATTTTTGTCATTTGTAGTGCAAGCCAAGACAATGTAAATTGAAGAGCAAAAATTTTTCACGAGATTTATTTGGTATTGCCAAATTGATCATAAGTAAATTTATCTTTTATTTGGTCATTTAGCTTTTAATTTACACTTTTAAAAAAAAACATGCAATTAGGTACTAACTTAGACTCAAAATGTCTTGATTATGATAATAAAAAAGTTTGATGATTAAATTGAAATTTTTTTAAAAAATAATTGCTTCAATCCACAATGTTTTTTCTCATAAGACTTAGTTTCGTTATATATATATATATATATAAGATTTTTTTACCTAATATATAATATAAATTTTAGATTTTTATTTGAATGGAATAAAATTAATATTATATAATTAGATTATCATATATTTAAGATATTGAGATAACTATTATAAATTATAGTTTTATTTTTTTATGAAAAATTGTTGTAATCTTGATATATATTTTTTATTTTTTATAGAAAGAAATATTTTTATTTTCAACAATTAAACATATTTTTTATTGAGAAAAGAAAAGGAAACTAAAAATAAAAAGAAATTTTTTTTTATACTTTAAGACGTCATGAGGTAGCATTTAGTTATTGTCCCAAGACAGAAAAGACGAAAATAATAAAGACAAAACATAAATAGAATTGTGTTTGGTGACAAAATATAAGACAAAGTGACTGTTTCTACGTTTTGTTTCATTACAATGGACAACATAAGATAAAACAATATATAAAAGTATATTTTTTACTCTTTGCATGTATTGTTATCAAATTTATATATTAAAAAAATAATTAGATAAATTTTACTTTAGTTTAGTTTACATTGAGTGTTGAAATTAATAATACTATAATAACTCTATGACTAACTTGACGAGCTGACCTAGACCTGGACGGTTCAAGTTTAGGAAAGAATAGAGGAATGACTGACTCAACTCAATCCAATGAAAAACTCAGGTTAACCCGGGACAAAATATGGGTCAAAAACCTGTTAACTTTTTTGAAAAAAAAACTTGATCAAAACAAGATTGTTTTGATTTTTTTTAACGGGTTAGCCGAGTTGACTCTCCTGGATAGTGACCTAAACCTTACCTTGTGTTGACTCTGGGTCAACTTGTATTTACCCACCTAACATGTGACTCATGCCTTACCCCGGATCGACTATTGAGCTAGGTTTAAAAATTATGATAATAACTATTTATATTCTCATGTTGATCCAGATTAACAATCAACCCCGCTTATGACCCGAGTCTTGTTATGGGTAACCCTCAAATCAGGTTTTAAAACTATAATAATAATCACTTTTATTTTTATGCTAAATCCGGTGAACCTGACTTGTGATTAGAGACTCGACTAGTGACCTGAGTTTTACCCTAGATCGATCATCGAGTCGGGTTTTAAAACTGTGATAATAATTATTTTTATATTTATGTTTTAGTTGGATTCTTCTAAGATTAAAAGTTTTTTTACCATAATATTTTAGTAATAAAAAATAACAAGTATTGTTTTTGAGACATGTTTTCTTTGTACCTCATGTTTCTCTTGTTTTTAAAGTACAAAAATTTATTTTAAAATTATCTTAAAAATATATTTATTTTTATTTTTATACTTTTGTGTTTTAAAACAAATATATTTTTTTCACCGTCTTTTTTTTTTCTCAAGAAGCGAACCATTCTTTCTTGAACCGCCACCGCACAACACAATAGCCAATCATTTCATCCAACGTGGCACTTCTCCAACGCTTTGATCACCTCCGAACTAATA
>Ga0307509_10010402_pt1 | contig 11405 bp, 8 predicted proteins | sample 10_EM_MG_FD_202245 | JGI IMG/M metagenome (GOLD analysis project Ga0307509, IMG submission 202245) | Populus trichocarpa ectomycorrhiza microbial communities from riparian zone in the Pacific Northwest, United States - 10_EM | ecosystem: Host-associated > Plants > Roots > Unclassified | place... | reverse complement strand
TACATTGCAGGTTAACTTAATTTTTTTAAAAAGTAAAAAAAAAATGCTAAAAAATAAAATCGAAGACTTGAGAATACTAGATTTAATAAGCTTGACTAATCAAACAACATGAATAAACTAATAATTTTTTTTTTACAATAATCAACTAAAATTCGAAGGTTCGCCAACACCATGGAAAAGTATCTTCTAAATATATTTCTAAAACATCTTTATAATCTTATTTTATAATGAAGCAGAAATCAAATGAAAATATAATAACATTATAAAATAAAAAAGTTTTTTTTAAAAAAGTTAAAAAACCCCAACCCGAGCCCATCCATATTAGCCCACCCATATTAGCATGCCAAATCCAAGACTTAGTTGTGATATTGGGGTAACCCTATTAAATTAAATTAAATTAAATTAAATTAAACCATGAAACCTAATTATTAAACAACTTAATGTTGAAGGAAGAAGTTGTAAAAAAATCATTTTAAAAAAAGTAATAAAAAAAACTTGAGTCAATTCATGATAACCTGTTAACCATGTGACTAAGGGCATAAAATTAGGATAACCCCATAAAAAGAAAACCGAAAAAAAAAGCATGAAAAAAATTATCAATCAATCAACTGTTGAATGATGAAATTAAAAAACAAAACTAAAAAAGACCAAAGTCAACTCATGCTAACTTTCGAGACCCGTGACCTTGGTCATAAACCCTGTGACTAACCCCATAGAAGGCAAACTTTTAAAAATCACAAGCAGAATTTTCAATTAAACAAATGCTAAGGGATTAAATAAAAAAAATACGATAAAATAACGATAAAAAAGTAGCAATAAAAAGAATGGAGATCAAATTGGACATAAAAAAAAAATATAATGTTGAGAGATGAAATTGAAAACAAATTCAATTAAGAAAAGGATTCAAACAAACAAGCAACAATTAAAAGAATGAAAATCAAATTTGATAAAAAAAATAAATGAAACCAAATAATGAATGATGAAATTGAAGAAAAAATCGATAAAAAAAACAAAATAAATAACAATTAAAAGAATAAAGATCAAATTAGATATAAAAAAATAAATTATATGACACCTTTATATTTTGGAAGGCCAGCGTAAAATTTGAGAAGAAGAGAGGAAAAAAGGGAGAAAAACAGAGTTCACTAAAGCCCAACCGATGCATTGTTGTTCACATCATTATTAGAAAGAGGGCGTCAGAAAGCTTTCAAGGTTATCGTTGAAGGCGGTGTTTGGCCACCCGGAGACACCAAACTAGCCGCCCGAAGAGCACAAGCGTCTCCTGCTCACCAACCATTTAAAAAACAACATATATTTTATATTTATTAAAATATCAAATTATCTCTCAATCAATTTAATTATAACTAAAAAATCAGAGGAAAAATATAAAAACCCCTCCAGATGCCAACTAAATAATTTTTGCATCAAAAAGTAATTTAGTCGTTTTATCGTGTTTAAATAAGTGAAAATACAAAAAAGCTCTAGACACCAACTTAATAAATCCTGCTTTTAAGAGTAATTTAATCATTTTACTATACATTAAAAATGTAAAAATACTAAACTATCCTATATAATAATGATCAATAAACCCCAGAAAAAAAACCATACTATCCCGGGAGCTTTCCGAGTGCTTTCTTTTTGGCATTCGAGTGAGAACTTATATTCTATTTTTTAAGAAGCCAATAGAAGGAGATTATCAAGTTTCTGCCATTTGAATTCCTTGATAAACCTTTATGTCAGATTGTCAGGAGGGACTTTTTTTTTTTTTTTGGTAACCCGGGGTATCCGAGCCAGCTTACGCGCACCACAACTAATCCCCGGACCCACTGAACACCCTGCAAGCCTAGTAGGCAGATAAGACACCGCGGGGGTGACAGACATGCACGCTGAGGCTCGAACCCAGGTGACAGAGGCAAGGAAACCTTACCTATGTCGCTGGGCCACAAGCCTCGATGTGGAGGCACTTCTATCTTTCTTCTTCTTGTTGTTGTTTTTTTTTTTTTTTAGTTTAACGTGGGTGTCCGGACCAGCTTGCACGCACCTCGACTAATCGCACGGGCCCTGAAGTTAACGACCATGTAAACCTCCAGTGGCCATCATATGAGCAACCACAGGGCTCGAACCTGAGACCACAGAGAGAGCAAACCTCTTGGTCCCAAGCTTTTACCACTGGGCCACCACCTAGATGGTTAACGTGTATTGGTTTTCAAGAGGGTGCAAAGAAGCATTTAAAAGATTGAAGGACCGGTCCACATAAAACACAAGCCGCAAGCACTGTAAACATGTATTGTCAATCAACTGTAAACGTGCAATGAGAAAAATCTCCATAGCTCAGATAGAAACTATAATCCTGACTTAATTTGGTTTCTGGAAAACAATTGAGAACTGTAACCTATGTTACATATGACACTCCTATTTCCCATCATCAGTTCTAATAAACACCAAACATTATCGAATTATTGCCACTAGATGTTTTATAACAAGAAGATAAGCATACATCTGTGTGAGCAAACCTGGCGTTACAACTGCACATGAAACCTATAATTACACCAACTATGGCCGCTATTTGTTTTACAGCAAGAAGATAAGCATACATCTGTGTGAGCAAATCTGGCGTTACAACTGCACATGAAACCAATAATTACACCAATTGCGACCTATCCGCACCACAATTACCACCGATGATGATGACTAAGACCACCAGCGGCAGTCCACCCAATGGCATGATGAGAACTGAAGGCCAAGTAGGAGGGTGGTGAAGTGGTAGATATTCATGTTAATTTTGTTGGGGGGCAACATACTGCTACTCATTCCTGTGGCCGGGCCAACCAGAGAGAACTAAGGGCTCGTAGCCTAGAGAAATAGTCATGTATAGCTAGAAGTGCACGGGCTGATTGCCGAGTTGTCAATATACGGTGCATTTGTTCTAGTGTTTGCTGCCTCAGATTATCAGCCTGAGAATAACCAAAGCAAAAAATAACTATAAGCAATGAAATGCCAATAAGATAATTATATTCAAAATGAGTATGAATGAAGCGACGACAATGGTGATTTGAGTACAATGTGTAGAGCAGCCTAGGCAAATCATGAGCAACATTGCAACTATAAAAATGACAAGGATTGTATGACAGATTTTTTTTTTATTACCTGACGAAGGAATCCCTCTAGAGTTCCTAGCTTTCCCATGGCCATGGCCATTTGACCCATATAGTTTGCCACGTTCCCAGACGAACCTGATGAGCCAGGGTTGCCATTAGCCAAGGTTTCTGCCAGTGATTGCTGCAGCGCTTCCATCCCTTGTGAGAGAGCATCTTCTGCCTGCTGAGAAGATTGTTGCAAGTTGTAAATGCCCATTAGCTGTTGCTCAGTTAGAGGCTCCAGTTGATTCACAAGAAGCTGCACCAGTTTCACCAAATTCCATTCAGTTCACATAATAAACCACATGATCACCACCTTTTTTGTGTTAAAATTATTAAAGAACATCCAAGAAGGGTATGATATTTTTGGATTTTGAGAAATGGTGTAGAGTGGAATTTGCTGTCGCTACATTTACCATTTCTTCACACAATCTCATCACCGGGGCATGTACATAAAAGATGGGAGGAAAGTTTTCACTCATCATACAAGACAATGGTAAAATCAAGAATTCCAATATGAGATGCATCATTCTCATAGCTAGAATACACAATTCTAATAGCAAAATATAGTTAACAAGCCACATCTTAGCACAGCCAGAAAAAAAAAAGGGGAGAACATAAAGCAAAGGCTATGGCAAGACAGCACCCACCTTGAGGAGTTCAGATGAGCGAAAGCCACCAATCCACATGAAACAACGCTCTGCTGGTGTCTTCCACATCCCTGATAGGATGTGGAAAACATCAGCTTTTGCAGCAGTGCCTTTCAGCCTGAAAACATCACTGAAGTGTGAAGCAACATTGTCGACAATAGTACGAAGTTCAGTATCTCCTGCATGCGAATTGACTGCAGCCCTCAGCTCACTTATTTGCCTGTTATGTTCTTCTAGCCACCGTGCATACTCTGCATCAAATGCCAAGGCACCTGTAGAACAACGTGATCAACAGGATTTGTATTAAAGATCTACAGTGCCAAGACTGTTTCTACCATTGTATATCTGTGCAGTGGAATAAATTGGAATCAGTAGCACCAAGCAATGAAGACAGGACACATATATGAATCACAATAGAATAATAATGGAGAGAATGGAAGAGTAAAGCTCCAACAATATCCAAATCACACAAGAAGATTGTGGCTAAAGAATCAAAAGGATGCTCAAGCCCAACCTCCAGCTGGCAGGCCAAACTATATTCGACTCCCACAGCACAAGGTGTTTAATTTGTAATTTGTGACAATAACTAAACAAAAGCATCCCATAAAGATTGTCATGAGCACTAAACAAACAACCCAGAGCTGTGAGGAAAGTGTGATGATGAGATGGCACTTATGATTCCTGGAATGCAATTCTATGTGAAACATTGTTTACAGTAGACATCCATTCATAAACAGCAAATATAGGGGACAGCGATTGGAATACAACACTTCTCTCACTCACAAAGCATATTTCTTCTGAACTTCAGAATACTGTGCATCTCCAAGGAAAATGTTAATTGCTTGTGTTTTATGGTCAGCAATCAGATCCCATCATGAAAAGTCCTCCAACTTTATCAAGTAGCAAATTTAAGAAGCACCACAATCAGGGCTACAGTTTATCCCATACAAAAGCCGGACACTGTTTATTGCAACCATGGAGCAAATTTGTCAACCCTAATGTCATTGTAGAAATCAGTAACTCAACACAATAACATAATGCTCACTTCCTCCAACTTTTCCAAGTAGCAAATATAACAAGCACCACAATGAGGGCTACAATTTATTCCATACAAATGCTGGACACCATTTATTGCAACCATGGAGCAAATTTGTCAATCCTAGTGTCATAGTAGAAATCAGTATCTCAACACACTAGTGTAATGCTCGCTTGATTAACCACAACATATTGAAAACAAACCATCTTTACTATGATCAATTCTGCATCTCCACACAAAATACAAATCAAACAAATGAGAGGTAATTATGTACCATTTCCACTCATTGAATGGGTTTGGTCTCCTGAGCTTGAAATGAAAATTCCCTGCAGTCAAGAAATTTAAATACAAAATATAAGACACAATAGGTAATCCTGCCAAAATAAGACAGAAAAGGAAAACAATAAAAACAAACCTGTTGCCGGGCTTTCTGGAGCTCTTGCTCCAGTTGAGTCAGCTTCAGCCGGCTGCTCTCCAGTTGTTGTACATATGCCTGTAAAGGAGAAAAGAAAGACAACAAATTCCATGAAGAATGCATAGAACTGTTTAAAATTGAAACTCATAACAAATATAGACCTATCCTTTGCACTCGCAGCTTTCCTAAATAATAGCAAAGGATTGTGGGAAAAGACAACAAAAGATCACACAGGACATACTTTTTTCCTTAATCGGCTTTTTCTGGCAGCTTCACGATTTTGAGCAAGCCTTCTTAAAGTCTGCATGACAATAATTAAAAGAAAAACAAATGAATATGTCATAATGTTGGGTGGTGGTTATGTAAACAAAACCAGCTGCATATATGCAACCTTCTGATCCCCTGCTCTTTCCTTTGACTTGTCACTGGAATCGGATGCTGCTATTGCAACTAATTGTCCTCTCTCAAACTGCAAAGGAAATTACTAAATTGTCACCCACAACAGACCAACAGCCTACGTTCTACCAGGAAACACAATTTCCTTTTCACGAGAAGGAAACATTTAGAGAGAGAGAGGGAGAGAGAGAAAGGAGTGAGATGCATAGATCAATGAACTTTTGCAAAACTGAGAATACGCTGCATGGCAAAGTAAGAGACATCACCCTTTGATTTTTTTCATCTGTGTCATCTGTTGAGGTATCAGTTCTAGGACTGGCTTCTGCCATATTGGTCTCTCCCCAATTCTCAGGATGGTTGCTGTGTATAGAAACTGGATTTACTTGCACTTCTTTTTGCAATGGTAATGTCTGGGACCCCACAATGGCAGCTGATAGATTTATATCTGAGGATGCAAGGGACTGAATTCCAAGATACGAGGAAAGGGAAAAAAATCTCCATTAACTTCGACGCCATCATCAATATAAAAGTCAAAGAAACGTGGAGGGAAGATAAAGGCTCACCTTATTTAAAGTGCCAAACTGGACATCAGCACCTATTGCCTGGCTGCTAGATTTTAATTGATTAAAGATAGAATCTGAAAGACAAAATAAATGACTAAGGATACAAGGTGCATAAAACTATATCAATATCAAAAAACAAAAAAATTGATAGATCAAGAACATCATCACATAGTAGTGAACTATATCAATATCATAAAACTATGCTCAATGGATCTTGCTGCAAACTGAAATCATCTGGTTTGCAATCTACCTACAACATCATGCAAGGATGTGCTGACGATGTTTCATCTAGAAGATAACCAAATAAAAGATTAATGCTTTAAGTAATGTAGTGAAGAAAAGATGTTATAGAGAAAATGGACCCATTTTGAGAACACTATCCAGGACTAAAAATCCGTTCTAGAAGATGATGTTTAAGCAACTGACAGATTGACTGTAAGCCCAAATGGAAGACCAGGGATAACAATCAAGTGCCTCCTGAGCTACAATAGTTGATAAAAAGGTATAAACAGCAATATCTTATGCATGATTTAGTGAAATTAGTTATGCCATGATACAAGGTAAAATGGTTAACAGAAACCAAAGATGTGCAAACAAAATTAAGCATCTAAGGATCGTCAATACAGAGAAGGAAAGAAAGCTGCTTCTGACAGAAGTCAAGATTTCAACTACATACTTCTGCTAAGATCAACAGCATCATCTATGCGAAACCCAAGAGATTGCTCAAATGTGGCAAAGTCTGAAACTCGAGAAGGATGAATGTTATTTGCTTCTGTGCCACTGAAACATATAACATCAAAACCATGAGTACCAAGAATAACTATACATAATGCAAGGCAAAGCTGTCCCAAAAAATTTAGCCTCGGCAGAATTTATAGACAGCGACACCTCAAGTAAACCTTTCTAATCTAACCAACACACTGTAAATTATAAAGAACATAACTCCATAAACCTAAATAATCAAAAGATGAAAGTAATCAACCACATGAAGAAAAAAATGGAGGGGGAAAATATAATAATCCAGCAAAGAAAGGTAAGAAATGAGGAGTCACCAAAAGATACTTCACCTACTAAATACCCCCATCATCCCTGGAAAAAAAGAAGAAAAAGAAGATCTTCCATCATGTAAATGTTTCTTTCTAAACTTTTGAGACTTAAACACGTTTCCCTTGCTCTGTACAATGGTGAAATATCAGGCTTCAACCACAAGGATGCACGCTCAAGTCAACCACAAAAATACTAAAAGTGTAGAATTCTCTCCAAAATTCCTCCCTTCTAGGACCAGACTTCAGTGGAACAACAACATGTAGCCCTTTAAAATATGATGTTTGAAGACCATACCACAGTTGCAAATATCTAATACAATTGCAGGGCTGCACCAGTGATCATGCAATGGGGCCAAATTTAACTCCGCAATCCTTTCTGATATCAACAAAACAGCCTCACAATACCTATACTATCAAACAGAACCTCACACAATTATATAAACACACACCTCATGCCATTGTCTACAATCTTTTTTAAAGAGAACAATAGTCACTCCAAGTCTCACAACATTTTCGTCTAAGAGCATCAACGGGCTACCTTAGGTTCCATTAAATGTTCAAAAAATGTGCATATAATATGATGCAGTTAGTAAATTAAAAGGCAAAAAATTTAAGACTTGAGTTTCTTCTCACAATTTTTTCCGGGGAACCAATAAAAAAATAAAATGTTCCACATTTAATCTTTCAACTGCAAACAAATGATTTCTTGGGAATTAGCAGGAAGCAATTTCAACTGCACACAATGATTTGTCGCCAATTAGCAGGAAGCTATCACTCAAATTACAGTCTATATTACTTCACAAGAGTAATCACAGCAACGCAGAAACAGACAGCCAACCATGATAACATCCAAACTTACAATAAAATCAACAAAAATCATAGAAATGAAAGTATAATTTAGCCAGATAACTTATAACCACAACAGGAAGAATTACTTGTGCAATTCAAACTGATAAAGAAAAAATTGAACAGAAAACAACTCACATGGGATTAGAAGTGGATAGCTGAGGTACATAGCTTGGCATCTCGGTCACAGCTTTATTATTATTATTATTATTATTAAAATTATTATGCGTTCTACTCCCCATGAATCATCATCAACACAACCACCACCACCACAAACACCAATCTTTTGTAAGAACCAAACAGACCCTTCTCAAAATTAACCAAACCCAGAATCCAAACACTTCTACACAAAAATAAAAGAAAACCTAATCCTTCAATTACACGTAAAGCACCAACCTTTACCAAGCACTCAAGACCAGAACAAGAAAACAACACCCCTCTATCCAAACACAACCCAAGACGGGAAATTCAAGCTCAAACACAAAACAGCATCTGTGAGACACCAAGGTTGTTCTCTACTCACAAAGCTACAAGCACCAAAAATTGAAAAAACAAAGTAAAGCCTTAAACTTTATTCGAGCAAGAAAAAAAAACCCAAAACAAGAAAAATAATTATCAGTGCTAAAAAACTGAATTAAGACTAATTAAGCAAAACCCAGATGGTGGAATGAAGAGAAGAGTTCAAAGAAAAACCCTAACCAGAAACACAGTCTTGTAGAAGATAAATACTCCAAACTTTTTTGACTTTTTTTTTATTGTACAGAGCATATATATACCATACAAAATAGTATATACAGAAAATATATATATCTATATTAAAAGGTCGCTCCGTGTTCTGTGCAATGAACCCTTGGTTCTTTCTTTCCTCTCACTCTCTGTATTAATAGAGTAAACAATTTTTTGTCTTCAAAGACTCAACCTTTGAATTTTAAGTTCTTTATTTATTTATATATATATTCATTATTTACCACCTTTGGTAAGAGATAGTGGAGGAAACGTGACGTTCAGATTATTCCAATCTGCCCCTTCTGTCTTTTTCTATATTTACTGTTATACTTTCAATACTTTCTTTTTCTTACTTTGATTTTTCGAAGCTCCTTTTCATTCCATTGTTCTTGGTATTCTTTAAGAGTTTTGAAAACAATGAGAATAAAATTGATATATTTTTTATTTTTTTATTTTAAAAACATAAAAATTCATGTTAATAAATTATCGTAAATAAATTTATTTTATATATTTACTTTTTTTACAGATATATATTTATCTATTATATATCTGTTTTTCTCTTGGACATTAACAAAATGCAATCTAAGGAATCTTAAAGATTATGTAGGTTAAATTCTATGAAAAACCATTCATTTAAAACGAAAAATAAAAAATGTGTAATTGTTATCTATAAATTAAGTTGGATTTGTTTGGAATCAGGCAAGAATCATCGTTGCAGAAATATATGAAGTGGGCATTGAATCTTTGTCCTAATTTAGTAAAGAGCACGAAATCTTATTCCTTTTTTTTTTTACTCTTTGGGATACCTCAAAAGATTCTTAATTTAGCGACAGTCTAGTATATTGTTTTCCATGATCCCATGAATATGTCTGATTTTATCTATGATTAATAAAAATCATGAACCAAAAGGGTTTAACTGTAATTTACTACTATTCTCCAGACAGCCAGGTCAACTTTCAGGGGTTGGACAAGGATCCAAAACTCTTGAATGCGGCGACTTTAGAACAAGCAGAGCAGCAACGAAACATCATGGCAAGCTCCTCATCTTCATATTTTTAATAATTGTAATCTTACTTATTAAATTCAGAGGGGTTGGTTTCTGGGCTGTGTTTTTTTTAAATTATTTAAAAAAATTAATTCGATTAAATTTAAATAATTCATCGAGTCATTCCATGAGCTAGACGAGATTCGATCCAATTAACTTCGATAATTTATTAGGAGAAGTTGTTCAAAATAACCTTGTTTGATTATTTTTTTATCCAAACAACATTATTCAAAGTTCTTTCTTCTAATTAAAACAAAACTGTTTTGAAATAAATCTAAATTAACTTTGTAAACCCATGAGGGTCATTGACAAACGGTGCCTAACACAGCTGGTACAAAAGAAAAGAAGCAACAAAGAACACATTTAACTTTTGAAATCTGGCTCAAGTTTTCAATCTACTCTCTACTTTGTCTTCTAACAGTGATCTAGTCCCTTCAGAAAAGAAATATTTTCTACATATTTGAATAAGTTATTTATGATCTAGTGATCGAAGCATTCAGATTTAGTCCCACCAAAACTGATCCAATAATTCCCTAAATGCTAACAAAAATAAAAAAGATAGGAGTAATAGCTCGAATAATTGTCTTTGATTCTATAAAATCAACGCACAACCACTGAAAAGAAAATCGTGGGTATTTTTTGTGTGATTAAGGTTGGTTTTGGGCTTGTGATTAGCCTGGTAGAAGAGAGCAGCAGGTGAATTCCAGCAGCTTTGAGTTCATGAATGCTCAGTTGCTTCGCCGCCAGGTTAGAAGATTGTGCAAGTCTTACCCCTTTTTCCATTTTTGCTTGTCTCGGTTCATGTGTAGGAGAAGCCTTTCCCTACCAGAAATCGAGACCCATGCAATTTTTTAGAAGCAAAAGTCAAAACTGCTTTACTCTCATCAAGGTTAATATTTTTTTAAAAAATGCATTCATCACCTGCTACCCCACGAAAAGACAACTTCGAAATTCTATTATTTTGTTATATATATGTATTTTTTTTTTGTACTTGAAAGTCTCTTATTTGAATAAGAACACATTATATATGGAGTTTTGTTGCCTTTTTTTTTTTTTAAGTGTCAAATTCTTATTTATTTACTTTAATCATGTGGGTAGATTGGGTAGTTAAGATACGGTTTGAAATTATGGTAGCGACTGTTTTTTAAAGTATTTTTTTTAAAAAAATACATCAAAATAATATATATTTTTTAATTTTTTCAATTTATTTTTTACAACAACGAATCAAAATGATTTAAAATATTTTAAAAAAAATAAAAATCAATAATTTTCAGAAATGTTTTTTTGAACGCTAAAACAAATACAATTTTACTTCCTTTTCTTGATTTTCTGGGTTCAAATCTTAAAATTGATATTTAAAAGAATTTATTAAATTTTTATAAACACCGTTGAAGGACAAATTTAATTCCAATTAACATACTAATGAGTCTTTTGTCTGACTCAATACCTCCTTCTCGCCGACATAAATGAGATTTGATCTCAAAATGTCTTTGAATATCTCAATTTGGATTCTAAGACGTGGAGATTAAAGGGATTTATTTATTT
>Ga0307509_10010400_pt1 | contig 11407 bp, 8 predicted proteins | sample 10_EM_MG_FD_202245 | JGI IMG/M metagenome (GOLD analysis project Ga0307509, IMG submission 202245) | Populus trichocarpa ectomycorrhiza microbial communities from riparian zone in the Pacific Northwest, United States - 10_EM | ecosystem: Host-associated > Plants > Roots > Unclassified | place... | reverse complement strand
GATGCGATCCAAGCACCAAAGGATCCATTGGAGGTTCCGGTTGGTCCAGTTACAAGGCTTAGAGCTAAGAGGTTCAAAGAGGCTTTCAATGGACTTCTTCAAGATACGTGGGCTAAGGTTGACTTCAAGAGGATATTAAATAATGAGGAGCAAGCCGTGATTAATCTTATTCATGTTCAAGAGGGGTTTGTTGGTGGAACTAAGACCATTACACAAGGATTGGGAGAAGAAGACTAGATTCTGACAGTTTGACCTTTCGCTACCTTGTTTATCATAACTGGAGCTACAGGTCAAATTTTGAGGTCATTCTAGTTGGGATAGAAGCTAGACTTCCATACCTCTCCAACGGTATATAACACACCCTCTAATTCTTTACGACGAGAAAGAACCATCCATTTGAAGTTGGGCTTTGCTGTTGCCAGACAGAATACGGAAATAACCGAACTTGTCTTATTAAATTAGTTGGGCTATTAAACTTTCTTTATTTTGTGAAGAATTCAGACTTTTTTATTTTATTTATTTTAATTAGTTTGGGCTAGTTTTAGCTTGGGTTGATTATTATTTAAATTGGGTTTATATGTGACCCATTAGGGAAACTAGGATTTTTGGTTTGGGGTATAAATACTCTAGAGAATAATTTTCAGCACACCTTTTTGCCTAATAATATTCTGATTTTTTTGCTAACCTTTGGTTGTCAATCTAGGTTCTTTATTGAACTTTCAACTCTTCAAAGAATTGACCAATCTTTGTTGTGAATTTATACTCTTTTTGCTCGTCTTTAGGTGTAGGCGTTGTGATTAAGTTGGTTTATAGTCTTGTTGCCTTTTGAGCAGGTCTTCCATTATGATAAGCTCATCCTATTTTCAGCAAACTTGGATTAGATAAATCCTGGGTTCGCGAATTCCATTAAATTCCGCTAGGGTTCGCATCACAATAGTTGTTCTGTGATCGCACAACAACTTCCAATCCGCAAGTTGTATTACAATACTAGTTTTATTCAAAGGCTCCAGACTAAAAGAAACATAAACATGTTTAGGCATAACACTAATGGATGCACCTAAATTACATAAGGCCCTTTTGAAACTAGCATTACCAATAACACATGGGATAGTTAATGCATATGGGTCCTTTTGCTTCAAAGGCATATTATTTTGAACAACAGCAAATACAACTTCACCCATACTTACCATTTCGTAGCCTTTTAGCTTGTAGGCTCTCTTGGTAGTAAACAACTCCTTCAAGAATTTGGCATACTTGGGAATTTGCTTGATAGCATCAATCAAAGAAATATTGAGTTCCACTTTCTTGAAAACCTCTAAAATCTTTGTTTCTTTGTCCTCTTTCTTAGACCTAGAAGAACTCAAAGGAAAGGGAGAAATTGTTTTAAAACTGGAATTGAATGAGTTAGTACTTACCTTTAGAGTGTTGGTCGTTTTTTTAATTTATGGAGGAAGAAGATGTTTCTTCTTTATACTCAATTCGGTTTCTATCTCCTCTTCTTCCTCCATCTCAATTTATTTTGACCTTTGCTCTTCAAGTTCTTTCCCACTTCGCAACGTGATCACACTAACATTCTCTTTTGGATTCAATGTTTGGGAGGGCAACTTTCCATTTATTTGTGCTCCAATTTCCCCACACTTGAAGCTACTTGCCCCATTTGCTTCTCTAAGTTGTGAATGCTTCACCTTGTTTCCTATTGAAAAGACATGAAATTTGGTTGCAAGGTCACTGTGTTAAAAGCCAAGGTTTTCATCATTTCACGAAGATCATCACTCGATAACCCTATAACATTGGAGTTTGTGACTATAGGGGGTTGTCTCACTTGATAATTCTGTTGGGACTGAAATCCATGGAACTGTCAGCCTTTATTGCCTTGTTGAGACGAGCTCCCATAACTTAAGTTGGGATGATCTCTCCATCTAGGATTGTAGGTGTTGGAAAAGAGATCATACTTACGCTGAGGTTGTCCATTGAATGCTCCATCAACTGCATTAGCTTGTTCAATGTAATCTTCTTGCATTGTTGGGCACATATCCGAAGCATGTCCTTGTAAGGAGCATATACTACAAATTTTCACCTGGTGTACATTTCCACAAGCCAAAGAACACACAAGAGAAGTAAGATCATTAACTTTATTCTCAAGGTTAGAAATACTTACCTCATTTACTCGTTTGCTTGGGAAGTCTCCACGCGTGCCAAATTGTTTGGAGTTGGCTGCCATATTTGAGATCAATTGGCGTGCAGCCTCAGGTGTCTTATCTACCAATGCCCCTCCACTTGCCGCATCAATGATACTGCGATCAGTGGGCATCAATCCTTCATAGAAATATTGAATGAGTAGTTGATCAGGTATCTGATGATGAGGGCATTGAATGCACAATTGCTCAAATCGTTCCTAATACTCAAAGAGTGTCTCTCCATGAGATTGTCGAATCCCACATATTTCTTTCCTTATGTTGGCAAATCGAGATCCTGGGAAATACTTTTCAAGGAAAATCTTCTTCATGCCATTCCAAGTCCTGTTGCGATGTCGCAATCGCACAAATTAATTACCCTAGCTTAAAACACAACACATAAGATAGTATAGAGCAAGCAAGGGGTCGATCCCATGAGGAAGGTTTAAGTCAGATTTTTAAGCTAGATGATATGAAATTTGGGGGGTTTGGACGTTATCTAGGCTAAAGAAAAAGAAAAAAGAAAAAAGAAAAATATCAAGCGAAATTAAATAAAATCAGAAAATTTTCAAGATAACAAACCTTGGTTTCAAATAAACATCCACCTACGAAAATTAGAACTGATCATGAAAACGAAACATCAATTTATATTCTGAATATTTATCTCTTCTTAACATTGGTTAGTTAACGGATCCGCCGTACAACTGACCATAACCATCAAACAACCATAGTGTCCACACTAGTAATTTAATTCAATGGCAGCCTTAAGAACTAGATAAGTTGATTAATCAAGAAAACATAAATGTTCGCAGGCTATGTTTGATTTGATTGAATGTTCTCCCTAAGATTAATAACATAGATCCACCACAATTATTAAACTCAGTTGCTTCACAAGGTCATATACCACAACTCTGGTTTTGATATCAAACTTAGCAATAAATTGTCTACAATAATAACTTAGAGTCCGCTTTAGCAATTAAATTAAACAATCATAGGAAAAATAAGCATAGGAGAACAAATATATACATCAAATACACTTAAAAGAAAAGGTAAAATAAATCTCACAGTTCTTGAAATCCGAAGGTTTCTGTGTCCTTGCAACCAAGAAAAAGAGTTTAGTCTTGCATGTTTGTTGAACAACTAATCAAAAAGAAAGAAGAAAACATGATTTCAGGTTTTTGGAGGAGAAGGGGCATTTTTTCCCTCTTGGCTGGATGTTCTCCCTTCTCTTCTCTCATTCTTTTTATATCCTAGGAAACCCTAGTCTCTATTTTACAAAATAGTCCTCCTTTAAGTAGACAGTTTACATTTAAGTACTTCAATAACTATTTTCCTAAAAACAAAGAAATAACCTTGCATAAAATCTTCAAGCTTTGACTTTAAAGGAGCTAAATTGCTGAAATAAAAACTTGGATGTCGGTTTAGATGCTTCGAAATGTAATTTGGACTCGTTTCTTCACAAAACCTGTTTGCTAGCAGAATTCATTTGTCAACTTTGAAAATCATATCTCCCTCATATGACATTGTTTTTTGGCTGAAATTTGGAGGGTTGATAGATATTTGAGTTAGGAATCTAAAAACATTAATTTTGCATCCAATGGAATTTTGTAGCTCAAGATATTCAAGTCGGAATGGCCAAAGGTCAACATTGGCAGATTGCGAGATTTGACTTTGAAGGCTGTGATTTCCATGCTCTTCCTTATTTTATTTTTTTGCCTTAGATTTCTAGAAAAGTATGGATGTTAGCTTTTTAATGCCACTAGAATCATTTCATTTCGACCTCTAGAGCTCACGCTCTACACAAAACAACGACTGAAGGTCTAATCTGCCAATTAGCTCCAATTTACTTTTTTTTTTCATCTTTCATCCAAAAGTGCCTTCAAAACATAAAACAAAGAATATCAAGGCATTTTATACATAAAACATAGGCAAAACACTAGTTAAATGTAGGTGAAACTATCGAATAATATGGTTGTATCAAGTCCCAATGGAACCTGGGAGAATAGAGAAAAGTCATGCCTTTGCTACCCCTTTTAAAGAGAAAGGGAAAGCTTTCAACTTAACCTGTTCTTCGTCAACTCCGTTCGGTTTCATGCCACCACAAACCATGTGGAACTCCTTGAGATGAGTATGGGGATCTTTTCCGGCAAGTCTATTGAATATTGGCAGTAAGTGTATAAAACCACACTTGAGCTTGAAGTTGGCATTGTTGTCGATGTTTATGCCTAATGGTTGATTCTCCACGTTAGGAGCAGCGAGCTCCTTGAGTGTCTATTTTCATGCAACAACCATGGTGTTAACGCGAGCTTCTTTTCGTAACCTGCGTAAAGTGTTTTCTATTTCGTGATCTACCTGCACTTGTCTCTGGTTAGTAGAATGGGTTACAGTTATAAATCGTCAAGAAAACTCAAAAGAAACCAACCACAGAAGAGATTGAAAGTAATGCAAATTGAATGAAAATCCTACGCTAGAAAACAAAAACTACCTAAAAACCCTAGAAAACAACGGAATTTGGCCTTAATAGGGTGAGGCTAGTAGCCAAAGGCAACTAGTCCTGTTTAGAATGTTGTTTCCCTTTAGGAAACAAAAGACGGAGACCTAATTCCACCAAAAAATTGGTTTTGAATAATAACTATACCGTACTTTACAATACCGCCGCAAGCCAAAAAAAATTTTCACCCATATTTTTTTTTCAATAAAATAAATAACAATCACAGCAAATAAAAATCACAGCACAAGAATCAACTAAAATCACTTCTCCAGCAACGACGCCAAAATTTGTTGCGATGTTAGGGTCGCACAAATTAATTACTCTAGCTTAAAACACAACACACAAGATAGTATAGAGTAAGCAAGAGGTCGATCCCACAAAGAATGTTTAGTTCAGATTTTTATGCTATATGATATGCAACTAGGGGGGTTTTGAAGTTATTTATATATGCTATGCTATAGTAAACAAAAAGAAATAATCAATGATAAATAAAAAAAACTAATTATACTCTAAATATTTATCTTTTTTTATGTTGATTAGTTAGCAGATTTGTTGTATAACTAATTATAACCATCAAATAACCACAGTGTCCACACTAGTAATTTAATTCAATGACAGCCTTAAGAACTAGATAAATTGATTAATCTAGACAACAAAACTGTCTGCATTTCATGTTTGATTTGATCAAATGTTTTCCCTAAGATTGATAACATAGATCCGCTACAATAATTAAACTTAGTTGCTTTAAAAGTTCATATATCACAACTCCGGTTTTGATAGCAAACTTAGCAATAGACTATTCACAATAATAACTTAGAGTCTGCTATAGCAATTAAAATAAACAATCCTAAGAAATAAGCATAGGAAAACAAACATATTCATTCATCATATAAACAGAAAAGAAAATGTAAAATAAATCTCACAGTTCTTGAAATCCGAAGGTTTTTGTGTCCTTGCATGTCTATTGAATAACTAATAAAAAAGAAAGAAGAATGCATGATTTCAGGGTTTTTTAGAGGAAAGGGGTGTTTTTTTCTCTCTTGGCTGGCCATCCCCCTCTTTCCCTTCTCTCTTTCTTTTTATATCCTAAGAAACCCTAATCCCTTTTCTACAAAATAGTCCTTTCCTAAGTAGACAATTTACATTTAAGTATTTCAATAACTATTTTCCTAAAAAAGGAGAAATAGCCTTGCATAAAATCTTCAAACTTTAACTTTTGACTTAGAGGAGCTAAATTCCTGAAATAAAGACTTGGATGTTGGTTTGGATGCTTTGGGATATAATTTGGACTTGTTTCTTCACAAAACATGTCTGTTGACAAAATTCATGTGTCATCTTAGAAAAATCATATCTCTCTCATATGAGTTCTTTTTCAACTAAAATGTGGTAGGATGATAGGTCTTCGAGTCTGGAATCCAACAAAATTGAGTTTGCATCAAATGGACTTATGTAGCTCAAGATATTCAAGTCGGAACGGCCAAAGGTCAACATTGGCAGAATACAAGATTTGTCTTTGAAGGTTGCGATCTCCATGCTCTTTCTCTTTTTATTTTTCTTGCCATATATGTACAAAAAGGTATGGATGTTATCTTTCTAATTCCATTATAATCACTTCATTTTGACTTCTAGAACTCAAGTTCTGCACAAAACATCGATCAGAGATCAAATCTACCAATTATCTCAAATTTACTTATTTTTGAATCTTACATCCAAAAGTGCCTTCAAAACATAAACAAAGAATATCAACGCATTTTATATATAAAACATATGCAAATACTAGGTAAATGTGGGTAAAACTATCAAATAATATGGTTGCATCATGGGGGCTGAATAAAGAACCTATAAACAGAACAAACATCATGAGGGAATGGATGATTTTGTAGGTGAAAATCTAGCTAGTTAGCTGGCCATAATGGTGGCTGGACAGACCATGAATTTAGGTGGCCAGATGCTTGAGGGATGACCTTGCCAAAAACAGAATCATGCATGAAATTGTGAAGTAATTTTCGTGTATAAATCTGTGACAAAAATTTTGTGAAATGTGCTAATGTATGATTGAAATGCAATTGTGTTGTTGGTAATTCTTGAAAAGACATGTTGTAGTAGAAACAGGACTCCCTCTAGTAATGTTTTGGTTCATTGATGTGTTCAAAGGTTGTGTGTGTTTGTGAATTTGAGAAAGTGAGCTTGTAATTGTAAATTGTATTAGTAAAAAGCCACATTACAATTGTGAATACATAATTTTTATGTAGTAACTATGCTAGATACCGATGTTAGAATGAATGGATTGAGGAAACCTTGCTAGATGAGTTTGTACTAAGCTTGTATCATTGATGATGAATGATGAACGTAATGCGATTTGGTGAGACCTATGTCCACCACGGGTGAGAGGCATGGGTAAAAGGCAGCCTAGCGTAAGTTATACGCTTTGCCGAAAGGAAGTAATGAAACCAGAAATGATTTTATCTCCGTTGTCGATTTCTGAATCGACAGCGACAGGAGTTGTGTCGAGGATTTCTCAGTCGGCAACGACTCAGTTGTTGTCAACAAGTTCTGTGTCAGCAATGAATTAGCGTTCGCTGCCGAAATCATGTTGTTTGCAGCGAATTAGTTTCGCTGCTGAATTTCATTGTCTGCAATGAATCAGTGTTCACTACCAAATTTTGTTGTCTGCAGTGAATCGGTGTTCTCTATCAAAATTTCATTGTCTGCAGCGATCGCTGCCGAATTTCATTGTCTGCAGCGAATCAGTGTTTGCAGCCGAATTGGGTTGTCTGTAGTGAATCAGTGTTTGCTGCCAAATTTTGTTGTTTGCAGCGAATGAGTTCGCTGATAATTTTATGTTTTCAGCGAATCAGTTCGCTAACGAGTTTATGTTATAGCGAACCAGTTCGCTGACGGGTTTGTGCTTCAGCGAAGCAATTTGCTGACGAGTTTGTGTTGCAGCCAACCAGTTCGCTGACGAGTCTATGTTCTAGCGAATTAGTTCGCTGACAATTCTGCATTCGGCAAATATGTCGTTGACGAATCTGCAGGGGTTTTACGTATCTGAATTGGGCCAATGGTTAAAATGCTTGTATTGTGTGATTGTGTTATGTGGAGCACTAGAATATGAACTTGTTTATGTTTAAAGCATGCATAGGGACGAGTTGGGTGATTATTAAATACGAATGTACTAATTTGTGGCCATTGATATCTTAGGTGGTGCGACCAGGATCGAACCTTTGTTAGGACAAGGGCAACCTGCAAGTGGAACAGGTAGGTGGTTTCCACCTTTTTCCCGTATGATGTTTATGTTTTGAAATGATATTTTATTAAATCCTTGTTGAATGATGAAACGACGATGAAGTGTTTGATTGAATTTTTGATGATTGTCGGAACGACTATGAAATGTCAATCGAGTTCTTGATGATGACAAAAATGTTAATGTTCTAAAATGACCTGTTTAAAGTGGATATATTATTATGTTGCAATGAATATTAAACCGACTATGAGATGTTGATTGGATTATTATGAATTTAGGATAATGATGAATGGTTGTATGAGTTTTATAAAGGATCTATTGTTGTATTTTATGGGATGTAATTATGACGAATAGTTGTATGAGTATTACGAAAGATCTACTATTGTATTTTATTTAATGTAGTTGTGATGAATGGTTGTATGAGTATTACAAAGGACCTACTGTTGTATTTTTATTGAATGTAATTATAACGAATGGTTGTATGAGTATTACGAAGGATCGACCGTTTTATTATATTGAATGTAGTTGTGACGAATGGTTGTATGAGTATTACGACAAATCTACCATTTTATTATATTGAATTTAGTTGTGATAAATGGTTGTATGAGTATTGATTAGTACTTAAAAGTGCATTTTTATCAAGGTTTTATATCATCATTTTGTACTTGAAGTATCAATAACTCCTTAACTAGAGCATGTTTTAAAAAAACAAGTCTGATAATATAAGATACCTTTAATTTATGGTAAATGTTTATTTTAAATATAGGCCTATCACATAAATCAAAGGATTGATTGATGAGTTTAACTACTAAAATTGAGAAGACAAAGAGAGGGCTAAGCTTAGAAAAGAGATGCTGGTTGAATTCAAATTGGAACATCATTCGGTTATTAGATCATAACTGGAGCTGTAGAACTTAAATTTAGGTCTGATTTATATGGATAGAAAGCTAAGACATAGGCCTAAAACTTTCATGAGCGTCAAAGATTCAAAAGGACCGTTTTCAAGTTCAAATTGTAGCAACAACAGAGAAGTCGAAATTTGTCCTGCAACCTAGACACTGTTCAGTTTTCAGCCCATATCTCGAGTTCTAGAAGTCCAAATGACCTCATTCTTGTTTTGTTGGAAAGATGAGACAATTTCCCAGAACTTTAATGAAGACTATCTGTTCAAATTCTGATGTTAGCAATGTTGTTTTCTGCAGACAAGAAGATAAAGATTGTTACCAAGTCAAGAGGTGGCCACCAACTTAACAATTAGTCATCAAATCAATAGCTCCGAATTTTGGCCTATAAAAGGAGGCATTTGCCATGCATTTAGGCATCTTGGTTTTCAAATCAAGATCATATTCTTAATTTCTTTCTTTCTATTTTTGTAATGTTTAAGTTTTGCTTTCATTAATCTCTTGTTTATGCTCTTCATCATAACTCTGTTCTTATCTAGTTTATTTATGTTTCTCTTCTTCACAATGTTTAGTTAAGTTTATTATGTCAAGGTGAAAAGGTTTCACTAATGGTGTTAGAATATGTATAATATAAACTCAACATGGACTTCAATATTTATATCCAAGAAAGTTTGTTATTAACATGTCTTATCTTTTTATCTTACTAATTCTTAATACCTTGCTTGTTAAATGATTAATCTAGATTTGTGCTGTATAACCCTTGGTACAACAAATACTTGGCACTTTCATAGCCTACTGTATGGTATAACCGACACTTGTGCTATGAAAGGAACTTGATTTGTTGTTAACACAAGTTAACATTATAAATTCCTGACAATATTTAAAAGTATGGTGTTCTAAAATAAGATAATTAATATGATCATGTTAAAAATTTATAATGAACTATTAAGGATAAATCATCTGATTGGAACCTCCTTTGTGTGTAGTTTCCAGTTGATTAATAAAAAGAATTGATAGTATACTTTCTTTTTTTGATCAAATGTAAGAATTGTATAGATCAAAAAGAGATGGAGACCAGCAATACAAGGAAAAGGGAACAAAATCCCTTGACCAAATTAAAAGCAAGACAAGCTTGCTGAACAGAAGGCAAAGGGAACAAACTCCCTTGTACAAACCAAAAGCAAGACAGGCTTGCTGAATAGAGAAACTAAGGGAACAGACTCCCTGAATCAACGCAAAGGGAACATGCTCCCTTGAACATGCATCAAAGCCATAAGGCAAAACAAACTAGCATACAATGAAAGCATCAGCTAGGAGACCCAAAAACCAGCAGCAAAACTCCTTCCAACCCAGCAGACAACACGTTACACCAATGTCGCAAGGACTGTGCATCCAGGAACAAGGCCTACACATCTGCTCCAGCTTCCATCAACTAGACGAGATCAAGCAATTAGGGAGAGAGACTCACCCTGACTGATCCCCACTGACAGATAAAGAAGCTTCAACCTTTGCAATAAACCAAAGCCCAGCAGCAGCAAACCAACATTTCCACCTGCAACCAAGGCAGCAGCAGACACACATAAGAGTGACAAAACACGCAAGCCACACTGTCATTATATCTCCCATATAGGACAACATCCATTGAGACCAACCCTCCACCAACCAAAGCTAGCGAAAGGATAAGCAACAGAAACGAGACAGAGAAGAACACAACAGCTCTAGCAAACCATTATACCAGCCAGCTTCAAAAAGCAAAGCGTTCCAGCCAGCTTCAAGAAGCACATCATACCAAGCAGCATATAGCAACAACCAAAAAAGCGAACCAGCTGCTCTAGAACGGTAACAGGCAAGAAGACAAAGCATTTGGGGAGAGACCCTTACCCAAACAAAGCTCTTTACCAAGAAACTCAAGAGTAGTGAACCATCCGCACATCATCTCAAGAAGACCAAATTTGCACCACAACATTAACTTGATTGATACTAGAACAGTCTCCATCTAGCACTTAGAAGTGAGCTGAAGCATGAAAGATCCCCCAATATCCTTCAATCGAACCAGTATGCTAGCAGAGATGATGTGCGGATGGTAGTCCAATCGAACCACTATATCAGTAGCCCAAGCAATTGGGAAGAAAGCCTCACCCAAACTGATGGAATCCATAGCATCAATAAAGAGAGCATAATGGGAGTAGTCTCCACAAGAGCCCAAGAAAAGGGCAGCCAAAACAAATATGCAGAGTGACCAAGAGAGAACAAGGGGTGTATAGTCTGTACTTTGGGGAGAGACCCTCACCCAACCAGATAAAGCCTCAGCAGGCAGGGAAGCCTTCACCTAGCCAAGTTCCATAACGTACCCACGGCTGAATTAGCTTGATATGCACACACAAACCAGCCACTACCAGCAAGGAAGCCCAGGCCAACCAGCCAGAACCAGCAAAGAGACTGGAGCAGACTGGAGCAAGTAACAAGACTAGCCCCAAAAGGGCCAATAACACATCACAAACAATCTGCAGAGAACCTGCAGGTCAAGGACATATTCCAGCAAATCTCTAATTGATTATGCAATCAAAGAGAACTTCAGGCTACATATAGCAACAAC
>Ga0307509_10010399_pt1 | contig 11408 bp, 5 predicted proteins | sample 10_EM_MG_FD_202245 | JGI IMG/M metagenome (GOLD analysis project Ga0307509, IMG submission 202245) | Populus trichocarpa ectomycorrhiza microbial communities from riparian zone in the Pacific Northwest, United States - 10_EM | ecosystem: Host-associated > Plants > Roots > Unclassified | place... | reverse complement strand
ATGTGGATTGTCTCAAAGCTTCCTTTGTGCTTCTCCCTGATCTTGATTACTCCTTACCCAGCCTCTTTTACAACATTCCCCGCATCACACTTGATGGAGTCAATTATATTGTTGTTCTCTAAGTCAAGCTTGATGGTGTCTTCGGCCTTGATAATGCGGGCCTGGATATCATAGGAGTTCAAGTAAGGGATGCCTTTCTGCCCAAACTGAACCGATTGGCCTTTGCAAAGCTTGAACTGTGCATTAAACAAGGGAAACCAACAAGTAACACAATATCTCACTCAAACACATGGAAACACAAGTCCTTTGTTTCCAGTAGACCTATAGGAGTGAAGACATAAATGTACTTCCCCCACAAAACCCAGAAGGATATGTTTTATCTGTCCTGACCTTCCCATGAAGGACACGTCTCTGCATCAAAATAGCAATCACTTCACTTTGTAAGCGCATTAAAATGCACATCGGGAACCCATAACAGACCAATTATCATAAAACTAATGTTACACAGTTCGGTGATAACGGGGGATTCTAGATGGTTACGTGTAGGTTTGTTATAATTAGACGATGAATTACTTCAAATAAATGATGTGAATGATCTAATAGATATATTTATAAATTAGTGGGATAAATTTAGGTTTAAGAAGAGATTTGATCGTACTAGTCCAGAATAATAGCTCAAAATGATCATAACTTTTGATCCGACTGTTAAATCGTGCTAAAAATTTTAAAGAAATTTTTGAAGACCATTTTCCTTGGAGTAGATACTAGATACTTTGATCGTCAGATCTTTAGATTTTCAAAATCTCGCCCTAGGGCCCTGGTTTTAGCAGTTTTGTGATTTTTCTTATTATTTTTGGATTTTATACTTCTTTCCTTTATAATTTCAGATTTTTATTTTTTTTTCTAGTTGAGATAGGGTTTTTGGCCTATTTAAGACTTTGTAAACCTCCTGAAAGATGATTATTCAAGAGAAAATAAAACCTGCGAACTTGGGGTTCATATCTGCAGCCCCTTTCGCTCATTAAAATTCTTATGTTCTTTCTTTATTTGTTGATGTCTTTAGCTTCCACCTGCATCGTAATATTTATTCGTAAAACTTCTTTAATGCAAAACAAAATTAAAAAAACAAAAGCTCAATCGTTTGGGATAGCCAAAATGGACTGCCCTTGTCCCGAGTGGATCATAAAAGAATATTTGGGCCTCAATCCAGTACCATGCAAAATCTTAGCTACTAGCACGCACCATAATGTAAAATGACAAGTTTTAAGAAAGTTAATACGACACCACACTCTCTTCGACTTATAACACCTACCTCTCTCACCAATCAATCGCAAGTGTTTACCTTTTCACTAATGGCACAATGAGATACAATAATAGTTAACTTGTTTTTCTTCACTCTTATGAGGTACGTGTGAGGAAAGTAATTATTATCCTTTATTGCACTATTCTTCACGAGGTAATTTGACATAATTAAAGTCTATAAATACCTCAGGTCATCAGATAAACAAAGAATAACTACACAAGACAGAACATCACATATAACACAGGTTCATATAAGAACAAAAATGCACTCTTTGTTCTTCACTCTCCTTCACTTTCCTATACATTATTTCTTCTCCCATGTTTACTAACTTAATCATTAAAGAGTCTCATATTTTAATAAAGAACTTGTTTTTGTAGAAGAGCATGGAAGTAACCCCGTCACATCACCAATTAGTGGTCAAGCCCCAACCACTTTATCAGTCCAAGATGTAACAATGAAAAGCCCAATTTAGTATAAAGTTTTCATAACTTCATCAACTTCCAAAGTAAAGTTCAAAGAAAAAACAAGTTTTTTTAAAATATACTTCTTTAAAACAACATCTACCTCCATCAAAGCCAACAATTAATTAAGAGTAAGGGAATTTAACAAAAAAAAAAACATCACAAAGAATTTTGATGAAGTCGAGAAAAAACTTCATCTATAAAATAGGCTTTTCATGGCCTATGATCCTAGGACAAGGCGTGTAGGTTTAATATAGACTTGCTGGTTATTGGGTTTGACTTGTGATTAAAAGTTTTCCTTAAAAAACAAGTTCCTCATAAAACGAAAGACTCTTCAATGCTTAAGTCAATAAAAGTGTTGAGTTTGAGAAAATTATGACTTCATTCTATTTACCTAGTGACCTAATATATTTATAAAGTTTGGTTATATCAGTTCATATCGGGAATTGCATGAAAATTGATTGGTGAAAATATTGGTGCCCATAATTGGATGTAATTTATGGCATGTTATTGGTAAAATGGTTGGTGAATATCAATGACATGTTGGATAAAAATAACCATTGGTAGAGAAAAATTGATGTTTGATTAAAATGGTTCGTATTTGCATTGTCGACCATTGGCTAGAAAAAGTGGTGTTGACCCTATATAAAAAACATACTTGTAGAGAATATGTCAAAGAATATGCCAGTTAATCATACAAATATTTTGTGTGTAAACGATACCTAACACTGATTTCTTGTTACTAAAAAAAGTTTAGTGTGTGTGTATTGTGCAATATATGTGGTGAAAATAAGAGAGAAAAGCAGAAGATATGTGAGAGAAAGGAGGAGAGAGAACATACGAGAGAAAAAAATAAGAGCAAGGAGGATAAAATACAGTTGTTTTGTGTAGCATAAGTGATGGCCACACTTGTGGGGGTATATAGTCTTTTGGGATACTTCCCAAATTAATTGCTCCATCTCTTTGTTTTTTTTACACCATCATTTGCCACCCAAGTGTTTTAAACATACATGTTTGAAAGACTTAACTAGTAAAGGTGGAGGAAGAAAACTTATTTTATACAAGTGATGTTACCGTTTTGTTTTGTATCAAAGACTTCTCATAATTTTTTGTCAATATTTTTGCAAGAGAGAAAATAATTAATTGTGTTGCTTTGTCAAAAAAGCAATATAGTAATAAGAAGTGAGTGTAAATGTAAGTAATATGATCGGTGTACTTGTTTAAGACTTAAAAAAAGTGTTCAATGAGTAATCATGGAGAAGGACCCTTGCTTTTTTTTTTTTGGAAACAAGTGTTCACGAATACTTAAAGAAGGGACCCCGATCTTTTTAGAGATAAATGGTTGCGGGGACTAAGAGAAGTATCTGTGATCCTTTTAGAGACATTAAAGACATGTTTAAGGATTCAAATGAGACATGTTTGAGGACATGAAGATCTCACTTTGGAGATTTTCATGGAGAAACATGTGGAGATTCAATAGTGACATGAAGATCTCATCGTAATGATTTTCATATAGACATATGAAGATTTTCATGGAGACATGTTGAAGAAATTAAGATCTCACCGTGGAGATTTTCATGGAGACATATTTAGAAATTTTAATGAAGATTGTTGTTGAAGACATCAGAGATATGGAAAAAAAATACTACTTTTATTGAAAAGCTTTAAAAATAAAGATATCATTTCTATAGCTAATTTAAAGATTATTTAATCTTAGTGAGATCATCAAATGTGTGGACTTCCTTCATTTCATACTCAAGTTTTGTTTTTCATGAATTGATGAAGGCAACCTTTAGCGATAAATCTTTTTATCTTTTTTTTTCAAAGCATGACATTCTTTAGTATCATGTCCATGATCAAAGTGAAAAAGCAGAATTTATTAGGGTTTTTTCAATTCACTTCACTTTTCATAAGAGGAGGTTATTGTATAAAGTTTTTCCCTTTGATAGTAGCTAGAAACTTAGGTAGTCAAGAGCTCAGAAAATACCATGCGATCACGAAAGTATAAATTTTTTCTCTTTGATAGTAGCTAGAAATTTAGTTCGTGTAGTGGTTAGAGGAGTAGTCAAGAGCTCAGAAAATGTCATGCGATCACGAATATATCAATTGGTACTCTTTTTAGATGTTATGATTAAAGACTAGTGATATTATAGAAATTCTACTCTATATGAATGGAAACAAGAGTGTTATTGTCTTATCATGCTAACTTTTTCCACCCTAATATTATTTTGAATTGCCTATTTGATGTTGAGAAGATTTTTGTTTGGGAGAATGTATAACCTTTCTTATAAGGAATAATTATATACTCCACTAATCAAAGCTTTTGTAGCTATAAGTTTAAAAAGTCTTTTCATGTTGGGTATTCCTTTGTTGAATCTTTATAGATAGGCTCTAATGCTCTTATCTTCTCGCTGTGTGATGATGATGAGCTTAGTGATGATTTTTTTGTTTTAGTTAGAATGTTTGTGTTAAAGTGAGAGATGAGTTTGGAGTTGAGATCATGAAAATGAAGGATAGTGCTAGACACTAACTTGTGTAAAAAGCTCTATGACGCTTATCATATTTTATATGTGCGCTCGAGGGTCTCTAAGCCCCTTATAGTTGTCTAAACTTATTTTCATGGAGACATCATTTTTTGAAAGTTAAGTGTGTAGTATTTCATGACCAAGTAAAGAACCTCCCACTTGATGGGGGCAGTGTTTAGATGCTTGTAGAGTTACGAATCTTGTCTAATGCCTAGGTATTTTTATGGTATATAAGTGAGACTGGGATGAATATTGATGATGACAAGAACCCCATTTAGAGCACCACATGTGAGAATAAAGGGTTTAGCTCATTCTAAGCATAGAAGTGCTAGTGTTACTTGCTTACATGTTATTCTACCATGTCTTTTCATGGAACTAGAGTTTTTGTTGCACATTTAACGGTGCATGCATGGGATCTTATTGTTATGTTGGAGAGAAATAGTGAGAAAATATAGTTACATTGATGCAACAACATCGTTGAACACCTACACCTGATGAGAGAATTGTTGGGGACCCATGGGAGCGGGAATCCCTATAATAGGGAGATCATTTACTTTCCATTGTCCTAGAGTTTTATCAGTAATGAAAAGTGTTTTGGTGAATAATGAAATGGAATTAATTAGTTTTTTGTTCAATTTCCCACAAATGATGTCATTGATGAAGTCATGAAAAAACTTCACACAAAAAATAGGTTTTCCATAGGTTGTGATCCTTGGCCAAGACATGTAAGTTTAATATGGGCTTTGTTTCTAAGCTTACTAGTTGTTGGGCTTGACCGGAAGCTAAAAGTTTGTCTTAAAAAACAAGTCCTTCGTGGAATGAAGGGACTATTCGATACTTAAGTCAATAGGTGTATGAAATAATTAAGAGAAAATACAAGGGTAAATAAGTGTTTAGTTTGTGAAAATTACAATTTTATCCTGTTTACCTGGTGACCCAAAGTATTTATAGGCCTTGGTCACTTTAGCTCACCTCAGGATTGCATGAGAATTAATTGGTGGAGAAGTTAGCGCCCACTATTGGATTTAGTGTCTAACATGTTAATGGTGAAGTGGTTAGTGAATGTCAGTGACATGTTAGCTAGAAATAACCAATGGAGAAAGTAGGCAACTGATTTGCATAGGAAGTGGTTTGTGTTTGCACAGTTGACTAATGGCTAAAAAAGATGGTGCCAAACCTATATAAAAGTATGTACTTGCAGAGAGTGTGTTAGTTATTCTTAAAAATAATATATGTAAGGGCGATGCGTAGCACCAACTCCTCATAACTCGAAAAGCATAGTGTATATGTATTGTACAGTCTATGTAGTGAAAAAGAGAAGAGGCAAAGACAGGAGATGTACGAGTAGAGAGAGAGAGAGAGGCATGTTTGAGAGTGTGGTTGCAACTGCTTTTCAAAGTACTTTTCATGCCGAAATGCATTAAAATAATATTGTTTTCATTTTTTAAAAATAATTTTTGAGATTGGCGCATAAAACGATCCAAAACATGCAAAAAAAATTAATTTTTAGCAAAAAAGAAATTGAATTTTTAGGTTGGCTCGCGTTTCCAAAAGCTCTCGAAGAAGAAAAAGGAGGAGGAGAAGGAGAGTGTCTGAGACAAAAAAATAGATTGTCACCATGCACGACATGAGGTGGTGGTCATGATTGACTAAATTAGACTAGTCAAAACTATAAATCTGAATTAATAAATTATTAATAAAATAAAAGATTAATTATTTTAATCAAATTAACATAATCATATCATGAAAAATTAAATATTAATTATAAGCTAAATAATTGTTATTTTTCTTTATCAAATAAGTACATTTATTTTGATTGCACGATAAATTCTTTTTCATTAAATACAATATCATTTTAAAGGAAACAACATAAACCCTGAATTTGAAGTTCATTATTCAAAGTTCACTTTTATGTCATTTGAATATGAAGCAAAAATAATTTTTTTTAAATGAAAGTATTTGATTGACATGGTAAAAAAAATCATTACTATATAAAAAAAACAAAAAAAAATATCTTATATATTGAATTGAAAAAAAAATACTAATAATACAGATATCCCAAATATATAAGAAAAATAAAGGGCATGAAACAAAATTAGACTAGCTTAAACTAGTCAAAACTATAAATCTGAATTAATAAATTATTAATAAAATAAAAAGATTTATTATTTAATCAAATTAACATAATCATATCATGAAAAATTAAATATTCATTATAAGTTAAATAATTTTTATTTTTCTTTGTCAAATGAGTAAATTTATTTTAATTGAAAGATAAATTCTTTTTCATTAAATACAATATCATTTAAAAAAAAACAACATAAACCCTGAATTTGAAATTGATTATTCAAAGTTGAATTTTATGTCATTTGAATATGAAGCAAAAGGGGTTTTTTTTTAAATGAAAGTATTTGATTGACATGGTAAAAAAATCATTACTGTATAAAAAAAACAAATACAATATAGCTTATATATTAAATTAAAAAAAAGTATTAATAATACAAATATCCCAAATAAATAAGAAAAATAAAGGGTCTGAAACAAAATTAGACTAGCTTAGACTAGTCAAAACTATAAATCTGAATTAATAAATTATTAATAAAATAAAAAGATTTATTATTTTAATCAAATTAACATAATCATATCATGAAAAATTAAATATTAATTATAAGCTAAATAATTGTTATTTTTCTTTGTCAAATTAGTAGAGTTATTTTAATTGAAAGATAAATTCTTTCTCATTAAATACAATATTATTTTAAAGGAAACAACATAAACCCTGAATTTGAAGTTGATTGTTCAAAGTTGACTTTTATATCATTTGAATAAGAAGGAAATTTGTTTTTTTTAAATGAAAGTATTTGATTGACACGGTAAAAAAATCATTACTATATAAAAAAAAACAAATAAAATATAGCTTATATATTAAATTGAAAAAAATATTAATAATACAAATATCCCAAATAAATAAGAAAAATAAAGGGTATAAAACAAAATTAGATTATCTTAGACTAGTCAAACTATAAATTTGAATTAATAAAATAAAAGAGTTATTATTTTAATCAAATTAACATAATCATATCATGAAAAATTAAATATTAATTATCAGCTTAATAATTGTTATTTTTCTTTGTCAAATGAGTAGATTTATTTTAATTGAAAGATAAATTCTTTTTTATTAAATACAATATCATTTTAAAAGAAACAACATAAACCCCGAATTTAAAATTGATTCTTCAAAGTTAAATTTTATGTCATTTGAATATGAAAGAAAAGAGGTTTTTTTAAATGAAAGTATTTGATTGACATGGTCAAAAAATCATTACTATATAAAAAAACAAATTAAATATAGTTTATATATTGTATTGAAAAAAAAGTATTAATAATACAAATATCCCAAATAAATAAGAAAAATAAAGGGTCTGAAACAAAATTAGACTAGCTTAAACTAGTCAAAACTATAAATTTGAATTAATAAATTATTAATAAAAAAATAAAAAAATTATTATTTTAATCAAATTAACATAATTATATCATGAAAAAATAAATATTCATTATCAGCTTAATAATTGTTATTTTTCTTTGTCAAATGAGTATATTTGTTTTAATTGAAAGATAAATTTTTTTTTCATTAAATGCAATATCATTTTAAAGGAAAGAACACAAACCCCGAATTTGAAGTTGATTATTCAAAATTGACTTTTATGTCATTTGAATATAAAGGAAAATGGGGTTTTTTAAATGAAAGTATTTGATTGACATAGTAAAAAAAATCATTACTATATATATATAAAAATAAAATATAGCTTATATACTGGATTGAAAAAAAGTACTAATAATATAAATATCACAAATAAATAAGAAAAATAAAGGGCCTGAAACAAAATTAGACTAGCTTAAACTAGTCAAAACTATAAATCTGAATTAATAAATTATTAATAAAATAAAAGGATTTATTATTTTAATCAAATTAACATAATCATATCATGAAAAATTAAATATTAATTATAAGCTAAACCATTGTTATTTTTCTTCGTCAAATGAGTAGATTTATTTTAATTGAAAGATAAATTCTTTCTCATTAAATACAATATTATTTTAAAGAAAATAACATAAACCCTGAATTTGAAGTTGATTGTTCAAAGTTGACTCTTATGTCATTTGAATATGAAGGAAAAAAGGGTTTTTTTTAAAATGAAAGTATTTGATTGACACGGTAAAAAAATCATTATTATATTAAAAAACAAATAAAATATAGCTTAAATACGAAATTGAAAAAAAAACTAATAATATAAATATCTTGAATAAATAAAAAAATAAAGATCCGAAACAAAATTAAACTAGCTTAGACTAGTCAATCATGAAACAAATTGAATAAAGTGGATTTTATTTATAACCTTTATGTATATACATGTTGACTTTTTGAAATTGTTGGCTTTGTCTACAGTAAGGCTTAAAATCATTGGTTAGTGAGGAAGTAGAATCTCATACTCAATCTTATTATAGATATAATATATAGAATTATAACAGAGGTATGCCCACGAAAGTCATATATGTGCAGGTTGCAAGGGGGGATCGAAATGTTTGATAAAAGTCAACTTGCAAATGACAAGATCACTTGGAAATTTTGAATAATATTTATCCTGTGAGAGTTTTTTACTTTAATTTGTGTGGAAATATTACCCATTCTATAATATGTCTATTAAAGAAGTTCCTTTATGCACTGCCCAAGGACTGTGTCTGCCTTTGAATATTCCATGTTTCCAGTCCGGTGGAGCTATTTCTTTATGCACTGCCTAAGGACTGTGTCTGCCTTTGAATATTCCGGTGGTGGAGCTATTTCTTTATGCACTGCCTATGGACTGTGTCTGCCTTTGAATATTCCGGTGGAGCTATTTCTTTATGCACTGCCTAAGGACTGCACTGCCCAAGGACTGTGTCTGCCTTTGAATATTCCATGTTTCCAATCCGGTGGAACTATTTTTTGAAGTAAAACATATAAAAAATTAAAAAAAAAATCAATTGCGTGAAAATAAAAAATTTAAAACTAGAGTTAATGTGATTTTTTCCCTTTCAGCGGATTTGTTGAAAGTATTGTCATGTTCTCTTACACATGTTTATATTGGTGGTTTGATTTGTTATTGATGGACTTTTTTTCTCTTTTATCTTCCGAAAACCACAGATTGATCCTTTTTATTGTTAGTATTTCAATGCTAGTCCTTATTCTTTTGATTTTTAATTTTTTGGTCATGGTCCTTTTATATAAGTTTTATTTGTTTTTAATTTCACCTTTCAATCCTAACTTACCAAAAATTATATTTTCCAATTTGATCCTTATTCTTTTGATTTTTAATTTTTTTTCTTTAACCCTTTTATAAAAGTTCTATTGGTTTTAATTTCGTCCTTCTATCCAAGTTATTATTCTTTTCAATTTCAACATTCATCAAAAAAATATTTTTTGATTTTTTGTTAAATTTATTTTTCTTTTCAATTTCACCATTCAATCAAATATAAATTTATTTTGTATTTTAATCTTGATCCTCATTCTTTTTATTGCTGTTTTTTTAATTCTTTTTGTATAATTAAAATTTATTTTTATCAATTTCATCCTTCGATATTTGATTGATTGAGAATTGGATTTCATGGTTTTTCTAAATAGGATGCCTTGGATTTAATGACCTGGGTTATGAGTTTGAAAAAATAACATATTTTTTTAAATAGAGTTTTATAATTATTTTTATTTTTTTATCAGGTTATTCATATCTCGTGATTTAGGTTGCAAGTTTGGAGGAATATCTCAGATTGGCTCGGCCTTGATTATTAGGGCTGTAAGCATGTCATGCTAACTCTGGTTAATCAAGACAAAAAAAAAATTATGTTCATTTTTTACTCCATTTTGTTATTTTGTATTTAATGAGATGTGAATTGAGATGCATCATTTGTCCCCTTTTGAAAAAAATATTTTTTTTCCATGTTATTCTAATCACTTTTCTTTTTAAATTTGATTTATTTACTATTATTTTAAATGAAGTTAGCTTATTCAACATTGTCAGGCCTATAACTCATGTCATATTTTTTTTCTTTGTTTAAAACATGTTTATGGCAACCGAACATTATTTTTTACGTAGAAAAAATAGTTTAACCCATTACAAAACTCTAGCACCAAGGCTAGTCTATTTTAACAATAGAAAATTTCAAATTTTATTTATCACGTATTGCTTGATTTGAAATTTTTTAATCCTTATAGTTAAAAAAGTAAAGATTTGTGATTTTTACTTAAAAATTTCAAGTTAAAAAAAAGTGAGATGATATTTGAAAATGGATAAGAATCTAGCTTATTTTGGGTCCCAAGCCAATTAATATATATCACACTATCTTGTTGGATTTCTCGTTTGGTTTTTAAAACATCATTGATTCAAATTCAAGAGTAATTTAAATATTTACGTAAATACAAATCAAAATTTTAATATTACTCCTAACACATTATTTTAAATAAGATTTTTAATAAATTATAAATTTTATATTCTTTTTTATATCTATTTTTTTTTTCAAAGTGAAGTCTATGAAGTAATTAATATGATGTTATTATAAATTTATCCTTTTAACTTATGATATTTGATCATTACAGCTATAATACTATATCAAATAATTATTTTAATTCAAAATTCTAAACTATATATTAAGTAAAGTCTAATAAATAAATAATTTTATAATGACAAGTCAGATTTCTCACATTTTCATATTAAAAAAAGTTCGCTATTCCTTTTCTATTATCATGATATATAATTGTTTTGGTGTGTATGAGCAAGTCGGCCACGTGAACAATTTTAGTAATGATTCAAAACCCCCAGTTGATAAAAAAAAAAAAAAGAGTAAGATTCACTTAATGATTTTAAACAAAGGTTGGTCATTATAAAGTATACCAACTCTTTTCATTTTTATGGATAAAATGAAAATAATCCCCACGTAGAGTTGAGAGTTGAATAGTTGAGTTTAACAAACAAAATAAAGGAGGGTTGACTAAGTCTTCTCTCCACCGCGTGAGACCTACTGGCATGCAAAACCTTCGGCGTAACACGACAAAGATGAACATTGCAACCTTATCATTTCCCACTCACC
>Ga0307509_10010398_pt1 | contig 11408 bp, 13 predicted proteins | sample 10_EM_MG_FD_202245 | JGI IMG/M metagenome (GOLD analysis project Ga0307509, IMG submission 202245) | Populus trichocarpa ectomycorrhiza microbial communities from riparian zone in the Pacific Northwest, United States - 10_EM | ecosystem: Host-associated > Plants > Roots > Unclassified | place... | reverse complement strand
GCGCGCCCGCCCCCCCGTGAGTGGATGTAGGGCGACTACCAGCACCACCGTTAGCGAACGGGAATCAGGCGGCCTAGTAAATTGTGGCGGTCACGCCGGGTTGTAGTAGAAGGGGAGAAATAAAAAAAAGTAGCGGAGTCGATGAAGAGAGCTACACTCGGGGAACAACAGCGGGTGAGTATAACAAGGCGAAGTGAGATAGGATATACTATGAAGCAGCAAGTATGAGGATAGGCGAAGTGGAAGGTGAGGTGAAGGGAGGGGGGGGGGTGGGTGGATGTGAAGTGAAGGAGAAAGTGAGGGAGAGACGATATGAGGGAGAGAGAGGCACGCAAGCAATAATAGTCTAGGCAATATGAGAGCGAGGAGCAGTGAAAGAAGAGCAAGTCAAAGCAACAACGGTACCAACGAGCACTCTGTGCCTCTTGACCGGCCCTGGCTTTGACTCGACTTGATCTGACTGGGGGAGTGACTGACTTAAGGCTTGACCTACGTGACTCGACCTGACTTTCCTGACTCGACCTGATTTGGGTCGACCTGACAGCCTTTCCTGACAGCCACAGGAGAACAGAAAAGATGACTGACAACGAAGAGAGAGCAGCAACGACGTGGGTGGGACCTCGCCTGAATCAAAAAATAAAATAAAATAAAATAAGAAAGAGGCCTGGGGGAAACGGCAGCGGTATATATGGAAATGCGCCAACTAGGTGGGAGCAACGGGGCGAAATTGGGCTTACCAGGAACCCACTCGGCTCAACGGGTTGAGCGTCCCTCGTGCCGGACAACTAGGACTCGCCGTCCTTCGATGACTTCCAGAACCGTTCCAACGGATTAGGCAAGGGAAAATATATATATATCGCCCAAATCAAAATGAATATCAACGATAGTGGGCTTGGTTCGGGTATGCTTATGTCTAATACCGTAGGCAGTAGTCTACCCGTCGTGGCCTGCGTTAGCCCCTCAACATAAAAGAGCGTGAATTCCGGCGAAAGGAAAAAATACAATGGAAAAGAAAATAGTCAATTGGTTAGTGAAATAAATAAAGTATGCGTGTGGGCACGCGAAGTTGCGTGAGTACGTGCTGCGTGTGGATTGTACAGTATGGTTTATGTATAATTAAATTGATGTGGGCGTGTGGAGAAATGGAAGGATGAATCGAAGGAGGAAAGAAGGATGTGGGTGGGAAACAAGGAAGAAGGAGAAAAGTTTATAAGGCAGCAAGAGCCCGACCAGGTAGTAAAGGAAGGTGGCACCGGGGGCGGATTGAGGAAAGGAAAGGAGGAGGAGGAGATCGGGGCGAGTATGTACCGTTACAAGTACAGTACTGCTTTCCGAGGGCAAAATATTTCAGGTGTGTAAAATACCTAAAGCCAAGACCGTAAGGTAAAGTCAAGCAAAGCAGAAAAGCCGTAGTGCCGTACTGTATCCGTGGTGTAAACTCCAAGGATAAGGTACCGGCAATAGAAGAGGAATGGAAGGGCACCGCAGGAAATAATATCAGTTTCGAAGACTCGCAAAACAAAGAGCGGCAAGTAAAACCCAACAAGCACGCCGAGTTTCTATTTACGTCCGAGAGGCCAAAGTCAGCATTGAAAGCCCAAATCTACTATCTCGATAGGGATGGAATAAAGGTAAGGGATGAGGAAATGGCGGGCGCTGTATGAGCAAATAAGGTAAACGAAATCAATGACAATTTAGTCAGTTGGACACGATGTGAAATAGTCAACAGTACTAGTACGCTACCGAGGGGACGTAAGGGCACAGAATAGACAAGGTATCGCAAGCAAGCTTATGGGTAGGTAGCAACAACCAGCGCTACTAGAGCGAGTGAGAAAAGTATGAGGAAAGAGAAATTATCACAAGTACCGCACTGCGTTGGCCAAAATTGTGGTATCCGGGTCACCACACCCCCTCCCCCCAATATATATACAGTTATCTTCTGTGCTTTATGCGCAGAGGGTACAGTGCTCCGGGGAAGGAGAGGGAGAGATCGTGTGCTCGATTTATTGCCTGACTGATGCCAATTCGATTCACTCCTCGAGAAGGATCACCGGGCGAGAACAGGCACAAACAGTTGAATCAGAAGTACTAGACACCTGGAGCCGCAGGAGGAAAGGCAGACGGACACTGACAGAGAAAATGTGAAAACTGATACCGGGCTGTGGGCAAGTACGAGTAATTGTAGGCCTCGTGGACAGAGGAGGTACCTCTTAACCGTGACCCCCCCTTCCCTGTTGAGCACCATTCCGGTGAGGCATGAAATGTGAGATGTCAAGTTCAATATGGTGGGAGGAAGAAAATCATTTTCTTCAAATCCTTCTGTACGATACCGGCAGTACACGAAGGGGGGAAAAAGAAATGAAAAGTTGAAAATTTTGAACTTCAAGTGAATTTAAAATTCGGCTCTCGTTTCTCCCTCGTTCGCTAAGCCGAGCCATCGTTGGGCAGTACTCGTAGGGGGTTCCTGACTGGTCGACGTGCAGTTAGCTGGGTATGAGAAGATCTTCAATTCGTGGAACAGGTCAGGCGTTCGCTATCGATAAAATGGCCTTCGCATCTTTGCCCGGTCGCTCGCTTTTGGAGAAACACAGCAAGGTACTGTACAGTGCGGCGAAGTCAGGACAGCTGGCTATGATGTTGTTCGCGGCTCTCAACCGCATCGACCGGCTGAGATATATTCTATCAAGTTTTACTTCTGGCTCTTCTGGCTCTCTCCCTCGCGTCTTCTCGCCTCCTCCTTCATCTGTCTCTCGATCATACGGTGACCGCATGGAGTGCGTAAGTGCAAATGTTTTTGTGGTTCCACTAAATCATCATATTTTATAGGAGATACGATGCGATAAGACAGGGCTTAATACGAGACCCTCGGAGCGCAGGGCATCCTCTCTAACAAAGGGCTGTAACAATTTCGTCACAGTACCGGCACCGGTACTGTATACAAACGAGGTAAAGCAATTTAAGATTAAGGTTTGAATGACATGAGCAGAGGGCAATCTCAAAAGTGGCATACGCTACAGGTTTTAAGACAAGTCGAAGAGAAAGGAGAATGCAGCCTCTGGCACCCACATTGGAATGAGGATGATGAAAACGGCGCAAAATATGGGACTCGACGCTGGTGTGATGGGTCCTGGTTTCGTGGGCCATGAATGTGTTGAGCATCATTCGAAGGCCGTGACAGATTGGCGAGAGCAGGGTGCAGAAAGCAGGAGAGCACGAGTAACATTGTGCATCCGGCGGTCTCGAAAAGTCAGCAGGCATGGGCAAAGTTTAGGATATGCGTTGTACTCGATTATAAAAGTGCATATCCCTTAGTGCAGTCCTCGTACACTCACACACAGAGGAAAGAAGGCATTTCTTCCTCGCCCTGCTCTCGATTCCACCGATAGCCTGAGATGCCGAGTGACTTATTACTCGAGCACAACCCGATGCAGTAACTACCCTTCGAACAAGGTGTACCGCGCCGGTATTACTGGTACCGCATGCTCCCAGTAATTGCCGGTACTTCAATCTTCCATACAAATGATATCGCCATTTCCCTCTCCCGACGCAGTGAATTTATCCTCAAACACGAATGGCAATTATTGTTGCTCAAGTACTGTCCCTCCCGATGCCAAAAAGGAGGATTTAAAGATGGCCAGGCTTTCCCTCTCTCCCGAGCACGGTACTTCCTTCCATCTCCAATTAAACCTTGCTCATCCCCCGGTCGTCAAGGCCTACAAATAGGAAGCCATGAACCATACTTTAAGATCCCCCATGCCGGGCAAAATTGAAACGGCACCGGGAAATGGAATGCGAGAAGAATACAATGCTCTTCTGATGATAAGGAGCTTTAATCGAACAGAATAGAATGAACCGCTTCTTTGGTTCGTGATCTTCCTAAGGCGGGCGTCGGTCCCCGGACTGCCCACATCGTGGCTGTATGCTCATGCACGTCGTCATCACCCTGCGTCGACTGAGATGTATCAGTCTAAATTTGGATCAGGTCGCGAAGCGAAGCCACGGGTTCTCATTTCACATCCATCCCACACGTCGGAACCGTTGCCATCCCTGCCCATCGTCGGACTCTGATTCGATGGAGTGAGCCCCTCCTTGAGTGCCAGCTGGCATAAGCTGGCCTTCGGTTTGCGGTGGTCGGGAATGGGAAGCAAGGGAGCAGATGAAGCCTCGCATTCACACTCCCTCACTCAGTTTCTCTCAGCCTGCAAAAAAGAAAATGCCCTTCGGGAACAAGCCTATTGAAATACCTGCCCGGGCAAGCTTTCGTTTCCACCATCCAATCAGAAAGATTTATTTATTTTTTCTACCCCCCCTTTCTACTTCCCTTTCCTTCTCCCTGCTCGGAAGATATTCCCTTAGGATTCGCCAAAAGCTGGGCTTCCCGGAAACTGTTGCCTGACTTGGTCCCAACCTCACCCCAAGTTTGACACGGCCTAGCGCTGGAAAATGTACTAGTACGAGCACTGGTATGGATCACCAACGCGATTACCCGAAAAGGAAATGTTCTGGAAGCCTTCCTCTCCAGGGATGTGTTTTCCTGACACCCTGCTGCCAACCTATTTCAAGGGCCCTGAGAGGTCACTCCAATTTCACGGCTGTCAGAATTCTGTACGGCGACACAGTATTCCAAAGTGCTGGAGAATAGGCCGACCTCCCGACTTTCCTTTATTGGTTTTGTTAGCAGCAAGGGGGCTCTCTGGCCAGCCCAGGCAGCTTGGTGATCATGGTTGCCAGTGGTCAGTGTGTCAAGATGGGTGACAGGCAGAGGGGGAGCTCCCCTTCTCGAATGTTCCTCCGCGTCACATCAGGAGGTCCAATTTGGTTGTTGGCCTTGCCCTTGGAAAGCTCCCGTCCGTCAACCCAGGGTACAGGGCGCGCTACCCCGGCCCTTCTTTGCCGCTTGTGTCTCAGCCAACGACCACATGTCTCGGTGGCCTGCTTGGCGAGATCTCTTCTCAAATAAATTAACCTCCTTCATTGATACGCACCATTTCTCCGCAGATTTTGGTCTTCAGCCGAGTCTTTAACCGAAGCGAAACTTATTATTTTACTCTCTACCCTACCTCTTTCCTGAAGGAGGCACACAGGTGCCTGTGAGAGCTGGCTCCTCTCCGATTGCATTTTATTACAAGCACTTGCACTTGTATTATTGTTATTATTTCCTTATTTATGTGTGAGCGAAATAAAGCAATTACCGGCACTAGACCTCGAACTTCTCTTTCTTATTTGCTGTATGATGCACACCTACGGAAACCTCCCCTTTCCGTCATGCCCGAGTGCGGCTGCTGTTTTATTACCCATAGAGTCTAGAACGACCAGACATCTCTCTCATGTTACAGGCTATCGAAGAGGTCGAGTGATTGACATTTGTGGAAGACAGAAGTGGACCGTACAAGCATCACTCGGGGTACCATTATAAGCGGTTTCCCTGGCACCGTAACTCTTTCTTTGAAATATACTGATACAAGTGCCTTTTGTAAGCGAGGTGTACGCGAGAGTAACTGGCATGGCCTTGCTAGAGTTTTTTTATTTTTTTATTTTTTTTATTTTTAAGGGGGGGAGGAGGGGACCGAACACACCAGCCTTTAAAACTGCGTCACGAAATTCAATCCATTCTTACTTCCATGGTAAAAAAAAAAAGGTTGATATCGATATTAGTTATGTTTGTATCAAAATCTAGTATTGTATTACTTTATTGGGATCACCGGCACTTCTCTCCGGTTGTCGATAAATTGAGTCTTTCCTCTCCTCTCGCTTTGGCTCACCTGTCAGACAGCGCCTTGTTCGCACCGGGAAAATTACTCGCAAGCGAAGTGCTGCTCACTCGGCAAACAGGGGCACAGGGCACAGAGAGGTCAGGAAAAAAGAAAATATCATAATGGTTTGATTTTACCGGTAGTTCCTTTGAACATCCCTCAAAAAACTAGGAAAAAGAAAAAAGGAGCTGGGACACACACACACCATCAGCATGACAATTTATCATACGGCAAACGTTCGTCTCCAAATTTGAACCCTTCCTCCTCATACATTTTTTTTCTCTCTCCCCCTCTCTCCCCCTCTCTTTCCGGCTTCTGCAGAGGATGGTAGGAAAAGAAAAAAAAAGAAAAAAAACAAGGGGTGGAGGGAGGGAGCGAGGAAACAAATGAGTGGGTGGTGGAGCGAGACATGATCTTTCCTTCCTCGTTTCCCGCCCCTTGCTCCGATCTTTCTTGTCTCGTTTCGAAGCCCATCGGCGCACGAACCATAGGATCTCCTGCCAAGTTAGGCTGAAGGGTTCGGGGAGGAGGAGAATGCCCCCTCCCCACTCGCTGCCGTTCGCGAGTCGAACGCCAGCTCACCAACCCCCGTACGTCATTATTCTTCCGACCAGCGCACAACTAGGCTCACATGTGCAAAGTACCGGTGCCGGTAGGATACATTCGGAAACCGCAGAAGAGAGGGAAGGGAAAGGGAAGAGAATAAGATAAATAATAATAAAAAGCCCTTAATTACATTAAGAAACATGTCGTATGTGCAAGGCTGGGATGGCCTTTCCTTTCCTCCTCCTCGCTCGGCTCCTGCTGGTTTATTTCGGGCTCGAGTTATCTTGGGGGGCGAGGACCTCCTCCTTTTTGCTATGGTATCGTGCGGTGGGTCACAGCGCTCGTACGAGAAAATGAGCTTCCCTTCTTTTTCATCCTCTTCTCTCTTATTTCTCTTCCTTTTCTTCTCTTTCAGCCGCTCGATGGGGCTTTCGGAAACGGCGCCTAAATTCAGATGAATGGTTCTGCTGAATACTATACCGGTACTGTGCTATTCTCGACCACTCCCAAACAACTCAGCTTCTGTTTCGCGCTGCCTTCTCTACCGTTGCTGTGTTTTTTTCCTTCCTTCCTCCCTTCCCTCATCCAGTGGAGTAGTTAGTTCCTGAGTGTGTACCGGTAATGCAAAACCGGGAATTTTCAGGCCCAATCGATCCTTGGCATCCGCGAGTTTAGCGAAGACTTCAGTACCAGCTTCTGACTGTGCTGGAAAAAGCAAGTGGACCCGCATTTGCTCAAACGCTCTTTTATTTTTTTCTTTCCTTTTTTCTTCAGTGCCCGGGAAGCTCTTCACTCTAGCGAATCCGAGGTCTGCGAGGGGAAATCCCTGCATGTTCGGAAATGTCATGCATCATACTTTCTTTTTTTCCTTCTTTTTTCCTTCTTTTTTTCTTTCTTTTCCTTTCTTTTCTCCCCTCTCCTCTCCTTTCTTTTTGAGGAAAATTTTTTTGGCTATCTGATGCAAACGAGGGAGGAATTTGTGGCTGCCCTATCAAAGCCCCTCACGAGCCAAGAGGAAAAACAAAACTTTGAATGAGAGAAACAAGAACTTCATCTCAACTGGAACCCAGGCGAGCTCCGAAACACGTAAGCGATATTACGCGGGGCTCTCCTTGGCATAGAATAAATAATACCACAAGAGGGAAAATAACAAAAAAAGCCTCCAATTGAGGTTATTCCACTTCTTTTCCTGTTTTGTTCCTGAGGTCTAATGATGAGGGGGAGCAGATCTGGGATCGGTTATTATTATTTTTTCTTCCAGAATTTCAGGTGCCCTCGTGATCGGGGTTTTTCTCTGTCCTATCATAGCGCCACAGGAACGACATACCGGAATTTGGATCGGGGCCACAAAGTGCTCACTCCCACAATTCTTTACCCTGGTGAGATGATCTGGGGGGAGTCATTAGTGCGAAATCGTGGGTAGGGGGAAAAAGAAAAGAGTGATAAGAAAAAAGCAGTGGAGAGAGAGCAAAGAGAGGGGAAAGTTATTCCGTTTCCGAGATCTTTGGTTGATCGGATGCTCGTCAGGCCTTGGTTTCAGTCCCGTGCCTTTTCTCGAGGCGAAGAGAAAGGAGCCAATGCCCGAAAGGGCGTGTGCTGCCTCTGATAGTAACGTAGTAGGAATGCTTGAAGACGAAAACTTAGACTGCCCAAGATGCGTGCTTGCACTTGGTTTAAGAAAAAGGTTATGGAATCGGGCGGGGGGGAAGAAATAGAAGGTGATCAAGGCCTTATAATCGGCCTCAGCCCAGCACTCGCGCTGGTGCTTTCCTCCGCCAGAGCAATGTACCGGTACTCGAGCATTCGAGTATCGGATAACAAAAGTCGCGGGGAGGGTTCAGATGAGGGGGCCGCCACAACTGTTATCACACCGGTACTGTACCACTGTCGTATCCATCTTAACTCACTGCGAAATCCGAGTGCTACTAGGATCCTTCGAGCGCGAAGAGAGTAATCTACTCCTAATGGCTATGACGAAGCACATTTCATGACTACTAGTGAATAGGATAAGTGAATATTGTACTGGTATGCCGGTTTCGGTAATAGTGCTCGTAAGTTAGTGCACAGCATAGTAATCAGCGCATCAAACTGACGTACTTACAATAACATTGTGAATCCTCCATAAATATTCGGCGGAACGGGCGTTTCAATCGTTGTCTGCGCACTGCCTGTTGTGCATGCGAATCCGGTACGGTACTACATGACTCCTCAATCGCCGCTCACAAGTCCTCTCGAGGCTCAACTTAACTCAACTCACAGCAGACTTGACTTTTTGTCCTTGCTTACAGCTACCTGCCATCCTGCGTCTTTTTTTTCGTGACAAAAGACTGGGCAATGGTGCAGGCTTCGACTTAGACTTTGGGTTTTTCGTCTCCCTCCCTCTTTTTTTTTTGTGATGATGACGATGGGCTTTATAGCGAATAGAGTACTGCCACTTGCGTATGGAGTAATGGGATTGGGATCATCACTTTTGGCCTGGGTTTCTGGCTGAAGGGGCAAGTACTGTACTCGTCGACCACAGTACCGTGCCATAGAAGAAGGAATAAGAAGCGCGCTTCACGCTTCCAAAAGCAAACCCCCATCCTGTGCTTGGGGATGTTGTCGACCAATCCCTATCATAACATAAAGCAGGTTGTGTGCTTTGTGGGCTACAGCGGCGGGGGTCCTCCAGCCCGAGGGTCAAAAGGAATACGATATCAAAGTGGGATCAAAGAAAGGAAAAGAAAAGAAAAAGAAAAAAAAGAAGAAAAAACCGGATCACAGTACTCGAGTATGGAGAGCTTACTACCTCCTTGCTTCCCTGACACCCTTGAATCTGTGGATCTGGTGGATCAATTTTGACAAGGTCGGTTATTTATTATATTCGGGAATACACGGTATCTCGGTAACCACTATGCCATACTGTACTGTGCTCGAGTACAGTACTGAACCCGCACAAGTGCAAGCACCCGTAACAAGTCGAGACGAGAAAGGCTGAGCAACTCCTCCACGTGTTATTGATGTGTTGCGTTTTTTTCCCTTTTCTTCTTCCTTCTCTTTTCTTTTCCTTTCTTGCCTCTCCTCTTTCTCTCTCCATCTATCCATATACGCTGTCTTGCAGTTTATTCTGGGTGAGAAAATTGATACAATAAACTACGATTGATGAACATGCAGTTCCGGTCAATTATTGGTAACACGATGAACTTTCCGAATGTGGGCTTTTTTCTCTTGGTTCTAGTTTAATTGAGTTGAGTTAGCCCGAGGCGTGTTCTTTCCTTCAGCTTTGGGTATTGGTGAGAGTGGGGGATTCCGGCCACTTTGTCTGCTTCTTCTTGTTTTTGCATCGGCGGTCCAGGTTGATTTTTCAGAAGGAGCTGTAAGAGGTGAGATTACCTTCAAACCTTTATTTTACTTTTATTTTTATTTTCTATCGTTTTCCTTTCCGTCTTTTGGTTTCATCTCTTTGGACTCCCGATATGGTGTGTGTGCGTGCGGTTGCCAGTTGGACCAAACCTGTAAACTACCGTTTCGCTAATTTCGAAGTGGGGCTTAGAGCCACCGTGTGGTAGATATGATACGATATCTGTGATGCGCAAAGGAGAGCTGCTGCGAAGAGGATAAATAGAGGACTCAAGTGCATGGGATTTCTATTAAAGCACCGAGTACTCACGGGTAACCCGTGCTGGTATACGCATAAGGGCCAATAATACCTCCCAGTCGTTAGGAGAAGGGGGGCGGGGAAGGCTAGCGAACATACAGTATTCTTTCAGTGATACTGGTATACGGTAGGCAGCTAACTGCTGTGGGATTTATTTATTTATTTATTTACTTATTCAATTTAAAAAACAAAGGTTGACTTGAGATTTGAGCTCCCGATCGAGCATCCATGATCTTCCCTTGGGTAGCAAATGCGCAGGATACATGCGCATTCGGTCCTGGAGTCCAGTTCGGCATTCTGAACAGCTGTACTCTACTCCACTCTTACTTTAATCTACTCTGCTCCGGCCACCTGGCCAGCCAACAGGGGAATTATGCAGGGTGGGGTTGAGAAACTCATCCAGTGCGAGATGGCCATCATCATCATCCCAAAGCGTCGAGCCATCATTGCCGAGGAAATGTCACGGGAGTGAAGGAGGGAGGGAGGGAAGCGAGCCCCCCCCCAACCAAGCTGAGTAATAATGATGCACCGGGATAGAATTGAACCGTACATAAACCTTTATGGCTACCGATTGCGATATTAGTAAGCTGTGTGAGTTCGTGATACTTTCTCTAATTAACTAAAGTCACGGACAGGAGAACCTGTGAGTCCTGGTTGTTATTTCTGTCCCCCTTAAATAAATAAAAACTGTAAGCAAGTTACAATTCTGTGCGGTGCGCTCTGGACTTACTTGCTGCTACTACTGGTACGTACAGTGCAGTGCAGTACCGTATCGGCTCCACATAAGAGTCAGGAGCACAGTATTAATCTATTATCAACCATGGCTTGATAACGGATACCGACCTCTCTCCAACCACCACCACCACCCCACTTCAAAACCAACGAAACAAATAAACTCAAAGTTCTGATACCTGTAGTGCACTGTACTGTACCGGTACCTTGCCACGCACATATTAGTAAGGGTTCCCGCATTACTCCACGATAGTAACCAACCCTATCATACATACAAAGCAAAAAAAGTTCAATACTTCCTTCCTTCTGGAACAATACAGTATACAACACATGTGCATGCGAATAATTAGAGTTTACAACTTACTACTACCCAGTACAAATTTACTGTTGCGGTATCTGCAGATGAACCTGCGTGCATGCATGCATGTATCCCATGCTATCTGTGAGTTTCCCACAGCAGAATAAACAATAACAACCCACATGGGTTGATGTATGTATCTCACACACACACCCCCTTGCATTCCCACTTTTCTCTCTCTTTCTATCAGCCCTCCGCCCACTTTCCCGTTACTTTCTCAAGTTTTACTGCAAGTTACCTACAAGTAAACCCTGCGAATCGAGGAGGCAGGCTTCTCTCTTTATGATGGTGGTGATGATGACGAGGGGGCGGCGCGGAGGGAATCATGCTAGTCAAGGTTGGAATGGAACCTTGGTACAAAGTATGATACTCGAGTAGGATG